>Ga0213841_1000883_pt1 | contig 20768 bp, 20 predicted proteins | sample SWPATP23_FD_160125 | JGI IMG/M metagenome (GOLD analysis project Ga0213841, IMG submission 160125) | Coastal seawater microbial communities from Marineland, Florida, United States - SWPA TP2 #3 | ecosystem: Environmental > Aquatic > Marine > Coastal | place: USA: Florida | collected 2016-08-14 | reverse complement strand
GCTGGTATCCGGCCGCGTCGCAGGCGGCAATGATCTCCTCCGTCGGGATGCGCCCCGCCTGCGCAAAGGCCCACATCACCGCCGAACGCATCCCCGAAGCGCAATAGGCCACCACCGCCCCTTCGGCGCTGCCGATCGCCTCGGCCTGTTCTTCGACATTGTCCAGCGTCATCGCCGCGCCGTTCACCGGGTTATAAACAAAGTCGAGCCCTGCCGCCTCGGCCGCGGCCTGCATGGCGGCGGCCTGTTGATTTGGCGGAACCTCCATATCCGGGCGGTTGCAGATCACGGCTGTCACACCTTGCGCGGCAAGTGCGGCCATATCGGCGGGGTCAAGCTGTCCGGCAACGGAGTGATCTTCTGAAAGCGCGCGCAGATCCATGAATGGGGCCTCTTGGGTCGGAAACAGGATTCGCCCAAATTGCCGTGCGCGGTCCGGATTGAAAAGCTGAAAGCCGCGCGAATTCGCCCGATCCGTTGATCTCGGTCAAAGTGCTGCTGCGCGGGGCGGGATAAACTTGGTCTCAGGCGCCGGGACAGGTGTCGTGTATGGAAATTCCGAGGAGGACCACAAATGATCGACCTCGCCACACGCCGCGAAAGCATGATGAAGCGTCTGGAGGCGCTGGACGTCAAGCTGCACGAAATCGAGGATGAGCTGGAAAGCCACAACACCCGCGATTGGGAGGAGGCGGCGGTTGAGCGCGAGGGCGACGAGGTGCTGGAAGGCATGGGGGTGTCCGGCCAGCACGAGATTCGTATGATCAAGGCGGCCCTGGAGCGTATGGATGCGGGCGAATACGGGCTTTGCGTCACATGCGGGGACGAGATTTCCGAAGACCGGCTGGAGGTGCTGCCTTGCACACCGTTCTGCCGTAAATGCGCGCCCTGACCAGACGCAGGAACGGCCCCGGGTGGGGACTTTCGGTCGTTTCAGCAGGGCCGGGCCTTTGGGTCCGGCCCGCATAAACCGACTTGCCGTTTCCATTCCCAAGGAGGAATACGCGATGACCAAAGACAACCCGAAAGCGCCGGACGAAAAGGCACAGACCAAGGTCGATCCCGAGGCCGCCAATGCCCAACACCCGCGCCCGGCCCCACGCTGGAAACCCGACCCGGCGCAGGAAGACAAGGATGACGACCTGTTCAACGATATGCCGGTCTGACACAGGTGCGCGATGCCTTCTCCCTCGGGGGTGCGCGCGCTTTTCAAGAAACCGCCCTGCCGATCATCCGGCGGGGCGGTTTTTTGGTCAGCCGTTCAGAATGCGCGCCACGCGGGGCGCGAAATAGGTCAGCACCCCGTCGCAGCCGGCCCTGCGAAAGCTCATCAGGCTTTCCAGCATGACCTTTTCGCCATCAATCCAGCCATTGGCCGCCGCCGCCTCGACCATCGCGTATTCACCGGACACCTGATAGGCAAAGGTCGGCGCGCCGAAGGCGTCCTTCACATCGCGGCAGAGGTCCAGATAGGGCAGTCCCGGCTTGACCATCACCATATCGGCGCCCTCGGACAGGTCGCGTTCGACGCAGCGCAGCGCCTCGTTCCGGTTGGCCGGGTCGATCTGATAGGTCTTCTTGTCGCCCTTCAGCGCGCCAGAGGCCCCCACGGCATCGCGGAAAGGCCCGTAATAGGCGCTGGCGAATTTCGCCGCATAGGACATGATCGAGACATTGCCGAACCCTTCGGATTCCAGCGCATCGCGCATCGCGCCGATCCGCCCGTCCATCATGTCAGAGGGGCCCAGAATGTCGGCCCCCGCCCGCGCCTGCGCCAGCGCCATTTTCACAAGCGCCTCAACCGTTTCGTCATTGACGATGATCCCGTCGCGCACGATCCCGTCATGGCCATTGGCGTTATAGGGGTCCAGCGCGATATCGGTCATGATCGCCAGATCCGGCACCGCATCCCTGATCGCGCGAATGGCCCGGTTCGAGATATTGTCCGGGTCCCAGGCAATCTCGCACAGGTCAGTCTTCAGCGAAGGGTCCGTGTAGGGAAAGATGCAGATCGCGGGAATGCCAAGATCATAAGCCTCCTGCGCGGCCTTCACCAGGCAGTTGATGGAAAAGCGATGCACGCCCGGCATCGACGATACCGGTTCTTCGATGCTGTCCCCTTCGCGCACGAAAACGGGCCAGATCAGGTCATCGACCGACAAGCTGTTTTCCCGCACAAGCGCCCGAACAGAGGCCTTGGCACGGGTGCGGCGGAACCGGGTCTTGGGGAAGGGGGCCTGATTGTTGCGCATTGGGTCGTCCTCGCCATCATGTGTTGCAAAATGGGGTGGCATGTTCGCGCAATTTTCTCAAGGGCTGGAAACCCGGGCAGCGCGCGACTAATGTACCCCGAAATTGTGATGTGATTGGCAGAGCGGCCTTGGATTTTCTCGAACTTGCAACGGAAGTGATCGACCTGAGGTCGTTCTCGAACCTATGGTACTGGATCGCGCTGGCGGCCCTGTGGTCCACGGCCAGCCATTGGATCGTGGGCGTGCCCTTCGACATGGTGACGCGGGCCCGGCGGGGGCATGAACGGTCGCTGCATGACATGCGGGTTCTGGCAGAGGTCAATGTAAACCGAATCCTGGCGATGGTAGAGATGTCCGGGGTCTGGGCCATCGGGTTCATCGCCTTTCTGGTGACCGGGCTGGCGGTTCTGGGCTGGGGCTATAGTGTGGAATTCTGCCAGGCGGTGTTTTTGCTTATGGCGCCCATGACGGGCGTCGCCGCGTTGAACGTGCGCACTGCACATAAGCTGCGCAACACCGGGTTCGAGGATCTGGCTCGGCGGTTGCGCAATCATCGGATGCTGGTGCAAATGATCGGTATGGTGTCGATCTTCATCACGGCCTTCTGGGGCATGTGGACCAATCTGCACTACGGCGCGCTTGGACTTTAACTTCGCGGGGCAAACCCCTCATGGATAATAAGAACCATGTCCTCATGGGCGGCGTGCCCGAGGGGTTCGACGCGACCCGGCTGTTGCGGGAACTGGAGCATGGCGATGCCCCGGTGCTGCATGTGGCGCGCGATGACAAACGCTTGGCCGCCATGGCCACGGCGCTGGAGTTCTTTGACCCTTCCGTACCGGTGCTGCGCTTTCCGGGGTGGGATTGCCTGCCCTTTGACCGGGTGTCGCCCAATGCCGATATCTCGGCCGCGCGGATGGCAACCCTGGCCACTTTGGCGACCGGGCTGGAGGGACGGTTCATCCTTCTGACCACGCTCAGTTCTGCCACCCAATACGTGCCCCCGCGCGCCTTGCTGAAAAGCTCGGCCTTCGTGGCAGAGGTCAACTATCGCCTGAATGAAGAAGAGCTGCGTAACTTCCTGGTACGTATGGGATTTTCGCAATCCCCCACGGTGATGGAACCGGGCGACTACGCCATCCGGGGCGGAATTATCGACGTCTGGCCGCCGGGCGAGGATATGCCCGTCAGGTTGGACCTGTTCGGCGATGTGCTGGATGGCGCGCGGCGCTTTGACCCGGCCACGCAACGCACCACGGAAAAACTGACGCGGATCGAGTTTGCGCCGGTGTCCGAGGTGATCCTTGATGAGGCCGCGATTGCGCGGTTCCGGCAGAATTACCGGGTGGAGTTTGGCGCGGGCGGCGGCGAAGACCCGCTATATGAGGCCGTCAGCGCGGGCCGTAAACATCAGGGCGTGGAACATTGGTTACCGTTCTTCCATGAACGGCTGGAAACGCTGTTCGACTATCTGCCCGATGCCACGATCACGCTGGACGACCAAACCACGCCACAGCGGTTGGCCAGATGGGAAACCATTGAAGATCAATATGATACACGTAAAACTGCAATGACGCAGAAGGGCCGCCTGGATACGGTCTACAAACCTTGCCCGCCGGAATTGTTGTATCTGGATGACGCGGCCTGGGATAAAGCCGCCTCGGGCCACCGCGTGATCCAGTTTTCCCCTCTGCCACAGGCCACGGGCCCCGGTGTCGTCGATGCGGGCGGGCGGATCGGGCGCAGTTTCGCCCCCGAACGCCAGCAGGAAAACATCAGCCTTTTCGGGGCCTTGGCCGACCACATTCGCACGGAGGCAAAGCGTCACGCCGTTGTTATGGCCTCCTGGTCCGAGGGCGCGCGGGAACGGCTGCGGGGGTTGCTGGAAGATCAGGACATCACCGATCTGACCGAGATCTCGGACGGGCTGAAGGGGCTAAAGGCCGGCAGCGTCAATCTTGCGGTCTGGCCGCTGGAACAGGGCTTTTCTGGCGGCGGATTGACGGTGATTTCCGAACAGGATGTGTTGGGCGACCGGCTGATCCGGCCCAAGCGCAAGACGAAGCGGGCCGAAAACTATCTGACCGAGGCCCAAAGCCTTAGCCCCGGCGATCTTGTCGTGCATGTGGATCACGGTGTTGGCCGCTATAAGGGGCTGGAAACCGTTACCGCCATGGGCGCGCCGCATGAATGCATTGCGCTGGAATATGCAGGTGGTGACCGCTTGTTCCTACCTGTTGAAAATATTGAACTTCTCAGCCGGTATGGCCATGAAGAAGGCCTGCTGGACAAGCTTGGCGGCGGGGCGTGGCAGGCCAAGAAAGCCAAGCTCAAGGAACGCATTCGCCAGATCGCTGACAAGCTCATCCGCATCGCCGCGGAACGCGAATTGCGCCATGCCCCGGTGATGGCACCGCCCGGCGATATGTGGGAGGCGTTCTGCGCGCGATTCCCTTATGAGGAAACGGACGATCAGCTATCCGCCATCGGCGATGTGATCGAGGATCTGGAACGCGGGCGGCCGATGGACCGGCTGGTTGTGGGGGATGTGGGCTTTGGCAAGACCGAGGTCGCGATGCGCGCGGCCTTCGTGGCGGCAGCCAGCGGTATGCAAGTGGCCCTGATCGCGCCCACCACGCTTTTGGCCCGCCAACACGCCAAGACCTTTGCCGACCGGTTCCGGGGATTTCCGATCAATGTCAGACAGTTGTCGCGCTTTGTTCCCGCAAAGCAGGCAACAGATACGCGCAAAGGCCTGGCGGATGGCAGCGTCGATATCTGCATCGGCACCCATGCGCTGCTGGCCAAGAACATCCGGTTCCAGAACCTCGGGCTGACGATTATCGACGAAGAACAGCGGTTTGGCGTTGGCCACAAGGAACGGCTGAAGGACATGCGGTCCGAGGTGCATGTGCTGACCCTTTCGGCCACGCCCATTCCGCGCACGTTGCAGATGTCGCTGTCCGGCGTCCGTGATCTGTCGCTTATCGGCACGCCGCCCGTCGACCGGCTCGCGATCCGCACCTATGTCAGCGAATTTGACGCGGTCACGATCCGCGAGGCGCTGTTGCGCGAACACTACCGGGGCGGGCAGAGCTTCTACGTGGTGCCGCGCATCGAGGACCTGCCCGAGATCGAAGATTTCCTGCGCACACAGGTGCCCGAGGTCAGCTTTGTCGTGGCCCATGGCCAAATGGCGGCAGGCGAGTTGGATGATCGGATGGTGGCCTTTTACGACGGCAAATATGATGTGCTGCTGGCCACCACGATCATCGAATCCGGCATCGACATTCCGACCGCCAACACGATGGTGATCCACCGGGCGGATATGTATGGCCTTGCGCAGCTATATCAGATCCGGGGCAGGGTGGGGCGCGCCAAGACCCGTGCCTATGCCTATCTGACGACGAAACCGCGTGCCAAGCTGACACCGGCGGCGGAGAAACGGTTGCGGGTTCTGGGCAGCCTCGACAGCCTTGGCGCGGGCTTCACAATCGCCAGCCAGGATCTCGATATTCGCGGGGCTGGCAACATCGTGGGCGAGGAACAGTCGGGCCATGTGAAAGAGGTGGGCTTCGAGCTGTATCAATCCATGCTGGAGGAGGCGATTGCCAAGATCCGGTCGGGCAATATGGAGGCGCTGACCGATGATGACGGCACCTGGGCGCCGCAGATCAACCTGGGCGTTCCGGTCCTGATCCCGGCGGATTATGTGCCTGATCTGGACGTGCGGCTTGGGCTATACCGGCGGCTAAGCCAGCTTCACACCAAAGTGGAGCTGGAGGGTTTTGCAGCGGAGCTGATCGACCGCTTCGGCAAGCTGCCGAAAGAGGTGAACACTCTGCTGCTGGTCGTGCGCATCAAGGCGATGTGCAAGCGCGCCGGGATTGCCAAGCTTGACGGCGGGCCCAAGGGCGCAACGATCCAGTTCCACAACGACAAGTTCGCCAATCCCGCAGGCTTGGTGGAATTCGTACAGGCGCAAAACGGGCTGGCCAAGGTGCGCGATACCAAGATCGTGGTGCGCCGCGATTGGGCCAAGGACAGCGACAAGATCAAGGGCGCCTTCGCGATTGCCCGCGATCTGGCCGAACAGGTGATTGCCGCGAAGAAAGGTTAACGCCCCTCGCGCGGCAGCTTGGTGGCGACCACAAGGCTCGCGCCGGCACAGACAAGCACCGACAGGACCAGCGGCGTGGGCGTCCCGTTGAACAACTGGCCGATGCCCGCCCCGATCACCGCGCCCCCGACGGTCGCCATCGCCCCCATGACGGACGAGGTCATGCCCGCGATATGCCCCATGGGTTCCAGCGCAAGGGCGTTCAGGTTCCCAACGGTGAACCCGGTGGCCGCGAACTGACCAGCCGTCCAGATCAGAAAAATGACGAAGGTCCAGGATGGCTCCGTCCCGACCAGCATAAAGACCCCACCTGCCAGCACCGACACCGAGATCTGCATCAGCAACGCCATCCGGATCAGCGGGCGCATCCCCAATCTGACAACAAGGTTGGCATTCAAGAGAGGCGGCAGGGCGGAAAAGACGGCGATCCCCGCGAACCAAAAGGGGAACCCCTCGGCCCGGTCATATGTGTCGTCGAAGACTTGCTGAACGCTGCTGATGGTGGCGAAAAGCACACCGAAGATAAGGATCTGGATAAGGGTCGACAGCACAACCTGCCGGTGTGACAGCACCTCGATAAACCCGACCCATAGGGTCGCAACCCGCAAGGGGCGACGTGCTTCGGGCGGCAGGGTTTCGGGCTGACGCAGGCCGATCCAGCTGATCGACAGGACCGAAAACAGGACGAAAACAAGGAAGATCGACCGCCACCCGGCCAGCGCGATGATGCCAGCGCCGATCATTGGGGCAACGGCGGGAAAAATCATGAAGACCAGCATGGCAAAGGACATGATCCGCGCCATTTGCCGCCCGGAATAAAGATCGCGGACAAGGGCCATCGAGGCGATGCGTGGCCCGGCGGCCCCAAGCCCCTGCAGGGCGCGGGCGGCCAGGACCAGCTCCAGCGTGGGGGCGAAATAGGCCATAATGGCGCCGACCACGTAAAGCGCCGCCCCCCAGTAGATCACTGTCTTACGTCCGAACGCGTCTGACAGGGGCCCGGTCACCAGCGTGCCAGCGCCCATGCCGAACACGAAAGAGGTCAGCACCAGCTGCGCCAGATTGGGCGCGTCAGGCGTCAGTTCACCCGCAATCTCGGGCAGGGCGGGCAGCATCGAGTCGATGGAGAACGCGATGGTGGCGAACATCATGCCCATGAGGGCGATGAACTCGCCTTGCGACAGGCGGCGAATGGGGGAATCGGTCATGAACGGCTCGAAAATTTCGGCAAAAGGAACGGGGTATTGGCGGGATGAGCCGCAGGTGGCCGGGACGGGCTGAGAAAATGGCGTGGGTCTCGGCCCTTGATGGGTATCGCAGGCAGGTCGGCTCGGCAACCCCGAGGCGAAGAGAACGGCGTCAGACCCGATTTCTGCCGATCAGGAGGAAGAGCGTCACGGCCCAGATCACAAGTTCCAGCAGGAAAGTCCAGTGCAGCAGGAAGGACAGAATCCAGTGGTTTTGCGTGGGCGGCACCGAGGTCAGCGCATAGAGCTCGGTTGAGATCGGCCAGAGCCACATGATATCGCCTGCGATGCTGTCGAGCAGGATGTGTAGAACCCATCCGCAGCTGAAAGCGACACTCACGGGGAATGCAGCGGGCCAACGCCAACGGGTCAAGGCAAGCAGCACGATGGACATGAACAGCACGAAAGCCGGGGCGTGCACCCAGTAGCGATGGTGATGAAAGGCACGGTTGTCTATGAAGTAGAAGAAGAAAAGGTCAAGGTCGGGCCAGCACATAGCCTGAGGGCAGATACGCGGTGATCATTCTTCCGCTGCCATAAGCCCGCGAATATCCTCGATCACCTTGCCCCACATCTCTGGCGGTTGCGCGCCGGACACCACATGCTGGTTGGCGATAATGAAGGTGGGCACGCCGGTGACGCCCCGTTCGCGGGCATGGGCATCGCGGGCGCGGATATCGTCGGCATCGGCGTCGCCCTCAAGCAAGGTGGCAATCATTGCACCGTCAAGCCCCGCGTCCCCCGCGATCGCGGCCAGCGTTGCAGTATCGCCAATGTCGCGCCCGTCCACGAAATAGGCTTTGAACAGGGCGGATACGACGGGCGTCTGACGTTCTTCGATCCCGGCCCAATGGATCAGCCGATGCGCGTTCAGCGTGTTGGGGGTGCGGGCGATGCCTTCGAAATTGATGGCCAGCCCGGCGCTGTCCGCGTGCTCCACCACCGGGGCATAGGCGCGTATCGCGCCCTCTTTGCCGCCAAACTTGGCCTCTAGATAGGCGCGCCTGTCCATACCTTCAGGGGGCATATCCGGGTTCAGCTGGAACGGATGCCACTCAATCGCGAAGGGATGATCGCCCGCGGCAGCCAAGGCGCGGTCGAGATAGGATTTCCCGATATAGCACCAGGGGCAGATAGGGTCGGACAGGATATCAAGCTTGATCATAGGGCACCCCTGATTGCGGCAGCCAGCGCCTTGCGGTTGAGCTTGCCATTCGCGCCGCGCGGCAGCACGTCGATACGGGTATAGAGCCTGGGTTGCTTGTATCGCGCAAGACAAGACTCCGCGTGGCGGCGCAGGTCAGGCTCTGCGTGATCACTCAGATAGGCAAGACAGATGATATGGGTGTCTTCGCGGATTTCCACGGAAATGGCGGCGCAGTCCCCCACAATCGGCGCGAACGCGCGCTCAATCTCTTGCGGGGATACGCGGAACCCGCCGGCGTTCAGCATGTCATCGGCACGCCCGTGATAAACCAGCGATCCGTCGGGGTCTTCGTGGACCATGTCCCCGGTCAGAAACCAGTCCCCGGTCAGCGGCAGATCGACCCCGCCCGCCCCAAGGTAACCCAGCATCAGGCCGGGGTCGCTGCGGTGGATGGCAAGGGTGCCGGTTTCCCCTTTGGCCACCGCAGAACCATGGCCGTCCAGAATACCGATCCGCCGCCCCGGCTGCGCATAGCCAAGCGTGTGATGCGGCGCGGGCCGATCCGGGCTGCCGGAAATGAAGGTGGAACATTCCGACATGCCTAGCGCCTCATGGATGGTGGTGCCGGTGGCGCTGGTCCATGCCTCCCGGATCGGTTCGGGCAGCTTTTCGCCCGCGCTCAGCCCGTGGCGCAGCTTGGGCATGGGGGGAATCGGGCTGCGCAGCAACGGGCGGTAAACGCCGGGGGCGGCAGCAAAGATCGTCGCGTCATGGCGTTTCAGCAGCAGGGGCAAGGCGGCGGGGTCGGTGCCCTCGGACGGGATCAGCGCGGTTGCGCCCACGGACCACGGGTCCAGCAGGCCAGTCCCAAGCGTAAAGGTCCAGTTAAACGCGCCTGCGTGCAACAGGCGGTCGCTTTCGCGCAGCCCGTACCAGCCCTGATGCATCATCCGCCGCGCCCAGATGGCCCGATGCGCGTGCGCCACCGCGCGGGGGCGGCCAGAGGTGCCAGAGGTATAGACCAGATAGGCCAGCCGGTTGGGGTCGCCCATCTGATAGGCGGCGCGGTCGTGGCCTGCCAAAGCCTCCAGATCTGTCACCACCGGGCAGGGCAGCGGATCGGGCAGGGAAATGCCCTTGTGCGCGAGGATCAGTTTCGGCGCGATCTCGGGCGCAAGGCGGCTGATTTCCGGTGCCGTCAGCTGCGCCGATGTCGGGACCGGCACCAGCCCGACGGCGATGGCCGCCAGAAAGGCCACCGGGAAATCCGGCCTGTTGCCAAGGCGCAGCAGCAGCCGGTCACCGGGCCACAGCCCCTGCGCAAGCAGACCGCTGGCGGTCCGCAATACGCGGTCTTCCAGCCGGGCATAGCTCCACCGGTCGGACCGGGTGGGCGACAGCACCGCCAGTGCGATCTTGTCGGGCAGGCGCGGGGCCTGCGCCAGCACATGGGCGGCCAGATTGAAGGGCGCGGGGCAGGGGTCTTGGTCAGCCATGATCCGGGGGTAGGCCGCGCGGGCGGCGCTTGCAAGAGGCCGGGCGCGCCGTTACATCGCTTGCATGGATTTTTCGGACGAACCCAGCCTTATCCGCCTGGCCCGTGAAAACGGCAATCAGGACCGGCCGCAGCCAGTGGACCTTGCCATGCGCGTGCGCGAGCTGCGCAAGCAGCGGGATTGGACCCTGGAACAGGCGGCGCAAAAGGCGGGGCTGGCCCGCTCGACCCTGTCAAAGATCGAGAACGGGCAGATGTCACCCACCTATGAGGCGCTGAAAAAACTGGCCGAGGGGCTGGATATCTCGGTGCCGCAGCTGTTCACGCCAACGGTGAACCCAAAGGTGAACGGACGCCTTGCGGTGACCAAGATCGGCGAAGGCGAAGCGCATCCGACCACCACCTATGAACATGAAATGCTGGCGCCGCAGCTGACCCAGAAGGCCATGCTGCCCTATCGCGCCCGCATCCGCGCCCGCCAGTTCGAGGAATTCGATGGCTGGGTCCGCCACGAGGGCGAAGAGTTTCTGTATGTGCTGACCGGCGAAATCCGTCTGATCACCGAATTTTACGCCCCCGTTGATATGCGCCGGGGCGACAGCGCCTATTATGACGCCACCATGGGCCATAACGTGATCTCAACCAGTGCAGAGGATGCGACCATCCTGTGGGTGACCTGCCTAACCTGAGCGCCGTTTCAGGGCCGCGTCGCGGTCGCCTTATGCCTGATCGACATATCGTGCGCTGCGCGCCATGGGATCAATCGGAGGGATCAATCGAACATCGCCGCCAGATCGGCGGTGCCTTCCACACCGATCCTGTCCCCGTGTTCGGACAGGAAGGCATCGCAGGCATCGACACCGGATTCGTACAACTGGTGCAGCACCTGCGGCACCGGCACGACCTTGGTGGCGACCGATAATTGCTGCATCAAGTCATCGTCGGCGATCATGTGCACCAGAACATGCTTCATACGCCCCGGGTTCAGCGACCCGTCTGCCAGCAACCGCTGCACAAACCGGATGGCGCGCAGTTCGCTCAGCAGTGAGGCGTTGAAGCTGACCTCGTTCACCCGGTTCTGGATCGCGCGGGCTGTGGTCGGAACCTCGTGGCGGATCAGCGGGTTGATGTTGATGATCAGGATGTCGTCGGGCAGATGCGGGGCATAAAGCGGGAAAAGCGCCGGGTTGCCGGTGTAGCCGCCGTCCCAATAGGCTTCGCGCTCACCGGTTGCGGGGTCGTCGATTTCCACTGCCTTGAACAGGGTCGGCAGGCAGGTCGAGGCCAAGAGCGGCGGCGTCCCTATCTCATCCCCGCCAAAAACGCGGATCTTGCCGGTGCGGACATTGGTGGCGCAGACAAAGAAATCCGGCCCCTCGGCGCAGCAGATATTGTCGTAGTGAAACCGATCGACAATGGGTTTCAGCGGATTGCCGAAGAACGGGCCATAACTGTAGGGGCTGACCATGCGGCTGACCGCATCCCCCAGGGCGAAGGGCAGCGAGGTCTCGATCCAATGGCTGATCGCCAACGGTGAAACGGCCCCAAGCCATGCGCTGAACCGCTCGTCGGTGATCGCGCCCATCTGTTCCCAGAGCCACCCCAGGTTTTCGCGCGCCAGGTCTCGGCTGCCCTGGCTAAGCCCCGCCTTGACCGCCGCCCCATTCAGCGCGCCCGCCGAGGTGCCCGAAAGGGCGGCGATCTCGATAGACGGTTCCTGCAACAGCCGGTCAAGCACGCCCCAGGTAAACGCCCCATGGGCACCGCCGCCCTGAAGGGCCAGATTGATGCGCTTGCGGTCAGCTTTCACCGTGCGTTTCATCCCACAGCGCAATCAGATCGCTCAGCTTGATGCCGTCGATTGTCATGTCGGTGATATTCGCGTTGGTGATGGCCAGACCTTGAAGATTGGCGAAATCAATTGCGGCATCAGCCATGTTCACATTATGAAACCGAGCACCTGCCAGATTTGCATTATCCACATCCAACCCGGCGGCGTTCACATCGTTCAGACGCGCGTCGATCAGATGCGAGTTGATGAACTGCGCGCCCTTCAGGCTGACACGGGTAAAGCGCGACCCGCACAGGAACATGTTGTCGATGTCCAGCTTGTCGGTGCCTGCTTCGGGGCCTTGTTCGTCTTTGGTGTTCTCTGTCATAGCGCGGTCCAGCCGCCATCGACGCTGATCGTGGTGCCGGTAATCTGGGCAGCGGCGTCAGAGCACAGGAAAACGGCGGTGCCGCCCATCTGCTCGACCGTGGCAAAGTCGCGCGACGGCTGGCGCAGCAGCATCACCTCTCGCACCACAGTGTCGCGATCCATGTTATGGGCCTTCATCTGGTCGGGGATCTGCGCCTCGACCAACGGGGTCAACACATAGCCCGGGCAAATGGCGTTCGCGGTAATGGGTTCCTCTGCGGTTTCCAGCGCGGTGGTCTTGGTCAGCCCGACCACGCCATGCTTGGCCGCGACATAAGCTGATTTGTAGGGGCTGGCGGTCAGACCATGGGCCGAGGCGATATTGACCACGCGGCCCCAGCCCGCGGCGCGCATCATCGGCAGGGCAGCGGCGGTGGTGTGAAAGGCCGAGGACAGGTTGATCGCGATGATCGCGTCCCATTTGTCGACCGGGAAACTGTCGACCGCCTCAACATGTTGGATACCGGCATTGTTGACCAGAATATCGCAAGCCCCCGCCTGTTCGATCAGCGCGCGGCATTCCTGGCCCTTGGACATGTCAGCCTTGATGTAGCGCGCCGTCACCCCGTGTTCGGCAGCGATCTCGGCGGCCAAGGCATGATCCTCTTCCCGGTCGGTGAAGGAATTCAGCACCACGTCAGCCCCGGCGCGGGCCAGTTCACGGGCGATGCCCAAACCGATTCCCGAATTGGAACCGGTGACGACAGCGGTTTTACCCGCAAGCGAGGTGATGATGGCCATTTCGGGGCTCCTGTCTTGATATATCGCCAGCACCGTAATGCTGCCAATGCAGTATGGACAGAGGGAAAGCCGCCTGGTCCGACCAAAAAAAACGCCGGCACGAAGCCGGCGTTAAGTTATTGAGGCAGGTTTCATACAGGCAAGAAACCTATCGAGCAGTGCATCCTTTATAAGCAATCACTTGCTCAGAGTCCAACCGAAAAGTTTGAAACCCTTTCCCGGTCAGAGTAGCGTCATGGATAAGCAAACAAGGCATTGAGGGGATTGTTTACATATGGGCAGGAATTGTTTCGGGCAGGTTGCGGCCCTTTTCGGGGTTCTGGCGATTCTCTCAGGCGGGGCCGCGGCAGAGCCATCCTATGGCATCGCTATGTATGGCGACCCCGCATTGCCCCCAGATTTTGCGCATCTGCCCTACGCCAACCCCGATGCGCCGACCGGCGGGCGCATCGTGACAGGCGAGGTCGGCAGCTTCGACAGCCTTAACCCGCATATCCGCGCGGGATCGACCCCGTGGCAGTTGCGCTTCCTGGCCTATGAAAGCCTGATGGGCCGGACCTGGGACGAACCGTTCACGCTGTACGGTCTGTTGGCCGAATCGGTCGAGGTGGGCGATGACGGGGCCTGGGTGGAGTTTCAGCTGCGCGCGGAGGCCCGATTCTCTGACGGCAGCCCTGTCACCGTGGCCGATGTGATCTGGTCCTATGAGACGCTCGGCACCGAAGGCCACCCGCGCTATCTGAACGCCTGGAACCGGGTGTCGTCGATCGAACCCGTGGGCGAGCGCGGCGTGCGCATCACCTTCAGCGAACCAGATCGGGAATTGGCGCTGATCATGGGGATGCGGCCCATCTTGCAGGCCGCGCAGTGGGGCGGGCGTGATTTCACCGAAAGCGGGCTGGATCAGATCCCCGTTTCCTCGGCCCCCTATGTGATCGACGATTTCGAGGCCGGGCGGTTTGTCTCTCTGCGCCGGAACCCTGACTATTGGGGCGCGGATCTGCCGTTCCGGCGCGGCACCAATGTGATTGATGAGATCAGGCTGGAGTTTTTCGGCGACGGCACCGCCATGTGGGAGGCGTTTGTTGCGGGCGAGATCACCACGATCCGCGAAACCAATGCCGCCGACTGGGAAACCAACTACGATTTCCCGCGCGTACAATCGGGGGAAGTGGTGCTGTCCGAGGTGCCGCATGAACGGCCCACGGGGATGTGGGGCTTTGTGATGAACACCCGGTCGCCGCAATTTGCCGATTGGCGGGTGCGAGAGGCGATGATTCAGGCCTTTAACTATGAATTCATCAACCAGACCCAAAATGGCGGGCTGGCGCCGCGCATCCGCTCTTACTTCTCGAACTCGATCCTCGGGATGAACCCGGGCGAGGCTGAGGGCCGGGTGCGCGAGCTGCTGGAACCCTTCGCCGGTGACCTGCTGCCCGGCGCGCTGGAGGGCTACGAATTCCCGGTTTCCGACGGGCGCGAAGCCAACCGGGCGGGCATCCGCGCGGCCATGGGATTGATGGAGGAGGCAGGCTATTCGGTGCAAAATGGCGTGATGACCGACCCGGACGGGCAGCCCTTCACATTTGAGATCGTTCTCAGCCAGGGATCGGCCGAAAACCAGGCGATCATCAATATCTATGTGGAATCGCTGTCACGGCTTGGGATCACACCCACCGTCACCACCATCGACAGCGCCCAGTATCGCGAACGCACCGATGCCTATGATTTCGACATGACCTATTTCGCACGTGGCGTGTCGCTTTCCCCGGGCAATGAGCAGTATCTATACTGGGGCTGTGACATGGTCGATACGCCGGGCAGCCGCAATCTGATGGGGGTGTGCAACCCGGCCATTGAGGCGATGGTGGGCGAGATGCTGACCGCCGACAGCCAGGATGACTACCGCGCTGCCGTTCATGCGCTGGATCGCGTCCTGACCTCGGGCCGCTATGTCATCCCGATCTGGTATTCCCCTGTCAGCCGCATTGCCCATGTGCGCGAACTGCATTTCCCCGAAACGCTGCCGATCTACGGCGACTGGCTGGGGTTCCAGCCCGATGTCTGGTGGTACGAGGCAGAATGAGCGGTTTCGCTGTCCTTGCCTTACGGCTGCGCCAGAGGATCTGGACCAAGAAGAAGGGCATGGACGGCGCGGGCCGGCTTGCCTAAGGAGCGGGCATGAGAGAACGCCCTGATATCCTGTGCATCGGATCGGTCCTGTGGGACATCATTGGCCGCACCGACCTGCCCATGGCCGCTGGCAATGACAAGCCCGGTCGCATCACCCGTCTGCCCGGTGGCGTGGCGCTGAACATCGCCATGACGCTTGTGGGGCAGGGGCTGCGGCCTTCGCTGCTAAGCGTTGTTGGCGATGATGCGGCGGGCACCGCGCTGCTGGTGGAATGCGCGCGAATGGGGATCGAGGTGGACCATGTGCTGGTCGATCACAATCTGCCGACCGATCAATACATGGCGATCGAGGCGCAGGGGACCCTGTTGGCGGCGTTGGCCGATGCGCATTCGCTGGAAACCGCGGGCGCGCGCATTCTGGAGCCGCTGGAAAACGGTCGTCTGGCCTCGCGCGATGCGCCCTGGACGGCCCCCATGGCGATTGACGGCAACCTGACGCTGGAATTGCTGACCCAGATCGCGGCAAGCCCGGTCTTCGCGCGGGCCGATCTGCGCCTGGCCCCGGCCTCGCCCGGCAAGGCCGAGCGGCTGAAGCCCTTTCTGTCGCATCCCGGTGCCACGATCTATGTGAATGCCGAGGAGGCCGGGCTGATCTCCGGCGTCACGACCCATTGCGCCGAAACCGGGGCCGAGGCGCTGCTGAAAGCGGGCGCGGGCCGGGTGCTGGTCACCGATGGCGGCAGGCTGGCGGTGGATGCAACGCCCGAGCGAACCCTGTCGCGCGCGCCGCGCCAAATCACCCCGCGCCGGATCACCGGGGCAGGGGATACGTTTATGGCGGCCCATATCGCCGCTGAAATCCGTGGCGATGCGCCCGAGGCCGCTTTGGCCCATGCGCTCGACACTGCCGCAACCTATGTAGCCGGATAACACATGACACCCGATTTTCTGACCCTGTCGCCCGAGGTGACCGAGGCGCTGGCCGCCAATGCCCCCGTCGTGGCGCTGGAAAGCACCATCATCACCCATGGGATGCCCTACCCGCAGAACCTGGAAACCGCCCGCCGGGTAGAGGATGAGGTGCGCGCCGCCGGGGCCGTGCCTGCCACCATCGCCATTCTGGCGGGCCGTCTGCATGTCGGGCTGACCGGCGCAGAACTGGAATCGCTGGCGCAGGCCAAGGATGTGATGAAGCTAAGCCGTGCCGATCTGGCGGTGGCCATGGCGACAGGGCGGACCGGGGCGACCACAGTGGCGGCCACCATGATCGCGGCGCATCTGGCGGGGATCGGTGTCTTCGCCACCGGCGGGATCGGCGGTGTTCACAAGGGCGCTGAGGACAGTTTTGACATCTCCGCCGACTTGATGGAACTGGCGCAAACCCCTGTCACGGTGGTGGCGGCCGGCGCCAAGGCCATTCTGGACATCCCCAAAACGCTGGAGGTGCTGGAGACCCAGGGCGTGCCGGTGATTGCCTTTGGGCAGGATGACTTTCCGGCGTTCTGGTCGCGCATCTCGGGCCTTGCGGCCCCTTTGCGGATGGATGCCGCCGGGCAGATCGCCGCCAGCGCCCTGATGCGCGCCCGGCTTGGCCTTCCCGGCGGACAGCTTGTCGCCAACCCGATTCCGGTCGAGGCCGAGATCGCCTCAGACATCCTCGCCCCGATCATCGCACAGGCGCAATCCGAGGCCGACGCGCAGGGCATCGTGGGCAAATCTGTCACGCCCTTTTTGTTGCAGCGGATATTCGAGCTGACCGAAGGGCAATCACTTGAGGCGAACATTGCCCTCGTTCTGAACAACGCCCGTCTTGCTGCGGCAATAGCCCGCGCACTGGTCACACAGGATTGAAGACACTCCCTTGTTTGGCACGAAACGCGCCCTTAGTAACAAGGAAGACAAATTTATCAGGGACGACCGGCAAGAATGGAATTGCCCGAACCACCACCGCCGCCGCGGCGCGGCTGGATTTCCTCGCTGCAGGCCAGTTTCCTGACCGGCCTTGTGGTGATTGCCCCCATTGGCCTGACTGTCTGGCTGATCTGGTCGATCATCGGCTGGATCGATTCCTGGGTGCTGCCGTTCCTGCCCGACGCCTACAACCCGGCCCTGCTGATCCGCAGCTATTTCAACATCGACGTGGATATCCGCGGCATCGGTGTGGGCATGTTCCTGCTGTTCACGATCATCGTGGGTTGGGTTGCCAAGGGCCTGCTTGGCCGGTCTCTGATCCGCACGTCGGAAAGCGTGGTTCTGTCGATCCCTGGGGTGCGATCGCTCTATTCGGGGCTGAAGCAGATCACCGAAACCGTGCTGGCGCAGTCCAAAGGCTCATTCGACAAAGCCTGCCTGGTGGAATATCCGCGCAAGGGAATCTGGGCCATTGCCTTCATCTCGACCGACGCGAAGGGAGAGATCGCCGCGACTCACGAAAAACACATGGTGTCCGTCTTTCTGCCGACCACGCCGAACCCGACATCCGGCTTTCTACTGTTCCTTCCGAAAGAGGATGTGCAGATTCTGAAGATGACGGTCGAGGATGCGGCCAAGCTGGTGATTTCGGCAGGCCTGGTTTACCCCAACAGCGGCGATATCGACGGCGACCGCATCCCGGATGAGGCCGAATTGGTCGAGGTTGACGGCACCGCAGCCACGCTGCTGGATGGTCCCGCAGAGGATGGCACAGCCCCCGATCGCCGGACCGAAGACGCATAAGGCGCGTTAGATCAGGGAAATAGTGATCTTGTGGGGCAGGGGGGTTGCATTCTGTCCCGGGCTACCTTACTGGCGCGCTTACTTCACAGGCGGAGGCGGGCCCTCGGGGGAGACATCCCTGAACGGTCCACCGGTTGGGCACTGTCCCTGAACCTCTGCCAAGGCGCAAACCGGAAAAGGATACTAGGACATGGCGCTTCCTGATTTCTCCATGCGTCAGCTGCTTGAAGCTGGCGTTCACTTTGGCCACCAGACGCAACGCTGGAACCCCCGTATGGGCGAGTTCATCTATGGCGAGCGCAATGGCATTCACATTCTCGACCTGACGCAGACCGTCCCGATGCTGGACCAGGCGCTGCAGGCTGTGCGCGAAACCGTTGCCAAGGGCGGCAGCATTCTGTTCGTCGGCACCAAGCGTCAGGCGCAAAAGCCCGTTGCAGAAGCAGCCGAGCGGTGCGCGCAATACTACATGAACCACCGCTGGCTTGGCGGCACGCTGACCAACTGGAAAACCGTGTCGAATTCGATCAGCCGTCTGAAGCAGATCGACGAAGCGATGGAAGGCGGGCTGGAAGGCCTGACCAAGAAAGAGCGTCTCGGCATGGAACGCGACCAGGCGAAGCTGCAAGCCTCGCTTGGCGGTATCCGTGAAATGGGCGGCCTGCCCGACCTGATCTTCGTCATCGACGTCAAGAAAGAGGATCTGGCGATCCTCGAAGCCAAGAAACTGGGTATCCCGGTTGTGGCCGTGGTCGACACCAACTGCTCGCCCGATGGTGTGGATTACATCATCCCCGGCAACGATGACGCGGCCCGCGCGATCTCGCTGTATTGCGATCTGGTGTCGCGCGCGGCACTGGACGGTATGACCGCCCAGATGGAAGGCGCAGGCGTTGACCTGGGCGCGCTGGAAGAAGGCAGCGTCGAGGAAGCCCTGACCGGGGAAACCGAGGTCGAGGCGGAAGCCCCGGTTGAGGCCCTGACCGAGGAAGTCGCAGAAGGCTGATCGGCCTTCACGCATCTGACACATGGACCGGCTAAAGGCCGGTCCAATCCGTATCCCGAATAAAGGAGCAGACCGATGGCAATTACCGCTGCAATGGTCAAAGAGCTGCGCGAAGCCACCGCCGCAGGCATGATGGACGCTAAGAAGGCCCTGGTTGAAACCAATGGCGATTTCGACGCCGCCGTTGACTGGCTGCGCACCAAGGGTCTGGCGAAAGCCGCCAAGAAATCCGGCCGTGTCGCCGCCGAGGGCCTGGTGGCCGTCGCTGTCGAAGGTGGCGTTGGCGTCGCCGTGGAAGTGAACTCGGAAACCGATTTCGTCGGCAAGAATGCCGAATTCCAGAAGATGGTTGGCGATATCGCCAATGCCGCAACCGGCGTCGCCGATGTTGAGGCGCTGGCCGCTGCCGATCTGGGCGGCAAGACCGTTGCCGACACGCTGACCGACAAGATCGCCACCATCGGCGAAAACATGACCCTGCGCCGCATGGCCCGCCTGGAAGGCGACACCGTTGTGACCTATGTCCACAACGCGGCTGCCCCCGGCATGGGTAAAATCGGCGTTCTGGTTGCCCTGACCGGCGGTGACGAAGCGCTTGGCAAGCAGATCGCGATGCATATCGCGGCTGTGAACCCCGCTGCGCTGGACGAAGGCGATATGGACCCGGCGGTGGTCGAAAAGGAACGTCAGATCCAGATCGACATCGCCCGTGAATCCGGCAAGCCCGACGCCGTGATCGAGAAGATGATCGTTGGCCGCATGAAGAAATTCGTGGCAGAATCGACCCTGCTGAACCAGGCATTCGTCATCAACCCCGATCTGACCGTCGGTGCCGCCGCGGCTGAGGCTGGCGCAACCGTCACCGGTTTCGTCCGCATCGAAGTGGGCGAAGGCATCGAGAAGAAAGAAGAAGACTTTGCAGCCGAGGTTGCAAAGGCCGCCCAGGGCTAAGGCCCTTGGAAGAGGGGCAGGGGTGTTGGGAGGCACCCCTGCCACCTGCTTTTCTTCTGATGACAGAATAAAGCGGTGCCGCCGGGGACAACGGGCGGCACCGCTTCTTTTCATGTTCTTCCCCGCCACCCGATTTTGGGGATGGGGCGGCTGTAGGGCAGGGCGCTTCACACAAATAAATGCGCAACGCCCGGGTAAGAACTGGACCGCCAGGCCGGAAATGTACCTGACGGTCCGATGCTCCTGACCGAAGAAATCTCAGCCATCACTCACGGAACAGCGCGAAAGTGACGCAAAGTCAGGGTCTGGAAAAGTCGGGTTTCCCTTACCTTTCAGGCTGAAAAGTGGGTCAAGTCAGCTGCGAACCGGGCTCGACGATGAATATCTGGTTCAGGACCGAGGCTTTGCGCACAGCCTGCGCTGTGGTCTCGACCCCAAGAGATTCCCGTGCGCCCCTAAGATGCTTGTCCACCGTTGCGGCCTTGCGCCCCAGAAGCAGGGCGATATCACGCACCGACTTACCATCGGCCACAAGTTCCAACACTTCCGACTGGCGGGGCGTTAGAACGCGGCTTTGGCCGGTGGCTGGCAGCTGCGTGATGGCCAGATGCGCGACCTGGTTGATGATCTCCAACTCATCGCCCTTTTCGGCCCAAAGCGCATCGACATCGGCCTGTGTCAGCCCATCTCGGGCCGCAAGGCCAATACCGGCGGCTGATCGCTTAATGGCCATGGGAAAAGACACTGTGTAGCCGACCGTA
>Ga0213841_1000882_pt1 | contig 20828 bp, 33 predicted proteins | sample SWPATP23_FD_160125 | JGI IMG/M metagenome (GOLD analysis project Ga0213841, IMG submission 160125) | Coastal seawater microbial communities from Marineland, Florida, United States - SWPA TP2 #3 | ecosystem: Environmental > Aquatic > Marine > Coastal | place: USA: Florida | collected 2016-08-14 | reverse complement strand
GCGTCTCCAAGCTTAAGAAGGATGAAGTCCTTGCCGCTTTGCATCAATTCATCCCCGATCTCACTGAAAGTGAACTCAAGAATCTTACTAAGGAAGAGTTTACTCAACTCACCCAAGTCACTCCTGATAATGAGGAAGAAACCACTGCAGCCGCAGACAACGCCGAGGACATCCTTATTGAAGACGATGCCGACGCCGCTGATACAGTCACTGCTGATACCGTCACGGCCGACACACAGGCCGCAGCCGACACCGCTGTGGACCTTGACGACCTTCCTGTCGAAGAAGAAACTCACGTCGCTGAAGACGACGACGACGACTTTGAGGTTGATCTCGAATCTGACGACGAAATCGATCTTTAAATCCCCTTATATACCTAAAAGATCCCTCGGGATCGCAAAAAAATTCGTAAATAAATATCTTATTTACGTATTCGCTTCGCTACTCCTTCCACTCACTTCGTTCGTATCAGTATGAAACTCACTATCCAAAACCTCCTCCGTCAAAAGTTTACCGTTGACATTGACCCTACCTGCACTGTAAAAGATCTTAAGGCAAAGATCAAGGAAACTCAAAAGGTTAGTAAGATGTTCCAAACTTTGCATTACGGTGATGTTATTCTAGGTGGTGAAGATGATTCCGATCTAGGAAAGACTTTGGAAGAATATAATCTGTCTGATGGTGATGAAATTGTTCTAAACACCAATTTCAGAGGTGCCATTAATATCACTCACCGATTCCGAGTAAAGAACTGGCCAGAATTGAACGAGTATTTAAAGAATTTCGATGGTGATATTATTCAACTTGATATGAGTTTCAACATCAAGACTATGTATGGTATGCATTTCGATCTTGCGAATTTGCAAAAGCTAGAAACACTGGTATTGATTCATACATATCTCACAGATCTTCCGGATGAGTTCGCCACACTCCCGAATCTTACAAAGATTGATTTGGGTGCAAACTCTATTAAACAGTTGCCGAATATTGCTAAGAAGTGCAAAACTCTAACTGAATTCAGGTGTTCCAATAACCAGATTGCCGACGTGAGTGATATCGGAGAATTATCCCCAAGCATTCAAAAGTTAGATCTTAATAAGAATATGATTGAAGAACTACCTAGTGATATTGGAAAGCTTACAAATCTGAAATGGTTGGACCTCGGTACTAATAAGATTTCTAGAGTACCCGATGAGATTGGTAACTTGACCAAGCTAGAGTTTTTGTGTTTGGTTAATAATCAACTCGAGTCTTTACCTGATAACATTTGCAAGTTGGTACAACTAGACACTTTGATGATTTATTATAATAGACTCAAGTCTCTACCTGATAACATTTGCAAGTTGACAAAGATTACTTCGTTGAATTTTTCAGGTAATCCTATTGCTACTTTGCCTGATAACATTGAACAACTTTTAAGCCTCGAGCATCTGAAATATCAGGATACTAAGATTTCAGATATCCCTGACAGTCTAAAATTATAAATTCTAACCAAAGTCCACAACCAACATAAAACACATAAAAAGATCCCTCGGGATCGCAAAAAAATACATAACTACTACCCCACTTCTAAGTATGAACAGAGCTTATACACCAGATTGTTTCAAGCACAGAAACGGTGTTAGGGTTACTCAAATAACTAAAACAGGTTTTGTAGTTACTTCGAGGGATGATCATTATCATTATACAAATATAACATTTGTTCCTAGATGGGACAACATCGTCGAATGTCACACTCACAACCAAGAAGTTATTTATGCATGTTTTGCCAACGACGTCTTATACGATTTCTTTGTAAAAGAAGAACTTGGCAATTATGAATTTGTTAAACCCTCAGTTCCTTAAAGAACTGAATAATTTTATTACGAGGATAATAAATAATTTTGAAATAATTACAGCCTATATATTTACCATAACTGATATAACATTTGGCCAACTCTACATCATTTAGAGAGAATGTAACGATGTTAAGTCTATAGAGTTCTGTATCATTCGCATAAATATAATTTGTGTGTTTTTCACGATTGCCTGTTTGAATTACTTCTTGTGGATATTGGATTTTGCTTGGGATGTCTAATATTTCTTCTATCTCATTATCATTTATCTTGAAAAGTTGTTTGGGTGCAAACTCTGCATCTAATAAATAAGCTAAAGCCATATGTGTATATATACTACCTTTGGGTATATTTATAATTAGGTAAATTTAACACACTAAACACTAACCTCGTCACTCTCTACATTCATATCAGTATGTCTAATCTTATCACAGTACAACTAACTACAGAAGACCATGCCCTATTTCAACAAAAGCTTTCGGAATGGAGAAAGGAAAAGATTGCCGCTGATAAACGTAAGGCTGACGCTGAAAAGGGTAGGCGTATTCTTGAAAAAATAGAAAAGGTTGAAAATGAAAGAAGACAGAATCTAAAAAAGACGCAACAAGCCATATTTGCAAATTTTATTGATTCTACCATTGCAAAAATGACTGAAATTAGTGGCACAGCCGTGGTCGGGGACAAAGTCCTAGATAAAATAGGAGGTATGACAATTGATAATATCAAATTCGCAAAAGAGTATGCGAAAAAGAAAGGTTATAGTTTGGATATTGATGAAGAAAAAATCATTCATCGCCGAACATGTTTTTGTAATGAGTATTATTGTTCAAGTTGTTACACTGGGACATATACAGAAAGCAAGACTATCATGTTTTTGTCCCGACTTTAAAAACTTGTAAGATATACCTTAGGGTACTAAATAAAATACGTAACTACTTTACTGTTCGCTACGCTTATCTCGCTACTTCGCTACTCCTTTCAGTCGTTCAGTATGAACACCCCTAAATTTAACCGCACTACTATTCACTTGAACGGTGAAGAATGCTCTGAAGATGTTACAAGATATTCACATTTACACAGTTGGTACAAGCATCTTAATGCCTTTCCTAAATACAACAAGAATTATGTCTATCCAGATTTAGGACAGAAGCCATGCAATTCTTTGAGTCCGATGACTGATGACGGTGAAGACGACAAGTATCATATCTGGTTTATGGATGCTATGTGTCTAGACAAGATCCCTGACGATGTTTTGACCGAGACTCAAAAGAAAATTGTCGATATTATCAAGAAATATCCTGCATATCTTAACAGCAGTTTTGGAGATGAGACCAAGTTTGTTGTAAATGATGCTACTGGGTGTGCCATGGTAGTGTGCCGACATTTAGCCGAAAAAAAGAACTTGAAACACTTTCTAATATAACTAGTATTTAATGCCTTAGGGTACTTTAGTACCCGCCTAACCAAATCCCAAGTAAGATATGCCGATTAAATCTATCCAAGATTTGTGTGACGCTATCCTATATAGTGTCAACCTTGGTCCTGAGACCAAGGCGGTGTTGGACGAATGTCGCGAATTTGTCCAGCAGAATAACATCACGTATGATGAGGTATATGAAGAAATCAGTTGGATCCAAGAAGTTGATGATCCTGAAGGTTTCCTATCTGAAGAAGATTATCAATGTTTTTTCGATGAGGCTGGATATGTAGATATTGATAGCGCCTGTATGGCTGCCCGAGACCGGGTATTTGAACGTCTTGATTATGTATTTCCCGTAGAATAACTTTTACCCTTGGGTACATTAGTACCCTCGTATTCACTTTCACCCGCCAACTCACTCGTTCGCACTCGCACTTCAGTCGATCGCACTCACTTCGTTCGTTATGATTTCCTTACCGTCTTTAATCTCCAGATCTTTTGCTACTATCACCAAGCCGGTTCCTGTATTGAAACGCAAATGGCGTATTGACCATTATGCAAACGGTGTAGGTGCTCAAAAGTTGTTAAAACTAGTGCAAGCGCACAATCTCGACCATCCTGTGGTCAAGTGTAAGAAAACATCTACAGGTGAGTGGTCTACTACTGTTGAAGTTAAAGGTTTATTAACAGTGACCAAAACACATTCTATACGAAATACTTCTATCGGTAATGCCTACAACAATGTGTATAACTGTTTAAGAAATGAACTGCTTGATTGGTTGGTCGAACGCCATACCGAAACTGAAACTACCTGTCCACCACCATCGAAACCGTCTAAGATTATCTTTATCGATATAGATAATGCTAGCAATCGTTTTATGAGGGAGTGTTCCAAAGGAATCCCAAAAGAACAAATCTACGGATTTCATGGGGCTCACAGCACTCCTAAAAAATATTCCAAATGGATGAATGTCATTGGCGCCACCCACAAAGTCAAAGACGCTGCTGATATCAACATTGCATATTACGCTAGTAAAATCATCTCCCAACGCAGCCCCGATCAAGGCCCTTTGAGCATTTATATCATATCCAATGATAAATGCTTTATTGAATTAGCCCAGACCATTCACGACGACAACCCATGGTTGGAAGAGTGTGTGGTTAAACGCAACATTTAATAACAAAAAAAATTACCCTCCTTATGGAGGTAAACTAACAACGTATCGATAGTAATATAACAACGTATCGTTATTAACAACGTAAGTATTAAAACTAAATATGATCAAGTACGTCAAGTGGATGAATCATGACGAATGTCATCATGGATTTCAATACAAAAATGGTAGTAATGTAGTTGAAACCTTTTCGCCTAAAGGGACATCTGGTGGATTATTTTGCACTACCATCGAACACGCATTTATGTATATGTATAAAGCGTTGGAAGAAAAGCTCGAAAACCAAGGATGGTTGAGGGTAGTTGAACCTAGAGGCTCAACTTTTAAAAGTGCAACCCATTTAAAATGTCAAAAGTTGGTATTGGGTGAAAAGATGAGTGTTGTGGATGGTATAAAGTATTTAATTAAGAATGGTGCCGATATTCACTATGAACACGACACTGCGTTGCGGGTAGCATGTGAGTATGGCGCTAGAAATGTTGTTGAACTGTTGTTGAATGGGTTGAATGGATCGGAATTGGGATATCAACATAGCCCGGACACTTCTGTATACGAACAAGCGCCAATGAGTTTGTGTTTGGGGAATAATCATATCAAACTCTACGATCTTGTAAGTTGTTGGTCCACACACCCGTCATACAAGTGTTTGTATAATGGGTTGTATTTGGCCAGTTATAAGGGTCATGCAGAAGCAGTCGAATATATATTAACACGCATTTATAACAGTTACGATATAGAACATAAAATTAAAGATGCATATCAGGTCGCTCTTCGTGAAGGACACACGCATGTATTAAAAGTATTTGAGAAGGAGTGTCCTTCGATGAGGATCTAGTAATATTTACCTTGGGGTACTCTGGGGAGTACGTAACAAAGGTATATAAATCTTACTATGACCAATCTAACTAGTTCTAGTGGGAGCTCTAGTGGGAGCTCTAGTGATAATTCTAGTGAGGCGTCGTACGAAAGTACGCAACATACTTCAACTACTTCAGTAGTATATGAAATACCTGTTAGAGAAACTGTACCACCGCCACCAAAACCCAAAAAGAAGACTGATAAGAGTGTATTGTGGTATATACCAATGATCGGATTGTTTCTCGTGTATATATTTATGGTTATATCTCCACCGATTTTGTTACGTGACAACCTTCCTATATATATCATATACTCTGTACTGGAAGTAGTGAAATATATTATTATGGTGTGGTGGTGTTGTATATTGGGGTATTATTATGATGACCAGGGGTTCCTAATTTATGATTACCGACAATATTATCATAAAATCGGGATGAAATATCTGTGCTTTTTATATTTACATTTATTCATATCTTCTGGATTGGTTGTTTATAATTATATAGTTGCTGAAGCCAACCAAAAATGGGAAATTCTTAACACAATCTCTTTAATTTTCGTATTTATCGTGACTAGTATTCATACGATTTATGCATTTATTATAAAAGATACTAAACAAGACACCACTCAAGTTTAAAAAGTATCTTGGGGTACGCTGGGGCGTACGTAACGAAGAAACTCGTACAAGTATGAACATCCGTATTATTTTAGAAAATGCCGGCAAAGGTGATCAAATCCTCTTAGACTTTTAGATATAAAAAAGTAAAATATACTCACTACAAACTTATATAATAAGTATATTAGTATACTTATTAGTATATAGATGTAATGACTAACAAAACGTGTAGAATATGTTTCGAAAGTTATTCTGAGGGAGTTATAATATCGCCATGTAAATGCGATGGATCGATAAAGTATATACATAGAAAATGTGCATTATCAGAAGGAGAAATATGTACAGTGTGTAAAACCCCATATACTGAAGACAATTTAAAATATATTATAGATCATTCAAACATTCACATTGAAGTAAAGTATGAAATATGTTCAAAATATATGCAAAAATGTCGTATTACCTCGTGTCTTAAAATGACTGAGAACCTAGAAGACGATAAATCTAATTGTGAATTATTATTTAAATGTATAGAAAAGGATAATATAAATGTGGTAAGATATTATATAGAAAATATTGGTGTAAATGTAAATTGTTTTATCAAGAAATCTGTAATTGTTTCACAACCACTACAAAGATCTCGATCATCTTTAATACAAGAACATATGGATAACTCTCCAACTTTTTATGGTGAAAGTTTCAATACACCTTTAAGTGTTGCAGTTGACACCTTTTGTAAAAAACCTAAAAGATGCTGGTCAAACAGTATAACACCGGTTATAAAGTATCTGGTTGAAAATGGAGCAGAAATCACCGAAGATTTGATAAATGTATGTGTCAAATATGATCTTTTAAAATTGTTAAAATATTTCTTAAAAAATGGTGCTAATATTCAACCCGAACAAATAATCATGAGTAAAAATAATATTAGCCTTGATATGATAAAATTTTTATTAAATATTGGTGTACCTATATGTGATGTTTATGATTTTACTGATTTTAAAACTGCGAAATATTTACTTAAACGTGGTGCAAAATTAAACAATGTTACAAATCATAAAATTATAGAATGGTATATGAAACACATAGTAAAAACATAGTAAAATATACACTAGTATACTTCTTATATCTTAATATAAGATGAATATGAACGTTATAGGTAGATTATGTTGTGGATTTGGTGGTATGTTAGGTGGGGCTTTGTACGGAGGAAGATTTTTATATACACCAGGTAGTATTATTGGAGAAGGGTTTCTTATAGGTGGGCCAGCTGGATTTATACTAGGAATATTACCGCAACCATACGGTGGTATATCAACGGTGATGTTGTGGTTATTGACATTTACTCCCTCAAAGTATTGATAAAATTGTTTTACAGGTTACAGAATCATCGCTATTAATTTTAATAACGTTACTCTCAGGAAAATCTTTAGCACTCAACGAATTTTCAGAATGATGTGCCATATTCTGTTTGATTTCTTGGTCCGTTAGGGCCGGGTTTAATTTACGTTGGCGTTCTAGTTGCAATTCCTCGTCTACATCCAAGTAAATCCCTTTAAATCCGTAATAATCTAGCATATCTTTTTCTATTTTAAACCGAACATCATCTACAATATAGATTATGTTTTGAGTCACATCCCAATTTACCTGCTTGGCTTTTTCAAACTGATTTGTAGATTCTACCATATAATTTACGAAACACCTATCATCGATTTCCCTGAGTTTTGTGGCGATTGATTGTAACAACGTTCTATCTTTTTTTGTCATTCCAAAGTATTTTGTGGCTATTTCCTTGACTGGTGTCGAAAAAGATAACTTTTTAACAGTTGTATAAATAGACATTCCTAATAACTTTCCTAACTTGTCAGCATAAAATGTTTTACCTGCCGACATCTTTCCGGCGAAATATATCTTTATAACTTGAGGATTCATACGAAGTGAGTTAGTGTAGCGACTTATCGAAGTGAACGAACGAAGTAAACGACAGTGATTAATCAAGTAATTATGATATATGATATGATATATGATTATAAGTAATTTTATAATATATTCATGTATATTATAAAGTCGTTCGTATGAATCACCGAGTATACGATTTAAAGATATTGCCTGGTAACACCATCACCAAATTATATGTTTATTCAGAGAATCATCACATCGCCGATCCTAGGATGGTTAATGATATAGTCCGATTAAGTCGGGACCCTAAAATAGTGTTACTCTTGGAAATTCCTCAAAATAAACTTGAGGTAGTTAATACACTGCATTCAGATAATATCAAATCCGTTTATCATCGAGTCGATACCGATAGGGTAGTTGCGATTGACCATCGGCATATTCTTCTAGGACACCAACAGATACGCGAATTATATTCCAATAAAAACGTATTTAATGTTTTAGAGGACGTAGATGTTAACGATCATAAATTAGTGTTGTTTGAATTAAAAAAGTATTATACCAATTCAAATTTCCATCATTATATCACAAATGAATTGCACAGAGTCCTAACTATCTATCCTAAAAACAGTCTTAGTGAAAAAGCCAAGGAACATCTTCAAAACTATAAATTAGATGTTATCCATCACTATGAAAATCATATTATACCATGGGGTGGTAGCGCACAAGAATTAATAATAAGTCTAAGACATTTTTGGAAAAAGGTGATGGATTTCAAAATTGTTTTGACGGTATATGAAGAGGCTATTAAAGGTAATCACGTCGCCACATTACTAGGAAGTGCCCATGCTAATAATCTAAAAGCTATTTTTGGATCATAATATAATATACTGGTATATTATACTCACTACGCTTACGCTAACTCGCTACGTTACTCCCATCGGTCGTATGAATCAAAGTTTAACAGAAGGTGTAAATAAATTTAAAAATACTGTTCTTGTGCTAATTACAGGCGCTTTGGCGCTTATTGTTTCGCTTAGTTTTCGTGATCTGAGTTTAGCAATTTTCCATAATAATGACGCCAAGCGCAAGAAATCAAATTTTGTGAAAAACAAAGAAAAGCTGAAATTAATTAATGAGACCAATGGTAATGAAAATGGTGAAAAGCCATTGCCAGACGATTTACTCACAGAAGATATAGAAAAGTGTAATCCGTATGTCGATGGGTATGAATTTAGACGTGGGCGATTTATTCCTCGATATAAATGTGCCGAAATTCAAGCCATTACACCTCGTTTAGTTTATGCCATTGTTCTTACGCTGGTAGTTGCCATCGTGTTTATGTTTATCAAGTAATTTATACTCGTCTATAGTAGTTTACTTAAGTTAGTACTTACGTAAAGTTTACTTTAGACTTAGATATGTCTATCGCACCTCCTGATGAAATTTTATTTAAAATTGCCGATGAATTTGTAGAAGTGTATTTATTTGATCGTAGCCTCACGGCCACGCCAACGGCCGCAGCTATCCAACATAAACATTCCAGGTTAAACGAACACTTATCCCTTTTATTACATGAAGATCAACCACATTGGGTGAAAAAGATCGGCGTATTTTGCGCTATGTTTGCAGCTGGGTTGCAAACCGCGCCAATTTTATTTACACCCAGCACAGCGCAAACAATCAACCGATATTCTGCGGTGATGTACTTTGACTTTATTCGAAAGGATCATCAATTTCTAGATGTAATGACGTGGAGTTTCGGATATTTGTGGAAAAATCCCCAGATTATGACTGCGTATTTCAATATTATACCTGATTATTATTTCCCTGATGAGAATGAACCTCCGGTGTGTGATTCAGACATTAAAGAATACATCTTTAATATGTTGAAAGGAAAACAATGGATTCTGGACAACAATTTGAAAGATCAAGTTATGGCAATGTTTGAACTCAATTTTATAGTGATATACACTGAAACATTACATTCAAATTACTCGTGTGATAATGCAGTTATTCAAGAGTTTATGACGACTGCCCATGGTTCTGATTTGGCGATTATTAATAATTTTGTGGATATAGCCTCCAATTACACACATTTTAAACGGAATTCCCATCGTAGTGGCCGATCGCCTGGCATCGAATTTCCAATCCTTAAATATGTTTAACTTTTTGATAGGTTATTTCTTAACTACTCTCCATTCACTCGTCATTCACTCGCACTCGCTACGCTCGTATGAATCTTTTAACAATACAAGACCTATATGGGTCATGTGAATATAATGGCCAATGTGATTATTGGTGTTTGAATAGATCGGTCGTTAGTGACCTGTTACCTAAATTTTTACCTTTGTTGGATCAAAAGTATCTACACCACCTTCCAGACTCTGGAATAATAGGCACTTATCTTGGGTGTCAATTACATATAGTCCGCAGTAATACTATGATACGTTTTCGAGTAGGTTCTAAAATTACTGAGTAGTATATACTTAAATAGTATATACTAGTATATACTTAGTAAACTACGTTCGTTATGAAATCATCTACGATTATTAAAATCATCTACAATGATTTGATGGGAAGTGATCCATGTGAAGAAGAAGTAAAACGATTGAATGAAGTGTTAAAAAGTTCTGTGAATCCGTCGAACAAACAACCTGATAAACTGTTTTATTATTCTAAATCTGCAGATAAACCCGTGGGTAAAGGTGCAAATGAATTGGTGGCTAATCCGGTCGATTATGCGGAATTAAACAAAATCGGAGATTGGAGACGCATTTTGTCCAATTTCTGTGCGATTCCTAATGGATTTACTTATGATGGTCATACATTCAAAACTGTAGAACATGCATTCCAATCCAAGAAGATTGGATTAGTTGATCAGCAAAAGGCGTTTACCTTTACACTGGAGAGTAATACAATTTTAAGTAGAGGTGGCGGGCAAATGGCCAGAGGATTCGGTCGAAAATTGGTGGTTTTATCTAAAGATAAACTCAAGGAATGGGGTAGAATTAAAACGCAAGTTATGAAGGATATCATGGTGGCTCGATTTATGCAGGACGATGTGGGTCGTGACGTGTTGTTAAAAACTAATTCGGCACAATTACATCATATTCGGCCTAGACAAAAATCTATTCGGATGATCGAGTTGGAATGTGCTCGGGCGAAAGTTGTTGAACTATTATCAACCAAGTAATAAATACCTTAGAGTTATAATATATGTATATATACAATTTATATACGATATAGTCGAGTTAACGTAATATGAATACTAACATGAAAACAGTTTACACATCACCGTCAGGCAATTCAGAATTACGAGTTGGGAAATGTAAAGATCTGGTAAACAAATACCGCGATCATATTATGCAAATTCAATAAATATTTACTCGATAAGTATGCAAAATATTTGCCATCTTTAAAAAGTACATGCCCCGAGAATTAGTTTGACATTCCGGCATCATACTCGTTAGGCATCCGCCTCCGGCGATATCAAGATAAAAGCGGACCGTAAGGTCCGGTGAAAATATTTTTTCAAAGTAGCGTGGCTCGCTTCGCCAAGCGGAAAAGCCGAAAAGTGACTTAACTATATATATTTATATATAGTACCGAAAACTCAAATAATAATCCGTTCACAAGATGGATTCAACTAGTGCACACCCACTAATACAATTACCTAAAAACTACATCAAATGCATGGACACCACCAACCAGTATGATGTATTCATTCACCTAACACCCGATGTAAATACAAACTACGTCGTGGATGTATGCCTACTCAAACCGGAAGTTACTATTAACATTTCCCCACAGTCTCTTGGAATGACCGCCTCAAACCCTAAAGATCTTTTTACTATAAAAGGTGTGAATCTAGATTGGGTGTTGGATGTTTATCATATTGAATTTATGGTAAATAATATAACGATTACCAAATTTTTTAATATTTTGCAATTATGTGAATTTTTCAGCAAGGAAATTCCTATTTCTTTTGAATCTACGTGTTTGAAATTTGTTAGGAAAACTCATGCAATGAATAAACTTGGGAAAATCACTTTGGAATTAAGAAAATATAATCACAACACCAGCCATCAAAATACCTTGCAATCTACATTAAAATATGAAAAAATTATTAAAACTCCTGAAACAGTTGTAAATAAAGAATCAGAAAAATATGTTTTGGTAAATTTACAAGGATTTGCAGTAAATGAATATATACAAAACGTCGATTATAGTCTTGTTAAGGATGATAAACATTTTGAAGTTGATAGGGTTGAATTTATATGTTTGACTCAATTACATTATCCGATGTACAAAAATATGAAAGGATATTCTGGAGGTAATCACCTTATTGGCGCTAAATTATATTCTAATGACTTTTTCGAGTCCGAAGTGTATTGGAAAACACCCGATGTTGAAATTAGTAAAAGTGTGTACTATACATATGGGATAGATTTCAGGTTCAAACCAGCTACACGGCCTGATGTTTCGGAAACTGTATCTACGTCGTATGGAATTGAAATTGGAACTTCAAACCTCATGTACGGTGGTTCAATAGGTGTAAATTCTAAATATATTGATACTAAACCACCTACAAATTACAAAGAATATGACCCTAGTGATTTAGATGAAATGTCTGATAGAATTAGATGTAAATTGGTCTGTATGAATGCTAAATCGTTCAGAATTTCAATTACCCCCGGTATATTAAACACCTTTTTCAAAAACACTATAAATAAGAACGCTCCATGTATTTTAGAATTGGACTTTGATTGTGAAAAATTCCAGGAATTGTTTGAATATGTCAATGTGGATTATGCTCATCAAAGAATAGGTAGTTTTAATCAACATACCTATGAAAATATGTTTTATTTATTTCAAGCATTGCCTATATACTATAATAAATTATTAGAATTCACATTTTATGTTAATGGTGCAGATAAAGTTGGTAAAGAATTTTTCATGTCGTTTGCGTCAGCCAAACATATCCGCCCTAATATAAGTGGGACCATTCTTGAACAAAACGTTTGCAGCGCCCATTACAAATATATTTCGGTAGATAATTCAACCGACTATCCTACAGAATTAAAAGTGTTACCTCTATCTAAAGACCAAGAACCTTATATATATTATGAATTGGATGTGCCTTACCATGGACAGTTATATGACTATGACCTTGTTATGAAATATGGTATTGTTAAAAAAGAATTGATAGATTTCGATATAGTTCCACTACATAACCATGACACCCTTCACGAATTGTTAAAAAATGATGGAACAGTTAAAGATAAAGATGTACACAATTATCAACGGATTGGAATCAAAGTATATTGTGAAGATATTTTAAACCAAATTATTGGGATGAATCAACAACACACCCACAAATATATAAAACATATTTTAGATAAAATAACGTTATACATGAATTATCAAACCATCAAATATTTCACTGCGCCCCATGCACATATTCCTTTAATATAGTCCAGTATTGTTAAAAACTTACATTATGCCATTTATTCATACCATCAGTGGTATAATAATAAGACTTGTAATCCAAATATTTGGATAAGTGTTTCGAAAGTATTATGTGATTATTATTCACAGTTAAGCTATTAAACATAAATAAAACTCCAGCTCTATTTTTATATATATTTGATAATTTAGATTTTGTAAATGAAATAAATAGTTCACTATTCATAATGTACTACTAAACTAGTAGTTTAGTAGTAGAGTAAATTTAACTTTTTAAACAATCTTTCCAATAATTCCAAAACGATCATCTTCTTGAATAATAGACCACCATTTTCCAGGCACTACAAACACCATACCAATGCCACAATTGAAAACTTTATACATCTCTTCTCGAGATATTTTCCCATTCTTTTCCAACCATCCAAATACAGGCTGCTGGTTGTAATACGTGGCTAAACTCGTAGGGTCCAAATCCAATGACATACCATCCGGTAAAATTCTGGAAAAATTACTTACCAAACCTCCACCGGTATTGTGGCACATACCGTGGATTTCCCCATCAACCATTGATCGAAGCACCTTATAATCATCGATATAACACTTGTGGGATTGTGTCAAAGCATCTTTGATATCTTGTGGTACGTATCGCGTGCCGCCAATGGAACGTATGATGCTTCTTACCAAGGTATATCCATTCGTATGTAATCCCGTGGATTCGACTGCGACTAGGATATCACCTCGTTGGATCAATTCTTTAGGCTTAATGAGATCGTTTTTATCTACAATTCCCACCATTGTACCGACTAGATCCTCTTTACCTCTGCGGTAAGTATCGGACATTTCCGCCGTTTCGCCTCCAAGTAATACGGTGTTGTGTCTAGTACACGCCTCGCTAACCCCAGTAACAAAATTCACAACCGCATCAGGATCGATTACATCCGCTGCAAAATAGTCTAGGAAAAATAATGGTTTAGCCCCCGAAGTAAGGCAATCATTAATCCCATGATGGACCAGATCTAGGCCTAGAATCTCAAACCCTTCAGTTCCCAACATTTCCTTTACCAAAATGGTTTTAGTCCCCACGCCATCAGTTGAGGCTACCAAGGCTTGGCGGTCACTTATCGAAATAACCCCATTAAAATCGCCGAATCTCGTCATAACATCCTTGGTAAATGTCTTGGAAACAAGATCGCCAATTGACCTGACTACCCGGTCACCCTTTTCAATATCTACCCCGGCTTTGGCATATGCCGATTTGGCGGTTCCCCGAGATAATCCGATATCTTTGCGATATCTCACTACCGGGGCGGTGCTCGATCCCACGTGTAACGCTCGAAGCGTTTTGAATTTATCCAAAGTCTGATTGACCTGCATAGCGGCCTCTTCCAAAGTATCCGCCGAAGCGGTATAGGATAATGTCCTTGATTTGCCTAGTGTCGCCGTCAACCTAAATTGCGGTTCTGGAGGATCGATGTCCCTTACAGGCTGATATTTAACCGGTTGTAGCTTGTAATCTTTCACATCACCCATCACCAGCCCATCGCACTCCTTTTTTGATAAAGTGGCCTGTATATGACCGTTTTGATTATAATAGGTTGGGGGGCCTGGATAATCTATCGGAACTAGGTACTTTGTTACTGTGGGTTGCGTGCTAAATTCTAGATCGTCCTTCAAAGTGCCTTTAGCCATATCTTGGCACACCTTGTAGAAATCCGATTTGAGTAAGTGTAACATAGTCACACATTCTGGGTCGCCAAATCTGGCATTATATTCAATTACCTTGATATCACCATTGGCTAATTTCATAAATGACCCATACAACACACCCTTGTATCTTGCGGATCCAATGTTGTTCCACAAATACTGTTCGACCTTTAAATTCATTTCCTTTACTGCTGCGATGTCCTCTTCTGTCAAAAATTCTAATGGATATATACAACCCATTCCACCAGTCTGATGCCCAGTATCTCCGTCGCCACTTCTCTTATAATCCTGGATGGGTACTGTATGTGCATATCCTCCCCAACCATCGAATAATGTCATGAAACTGAATTCTTGCCCTTCCAACTTTTCTTCAAATACCAACTTTTCATTTTCATATCTTTTTAAGATGTTCATCGCTTGGTCTTCTGTGGTAAAATCTATGCCTTCCACATATACACCTTTACCGGAACACAGCCCATTTCTTTTAATGACAACACCACTCTGATACGATTTCTTGGCACATCTGAATTTCTCGATATGAGTCCTTGAAAAGGTTGATTGCATATATCTAGGGTTTGAGATGTGTACACTATGTACTCTAAGATTATTTAACACTGTTCTGCAAAAATGTTTCGAAGTTTCTATCTTGGCCGCTTTGGAATCTGGTGCAATTACTTTATATCCATTGTTTTTCAGTACCGCCACAGTACCGTCTTCTAAAAATCTTTCCGGTCCCACAAATATGAATTCTACTTGATTTGGCGCTATTCCTTGTATAACTTCTATCGGGTCGTTTACTAGAGTTACTTGCGTAGTTTTTGGATCATATGACGGCGAGTTGATGATGTGCTTTTTAATGGCCTTTTCACGGCCACCATTTCCTAGAATGATAACAGATTTCATACTTTTGCGATATAGTACAGTATATCGTATATAAACACTTAATATCAAGTAAATTTTACTATGTAGTACGTCAAAGAGATGACTACGCGTATAATAGACACTATCGGAATTTATGAATATAAAGTTAACGGGGTTATATTTACAAATAGTTTATGGTCTCAACACGTATCTAGAGAAAATGGCAAGTATCTAGATCACCGTAAAATTGATATAAATTTTGCAAATGAATTTGACTCAAGGGTTATAAAAACTACGTTTGTAATAATGTTTATTAATTCTGAAATTATTAAAGAGATTCCTAAAAATCAACTAGAACGTTTATTAGCACACGCTGCAAAATACTTTGATGCCAAATTAGTAAAAGAAGAGTGTCATCCTAAAGTTGTTGATAAAAGGTTTTATTGTTATGGTGCATATACAGCTTAAAATTACTTCTAATATACTCATCTTAACAATATTAAAGTATGGATTCAAAACATTTAATTAATATTTTATCTCTATGTGAAAATTTTAGATACTATAATGATGTTTTAGTTTGCACTTTAGACCCTTTATATGTTATGGATTCATTTATTAATATAAATCCTATAGAATCTATAAGCTTTGTTTCCAAATGGGATCATTCAAATATATTAAATACTGAATTCCCCACCCTTTACTCAAGGGTGAATAAACAAACTTTTAAGATAAATTCTTATATTTTATTACCGTATTTGAACGATGATGACAAACGTATAATTTCAACAGCATACAATCTATCAACTGAATATAAATATACTGAACTAGCTTTAAAAATGGCCAAATATTATAAGTCTAATGTTATCATTTATGATTTTAATGACACTCATAACTTTTTTAGGGTAGATAAAGACACCATCTCAAATTGCATATATAAAACTGATAAAATCTTTATTTAAGGATAAAGTTTGACCAGTTTAAAAAATGGTTTAAGAGTTACTTCTGATACCTTAGTAGCCTAAAGAGTTATGAAATTATATACCGCTTTATATGATTTAGAAATGGAATTGTTATCCATTAATGCACATACTAATACAGGAGGTGTAAATGAAAATGTTGTAAAGACAGCCATTAAAAAATTCCAAAAAGTATATAACCCACCTCCGGAGAAGGGTGATCTTTTGAAAGAAAGATGCGACAAATTATTAAACCTTTCTTATAAAGGGCCTATAAACAAAATACAACGTTCTCGTGACGTTAAAATAGTACTCATACTTATCGTTGCTGCAAAATGTTCACTTGTAAATAAAAGTTAAATTTACTAGGTGGTACTATTAATATTTGTAGTACCTAGCATAGTATAAATAATTATGTACCCACCAGACCATCCAAAATTAGTTATAAGAAAATATTGTGGTGGAAATTCTTATATATATTCTACATCTTACATACTGAAGATAAAAGTATTTGTGATAAATGAATCAATTGTGAGATTGTTAAACTCGTTTGAGTTAGATAAAATTGCAGAACATATCGCATCATATACAAATACTAAAATAGCATGCAAACTACCATATTCTTCTACATATTACTATGTATAGTATCACAGTTAAATTTACTCGGTGGTACTACGAGTACACTCGTACTAGTACCTATTATAGTACACGCGTATATACGTGAGAAATAATTATGTACTCTTCTAAAATACCATACAAGCCCAAATTAATTATAGAAAAAGTATATTGTGTTGAAAATTCACTTATATTTGATTCTTACATACAAAACCGAAAAACATTTGCTATAAATGATTCAATTATGAAATTGTTAAACTCGTTTGAGTTAGATAAAGTTGCAGAACACATCGCATCATATACAAATACTAAAATAGCATGCAAACGACCATATTCTACATATTACTGCGTATAGTTTCACAGTTAAATTTACTCGGTGCTAGTAGTATCATTTACTAATCTCTACTCACTACTATGAAATCAAAAGTATCTAAATCGTATATTTCTATTAAAAATGAGATAAATCTTACACACCCACCAAAATGCAAGTTTGTTTTTTTTAATTACCATGATGCTCAAATGTCTTCAATATCATCATATATCTCCCCGAATATTAAAAATTTTAATCATAATCATGGAATTTGTGAAGATATAGTTTTACAACATCTAGCTAAATATATGGGATGTAAAAATATATATTATCATATTGATTATGTTTTAGATAGAAAATATTATTATGGTGTATAAAATAGTAAAAAACACTAGCTACTAGCTCTAATAAACTAATTCAAGGTATGATTGAACTAAAAGGTGTTAAAATATATACAAACGAATCTACAAACACTAAAACTGGTGCTTCGATATATAAATTTGGAGGTGATGTTTATTTTTCTCGAGACTAGTTAAAAATACTAGTAAGAGTATACTCGTAGTACTATTATACTCTTACAAGTTATGCGTAAACTAAAAGGTGTAAAAATATACGATGAATTTGATGATGATTATATTTCATTTGATGAAAATTATATATTAGAAACATTTCATACACGCTATAGAACTGATATTATGCAAAACATGCTACATGTATCAAGTTTTTTACGTTCATCCTTTTCATATAAAGAATTATCAACCATTGCAAAATATTTTAAAGCTACAAAAATTAAAATAGATCAATCCTGGTATGGATATGTACATTATCAATTTTATAGTTAGTACTTTAAAGTACTTACTTGTTCTACTACTTTACACTCTTACGAGTATGCGTAAACTAAAAGGTGTAAAAATATCTGATAATATACTTAATCTCGATATTTCGCATATAGATTTTTTAATTATATGGGATTGTGGTCTTAAGGTTACCAACATTAAGGATGATGATGAATACATAGATATAGACACACTAAACACTTTACTACCTTTATCTGACTTACATTTAGTTCACATCGCAAAATATTTTGATACTAATTCGATATATAAATTTGGAGGTGATGTATATTTTTCTCGAGACTAGTTAAAACTACTAGTACGAGTATACTCGTATACTCATAGCACTATTATACTCTTACAATTTATGCGTAAACTAAAAGGTGTAGAAATATACGATAAAATACCTAACATTGGTAGGTATGAATGGGTTTTAGCTATATGGAATTATGATTATAAGATTACTCACATTAATTGTGATGATGACTCTTATATACACACATCAAACACTTTACTACCTTTATCTGATCTACATTTGGTTCACATCGCAAAATATTTTGACGCTATTTTAATAGATTATTATGGACGTGATGTTTATTATTATCGATACAGGTAAAAGTATTATACTCTTACAAGTTATGCGTAAACTAAAAGGTGTAGAAATACATGATAATGTAACTTGTTTGAGGTTTGAAAATAACCGTGTTTTTGTATGGGATTATAATGATCGTATTATTACTAAGATTTATTTTGAATCTTTTGGTTATTTATTCATACCATGTACTTTGACACCTTTGACTGATTATCATTTAACACATTTTGCTAAATATATCGGAGCTACCATAATAAATAAAAATAAAGGCGGTATTGTACGTTTTTGGAACTAGTATACTGTTTAGTTTATCTTTAATTTTACTTGTATGTTAAAACTTAGATTTTTATAACCTTTAAGTATATGAAGTATATGATAATACCTTATACCTACGGTGTTAATTTTAAATATAATAAACTTCTTTCAGTGGGTAAGCTTGATAATCTCAATGACACCACTTATTTCGTAAATGCATCTAGAAGTTTTCTAGATTTAAAATTTAATAGGTGTATATTTCATTTTCGAAACTCAACTGATTTAGACATCATTAAACATTTGGCAAAATATTTTGGCGCTGATACAATATCAATGAATGACAAAATATTTAAAAGGGTTGGTATATTCTTTTTTAAATTATTTAGTTCTAAAAATACTAAAGTAGTACTTACTAACGTATAACTTTACGAAAGTATGCGTAAACTAAAAGGTGTTAAAATATATAATGAAGAAGATATGTATGATAAATGTAATATATTCGAAGAGATATTACAAGTATTTGATGATACAAATTATATACATTACAATACTGATATTCAGAATGATATTTATGGTGGGTTAATAAATTCATCAGAACCTATGTTACCTTTGACTGATTGTCATTTAGCGCACATTGCGAAATATTTTGGAGCTAGTATGGTTAATAAAATTTCTGGTATATTTTATCTTTAAATATACTTGAATGTTTTTAAGTTCTGAACTTAGTTATGGTTCGTATCAAAGAATGTGACTACTGGATAGATAAAAACAATTTTGATACTATTCAAACCGTCGTCAAAGATATTAAAGGTGTTAACAGTCATTTTTCAAATAATGGTAAAAGTCTTAAATGTAATATATGTTTATTTGATATTCATAAACCTAGACTCACTTCCACACTTTCCAGTGTAGTAGAATCAAATGTTTTAAAAGATTATGCAAAATATTTGGGGGCCGATACAATATCTTTGAACACCAAATTATATCATTCCAACGCATTATTGTGGTTTACATTATTACGTTCGAAAAATACTATTTAACTACTAAAGTACTTTACTACCTATGGTAGTAAAGCACTCACTCACTTCGCCATTCACTTCGCCACTCACTTCGTCACTCACTTCATCACTCACTTCGTATGAAGCACTTTACAAAATTAATAGATTCTCACGGCACTACTTATAATATCGAATCCACTAGAGCCATTACAGATGATGATATTTTAACGATTGGGGCTATAATGGACCACGGAACCACACGTCTAAGACGTTATGACCGTTTTGCAGAACGTTCTGTAAAGCACCCGACATCTTATGAAGTTTGCACCAAGAAATCATTCAAAACGGCCTGGTGTCAAAATGCATTGGACATTCTCAAAGTAGTCGGCCTAGACCACATCACAAGGATTGAAAAAGGTAGGTTTGTAGGACATCCAGCCG
>Ga0213841_1000870_pt1 | contig 21376 bp, 25 predicted proteins | sample SWPATP23_FD_160125 | JGI IMG/M metagenome (GOLD analysis project Ga0213841, IMG submission 160125) | Coastal seawater microbial communities from Marineland, Florida, United States - SWPA TP2 #3 | ecosystem: Environmental > Aquatic > Marine > Coastal | place: USA: Florida | collected 2016-08-14 | reverse complement strand
AAGACCGACGGCCGCCTGACCAGATGCCCGCTCAAGGGAACAACCGGCGACGCCCTCTTCGCGGTCCTGTGCGGATGCGGTCACAACATCCGCATGATCCTGCGCCATCTGAGGGTCTTTTTGCGCCAGTTCATCTGGCGGATCGCACTGCTCCGAGGGTTCACGCGGGGCGCTGGCAGCCCTCAAGCACTGCAAATCGCCGCCTGAGATCGTTGTTCAGGATGAACGAAGTAGGCCTGCGGTGAGGGGTCAGGGGAATCGCGTTTGGGATTTGAGGTGATCTGAGGGGTCTTGCGGTCTTGGGCGGGATGGATTCTGGGGTGGGGATCGCCCTTTTGGAGCCCGTTCCCTGCATGGTTATCTTCCTCGCCGCTTTCGATGACATCCCCGATCCCCGAGCTGACAACGCGCGTCACGATCTTTGCGAACTGCTGGTCGTTGGCTTCGTCGCGGTGCTCTGTGACCTGCCACTGAACTTTCATCCAGCCGCGACCGGAGCCCGGTTGGTGTTTACGCCGATTGGCGCGGGTTGAGCAATCGCCCGACGCGCGGAGCTTTCATCTCGCGCAGCGGGGCGGGCGATTGCGGTGGTCAGGGTCCGCGCGTAGTCGGCCGGGGTCTGGTAATCCAAAGCCGAGTGCGGACGTTCGGTGTTATAGTCGTCGCGCCATGCCGCAATCAAATGGCGGGCATGGCGAAGGGTCGAGAACAGGTGCTCGTTCAGGCACTCGTCGCGCAAGCGTCCGTTGAAGCTCTCCACAAAGCCGTTCTGCATCGGCTTTCCCGGCGCGATGTAATGCCACTCGACCTGGCGATCTTCCTGCCATTTGAGCATGGCGTTCGACGTCAGTTCCGTCCCATAGCACGTCGGGAAGAAGGGCTGCCGACAGGTTATGGCCACGCGCGCAGCCTCCAAATTGCGCAGCGGGTGGCCATAACCGGGTCTCAGGTCTCAACAGTGGTTTTGCATAACCACACTGCTGAGGAGACCGGCTATGACCGCCACCCATTCTACTGCTTCGACCGTGCTGGTCGCCATCGACATTTCAAAACACCGTCACGAAGTGCTTATTGGCATTCCCGGCAAGAAGCGCCGGCGCCGCATAACGATTACGAACACGCTGGAAGATTTTCAGCGCTTGGCCATCGCTCTCGCCAGCTATGAACTGCCGGTACGGATCGGGTTTGAGGCGACCGGCAATTATCACCGTGCTTTGGCTCATCATCTCGGCCAGGCCGGTTTCGACCTGAAGCTTGTCTCTTCCGTTGGCTTGGCCCGAACGCGCGAGGCTCTGCACAACAGCTGGGACAAGAATGATCCCAAGGACGCCCAGGTCATTCTGCACATGATGGAGATCGGGGCCGTACAGTTCTTCCATGATCCGCTCGTGACCGGGACCGCGGACATCCAGGAGCTCTCCAAAACCCACGAGATCGTTTCGCGCTCGAAGACCGAGTTGTGGCACCGCATCCTGACGCATTACCTACCACTGTACTTTCCCGAGGCCGAGCGATTTCACCGAAGCTCGCGGACCGATTGGTTCCTGGCGTTCCTCGAGAAGTATCCATCGCCACATATGATCACGGTCATGAGCCAGGAGGCTTTCATAGCTGATGCTTGGGAGGTCATTGGTCGCAAGGTTTCCAAAGAGCGTCTGCTTTCAGATATTTACGCCACTGCGGTCAGTTCAGTTGGACTGCCAGTGCATTCCGACTCCGATGCCATCCGCATGTTCCGCCTGGTACTGGCCGAAGGTCGCAGCCTGATCCGACAGCGGGATGTGATTGAGGCACGGGCCGTCGAGTTGCTGTCGAATCTGCCCGACTATCAGCTGCTGACGACCATTCCCGGGATCGGCCCGATCAACGCCATGACCATCCTGGCCGAGGCCGGTGACCTGCGTCGGTTTCGCCATCACCGGCAGTTCCTGAAGTTCTGCGGAATGGACCTCGCCACGATGCAGTCCGGCATGTTCCGTGGCCAAAGCCGCATCTCGAAGTATGGCAATGCCCGATTGCGGCGCACGCTCTGGATGGCCGGCCAAACCGCCGTTCTCAAGCGGACCAACAGCTTCCGGGACAAGTTCGAACGCTACATCTCAAAAGATCGACACAACGTCCATCTGCGCCGCAAGGCCTACACCGCGATCGCGGCCAAGATGGCGCGCACCGTACACGCCGTGGTCAAACATGGCGCACCCTATCGCCCCTTCTTCGAGGGGGTGAGCCCAGGCGGAAGGACCTCTCTCTGATGAGCCGTGGAGGCAGCTTGCTGACCTCGTAGATAATGTTCGGGCCTTCTGCTTGGGATTTGGGATCTCGTATTAAGGACGGTGAGGGCCGCCAGCGCGCGTACCCCGTGTTTGCTATGGAAGAGATCATTTCTTGACGGCAGAGCCCGTCTGGGCAAACGTAACAGGGCATCCGGTGCTCCGGATGTCCCATGACCTGCTGACCTAAGCAGCCAGATTTTCCCGACATAGGACGTTATCGCTGACAATCATGCCGGGCTTTCCGCGGCGCTCGATCAGGGCCGTCAGTTCACGCGCGACACGGCACCCCGAGATCGAGGTGTCAGGGATCGCCGCGAGGCATTCACGGGTGACGTCGTCGACCACGTTGAGCACCCGGAAGCGCTGGCCGTTGGCGAACTGGTCATGGACGAATTCCAGCGACCAGCGCGCATTGGGCCGAGCCTCGACCAGGATCGGGGCTCGCGTCCCGACAGCCTTGCGCCGGGCCTTTCGCTTGCGCACCGTCAGCCCTTCCTCGCGGTAGAGCCGATAGATACGGTTGATCCCGGATGGCTCGCCCTCGCGGCGCAGCAAAACGAACAGGCGCCGGTAACCGAACCGCCGGCGCTCGTTGGCCAGGGACCGCAACCGACCGCGCAGCACTGTGTCCGGCACGCGCCGAGATCGATAGCGGATCATCGTGCGATCCGCGCCGACGATGTGGCAGGCCCGCCGTTCCGACAGGCCATGCTCGGCCCGAAGATACGCAACGGCTTCGCGCTTCCCGGCGGGCCCTACCACTTTTTTGAAACCAGATCCTTCATCGCCGCCAGATCCAGCATCTGTTCGGCCAGAAGCTTCTTCAGCTTGGCGTTCTCATCTTCGAGCGCCTTCAGCCGCTTGGCCTCCGACACCGTCATGCCGCCGAACTTGGCCTTCCAGTTATAGAAGGTGCCTTCCGTCATGCCGTGCTTGCGGCACAGGTCCGCGCACTTCGCGCCTGCCTCGTGCTCGGCCAGGATGCCGATGATCTGCTCGTCCGTGAATCTCGTTCGCTTCATTGTCCGTCCTCAGGTTGGGCCGGACTCTAATCGACGGTGGAGGAAAAATCCCGTGGCAGGTCAGTTTCAAACGCCCCTTCGTATTGCCACCGTTGCGCAATTTCACCTAAGGATTCGAGCACTTGGCGAAGATCGTCACCTCGCTCAGCCAGACCATAGGTAACCGCGGGTGGGATCGTTTGGGTCTGATCGCGCCAGATCACTCCGGCCGCCTGCAACATTCGCAACCGTTCCGTCAGCACCCGGGTTGAGATTCCCGGCACTGCCCGCTTCAGCGCTCCGAAACGTTGCGGCCCGCCATCGCTAAGGACCCAGAGAATATAGGTTGTCCACGGACCCATCAGCAGGCGCAGAATGGAGTCCATGGGACATGCGGGCGGTGTTTTCTGTTTCATTTTGAGGATCTCCATGGATGGTTACTTTTTCGTGCCTACTTATCCTTCAAAACCAAGACGCTTATTAACACTAAAGTGAAAAGCAAAACCTGGCAAGGATAACCCATAGGGAAGAATGCCCGGGCAATTTATACAAATGGAGGACGTCTGGATGAGCGACAAATCTGCGAAAATTACGTACTGGGCTGCAACCGGGCTGGTTGCATTGGTCTATCTGGGCGGAGCGGCATTTTACATTTCCTCGCATGACATGGTTGCGGGAATGTATGAGGGCCTGTTGAAGTACCCAACCTACATAATTTGGCCGTTGGCAATGCTGAAGATCGTGGCGGCCGTAGTCATCCTTTGGCGCCCGTCGACGTTTCTGTCCGATTTCGCCTATGCGGCGATGTTCTGGCACCTGTTGCTGGCCGCCTCGGCGCATATGGCTGCGGCCGATTCTCCGAACTCGTTGCCGGCGATTGTTACCTTGATTGCGCTGATTGTGTCGTTCCTGACGCAAAACCGGGTGCGCGCAAAGAAATCACCCTACGGTGATATGCTGAAGAGCGCCGCTTAACCGGATTTTCCGACGGCCACATGCCGGGCTGGCCATCACGCTCTGCCAGTAAAACAAGCGAAAGGACGCAGTACATGACTCGGATGCCGACGATGTTCATTCCACACGGTGGAGGCCCATGTTTTTTCATGGACTGGGACCCACCAGACACCTGGAAACGGCAGCGCGAGTTCCTTGCCGACTTACCGGCGTCACTGCCGAAAGTCCCCAAGGCGTTGCTGGTGATTTCGGGCCATTGGGAAGAGGCGCAGTTCACCGTGCAGAGAAACCCGGCCCCACCGTTGTTGTTCGATTATAACGGGTTTCCACCCCACACCTACGAACTGACCTGGCCCGCGCCCGGCGCTCCTGCGCTATCCGACAGGGTGCAGGCGCTGCTCGAGGCGGCCGGGTTTCCCTGCCCCGTTGATGAAGCGCGCGGTTACGATCACGGCGTGTTCATTCCGCTCAAGGTGGCCTTTCCGCAGGCCGACATTCCCTGTGTACAGCTGAGCCTGCGAAGTGATCTTGACCCGGCTGCGCATATTGCGGTCGGGCGGGCATTGGCACCGTTGCGAGATGAAGGTGTTCTGATCATCGGTTCGGGCAACACCTATCATAACATGCAAAAAATGATGCGCGCGATGCGGGGTGGCGCCGCCGATTTCGTGAACGGGCAGGAATTTGACCGCTGGCTAAGCGATGCGGCCACCCGCACCGATCCGGTAGAGCGTGATCGAATGCTGGCACAATGGGCCGACGCTCCCGGTGCCCGCGATGCAAACCCGCGCGAGGAACATCTGATTCCGCTGCATGTGGTCGCGGGGGCAGCCCTTGCCGACAAAGGCGTGAAAACGTTGGAAGATCGCGTGCTAGGCGCAGTCGAAAGCGCGTTTACTTTCGGCTGAATCCCATCCGACGCTTGAACATCCAGATCCAACCCGAAAAATCAAGGAAAACCCAATGACAACCATTCAAAACGGCCCTTTCATCGTCACCGGTGCATCCGGCCAACTTGGCCGACAGGTCATCGCCAATCTGATTGCGGCCGGTGCCGGTCCGATCATCGCCGTTTCGCGTTCGCCGGAAAAGCTGGCCGATCTGGCTGACAAGGGAGTCGAGGCCCGCAAGGGTGACTTCAATGACCCCGCATCGCTGAGCGCGGCTTTTGCCGGTGGCAAGCGTCTGCTGATCATTTCGACCGACGATCTGGAACCAGGAAAGCGACTGGAAGCGCATAAACACGCCGTCGCAGCCGCGATGAAGGAAGGGATCACACATATCGTCTATACCTCGCTGACAAACCCGGTTGAGGAAAGCCCGATCACGTTCTCCAAGGATCACTGCGACACCGAAGCGCTGATTAAAGAAACCGGTGCCAGCTATACCATCCTGCGCAACAACCTTTACACCGATCTGGTGCTGATGGGTGGTGGCAAAAGCATTGGTATGGGGCAGCATTTCGCCGCTGCTGCTGAGGGGAAAACTGGCTATGTCACCCGCGCCGATTGCGCCCGCGCCGCCGCAGCGGCCCTGATGCAGGAAACCGGTTCAAGTGTTCTGGACATCACCGGCCCTGCGGCGCTTTCCCAAGGTGACATCGCGGCCATCCTGTCGGAAATCTCGGGCAAGGATATCCCCTATATCCCGATCTCAACCGACGATCTGGTTCAGGCCATGATCGGCGCTGGCTTGCCAGAGTTCATGGCAAAGGTTTTTGCGTCCTTCGACGAGGCGATAGCCAAGGACTATCTGAATGTTGCAACGGGTGATCTGGAAAAACTGACCGGACAAGCCGGCCAGTCGGCGCGTGACTTTTTGATTGCCAACAAGGCGGCTCTGTTGACCCCGCCGGCGCATTAAGGAACCCATCATGAAGCTTTACAACGCCAATTTCTCGCCCAACGCCCTTCGGGTGCGGGCGGTTGCCCTGGAACTGGGGATCGACCTTGAGATCATCGAGGTCAACATACGCGGCGGCGACAACCGCAGCGTTGAATTCCTGGCAATGAACCCCAACGCCAAGGTGCCAGTGCTGGTGGACGGCGATTTCGTGGTCTGGGAATCGCGCGCCATCAATTCGTATCTGGCAAGCAAGAAACCCGAGCGCGGTCTTTATCCCGACGACCCAAAGGTCCGCGCAACGGTGGATCAGTGGCTTTACTGGCAGACGATACACCTTGGCCCGGCGATGCAGAAGCTGTCGTTCGAGCGGTTCCTGAAGGCGAAGTTCGGCATGGGAGAGCCGGATCAAAGCGTTGTCGACAGCGAGTTGAAAAATGTCGCTCAGTTTCTGGCCGTGCTGGAAATCGGCCTCGCGGGCAAGGACTGGATCGCGGGCGATCTGAGCGTCGCGGATTTCGCGCTGGCCTCGACATTCATGTATCGTGTGCAGTCTGAGATCTCGCTTGACGATCTTCCGAATGTCGCGGCCTGGATCGAACGACTTGAGGCGCGCGCCTCGTGGAAGGATGCGTTTGCACCGGCTCTGGCCCTGTTTGGCGGCTAGAATTCACAAATATATGTGCGGGGGCGAGCCATTCGCCCCCGCCCTAAAGCCCGCCCTAAAGCATTTCGGTATTAACCTGCGACATATCCGGCAGCCTTGAAGTAGTTCCAACACTCGGCCGGGTCGTAGAGATCGCAGATTGTTCCTATGGCCTCAAAGACGTCGGTGAAGGTTCTGGCTCCGATTTTTCGAAGGTGAGCTTTCAACTTTGAGAACGCCTGTTCGATGGGGTTCAGGTCCGGCGAGTATGGCGGAAGGTAGAGGAACCAGCAGCCGTGGTCGCGCAGGGCCTGAGCTGCTTCCTTGTTCCGATGGGTCGCCAGATTGTCCAGGATGACAACGGTGCCTGGATTGATCTCTGGAACGAGCACTTCGCGGATGTAGGCGGCGAAGGCCGGACCGTCCATTGCCCCCTTGATGACCCATGGCGCGATCAGTGCGTCCGGGGTCAGCCCGGCGATCAACGTCTGTGTTCCCCAACCGCCAAACGGCGCGTCCACCATCAGGCGTTGACCTCGTTTGGCCCTCCCGCGCAGGCGGGTCAAGTTTGTCTTCACCGCAGTTTCGTCAATGAAGACAACACGATCAGGCAAGGCTGAGATGGCGGGGAGCCGGTGTCTGAACCAATCGGCCCGCTGCTGCCTTACCTTGGCACGGCGGCGTTCGGCGGCAACCAGCGACTTTTTTTGTACGTGAAGCCGAGCCGGGACAGCAGGTTCGCGATGGAGGAATGGTGCACCCGCACGCCCTCAGCGTCGGCGAGCGCATCGCGCAACTCGAAGAGCGTGATGTCAGGATCTTGCTCGACCAGTTCCTCAAGAAAAGCCTGATACGGTGCCAGCTTTCCCCGGCCACGCGGCGGGCCTTGTGGTGCGGGTCCAGCATGGCCGCTGGTCCGAACTTGACGCGCCCACCTTGCACCCGTGGCGGGCGAAACCTTCAAACGCAACGCCGCCGCACGCCCGCTAAACCCTTCTTCAATATACTTCTGAAACCGCGCCCGGAGCGCTGATGGCAAAGGTGCTGACATAATCCATCCTCCCAATAAGGATGAATCACATCTGCCGCCTCAAGGGAATCCCCCGCGATTCAGATCCAGGCCGAAACGCTTTAAATAAGGCCACATCGTGCAAATTGGAATATACACATTCGCTGAATCGGGCGCAGGGTCCGGAGCAGATCAGGATCGCGGCATCAGCCCTTCGCAAAGGCTGCGCAATCTGGTTGAGGAAATCGTGCTGGCCGATCAGGTCGGGTTGGATTGGTTCGGCGTCGGCGAACATCACCGCCCCGACTATGCGGTTTCAAATCCTGCGATGTCGCTGGCAGCGGCGGCTACACAAACCAAGAATATCCGCCTTTCCAGCGCCGTTACCGTGCTGAGTTCCGATGATCCGATCCGCGTCTTTCAACAGTTTTCGATGCTGGACAACCTGACCCAGGGGCGCGCCGAGATCATGGTCGGGCGCGGTGCCTTTATTGAATCCTTTCCGCTGTTTGGTCTTCCGTTGGATAATTACGACGGTTGTCGCGTTGCCCTTAAATCTGAAGCACGAGGGAGTGGACAAAACATGGGGGTCACGCGGCGCGTTTTCGGTTTGCGACGGTTAGCCGGCCATCGAGAACCGCGGCCCTTGTGACGGCTACTCGGTGAGCCCCTTTGGGCGACCACCGCATCCTTCTGCGCTTTCCCATGCGGGCATTGGCAATATCATCGACTGATCCTTCGGCACGAGATGACGAGATGGGCAGCCCGTTACGGTATCGTCGGCCATAGTCGACGAGGGATTCCATGTTGTTCGCGAGATAGGTGTACAGTGTCTCGCATCGGGCCCGCACACGAGCGGCAGCGGTGCGGACAGCCAGTGGTTCTTCCGCAAGGCGGGTGCAATCGTGCATGAGCCCCTTCAGATATGTTTCCGCGACCCGTGCTCTGCCATGCCAAAGCCACCAGCGGAGGCTTTTCGCGGGTCGCTGGAACAGCACCGGAATTCCAGTGAACCCCGGTATCTGGACCAGACCCTGAACGGCTGCCTCGACATGCTGCACACGCATCGAAATGTGCCACCAGTCGAGGATATGCTTCACTTGGCCGTCGCCACCCATGGCATTGCGTATGAGGTTCGGGAGAGCAAGCTCACCATCCGAGATCACTGTCAACAGACGGCCCGGCTTCCATCCAAAGTCTGACAGCTCTTCTCGCATACGGCTGTCTGGCGATGCCGTCGCATTGGCGACCAAGCCAAATCGTCGACACATATTGCGGCTTTCAATCTTACCGACCACAAGATCGAGGTGTCGCTGCTGATACTCCGGTCGACAGCGGATATGCGCACCGTCCAGAAAAACCGTCAAACCACCTTTGGGCGGTGCTTCAACGGGATCGCCTGATGCCCTTCGACTTTTCTCGAGCGCCGTGGCTACTCTTCCCAACCGGTCACGCACCGTGGTGTGATGAGGCGGGTGGCAGGGGAGGAAGCTTTTCATCAGCCGCGCGGCCTCGCGAAAGGAATGCCGGGACCCAAGCTCCGCATGGAGCCGCTGCAGCTCCGGCGAAGCCCGGTCTGGAAAGAAATAGGCCAGCGGAGAAATAGGTCTGCCGAGCATTGCGGCCGACCTGGCATCACAAGAACAGCGGCGCAAGCGCGCGGCTTTGACCCGAACCCGCCCAAAGAGCGTGTCGAGATCGCGCGTGCGATAGTCATGAATGGCTCGAACCGAGGCGCAATCCGGGCATACGCGGCTTTCTCGTATGATCTCATCGACCTGGTCGTAAAGGACTACCCTCTGGATCTGTTCGACGATCCTCTTCCCATCCTCGAGGCGCAGCCCGATCCCGTCTGGACAGGTCACCCGGTAGGGTCGAGAAATGCCGTCAAGCTGATGTGTGCGCATCTCCCCATTATCAAAGGTCGTTTCGACCGTAATCCGAACGTCCATGGCAGCCCCCCACGCAAAGACCTTATCTTAGCACAGGCCAGATCACCGACGACGACCCCCATGTTCTGTCCACTCCCGCGCGCGATGGCGCCAATCAGAGCAGATCGGCAAACTGCTCCAGGTCAGCAACAGTTGCGACCAGCCCTTGTTGCGTCAGGATCGACAGATATTCGTCAACACTCTTGGGCGGGTTTTTGAGGCGGGCGCGAACTTTTCGCAGCGCGGAGCAGACCAGACCGGGCGCGAGAGAAAGCTGGTTCCGGAAAAAGTCGTCGGGGTGCTGAGTTTCGATGCCGAATGGTGCAAGTGCCTCTGGTGGGAAGTCCTTCAGGTTCTGAGTGACGATGGCGTCACAGCGCCCGACGATAGCGGCCGCCAGAATGTGCCGGTCTTCGGGATCCGGCAATATGAGGGCCGGCACCAAGGCCTCGTAGCCGGTGACCAGACAATCGCGTGTGGCCCTGTCCATCAAGTCACGTGTTCGTTCCAGCGCCGCGCGGTCCCGATGAGGTTCATTGCGCAGAAGGGCATCAATCCACTCCCGATGAATGTCAGCCGTCCACTTGGCCTTGAAAAGGTCCGTGACCGCCAACTGCATCAGTGCATCGCGCATCGGCGCGGGATAAAGGACGTTTGCGTCGAACAGGACAGTGTACTGGCTCATTTCGAGCGGTAGCCCATGTCCTGCTCTTGAGCGTCGGCGGCCAGTTGGTCGAGCACCGCTTCGCGCTCGGTGTCGATGGCAGCCTTGTAGGACATCACGTCTTCCATGCGGACGCGGCGATGCTTGCCGACCTTCCGATGCGGTATGGCACCATCCTCGAGCAGTTTGATCAGGAACGGTCGCGAGACGTTCAGAACCTCAGCTGCCTGCACTGTCGAGAGTTCGGCGTTCTCGGGAATGATGGTGACGCCGCGACCGGCTGCCATCGCCTCAAGGATCTCCATGAGCAGCGCGACAGCGCCTGCGGGAAGTTCGATCGGTTCCATCTGCTCCGCGTCTGAAACGCGAAGCTTCAAGGGTCCTCGGGTCGCCGCAAAGCGCGACAGGGCCTGTCCGGAGACGCGCGCGATTGCCGCGTCCTGCGGAGTCGGTGGAAGATGTCGGTGTGCCAGCATGTTCATGGTGGTCTCCTCTCCGGTTTCTGATCTCTACCACCATATATGAAATAAGTGCGACAAATGCATTAAGTGTTGGTGAGTTTCTGCACGCCCTGCCGCGTGCTCGCGGTCATCGCTGCTGCCGAGTGAGCGGGTGACACCCACGCTAACCTTCAGTTTGTCGCCTTCCACATCCTGAACCGCCCTTGCCCTGTGACCTCGCGGATCAGACCCCGCTCTTGCATCCATGCAAGGTTGCGCTGAACAGCGGCGCGACTGGCACCAGTCAGGGCCTCGGCCATCGGCGCAGAGACGAGCTGCCATTCGGTCAGCACTGCGCGCAAGGCCGGCGGCGTCTTGCCCGAGAGGGTGATCATCTCGGCCTCCGCCCGCGCTGACCATGCCTCGATATCGTCAAGGTGGCGCATCGCGGTCAGACAGGCCTTCTCCATCCCGTCGAGCCAGCGCGCCAGACGATCAGACGGTGAACCACCGGCCCGTAACCCCTCTGCCCCGCCCATGGCCAGAGGCGCGAAGACTGCGCCTCTCCCCTCGCTGGCAGCGATCCGCGCAGCTACGACAGCGGCTTCCATCTGGTCACCGTGCTGCCCGAGCCCCGCGAGGCGCCAGAGGTGAAAGCCCATAGCGGCGCGAGTGATCGGGTGCAGGTCTGCGGCCTGCCCCATCAGATCCAGCCAACCGCTCGCGCGGTCCATGAACGGCTCGCTCTCATCACTGAGGTTCCCGGGGTCGCGACGGTCGAGGAAGGCGGCCAAGTCCTGCTCCGGTCCCGGTCCACCAGTCAGTCGCCGAACCGCCCATCCGACTCGCGCCAGCGCCGCCGTGCCGTCCTGGACGCCGGACAGGCGCAGCGAGATCCAGAGTGCCAGCCGATCCTGGCTAATGCGGTCACCGGTGTGCCAGCTCAGATCTGCGGCATCCATCAGCGCCAGCCGATGCCGCCATCCTTCCGGTCCGCGCTTCAGGCGGTCGTCCAGCGCGCCGATGCGGCCGGCCACACGGGCAAGACGCGCGGCCTGGCCTCCCTCTGCCTTCCGCCAATCGTCGAGGACCTCGGTTTCACGCGGTTCGGCCCGTGGTCCCGGCGGCAGGTAGTCCGGCTCGTCGTCCATCGGACCGGGTAGGAACCACAGGTCGTCCTCGGACGCCTGTTCGACCTCCTCAGCATCAATGACGAGGGCGTCGGATTCATCATATAATGAGGGGGTTCTAGCCATCATATGTGCAAAATACTGCTGTTTTGCACTTTACCCAAGGGTTTTATCAGAGCGCGTCTAGACACCTTACATAGCATGCGCGCGCGATGGTCCGCGAGAACTCTCTGATCGCGCTCTGCGTATAGAAACCAAGGGCTTTCCGTTGAGCAGGGCCACAGTGAGCGCCCTTGCATTCGTTTACAATCGGTCGTTTAGTAACGGTATATGAAATTGCAAACGGCCGGTTCTCATGCCCCTGATAGGCTATGCGCGCGTATCCACAGAGGATCAGACCCCCCTGCCCCAGTCTGAGGCCCTACAAACTGCGGGATGCGTCGAGATCTTCGAAGAGCACGCCTCAGGCGGCAATCGTGCCCGGCCAGTGCTTGCGCGCGTGCTGGAGCGCATCAGCAAGGGCGACACGCTGGTTGTCGTACGGATCGACCGGCTCGCACGGTCTCTGTCGCACCTTCTCGAGGTGATCGAACGGCTGGAGGCCAAGGGGGCGTTCTTTCGTTCCATTCAGGACCCGATCGACACCGGATCCCCGCAAGGCAAGTTCACGCTTCAGGTCCTGGGCGCCGCAGCCGAGTTTGAACGCGCTTTGATCCGCGAACGCACCAAGGCAGGGCTTGCGTCCGCGCGCGCGAAGGGGCGCGTCGGCGGCAACCCTGGGCTTCGCACCAAGGATACCGAAGCGCTTCGGAAGGTGCGGCTGGCGCGGCAGGACGGCTACATGGACCGCCTGAACGCAACCGCGCAAGACTGGGTGCCGCATGTCCGCCGCCTACGACCCGACATGGCTTGGGAAGACGTGCTGCGGATTGTCAACGCCCCCTTGCCCCGCGAAAGGCGCTGGACGCAAAGCCGCCTGCTGCGCGCCGTGAAAGCCTATGTGCGTGACGGTTTCCTTCCCAAGGCTGTTCTTGGCCGAGCCGGGCGAAGAACTGCAGACGACCGCCTGCCCACGATCGTCGCGGCAATCAAGGGCGCGGATCCCGACATCACCTTGCAAGCCATTTGCAACCGGCTGGAAGCCATGCGCGAGCGGACACCCCGCGGGCGCACAAGCTGGCAGCCTTCCTCTGTGAAAATGCTACTGGAGCGGGCGAGCCGAATGGGACTGCTCGACTGAGCGATGAGGATAGAGTGACTGCTATCAATGGGCCTGCTAATTCCAGAACGGTTGTTCACCAACATGCCCGATGTCAAAGGGCCTCGTTCTCGAGGTGCACAACCGCTTAGCAGAGCGAACGGAATGACCATCACCTTGCGAACCGAGTCCCCAAGGCGTCCACAGAACGCCATTCGCTCTACCGACCTTACCCGCGGATAAGGTCAGCCCAAACCGTCGACCAAGGAGGCAATGGCTTGTTCCAATCGCGCACGATCGATGGATGAGAAATCGCGATCGACCTTGATCTCAAGCCTCCCCTGCCCCGCCGTGCATTTGATCTGTCCGAAGGCGCTGCGGATGTGAAAGGTCGTCTTCGCCTTCGCACCGCCCTGCCCCGCCCGTCCCGCCGGCTTGGCAACCGTGGCCCCGGACGCAACAATGTCGAACTCATCGGCCTTGGTGTAGCGACGCAGCACATCCAGTTCATCCCGGATGTTGCGGTTGTCGCCAAGGGCAGTCACCTCACGGCGGATGTCTTCCGCAAGCTCTGGACGGTCCTTGAGTACACGTGACAACTCCACTCCCAATGCGCGGGGGATTTCGGTTGCGAAGCGCAGCGTGTCGCCAATGGTATCCATCAGATGCGCAAAGGACCGGATATAGCTCCGCTTGGAATAAGGGGCCGACTGGAACAGCGCTGCGACGGCCTCGCTCAGGTCTTTCGCTTCAGTCGCCGGGTCGGCGGCATAGTTCTGCGCAGCAAAAGCCATCTCGGCAAAGGACAAGTCCTTGCGAATGATGTTCTCGTCCACCATGCGGCGATAGAGTCCGGCGACATCCGCTGCCCCTTGCAGGATCAGCGCCGGGACGCATTCCCAATCCGCATGCCCCGTCTCTTCAAGCAGAGCACGATAGGCACAGAGCCGCCGGTAGCCCTGCACTAGTTCGTAGCCCTGACCATCTGGGCGTGGCAGCACGCGAATCGGGTTTGACAGGCCCAGTTCACGGATCGAGGTCACAAGCTCCGCCAGTTCGATATCATCACCGGGCAACCGGTCACGCACGAGCATGTGGCAATGCACGTCATCCAGCGGCACCGTCTGGACCACATGACCGGAATCCCGCAGCGCCACGTATTCATGAGCCAGCGCATCGTTTTCTTCCCGGATCGCCTCGGCCGCGGATTTGCGAGCCTGAAGCGCCTCGGCGTTTTCCGAAATGGCGCTGGCCATCGGGCCGCGCCGCTGCGTCGAAGGGGCAACGGCATCAAGCGCCGGCGCCTCGTCTTCAGGTAACTCGATATCGAACATCCGTCTCTTGCGTGTCATGCCTCGTCTCCTTGCGTCATCGGATCGGGCACGACCTTATCCGTGGGTAAGGTGCCCGTCGCCATCCCCTCCCAATGGGGCAGCATCGTCTCTTTGAATTCGCCGTAGGCCCGGTCGAAACTGGCTCTTGCGCGGCGCCAAGTCTCGCGTGTCATGTCGCGGTAATCCATTTCGTAGATTGAATTCAGGAACCGCCCCGACTGTTCCACCGCGCGAGTCATCTCGACTGGATGGCGCGCAAGCTTATCATCAAACACCTTACCAAAGGCTTCAAACATCGCCCGGTGCAGATCGTTGCCAGGCTCGTAGCGTGTCAGCAGGAACCGAATGTCATGGAACACCTTGGGCAGCGTGATCTTACCCGTGGACAAGGTGCCTTCGAATCCGTGCGCCAGATCTTCAAGCGCTTCGCTAAGCTGGCCGATAAAGCTGGTGGTACTGTCGTACTCCCAGTAGCCGGGGCCCGAGGGGATATAGAGCATGTCAGCGGCGAAGACCGCGTTCATGGATTGATAGCCGATGGCCGGCGGACAGTCGAACAGGATCAGGTCCCATTGGTCATCGGGCAGCTGGTCGAGGAACCGGCTGACCGCCGCAAAGAAGGACCACTCGGGATTCAGGTGACGATACTGGGCGGAGGCGAATTCCACGAAGGCAGCGTTGGCGCAGGACGGGATCACGTCGATCGTCGGCCAGTTGGTTGACTGGATGAAGTCGGACGGCCGAAGATCCTGCAAGCCCAGATCGGTGATACTGGACGGGATCGAGCGGCGGGGCAGGGCAGTACCGCTCGCCGCGCCACGGGGGGCGTTGTTCTGCGCCTCGGTCTCTCGCACGAGATCGCGGGCCATGATGCCCCAGACTGTATGCTCCTCGCTGACATCGGTCAGACCCATTGAGTGGCTGAGAGTCGCCTGCGGGTCGAAATCCACACAGAGCACCCGGTAACCGTCGAGCGCGGCAGCGTGAGCGAAGTGCAGGGCCACTGTGGACTTTCCAGCGCCACCCTTGAAGTTGGCAATCGCGGTGCGGAAGGCACGACCCTGAGGGCGGGCGGGCATCAGCGGCTTGCCGCGCGGCTTGAGCTTGCGGCGCAGCGTATTCACCTCTTCCAAGGTGAACCAGCGCTGCCGTCCGTCAGGTTCGACCTTACCCGCGGGTAAGGTGGGGTCGGCAGCCAGTTTGCCGCGAAACGTGGATTGGTTCATACCGAAGATCAGTTCGGACACCTCCCAGGATGAGAAGCGGCGTAGGGTCTTCACCTTTTCAGGCGAGAACGTCTGCTGCCGGATCCAGCCTTGCATCTTGAGCGAGCGGGCCTGAAGGGTTCGGAGTTCGGAATGAGTAAGCATGGTCCCTCGGACGTAGATATTTGCATTTGCCTGATTTACGCTGAATTTGCACTTTTTGTCGAGATCGATATTCTGAGGATAAGAAAATGGCAAAACCCACGGAACAAGGCGTGCTTGAGGAAACCAACCCGAATCGGCACCACGCTGTTGAACCCGCTCTGACCAGGGTAGCACGTCGGATTTAGGGGGACACGACGCGAGTCCAACCACATGTTGAGGGGACATCAAAGCAAAACTGGGGGACATCTGGTACGTCACCCAATACCAATTAATACCATTTTTCTTTCAGATTAGGATTTTGAAAAGGACACTTCGGATTCGAATCCTTGACAAATCCCGCCAATCAAACGCTAATCAGAGAAAGATCGGGGAAAGCGTTCAAAACCAGCTTCGCACAAGACGGAGGGTGCTTTTCTCTAGGGCAGATTAGGCACGCACCGGGGCAGGAGCGCGACGTGACATATGGCAAAGCGGGATTTCCCGCCCTTTCTAAGCAAGTTACTGGGCCAGGCGCCTCCGCCGTCAAGTACGATATTCTCACCGCGCTGCTGGTTACCGCTGCCCAGGGCGACGCTGTCGAAGCACGCCTGGCACTGAGGCTTTCTTTGCTGATCACCGCGCGTTTCAACTGGCGCAATGGTTGCTTTGCTGTTGGACAAAAAGAAATGGCTCGGATGTGGGGCGTCACGGAACGCACAGCCAAACGCGAGATGGCCCATCTGCGCGGCTTGGGCTGGATCTCAGTATTAGTTCCAGCTGCCCGTGGCAGGGTGGCACAACACCGGATCAACCTGGCGACCGTCCTGAATGCGACCATGCCCCATTGGGACGCCGTCGGACCGGACTTCGTCGCACGAATGACCAATTCACCGGAACCGGACGAGCCCTCGAAGTCGAACATCGTTCCATTGCGGCGTGATATGACTCTTCCTGATAACGATGGAACCGGTTGGGCCGAAGCGGCCAAACGATTGCAGGCTCAGGATGCACCGATTTACGGTGCCTGGTTTGCGCCCCTGAAACCTCTCGACTTCGAAAGCGGAACCTTCACGCTTCTCGCTCCGTCGCGGTTTCATGCCAACTACGTTCGAACGCATTTTCTGACAAGGTTATTGGCATCGCTGACCGTCGAGAACAGAGCTATTCGCGATGTTCAGGTGGTGGCCGACGAAAGATGATCGGTGGGGCAGGGGGGCAGATAACCTTTGCGCATCTTGATTGCCGCCAGGCGCTCTGAAGCCTTTATCGCCTCGTCCTCGCTCTGGAAAGTTTCCATCATCACCTGTCCCTTGGACCCAATCCGACCCCAGTTCCTCATCAGACTCACTTCGCCAAAAAGGGTAGGCGCGAGCGACATCGCATAGAACCGTGCCATATTCTGCGCCGGGTCACAGCGCGTCATGTAGAGGGGTAGGGGCCGTTGCAAGGTCATGGCACGATTCTTCCACGACCACAGATTCCGGTCCAATGACAATCTGGAATCTAGACCGTTGCCTTGATTCAGAACCTTGATGATCAGTAATCAAGCGAGTTTCGTTCCATCTTCGACGACGATTTTGCTTCTTGGAAGACCGCTGACTGAAACTTTTTGCCGATCATCGAGAGGGAAAGGATTGTTGGTTTAAGGGTGACGGGAAGTGAGATCGGGAGAGTGGCTTCCGGCGCCCGTCGTGGAGAAGATCTGATGACCAAAGCTGTCCAGAAAATCACCCTGTCCCCTTCACGGGATATCCCTTTCGACAAGCTGGTGCTCAGCCAGTCCAACGTGCGGCGCATCAAGGCTGGCGTGTCGGTCGAGGAACTGGCCGAAGATATCGCCCGCCGCGGTCTCTTGCAAAGCCTGAGCGTGCGGCCCGTCGTGGCTGACGATGGTACCGAGACCGGCAAGTTCGAAATCCCGGCCGGTGGACGGCGGTTCCAAGCCTTGTCTTTACTGGTGAAGCAGAAACGCTTGGCGAAGACCACGCCCATTCCCTGCATCGTCCGCGATGCTGCGTCCGACATCCTCGCCGAGGACGATTCCCTTGCGGAAAACATGCAGCGCGTCGCCCTGCACCCGCTCGACCAGTTCCGCGCGTTTGTGTCCCTGCGCGACAAGGGTCAGAGCGATGCAGAGATCGCTGCGGCCTTCTTCGTAACGCCGCAGATCGTGAAGCAGCGCCTGAAACTCGCCTCCGTCGCCCCTGCCCTGCTTGAGGTCTATGCCGAGGATGGCATGACGCTGGAGCAACTCATGGCCTTCACCGTGAACCCCGATCACGCGCGTCAGGTTCAGGTTTGGGATGTGATTCATTCATCCTGGAACAAGGAGCCATTCCAGATCCGGCGCATGTTGACCGAGACCTCGGTCCGAGCGTCCGACCGACGCGCGGCCTTTGTGGGTGTTGAGGCCTATGAAGCGGCGGGCGGCACGATGCTGCATGACCTCTTCCAAGGCGATGACGGTGGCTGGCTCGAGGACCCTGCCCTGCTCGATCGGCTGGTGACGGAAAAACTCCAGGCCGAGGCTGAGACGGTTGCGGTTGAGGGCTGGAAGTGGATCGATGTCGCGCTTGACCTGCCCTACGGCTACAGCCACGGTCTGCGGTCCTTGTCTGGCGATCCGGCGCCGATGACGGATGACGAAGGTGCGGCCCATGCCAAGCTGCTCGCCGAGTATAGGGCGCTGGAAGAGGAATACGCGGGTCAGGATGAAATCCCCGACGAGGTCGACACGCGGCTTGGCGTGTTGGAAACGGAGATGGAAAAGATCGAGACCCGGCCATTGATCTTCGATCCCTTGGAAATCGGACGGGCAGGGTCGTTCGTCACGCTCGACCGCTACGGCGCGCTGGCAGTCTATCGCGGCTATGTGCGCCCAGAGGATGAGCCCGTTGAGGAGACCGCGGTCCAGGATGGTACTGATCCTGCGGCGGCGGGGCAGGGGGATGGTCGTGATCTCACCGATGGCCTTGGCAGTGCTGCTCATGGCGGCACCGTCATCACGTCGGGTGGCCAGCCAATTGATGGCGACTTGCCTGAGGATGAGGATGACGGAGCGCTGAAGCCACTGCCCGAGCGGTTGGTCATGGAGTTGACGGCCCATCGGACGCTGGCGCTACGTGAAGCGATCGGGCGCTCGCCGGATGTCGCGCTGACGCTGCTGCTTCTGAAGCTGGTGACGGACACCTTCCGCACCTCCTCTGCTTCGGGCAGCTGTCTCGAGGCATCCGTGCGTCCGGTCTACATGTCGGCGCAGGCGCCCGATCTCAAGGATAGCGTGGTGGCGAAGCTGGTCGACGAGCGTCATGCGGAATGGGAAGCCGATCTGCCGCTTGGCGATGATGCGGCACTTTGGGCCTATCTGACGGTCCTCGACCAAAGCAGTCGGCTGGCCTTGCTGGCGCATTGCCTCAGCTTCGGCGTCAACGCGCTGCATGAGAAGGTGAACCCATACGGGGCAGGCATCTCCGCAGGCGGTCTGACCCGGCGGATGGCGCATTCCGATTTCGTGGCGCGTGCCACAGATCTCGACATGGTCGAGGCGGGCTGGGAGCCGACGGTCGACACCTATCTCAACCGCGTGCCCAAGGCCCGCATCCTCGAGGCCGTGCGCGAAGCGAAAGGGGAGGGGACTGCCCAGCTCCTCGATCACCTGAAGAAAGGCGAGATGGCCAGTGAAGCCGAGCGCTTGCTGAAGGGCAGCGGCTGGTTGCCCGAGGTCCTGCGCCGGAACGATCTCGTGGCGCTGGACGATGAGGACCGTGCCGAAGGGCAGGGGCCGGATGTCGATGCCGAACTGGCTGACAGCGTCAGTGAGGCTGACCTTCCTGCATTCCTGACGGATGACCTGCCTGCTCAAGGCGCGTCGATGCTGGCCGCGGAATAACGTGATCCAGCGGGGGGCGGAGATTCCGCCCCCAATCACCCTATAACGTAACAATATCAATAAGATGAATGCGATTACTCGCATTCGGAATGAGGAATCATGTCTGCAACAACCATCATCGACACCGCGCCCCTTGGGGCGCTCATTCGCTACACCGACGGCAGTCCGAAGCCACCGGCACGGTTCACCAAGAAGCTTGCCGCCTGGGAGCGATCGAACGGCGTCGGCCGTCTCGTGAAGAAGGAGCCTCCCCGGGTCTATACGACCTGGACGGCACCAGCCTCCTTCACGCTACATGAGGGCAACTTCTCCTCGGACGGGGTGATCCTCGTCACCATCATGCGCAGCCATTCTGCTGACAGCGCCCTCGTCTTCGAGGTGGCCGAAGAACCGAAGCCCGGCCAAGTGCGCGTGCTTCTCGACTTCGGCGGCAACACGGAGCTGCTGCATCTGGCGGAATCCATCACCGCGGCAGAGCTTTGGATCGCCAAGGAAGGATACAGCAATGCGCGGCTCGAAATCGTCGGCGATGAAAATAGCGAAAGGGCAGGGGGCGCGGACCTGGCCGCCTGAGCCCAACTGAAACCGAGGGGCCCGTCCAAGCGCGGGCCTCTCAACCATCACAACCTTGTCCTTTGAGTTCGCGGGGCGCCAAAGGAACCATCCCCAAGGAAGGACGTCTTCAACCAAGAGCCTGCCCGGGAGGCTGGCGGCGTTAGAAGCATCAGCGGGATAACCGGCTCCAGTCGGCAGGGCACCATCCCCCGCTCGCCATTCCCTTCCTTGGCCCGAATCCTGTCTTCGAGATCAACCCGCGAGGGGTCGGACTACGGGCAAGCCCGTGCCGCCGGGCGGATTCGGACAAGCCGAACGCACCCGGTGATGTCAGCCAGTATTCGGGCCTTCGAGGTCCTGTCGCGCGGGGGATGGTCCCCCGCCTCCCAGACAGGAGCCAAACAGATGTCCCGCAAAGATGCACACGCCTTCGCCGCCTCCCTCGCTACCACGCTCATGGTCTCGATCGTCGTCTTCCAGGCTGGGGATGGAACCTTCGGCGCCGTCCCCGCCGATGAAATCGACGGCGACGAGGTCGTGATCGTCTCGGAATACGATCCCTTCGGGTGAGGCTTCGGCCTCACTTCCCGAGGGCTTGGCGCAAAAACGGCTATCGCCGATAGATGGCCTGCTCTACAGAGCAGCCCTAAGTACATAAAAAATATAAGAAAATAGCTCTCCTATCAGAAAGCTTTCCTACGTTTCTGCGATTTTCTTCAAACTATGACGTCGCCGGTGATGCGTCAGACTTCAAGGCCAATGCTCCCGATCTTTCACACGGGCATTAGGAGCATCTGTTGGCAATCTGACGGATGCCTGAAATCCAGAAGTTTCACCGGGACGTGGTGACTGGAGCAAGAGAGAGGTTTCGATCCGTTCTGCGATGGCTGAGACGATAGCGAGGCCAAGCCCGCTACCATCAGTTTTTGCATCTGCCCTCTCGAAGCGCCCTGTCAGGCGTTTGAGTGTTTCGGCTGCTACCGCGGGGCCCTCGTTTGCCACGATCAACTGCCCCTCGCTCGTGAGTGTAACCGCGACTGGGGCATTCTGCGCCCCGTGGCGTAGGGCGTTTTCCACCAGATTCCGGCACAGAATTCCCAATGCGTCGGGGTCGATATCAGACAAGACAGGCGTGTCCGGCAAGTTCAACATAAGGCGCCC
>Ga0213841_1000869_pt1 | contig 21391 bp, 17 predicted proteins | sample SWPATP23_FD_160125 | JGI IMG/M metagenome (GOLD analysis project Ga0213841, IMG submission 160125) | Coastal seawater microbial communities from Marineland, Florida, United States - SWPA TP2 #3 | ecosystem: Environmental > Aquatic > Marine > Coastal | place: USA: Florida | collected 2016-08-14 | reverse complement strand
ATCCTGGCCAGCTTTGTCGACGACTTCGGTCTCGAATGTCATGGGTTGGGCTCCTGCTGTGTGATAAACAGGACCCGATGATAGGAGGGGTGCTACGCTACGTCACTGATGCTTGCCGAAACCTCACCTATCTTTACGGGTTCAATATTTCTGAACTTTCTTATCGTTTCGATTAGCGCCCGGATTAATTTGTAACGAAGGCCGTCCTCTACCCAGTTCTCGTCCAGCCGATCTATTAGGATGTAAACTTTCTTTTGTGGATCAGTGAAAATATCCTCTGCTAACAAATTTACAATCTTAGCTAGCTTTTCAATTTGAACTTCGTTGACAACTTTTTTCCCATAATGAATTACTTCTGACTTCTGTTCTTCCGATAGAAGAGCAGCTGCCTGAGAGGATAATTTTACCCCTGGAATATTGCTGTCGATCGATGACTTGAGGTTTGCTTCAAGTTTATCGGTGAACTCCTTAATTCTCGTCTCAGTATCGACCCAAAATTTATGGCCCCATTCCTCTATGTATTTGAGAGCTTGTTGTTTCTTATGATTGCCAGAAATTAAAGCTGCTATTGAGTCAATAAAATTGCTTTTTGCTTGAGGTCCATCAATATCGTATTTGTTCTTAATGAGTTCAACAGCAAGGGTATGCTGCCATAACAAGTTATAGAAAATGTCAAGATTAACACCAAGCTCTTCAAAGAAATTTAATAGAGCTATAGTCGAAACTGGTGTATGAGTTGAGGGGAAGGTGGCGTATCCTGTTGGAAAGATCCTGCCAGATCGATAACCAACAGTGAGTGATACGCCATGAGCAATGATAACCTGATTGGGTTTCCCCAGCCAGAAGAGAAAGGGATTAATGATCCATTGACGGAGCTGCTGAGAGGAGGTGCGCGAGAATTGATCGCCAATGCCGTGCAGGCAGAGCTGCTGGAGCTGCTGAACCAGCACAAAGACTTGACCGTTGACGGTAAGCAGGCGGTGGTCAGGAACGGCTATCTGCCAGAGCGTACGGTGCAAACCGGCATAGGTGAAATACCTGTCAAAGTCCCCAAGGTGCGGGATCGCTCGGGACAGGGCATCAAATTCAACAGTCAGCTGCTGCCGCCTTACTTGAAGCGCAGTAAGAGTCTGGACGAGTTGATTCCCTGGTTGTACCTGAAGGGAATCTCCACCGGCGATCACCAAGAGGCACTGGCGGCGCTGCTGGGCGATCAGGCCAAGGGGCTGTCGGCCAACACCGTCAGTCGCCTGAAGGCGCAGTGGCAGGATGAGTACGAGGACTGGCGAGGCCGAGATCTCCGCAAACAACGGTACGTGTACTGGTGGGCTGACGGCATCTACTGCAATGTGCGGATGGATGATCGGCAGTGCCTGCTGGTGATTATCGGCGTGACGGACAAGGGCAAAAAGGAGCTGATCGCGGTCGAGGACGGTTACCGGGAATCGGAGCAAAGCTGGGCGGAACTGCTCTGTGATTTACGCGAGCGCGGGCTTGACGTGGCGCCCAAACTGGCCGTCGGCGACGGCGCCCTGGGCTTTTGGAAGGCGCTGAGCAAAGCCTACCCGGAGACCGGCCACCAACGTTGCTGGGTGCACAAAACCGCCAACGTATTGAACAAGTTGCCGAAATCGGTACAGCCCAAGGTCAAGGATGCCTTGCACTCGATCTGGATGGCGGAGACGCGTGAGGCTGCATACAAAGCGTTTGAGACCACGATCAAGCGCTTTGAAGCCAAGTATCCAAAGGCCATGGAATGCCTGGCCAAAGACAAGGAATCACTGCTGGCGTTTTATGATTTTCCGGCAGAGCACTGGACCCATATCCGGACGACGAATCCGATAGAGTCCACTTTTGCCACCGTGCGGCTGAGGACCAAGAAAACGCGCAACTGCGGTTCGAGAAAAACTACGCTGACCATGGTTTTCAAGCTGGTGCAGTCAGCCGAAAAAAGGTGGCGTCGCCTGCGAGGATTTGAGCTGCTCGCCGACGTGATAACAGGAATTAAATTTGTAAACGGAGAGCGGGCAGGAGATCAAGCTGACAGGAAAGCCGCCTGACCCCGTACACCAGATTTGACAATAACTCAATTTAATATTGTAGAGTTTGATACGTGCCTTAAGGCCAATTGTTCAGGTTCAATTCGTATGATTCTGTCTGAGTTTTTTTCTATCTGCTCTAGTAAGGCACTTTTCCCTACACCTGTTCTACCAAGCACAATAGATTGTGGAGCATTTGTATCTTCTAGTACTTCATAGTCACCTATGTCGGTAAAGCACTCTGACAAGAACTGGTTATCATTTTCTGCATCGGCTTCGCCAACTGACATGTGCTTTTTGAAAACAAAATCCTGTTTGGCAACTTTACTCATAATCCCTCAGTGCATTTTTGTTTGTAGTTCAATACTTGTACAGCGCACATGCGCGTTATCCTGATGTTCGAAAATTCGGTTATAGCCCACCTTCCCTCACCCAGTGAGCTTCCGTCACAATAACCAGAGGCACCCCGTTATCACGATACTCCATCGCCTTTTCTATCTTTCTGCCAAAACTCTCGTGGGCCCAACTGTCGGTCACATATGTACCCAAGACTAGATAATTGAGTGACTTGGTCACCCCCTTGGCATTAATGCCTCCTAATGTTTCCGTAGCTTCCTGACATTGCTTTCGGGTGCCGAAGGCACAGGTTCCAGTAAACAGGAAACTCATGCCTTGGAACTGGATTGGAGGCAATGGATGATCTATAGGTAGAGAGGTAGTTTTGGCAAATTCACCGATTTCGGAGGCTTCACCCGTGATGGTACGCAGGATAGCCAGTAGCTCAGCACTTTCTTCAGCGTCCAGAATACCATCTTCCAGCATGACGCTGACCTTGTTCAGTAGGTTCTCGATGATGGGATTGGTTGTGGATTGCTTGGCTTGTATCAACCAGGAGAGTAAGAATTCCGCCTCAGTTTGGTCTATCTTCCCATCCGCGGAAAGCCCTTTGCTCAGGCCTATCAGGGTATCTATTTGTCTATCCTGAATGTCTTTTCGATTGAATTTGGTGAACATTTCCATAGTTATTTCCTTTTTCCGCAGTTTTCCACGCCCACAAGAACGCTGGCCTAATTTCCTTGGGGGCGGCGAACCGCTTCGTACTCATCTGAAAAGGCACCCGCCAGGATGGCTGTAGGTAGCCCCACCAGACCTATTCCCGTTAGTGCAATTAGCCCTGTCATCATTTTCCCAAGAACCGTGATCGGGTAGACGTCCCCATAACCAATGGTAGTCAACGTTGCTAAAGACCACCACAACGCCCGGGGTATCGACCCGAACGACTCCGGTTGAAGGTCTGATTCAATCAGATATAAGGCACTGGCGCTCACCAGAATCAGTATCGTTGCCACGAGGTAACTGACAACCAACTCTCGCCAACACCGTTTGAACGCCCGACCAATGAGTTGAATGGATTGGCTGTACTGGCCAATTTTGGCGAAGCGGACGAATCGCATCACCCGTGCAATACGCAGCAACAAGGAGTCTGTTAAACCTAACGTCAATAATGATGGTAGAAAAGCGACCAAATCAATAAGCGCCAGCGGGGTGAGCGCATAACCAATTCTGCCCCCAATGCCTCGATAGCGTGGGTCTTCAGAGATGGCCCACAGTCGCAGTGTGTATTCGGCAGCGAAGATACAAGCCAGGGTTAATTCCAGGCCTCGGAACCAGCGGCCATACTGAGTGCGAAGTGCAGGTTCTGTGTCCAGTACGGAGATCGTCATTCCCAAAATCACCAATAGCAGCACACATCGATTCAATAAAGATAGTCCACTGTCGAGTTTTGCCTTAACGAAGGTCTGCTGATACCAGAATTTTCTAAAGGATGGAGGGTGTTCCATGCATATCACCTTATCACATGATCTTCACATTGATAGCGTTAACACAGGTGTAGTGCCATCCACACTCGAGCACCCTCGATATCAAACGCCCGCTGCCCAAGTCCCTCCTGCAGCAGTTCATCTGGCAGATACTCGTCGTATTTATCCACACATTTTTCGGGAATTAACTGTGCAAGTTGGGTTTCGCTCGGTAAAGACTGGTGTAGCATTTCCGCGAGACAGCAACGTACGCCTTCAACTTGGCTGTTGGATACCTCAATCACCCCCGCGTAATGGCTGGCCTTCCTGCCGCAGTACATCAGCAACACCGTAAGGGTGTTAACGACCTTGTCGCCCAGCCAAGGGAAGATGTATACGCTCGCACCACGCTGTAGCATGGGGGTTTCAGCGAGCTTAGAGCGGCTATATGTGTCTGCCCCTTCGCAGAATAGTCGGTTGGCGGTGGCGTCGATATAGTCGACTTTGTTTCCGCCTACCTGGATGCGGTAGTCACCCTCCTGATAGATGCGCTGCATTTCCTGGCGGACGATGTCGTGCACCCCGAGCCCCTCACCGCCAAATTTGGGTGGTCTACCGCCTTTGGTTGGGGAGACATGGATGGTCTTGGTTTCTATATCTACATCCATCACCAACCAGCGACGCCCACCAAAGATGATCTGCTGGTCTGGCATGACCAAAGAGTCCACCGGCAAGGCACCCAGTACTCGGTTACCGGCGACGATTCGGTATTCTTCCGGGGTCTTGAATACCGCGTAGAACGAATAATGGTCAACCAGGGATTCACCTCCCGGGCCAAGCACCAGTTCGCCACTACCGAGCTGAGTCAGCAGCTCGGTTTTACCCATGTGACTCAACAAAGCCTTGAAGTGGCTCACGGTGACTTTGTGAAAAGGGCCGGTTTCGCACAGCAGTTTGTAAAGTTGATCGGGCCGGACGCCGCCCCACTGCCCTATCACCGCCAATACTTGGTGAAGGAGTGTTGATAAATGCAACTGACGGGTGTCGGCAGGCTCAAACCATTGGTTTTGAATGAGCAGGCGTATCATGGCCAGGGACTGCACCAACTCCAACCGCAACATGTCGACAATGTGAGATTTTTCCGATAACTCGTTCTCGGTGATCAGCATGCGCAGCGTGGCTGGGCCATTACGCCTGCCGGAGCGCCCCAAACGCTGGCGCAGGCTAGACACGGAGTGTGGTGCGGTGACCTGTGCAACCGAATCCACCTTGCCGATGTCGATGCCGAGCTCCAGTGTCATGGTACAGAGGGCCGTGGTTGGCAGGGTTTCTTTCTGTAGCCTGGCTTCCAGGCTTTCGCGTATCTCCTTGGAGAGAGAGCCGTGGTGGGGAAAGAATTCGTTGGGTACATGTGCTTTCTCGCACAGGTCAGTAAGTCGTGCACTCAGGCTTTCAGTGCGTTGCCGGCTATTGGCAAACACCAGGTGGGTCCCACCTCGGCAGATGTCATACAGTGCTTGAGAGATCTCGGCTTCTGACTCTACCTTGCCGTCCTGCGGACTGATCTCCAGCGGGGTGGTATAGCCTTTTACCTGTAATCGGAGATCCTTCAGGCTCTTGCTGCTGGTAATGACATCGCAAGGCAGGCGTTGATTGGGCCGCAGAGATAGCGGTACTGTTCCAAGATCCCCCAGCGTCGCGCTCAGTGCGACTCTGGGTACCGGTTGTGTATAGCGCCCTAATAGGTGCTCTAACCGATTCAGCAACGACAGTAACTGAAAACCCCGTTCGGTACCGATAAACGCGTGGAATTCATCAATGACCACGTAGCGCAAGTCATTGAATGCCTGCTTGACCCAGCCGGGGTCCCGCACCATGAGCGATTCCAGCGACTCGGGGGTAATGAGGAGGACACCGTTAGGGTTTTTGCGAGCTCGGGTCTTTTGGCCCCGGGAGGCGTCGCCATGCCATGGGGTTACTGCCAACTCGAGACGCTCGCAGAGGTCTTCCAAGCGGCGGTACTGATCATTGATAAGGGCCTTGAGGGGGCTGATGTACAGCACCCCAAGGCCCTCGGTCTGGTTCTGAACCACTGCGCTCAATGCCGGCAGGAAAAACGCCTCAGTTTTACCCGCAGCAGTTGAGGCACTGATGAGCACATCGCGGTCGCCGGCCAGGATGGGCGAAATGGCCTGCTTTTGGATCTCTCTTAGATCCGACCACCCCTGCTGGAACAACCAGCGTTGAATACGGCTGTCAAGTTGCTCGTGGGGTTGATTCATCGTCGAGTTCGCTTATATCTTGAAGGATGCCAGTTCGCCAGATACGGGGCTCTCAGCCGTTTGTTCCACCGTTTCTAACGTCATGTCACTGGGGCGATCTTCTTCCAGCTCAAGCTCTTCAATCATTTGGCTCCACTGCATGGTCGGGTTTTGCTCCAGCACTGACAACATATCCAAGAAAGCCTTGATGGTGTTTCTGGGTGTGCGGAAGTAAGCATCGCCAATGGTCTGACTACAGTGGTGGAGGAATGCGGCCAAGGCTTCGTCGGGTACCAGATATTGGGAGGTGTCACCGCCGGCAAACACATGACGGAGGTTCTTTAACAGGATGTAGAGCTCTTCGGGGGTGAGGCAGGCCAGGTGCAGCGCTGGGGACGAATAGTCGATAACACCGGCACTCTTGGCAAAGTTGTTTTCGGCCAGGCGCGATTGCAAGGCCTCGTAGCTGTAGAGTCCTTTGCGTGGATCCAGTAAAAACTCCGGTGTGCCCCCCAACAAGAAGCCGAGGTGCTCGGCCGTGCCCTGGAGGCAATCGTTGAGGATGCGCAAAATTTGTTCATAGTTAGAGGTGCGGGCCTGAGTACTGTTGAGCTTGTAGAGATTGACCATTTCATCCAGGTTCACGAGCAGCCCCTCGTAACCCGCCTGTCGAACGAACAAGCTCATGAGTTTGAGGGCATCGTAGAAATTGGCGTCAGAGATGAAGGTTCGCACTCCCAGATCGTTCTTGGCATCGGTCTTGGTGGCGTATTCTGCTCGCAACCAACGGATAGCATTGGCCTTTAAGGTCTCGTTGCCAGATTCATGGCCTTTCCAGTAGGCTTCAATCACCTTGGCGAAATCGTAGCCCCCCACTAACTCCGACAGGGCCTCTAGCCGTTTATGGATCACGGATGCTACGTCAGCATCGCTGCTATCGGCTTCTTTTCGGGCCTCAGTCACAAAACGCTCTACCACGCTGGTGAGGGCGTTGCCGTCGGGTTTATTGCGGGTGGCGAGGTTGCGCATCAACTCGGAGTAGAGGTTGCGGACCTGACCGGAGGTGGCGTGTATACGTCGATCTGGGGAAAGATCGGCATTGACGGTAACGAGCTTTTTCTCCAGGGCAATAGCCCGCACCACGCTCAAGAAGAACGTTTTGCCCGAGCCGTATTCGCCAATGATCAGCCGGAAAGCCGACCCACCCTGGGCTATGCGTTCAATGTCCTGGTAAAGGGCTTTGAGCTCGTGCACCCGGCCTACTTGAATGTGTTGAATACCGATCTTCGGAGTAACACCCGATTTCAATGACTGAATAATTGCGTCGCGTTCTTTCAGTCTAATTCGCTTTTCTGCCATGGTTACCCTTCCAGTTCTTCTACGATTTCAAGGTCTACGTAAATATTGTCGTCCGCGTCGAAGACGGCTGCATCGGCCCGATCAAATGACCAGTCGTTGATGGCTTCGATCGCGCCGTCGATCATCAGCCCAAGGTCGCTACACAATGTCTCGACTTCGGCGCGGGACCACTGCTCTTTGGCGACCAGCGCGCGGTATAGCGACCCGTGGGCAGCGTCCAGTCCCTCAAGATCTTCCTCTAACTCCGTGGTTACCGGTGCATCCGTGCTCGTGTGTGGTACCTGCGCCTCGGCTTCCTCTTCGACAAAAATGGCCCCTAGCATGGCCTGCACGTCGCTGGTTTCTGATTCGTGCAGCGCGAGTATTTCCTTGTCCAGCTGAAAGCCTGCAGTTGTGCCTTTGAGCTGGGTTGGCGTGCCGGTAGGTGTTTTGGCCGGCGTAGCTTTTGCGCTTGAGCCCAGGGCACTCGATGGTAGGCGACGACTGGCCGAGAGGTTGTGAACGTCGCTGGCGACCAGGGCTTTGTCAAGCCCTAGCGCGGTGTAGAGCTTCTCAAGTGCTTTGATTTCTGTGGGATCAACTCTACCATCGGCCAGAGCGACGCCCACTAAAATGTGACTAACCGCCTGCTTTTCGCGGTTCCCCAGATTTTGCAGGCGAGCTTTGAGGCCGTTCATGTTGGCAGGGGAATTCAACCGCCAGAGCAGGTAGCCATGCAGTGAACGCTTTTCTGTGGGCGACAAGGTGGTGTCGTGGTCAATCAGCTGATGTAGCAAGGTGACCTCGGTGGTGTCCAGCTGCTGATCAGTGGTGGCGACCATGGCGCCAAGGCGAAGAGCCATGCCGATTTCATTGAAAGCACGCGATGGCTCAAAGCAGGTGCCATGGCCTTCGGCAAACAACACGATGCTCCCCTCCACCGAGGGTTTCGCGTGGTGATAGCGAGGGTCCGGCGCTATGCCAAAGCCTGCCTTTTGTGCCAGGTTAGCAATTAGCTCGCTTTCTTTCTTGTTGATTTTGGCTGGTAGGGGCATACCTGTGAATTCCCAAAAATCCGCCAATGGGGCCAGCCCCTGATGCTGGCTGATGCGCGTGTTTGCCCAGTCGGTAAAGGCTTCCAAGCTGGCGTTTTGGGTATCGGACAATGCATCGGGCAGGAGGAGTATGGCGTTAATGTCTGAGCGGGAGGTGCCCTTTTTGCCCAAGTAGCGACTGTAGGGGTCAAGTAAATCGGTACAGGTGTCGGCGATGGCGATAAGCTTGTTTGTCGGCGATTTCAATAAGCTGGGGTCGGGCAAGTCCCATTTGTCCAAGTTCACCGAATCCAGTGTACCGCTGGCGGGGTAGTATTGAACCACCAGCCTTTTTTTGTTGGGCTTAACCGCCATGCCGGAGTTGAACTTTTCCTGGTATTTCTTTTTGAACAACGCAGTAAATTCGGGTTCACAGCGCCGAGCCGGTGTTTTGGGGTAATAGTCCGGGTAAAATTTGAGCCAAGCTAGGGCTAGATCAGCTGAGATGGGAAGCTCTTTATCGACGGCGATGGCCAGTTGGTATTGGAATAGTAATGATTCTCGAACCTTTTGAAGGGCCGCTACGGGCGGGAACGTCAGCTCCGGGCGAAGAATACGCATGAATTCCAGCAGGCGGCTGGCGTAGCCGCTAAAGGAGCGGCTTTCGCTGTAGACGTCCATCAAACGGGCAACTTCTGCAAAGATGGCCAGAAATTCGGCATCCACTAGGCCATTATTTTTGCCCTTTACGCTGGAGCAAACACGACGTTCCAGTCCGTAGAAGTAGATGAACACGTAACCGATGGGGGTTTGTGGGCAGTCCCGGTCGCTGGCAAGCCAATCCAGATAATAGCCACGGCACTTGGGCGATAACGCGTTAAACCTGGGCCAGTAGCCAAGGGACTCATCTTCATAAGGAGGAGTAAGTTGGCGTTTGGCGGCGATCTTGAGCCCGTCATCCACCAGTGAGGCTTCTGTACCAAGCACGCGGCCGCCTTTGAGCTTGCCGCCGGTGTAGAAAAAGCCTTTCTCAATGCACCGCCCACTGATTGTCCGGATGTCTCCGGGCTTGATCCACTGGGCTGGGACCTGATTGCGACTACGCTCTCCTTCCTCAAAGCCGTGGGATATGGTAAAGGTAACGAGCTCTTCGGTCCCCTCACTGACGGAGCGGACGTTGGAGGACGCCGATACCTGGTGGGGCTGCCTGGATGAAGACCTGCGAATGTTTTTTACGGTGGATTGAGTTTTGGGCGTGGGGGTGTGAGATTGCTGTTTTGCCTTGGCTCCACTGCTGTTGCTTTTGAAAGCCGCATAGAATAGCGCCATCAGGCCAACGAATAGCCAAAACTCCATACACCTCTCCTTGTATGCCCTTTGATCACCATATATCCATCACTTTAGCCGAGTCCCCCTGGCCAGCCTTTACGGACATGTGAAAGTCATTATAGACATAGTTTCAACTTGCCCTCAATAATGAATTTGGTGCCAAGCAGCCTAGTTGGCTGGTGCTCTTCGGTGGACTAGTGCTATTGAAAGCCATAGCGTTGCTTTCTGCCGCGGATATTGGTGGAGGACGTCTTGAGTCTGGGGTTTGAGCACCTTAATAGGTAAATCGGCTTTGACAGGCAACACAATCTTCACCAATACACTTGCTACGAGTATCGACCCGGTGAAGACTGGACACTTACAGCAGTTACTCCATTTGACCAAAGCACAGAAAGTGCCAGTGGCACGCTCAACCTATTCCGATACCTTGAACTCCGGGGCGCGACAAGTGATTGTGCAGCTGCCCGATCGTTTGGCACAGTTTGATGAGCTGGAAGACCGCCCGGTCTAGGCCGCCGACAGTATCCGGCAACTTCTGACAGTGGGTTTAATCGGCCGATGTAACACGCAATCTTTAGTGTGCAATCCCGATGTGCGACTTATAACCTGATTGTATGAAAGGTGGCCAGCACTTGCGGTGCATGTTCGCTTTTAATTACCTCAATGCATGGTTATCTCTGGCGCAGAGATGAGAAGTATCGCAAAATCTACGATATACGAATACAGGGGGTATCTACTGAATGGATTTTGCGGTAATCATCATTTTTCCTTTCCCACCAGGAAATAAGGCAATTCCCTAATGCAACCTCCCGGAAGAACACAGCAGCCATACTTCAGAGGCGAGTAACAGGGAAAGGCAGGAGGAGCAGCCCTCCTTATTGTACGACTGAGCCCCTCAAGTAGGCCCAAAATTATGCAGCAGTGGGGGTGTCATGCTCCAACTGAATACCATTAATGCTGTTATCATCTGGACCACAATGGGCCAGCCCAGGTAAATCGAGTCATGGAAGCATTAATACCTTTTGCCATCAAGGCTGATACAGGTGAGTATGTCTCAGTCGACCACGTAGAATCAGGCGAGCAGTGCGGGTGTATATGCCCTGGCTGCAATGCACCTCTCACGGCGCGAAAAGGCCAAATCAAACAACATCATTTTGGGCATATGCCCAGATCGATCAACCCCGATCAGCCTTGCCCGATTACCTTCACGCGTTCCCTTCTGTGGATGTGTGACGCCATTATTAAACGCTCACATCAGCTGGCACTACCTGGCCTGATATATGCGATAGATACACCTGGTGGTCGGCAGACCATAACCGCGACCAAAGAGAGCAGCGTTAGTTATACCTACAAAAGAGGCAACTGGATCGATAACGATAGCTCGGTTGAGGTGGTTATCGAAGTTGGTGGCATACCAATTTCACTCATTCTATCTCTGGGAAAATCATGCCCTCCCACCACACCAGACAATGCCCGCGCAATTGTTTATCTTAATCTGTCCGATGCAGCATTAGCGATCAGAAAAGCAAAATTCGGCTATGACGAGATACTGAATACAGCATTAATTCAATCCGTCAAAGATAAAACATGGATTTCACACCCTCGGCTATACAAATATGTGAAGGCACGTTACGAGGAAATCGAAACTCAACTGGTCCGAGAGCTCGACCGAAAAGAAGTCGAAAAAAAACGCCGCCACACTGAACGACTTAATCGCGACGAGCAAGAAACGCAAAGGGTCGAAACCATGGTCAGAATCGCTCGAAAGATTGCACGCTCAGGTGATATGGGCCGTCAGTGCATGAAGTGCTACATAATGACACCCTTTAAAGCCCAGTTTAGGAAATGTCCTTACTGTGGCCATATGGGATTTGGAAATGTCAACTTAAGCCCAGACTACCTCGATAAGGCCAAGCACATGTACCTATCCTTTGGATATGGATTAAAGTCTTTGAAGTATTCAGTGCTTACAGCTGAGTGAATAGAACATGTGGGCTTTATTATTTTATCCGTAGTTGGACCGGGAGCGTCCTCCGAGGGAACAAATTTGTATGCGAAGGGGAATATGCTTGGTTAGAACCAATCAGGGTACTATTAGACGACAATTAAGCTTCTGCATTGAGAGATTGTTCGAGCTCAGAGATTCCATCCATGATTTGAGTGAACCCTGGAGCTTCGCCGTAGATCATGCCTTGCATATCTCGGTAGTCTTTTTCCAGTTCCGTCCGGGTTTCTATACCTGGAATAAGTTTGAAGTTCTTGGCTAGGCAGGCGTCATAGTTTGAAAAGCCGCTCCTGAAGAAGCATTTTTTATGTTTGACCACATCTTCAAGTAATGAAGCCTCAGCCAGAGCGGATTGCCCTACTCCTGAATTGTTCAGCAAATAGAGATCATACCAGTGCCGGGATAGACGTGAAGCGCCCGCCCGCATCGAGCCCCGATTACATTCGGAGTGAATAAGGGTAGCCTTTTCCCAGAAGGTGCGCTCGGGGGCCAATACCACAGCGTCGGCCGTAGGAAAGGTAAGTGGTTGCTCCACAAGCCGCTCTGCAATGTCTGGCGTAACCGTGTGAACAGCATTGGGGTCAATTATATTACGCCCCCCAAGTTCAATCAGGACGCTGCTCCTCAGGTAATCATCCTGCTCTTCTACAACCGATGAGAAATTGATCCAGATTTTCTCGCCATCTCCAGCGTATTCGATCTCAATCTGGTCGTGATGGGGCAATAAATGGGTGCAGGCCTGAATATGGGGGATAATCTTCTCCTCTGCGTATTCCGCTAGCCCAGCTTTAAGGCGGTCGCTATATTTTCCAATTTGGTTATTTGAGGCGCTCTCTGCAAAAGGATCGAAATCATCGCCGATGTGCTTGGCAAGCGCCCGATAATCGACGGTGATATCTATGTCCTCCGAAAAACGGTTGATCGACCGGAATACTTTTGACAGTGAGGTCCCCCCTTTGAACGCCATGGGGAGGGCGTCTGGTATCGTGAACATAACATCCAGCGCCCAGCACACCCATACGTCTTTTTCCAACACATTCGATTTCCGACCCATCTCGATTGCCAGGGTTTCCAGAATGTCTTTTTGTTCCTGGGCATCCAGGTGCATAAAGTGTTCAGACATCGGCTGAGTCCTTTCTAAAGTGGTCTAGCGCCTTGGCCAACCAAGCGGGTTTATCGGCGTCCATGAGATCATCGCATTCAGTTGGGGATAAGCTGTTTAACACTTGCTCAATATGGCTTTCCGTAAGTTCCTCTTTACCTATATACCACAAAGCGGCTAGCGCAAGCCCGGATTTCTCCCCTACCAGCTGGAGTTTTCTCGGCGCTGCATGGATCAATTTGATGGTGAGTTCTCCGATAGTCAATGTGCGTGTCGATCCACTGGTATAGAAGACCGGCTGTGTCGGCACTTGCGTGGACAATCTGAAACGTCTGGCCGCTTCAGCGCCGTGTTCCTGAATCGTTTCCCCATTGGACTCGGCGATTGTCCGAACGACCTTTCCGATTTCCGGTTTGACTGTGCCGATAAAGCGGTTCTTTTTCGGGCGTACGTAAATCCCTTGGGTGACCCGCTCAATCGTCCCCTGTTTGGTTAGCCGGGAGAGGGATTTGTCGATGGCAGCACGCGACCCCAGCTTGAGCAAGCGGCTGGTAGAGAATGGCTGCCCGAGTGGGAGCTGATGAATGGCTGTGGTTACAGACTGAGCAATCGACATAGTGTTTCTCTCTCGCTATGTCAGAAAATATACAGATATTTCTGTCAAATCTCAAATTCCATCACTGAATGAGATTTCAATCTTTATGTCTACTGAATAACAAGAGCGGTGCAAAAGCAGGCTGAATTTTGACATTCTTGCTATAACTTACTGAAATATATAGATTTTCTGTTAATTTGGTGTGCCTTGGGGTACTGGTGGGAGAAAAGGCGCCACCTATAAAACTTGGGGGTGGAGGAATTTCTGCGGGGGCGCAGTCTAGATATTGACCATTAAGCCGAGGCCTTATGAAGAGCTGACCACACGGGAGGGACTTGCCTGGGGCATATGAGCCATTTCCTATAGCAAATCGGCTCAGAAAGTGCTCTATTATGAGCCGATTAAAAGAATTGATGGCCCAATGTAGAACCGATAATTGCTACGTTTTGTCGGCTTCCTGGGGCAGTGGGAGCTCGAATTGAGTCAGAGCTCCCACTGCCCTATTCCTGTCGCGAGGATTGGTCAGAGATTAAGCGGCCTTTTTCTCGACGCTCTTCTCTTTGCGCTTAGCCGCGGCTGCTTGCTTGCGCTTTTTAGCAGCGGCCGCCTTTTTCTTATCTGCCGCTTTGGCTTTTTTCGCCTCACTGGCTTCATGGCTGGCGATCACCGCGGCACGGGTATCGGCCGTTTTCTGAACAGCTTTGGCGGCAGCTACAACTTGCTTGGCGGTGGCCAGCGCCTGCTTGGCCGCTTTGGCTTCCGCTGTCGCGGCCTTGGCATCGGTGCGCAGCTTTTCCACCTGCTTTTTGGTGGCGGCGGTGGGTTTGGTCTTGTGCTTGGAACGAACCACATCCAAACGCGCTTTTACTTTGCTCTGTTTATCGCTCAACTTCTTGGCGGCGGCCTGGGCTTTGGCGAGCGCTTTCTCGCCGTCGGCAACGGCTTTGGCGCGGGCTTTACCCAGTTTGTCTTGCAGGTTGGCAATCTCTTGCTCCATTGCCGCGATGGGATCTACAACTTTTTGGGGTCTCGCCATACTAATTTCCTCGTGGGATCAAAGGGACATCGGTTGGGGGTAATCGTCGTGATTAGGTTTTTTTCGGCCGCGGTTTCTTTGCCAGGGTGTTCAGTTTTTTCGCCATGGCCTGCAACAGCGCCAGGGTTTCTGTGACGGCAGCTTCCACCGTCGTGACCTGTTCCACGAGCGCCGATTGCGTCTCGGCCTGTTGGGTTTCTTCCCCCTGCTTTAGGGCCTGGCGCAAATCGTCCACCAATTGGTTCAAGCGGTTGACCTCGGTCTGATACAGCGCCGCCTGCTGGGTCGTACCCTCGGTGGCCTTCTCATTGGCGGCGATCAGTGCCGCCTGAGTCGCCTGGCCGACCTCGACCGAGCGGGCGACACCCGCCAGTCCTTCACGGAGCTGATCGACCCCCTCCCCATAGCGGGCTTCGCTTTGTGCGACGCGTGCCATCAGCACCTCCTGGCATTGCGTGAGTTGGGTTATCGCGTGCTCCTGGGCCTGCAGACTGGGCCCCACGGCGTCCAGTTGGCGGGCGTAGTCCTTGGCGCGTTCGGTGCTGTTCGCGAGTTCGAGCTCCAAGGTGTTCACCGTGTCGGTGCTCGCGCGGTGGGCGGCCTCCAGCGCGGCCTTGTCCTGCGCGAGGCTTTCACGCTCCAGGGTCGTTTGGCGCAACTGGGCCTGCAGCTCAGCGTTATCCGCCAGTGCGGCGTCCAGCTGGGCCTGCAACTCCGCCTGTACCTCGACGGCGGCGCCAGCCTGGGCGGCCATCTCCTCGCGTAGCGCAGTCACCCGCTCCTCGGCCTGGGCTTCCAGCGTGCCCTGCATGGTTTTAACGGCGTTGGCGACGGTTTCGGGGAAGGCCGCCAGCGGATCAGCCCCGGCCTGCTGTTCCTGCATCTTCAGTTGGTAGGTCTTGCGGTAGATGTTGGCGGAGCTGGGGCTGCCCTTGCCGCCGTTCAACAGAATGATTTCCGTGGTCGAGGGAATGGCCCCGTTGTGCGCGCTGGCGTACTGCGCAATCAGTTCATGCACCCGTGCTTCGTTCAGCTTTTTGGCGGTCATTCACGGCCCCGATTTCTACTCTGAGCATTTATATAATGTGTAAAGTGTAATGTAATTACACTAAAAATCTACTGTTTTCTAATACCGGATAAAACCACTTATCCTGTGTTATGATTTGAAAGTTGAAAATCAGCTATTTCGGCGTTTCCGGACACGCTCCGAAAATAGGTATAAAAACAACGACTTGGGAGCCACCATGGCCCGAACCACACTCCTGGCGCCGCGTGCGATCACCGAGACCGCGCTCACCGAGCGCGAAGCAAAGCCCAACACGGTGCAGGCCAAAGCCCGGGCGGTGGCGAGCTTTACCGCCCTGACCGGTAAATCCCTGCCTGCGGACCCGGACGCCCTGCGCGACTACCTGCTGGCGGCGGTCAACGCCGGGCACGCACTGGCCACCATCACCACGCGCATGGCGCTACTGACGAGCTGGCACGATGACTATATGGACCAGCGGGGGCATTTGAACGAAAACCTACGGTTTTGAATCCCGCGTCCACATCGTAACCGTAGGTTTCTGCTGATTTACCCCTTCTTCTCCTCATCTTCAATGAAATACGTGCCATTGGGCAGCACATGTTTATAGGGCAATAGCGAGATATGGGACAGGGTTTCATCGTCAATGTCCTCCCCTTGCTGCCTAAGCTGTTCCACAATGTCATTTATCTTGATTGTATTCCAGTACAGAATGGCGTTGGACACAAAGCTGAGGCTACTGGCCTTATTCATGATTTCCTCATAGTCGCCGGTGGTGAATTCTCCTTGGTCTGCAAAGAAGATCCAGCGCGGCAACTTGTGCCGGTATTCTCCTTTATTCAGTTGACGTTGGACGGTGCGGCGTAACTCCTGATCCGTCAGGTAGCGCAGAATGTATTCAGTCTTGATGATCCGTCCCAGGTTGGTGAAAGCTTTGGTCAGTCGATCCGAGGGTGAGCTGTTTGTCAACCGCTGAACAATGACATGCGCCGGTGCCGTTTTCTGTTTCAGAGAAATGGCCACTCGCATCATGTACTCCCATTGTTCCTCAATGATGGCCAGATCAGCAGTCTTAGTAAGCAGATGGTTGAGGTCGCCGTAATCGACAGACTTGTCGATACGGTATAATTGCTGGTCCTTCAAATCCCGAATACGCGGCATAAAGTAGAAGCCGAGTAAATGACAGAGAGCGAAGACGATTTCAGTATACCCATGCGTATCGGTGGTATGTTCCCGGATTTTCAGGATGGTGTTGTTTTCCAGTAACCCATCCAGCACATATAGTGCTTCGCGGGGGCTACAGGAAATGATTTTGGTGCTGAATACCGAATATTGATCGGATACGTGGGTATAGATCCCGATCGCCTTCTCATAATAGCCATAATAGCGGGGATAATAAGACGCCAACAGGCTATCAGCCCTAATCTTAAAACGCTGCGCATCCGATGAGGACAAGGTACCGCTGCCATGTACGGCACTAAGTGGCAATTCATGGTGCTGATTCACGATTTCAGCGCTGGCGTTGATGAGGGTTTCCTCTCGAATATAGTATTGTAGAATGTGCCTGAGCATATCGACGGTTACGCCTTTCACGCTGGCGCTCATGGCGACAACGCCCAGGTTGGTGGCCTGTGAAATGATGGCCGCCATCAGGCTTTTATAAAAGGCCTTGGGGCGCGACTGATGGTGTTGGATCGGAACAAAGTGACGGCTGTAATGCGTCATTTGATCTACTTCCATCAAAAGCTGTTCGATGCGTATAGAAGGCATGTGCGCATCGATCACTTTTTGCAGTCGGCTGACTTTATCCGGTATGTCCAGCTTGTCGTCACGCTTGAGTTTCAAGCGGCCATTGTTGATCTCGGCAAAATTATCTAATCCAAACCGTCTTTTCGCTTCGGATACGGCTTCGTGAAACCGGGTTGAAATAGCGGCACGAACTTCGTGCGGTAGCGGCTGTTGTAGCTCGGTATAAACGGTCTGCTTACTTTCATCCCAATTGGTTTCGTTCAAGGTCAGATCCCAGAACGAAACATGTTGCTTACTTTGCGGTAGATATAAATCACCGGAGCGCAAAGCGTCTTTCATCGCCAGTGCCAGGCCCAATTCCCAGACGTTACGATTGATGCTGCCGGTTTGATCTTTAAGGCTACGGCGCAATTCTCGGGGAATGAACGCGATCGGTGTCGTTTCCGGTAGTTTTTTGAGATCGCCATTATCTAACTGTTGGACGATTTGGATGGCCTTGATCAGTGGCCCGGAACCTTTCGCCACCTCAAACGGCAAGCGGATAAAGTCGGCAAAGTATTTTCGCAAACTGGGGTAACGGGTCAGGAATAAATCGCAATAGCCGCGTTCTTCCAGACGTTTGAAAATGTGCAAGTCATCAATTGAGGCTCGTAGGTGTTTTTCGTCGATACGCTGCCACAAGTCCTGCTTGTATAACGGCTGCTCTTCGGGCCATTCCAACAGCACATGCGTGGTATCGAGTACCGCATCAATCGCTTTCTTTTGCCGTTTGCGAAACTCCTTGTGCTTTTTGTCGTGGCTGTTCTTGGTTTGCCGACACAGTTCCGTCATGTACTGATCGTGCATTTTAACCAGGTGATCCAGCAAAATCTTCCGTGACTCCAGCAGGAAACACACCATTAGGGCATAACGTTTATGATCCTTGAAGCGCTTCATGTCCTTGGCGCTGTAGCGTTTGGTTAACCGGTACAGGTAGTGAAGGAAGGCGGTATCAATGAGCTTTTCTTCAAACTCATTAATGCCGGTAGCCACCAGATTATCGTAGCGTTCCAAATAGCGTTTCAGTGATGAGATTTTGGCGGCAGGAGGATATTCCTTAAGTTGATTGAAGTAGGTTCGTTGATTCCCGCCAGAGGTTTGCAACAGATCATCGATGGCATCACGCAATTCCGATGACATCTGCTCAAACACTTGCTCAAAGAGCTGAGCGTGCACCTGGTTGCAGATGCGAACGATTTGCCGCTCGATCGTGGTGGGCCCCGGTAAAACAATCCGGTTCAACAGCAGGTAGCGCTCTGCCCGATGAAAGAGTTCATCCGGCAGCAACCCTTGGCGTGCGTGCGATTCAACCCAGCGATCCAGATCTGCTTCCACTTTGTCATCAAAGCGCCTAAACCCCAGGTATTTTAGGATATTGTTGCGGTGTTCTAATAAGGTGGCTTCCCGTTCGGGAACTTCCACGGTGAGTGTCGGTGGTAGCTCAAGTTGACTACTCAGGTAGCTGATCACCCGGGGCGACAGGTCATTAAGCTGGTTCAGAAACCGGCCATAGAGACGCATGGCACAGAGTTGGATGGCAATACCCAGGCGGTATTGTTTACGGTATTTGTTGACCACCCGGCAATCGCGCTGATTCAGGGTCCAGTCTCGAACCATTTCCTCATCAGAGAAACGCTGCGGCAACATCAACGGTTGGTAGCGTTGATGATTGGTCAAAAACTGCTCTTTGGCTGTCATGGGAGCCTCATTGGGTTGTGATCACGCCAACTACTCCTATAGCGTTGTTTTTATTAGTGTTTTTTGATGCCGACTGGGCACCGCTTTGCCTTACAATCAGACGGCATTGTAATAACGATTGGACGATAATAAAATAACAGATAGCCGAATTACAACTCTTGTTTAGCTGGAAACCCATTCATGTACCCTCGTTATTCTGAACACCAAGTCAAAGAAGCGCTGAGTGACACGCCCGTCGTGTTCATCATGGGGCCTCGTCAGGCCGGTAAAACCACCCTGGTGAAGACCTTGATGGATGAAATGGGGACCGAGCATTGGACCTACATCACCCTGGATGACCAGGCCCAGTTTGAGATTGCCCAGGCCGATCCCGTGGGCTTTATTCGCAACCTGCCACCCACTCGGATTGCCTTGGACGAAGTGCAACGCCTGCCAGAGCTGTTTGTTTCCATCAAGCAGGCTGTAGACGAGCAGCGCACGCCGGGTCGCTTTCTCCTGACGGGGTCCGCCAATGCGTTGTTATTGCCCAGGTTATCGGACTCCCTGGCAGGCCGGATGGAATCAGTGCGCCTGATGACACTCTCGGAGTGTGAAATTCAGGGACAGCAACCCATGTTTCTTTCCAGACTGTTGAACCGGGAAGCGCCATCCTCCAAGGCTATCCGTGTGCGCGAGCATATTCTGAACCGGTTGATCACCGGATGCTTTCCGGAACCACTCCAGCGCGCTAGTGAACGGCGAGTGCAAGTCTGGTACCAACAATACCTGAGCACCCTGGTTCAGCGGGATATTCGTGACCTGACCCATATCGATCATCCTGATTTGATGGGCAAGTTACTTAAGCTCACTGCCTTTTATGCCGGTAAGTTGGTTAATCTCACCGAATTGGGGGGCAAGCTGGGGCTGGATCGACTAACCATCAAGAAATATATGGCCTTGCTGGAGCAGTTGTTCCTGGTGGAACAATTACCTGCCTGGCACTCCAATGAATACAAGCGGCTGGTTAAAACACCCAAGCTGCATTCCATAGATACGGGCATGATGTGTGCGGTTCGCGGCCTCAACCGGGACCGATTACTCAAGCAACCGGGGGATTTTGGTCTGCTGTTGGAATCCTTCGTCTATAACGAATTGCGCAAGCAGGCTGTTTGGGTGGAAGAACCGTTGAGCTTCTACCACTACCGTGATAAGGATAAAGTGGAAGTGGATGTGATTATTGAGAACGCGGTGGGCAACTGTTTCGCCATCGAAGTCAAGGCAGCGGCAACCTTAAGCTCAAAGGATTTTACCGGGCTGAAACGTTTCCAAAGTATTGCCGGCGACCGCTTTCAAATCGGCGTCCTACTCTACGATGGTGATCATACAACGGCTTTCGGTGACAATCTTTATGCGGTGCCCCTAGGAGCCCTTTGGTCATGACTTGGAACTACACCATAGGCCGACGAGCTAAAACTTCGAACGTAAATTTCGAAAATGACACAATGGCACCGCGTAACTACTGGCGATTGTCTGGACGCTTTCAGCCATAAGCTATAGTAAGTATCTAGAGTTTTTTGAGGCAAAGCTCCACTTGGAACACCTCAAGCTATGAAAACAATATTCAATATATTAGATAAACGATCAGCCAAGTACATTTGGCGGTTGAGTTTGTTGATGGTATTGGCTCTGTCTGTTTTTTCGGCTTTGTTCGGAAAGACTGTCTTTTTGGAACTTTTTTACGTTTTTCCGATTACGATTGCTAGCTGGTATGGCTCAAGAAAATCTGGAGTCGTATTAGCTTTAATTTCGACACTCTTATTGCTTTCAATTAATGCGTTTCATATCGGGATTAATGCTATCGCTTTATTTAATTACGGCCTCCCCTGTGCCGTTAGCCTTTCGGTTCTAGCAATACTTATCACAAACTTCCGCGATGTTCATCGAGTAGAATCCAACGCAGCAGACACTGACGATCTAACAAATACCTATAACTCAAGAGGCTTTTACGTTGAACTGGCTAATGAGTTAGTTCGCTCATCTAGGTACGAGCATATATTTTCACTTGCTTATATCGATATCGATAATTTTAAGTTTGTCAACGATTCTCGCGGTCATCCTGCTGGTGACCAATTGCTGATTGAGGTTGCTGAGAGTTTGAAAGAATCCTTAAGAGCAACTGACACTATTGCAAGGTTAGGAGGTGATGAATTTGCCTGTCTATTGCCAGAAGCCGGACAACGGCGTTTTTCAAGACAAGTGTCGCCTCAATTATTACGAAGCTTTCTTGAGCTCTTCCGTCAGTGATTTTTCGGGGTTCAGTGTAACAGCTCCGATAGGCTCCCAGTTTCTGGTTTCCCCTGACCA
>Ga0213841_1000866_pt1 | contig 21588 bp, 21 predicted proteins | sample SWPATP23_FD_160125 | JGI IMG/M metagenome (GOLD analysis project Ga0213841, IMG submission 160125) | Coastal seawater microbial communities from Marineland, Florida, United States - SWPA TP2 #3 | ecosystem: Environmental > Aquatic > Marine > Coastal | place: USA: Florida | collected 2016-08-14 | reverse complement strand
GGGGTGGGAATCATGAATTGCTTTCTCATGTCCCTAACCCCCATGTGGCAACAGATTTGGGGTATTGTCACGAGGCCGCTGATCTTCGTGTCAGGGATCATCTTCATGTACGACACTATCCCGGAACCCTATCGCTCATACCTTTGGTATAACCCTCTGATCCACATCACCGGTGAGATGCGCGGGGCCTTTTACGTGAGCTATGAGGCGGACTATGTCGAACCGATGTATGTCTTCTCGATATCGCTGATCCTGACGGTGTTCGGGCTGATGTTCCTGCGGCAATACCATCGCGACATCATCTATTCTTGATGGCGGTGACCAGAGGCCGTCGCCGATGCCCCTGACGTCAGACTTTCAGACCCATATCAAACAATAACTGTTCGTCCGTATCGACGAAGGCTTCTAGTCGGCGGATATTGGCATCGCTTTCGATGCGTTCCAGCAGCTTGGGCCAGCGCAATTCGTCAGCGGCGTGTTCACCAGAATTCATGAAGTTGCCAACAACCGATATCCGGTGCCCAAGCAGAGTTTCCACATCGCGTTCCAGCGCAGAAAGGTCTAGGGTGGAATAGACCCTGTCGATCTGCGCGAGGTTGGCTTTCGCGGCTGCTATGCGCTCCTCCACCGGGGTATCCCGCAGTTGCAGCCAGCCCCGCATTTTCCGGGTCGCCAGATAGGTGCAATACACGTTGTCATAGTGGTCGTGAACAAAGCGCTGCCAGCCGTGATCGCCACCGAAGAAGTAGTCGTCGGCTGACTCAGACCGAATGCGCAGCATACCCTTGCGGTGCGGCTGATGCAGCTCTTCCTCAGATAGCGAAAGGGCCTGTTTGAGCGTGTAGAAATAGAACGATGCAATGCGTTCGCAAGGGTCACGCAGCACCGTGAACACGAACCTATCTTCAGGCAAACTGTCCAGCGCGTCCCAATCCAAATGACCGGAATACAGCGCGTATCCCGGCGGGAACTGCCCTGCTCCCTCGCTGGCCTGGGTGTGGACCCGGACGGGGGACACGCGGTCTTCGCCCAGGACACGGCCCAGTTCCGAGTGGACCGTTTGGCCGGCTGTCTTGGGGATGTGGAGGAAGACGGTTGTCGTCATTGTTGATGGTCTTCTGCCGCGAAAACCTCTGGCTCGAACTCCGGCTCATCTCGCATCTGGTGGACACCAGCGGCGAAGCTACCTGGCTTGGACGGGTCGAGATGCTGCAACTGCCAAGGCGCGAACCGCCACCAGCGTGATCGCAGGACAGGGGTAATCAGCTCCGCCGGTAACCTATATTTCTTGATGACAGCGGGGTTTCCGGCCACCACCGCATAGGGCGGCACGTCCTTGGACACCACGGCATGGGCGGCGATGATGGCCCCGTCGCCGATCGTCACCCCGGCGGAAATATAGGCCCCGTGCCCGATCCAGACATCGTTGCCGATATGGGTAATCTTGGCCGCGGTCGGCGGTCCCTGATAATTGAACTTGTAGCTGTGATAGGCTTCGGCATCGCGAAAGTCGTCGCCGAGCGAAAACAGGCGATCACCCAGATAGTAGGCGGGGCTGGTCGAGACCCAGGATAACGGGTGGTTCTGGCGACCGATCTGCACGTTTTCCCCAAAGGAACAATAGCGCCCGATCCGGGCGGCAAAGCAATAGCCTGACACCTGATAGGAAAACGCCCCAAGGTCCAATGAGTGTTCATACTGCGTCCATTTCAGACTGGACGGGGCCTCAATCCGGGATTTGACCGGTAGCCCGACCATATCCCCCCCTCGTGGCAGGACCTCAATACCCGCGCTTCGCAGGGTCGAGATGGGGACGGATATATTACTCATCGCTGGGAAATCCTGTGCTTTCTACGCGTTGCAAAGTGTTTTGGACCAAATCCTGCTCTGACGCAAAATCAATCAGATATCCGTTCGAGGCATTGCGAACGGCGTCGCCCTGCGCGCCGATGTCAAAGGCAAACACCGGCAGGCCGGTCGCCAGGCATTCATGGGTGGTGTAGGAAAAGGTCTCGGGCCAGATCGACGGGATCAGCCAGCAGGTGATGCCATAGCGTTTGGCAAGGGTTGGAAGATCATCCAGGTGATAGTTTCCATGGATCGGCACCGAAGGTGGCAGGGCATAGGCCGGGTCGATGTTTCCCACCAGCACGACCCGAAGATCCGATCGTGACTGCAATGCCTCAGCAAGGCGTTGCAGGATAGCCGCGCCTTTCTGTTTCCCGATATTTCCCAAAACGCCGATCACGCGGGTGTCACCGCCTGGCTGCGGCAGAACCGGCACCTTGGCCAGCAGTTTATGGGGAACCACTCTTAGCTTTTCGTCGATCTGCGGGTAGGCCGCCAGCATCTGGGTCCGGCTATCGTTGGAAAATACGGTGATCTGGGTTGCATCGGTCAGCAGCGCGCCCCAGGCCGACTGCCATTCGCCCAAGGTGACCTTACTTTTGTCTGCGCGTCGCGCCACATGCGCCGAATCCATGCGATCCGCGGTGACGGGGCCGCGATAGATGCCGTCCCGATCAAGCAAGCAGTAAGACGGGGATACCGGAAAGAAATCATGGATAAGCACCTCGATCTCATCGCCGGACGCGGCATCGCACAGCGACCGAAGGATTGATGGCAATTCCACCGGGTCCTGATCGCCGACACCGCAGGAATAGATGATCCGTTTTTGCCTGAGCACGCCGATAAGCTGGCTGAGCAGGTCAAGATCGCTGGTCGTGCCCGATGTTTCGCCAGCATCCGCGCGCAGCTCGATCTGGAAGCGTTGCGGTCCCCCGACCCGAATGATGACCGAGGATACCCCTCGCGCCAGATCCGCCGATATCCTGTCCTGCAGATAGTTTTCAGCCCCGCCACCCAGAGAGTGGGCAAGATAGACGGGTACGGCCCCCGAAGCGCGGGCCGCGACGAACGCCAATGCAAGGGCCACCCGCGCCGAGATCAGCGGGTCGGCCTGGATGAATTCCTGTACGTCGCGATCATAGGTCGGATAGCGATGCGCGACGAGCGCGTTGTTCTTTTGCACCAAGGCCAGCTTGTCGGCCGACCCGAAGCTTTCTCCGCCCCTGTGTTCGACAAACAGCCCCGGCAGGCCCAGATGCCGCCCGCCAAGCGCACGGGTTTTCTGGCACCAGTCGACTTCTTCGCCGTAGCCGCGTCCGAAAATCGTATCCAGGGCGGGCACCTGGCGCAGATAATCCACATGCATGGCCATACAAAACCCGACCCCGGTCGGCGCCGCGGCCAAAGTGGCCTCGGAGTTAAGCCGCTGCGCGACCGCGTCAATCGCGTCGCCTTCACCGGGCACAAGCTCGGTTCGCGTACAGATCGCAGGCACTGAGAAAATTTCGGCATCGTTGGACATTGGGGTGATGCTTGCCACGTTCTCATGGCTTTTGAACGGGGCGATAAGACGGCTGGCCCAATTCTGCGGAACGAAGGCGTCTGAATTCAGCAAGACGACGTGACCGCCCCACTCCAGCGCCATCGCGAGCCCCCTGTTCACGCTGCGAATAAACCCCAGATTGCTGTCGTTTTCCAACAGATGAACCTGGTCAGTCCGATCCCTGGACCAGTTTTGCAGAAACGGCCGCACACGGGGATCGGTCGAACAATCCTCGATCAGGATTAATCGCCAGGGCAGGTCGGTATGGACCACGACCCTGTGCAAAACCTCGGCCAGCAGGTCGAAGGCATTGTAGACCGGCAGCACAATGGTGATCTGGTCTTGGACAGTAGGGGGCGGGGCGTCGTCGGACGCGATGTGAAACAGGTCCGATATCATGGGCCCGGCCTGCGGGATGGCATCAAGATCCAGTCGCGCCTTGATGCGGGCGCGATAGGCAGGATTCCGTGTGACAACCCACCCGATGACATCAGGGGCAGCCGTTGCCATGTCCCGCGCAAACCGCCAGAACAGCCTGCGGCGTGCGCGGAGCAAGGTGTTGACCGGGGGCTCTTGCAGGCGGCAGGATACCTCTGCGCTACCGAACCTGAGGGTGATTTCGTAGGGGCCGCAAAACAGCGGGGCCTCAACGGCGAACCCGACGTCTGTCCCCGTCGCGAGCAAATTATCCACGTCTTCACGCCGCAGATGCGGCCGCTGCGCAATCTGACCGCCTTGCCAGGCCAGCAAGATCTGGTCAGCGGTTGTCCAGCCGTCAAAGCGAATCCTGTTGCCATGCACCGACGCGCTATCGAGATACCCGATCGGCGATCCGTCGACTTCGGGCAGGGGATGGCCCGGGGATGTCACGGACAGATGCCTGTCTGCGTAGCGGGCGAATAATCCACGGACTCGGTTGAACACGGTCAATCCTTGTCTGGGCCGCGGACCGAACATGTGCGGCGATCAGTAACTGCGAATGCCCGAAGGCCACGGTTTCTTTATCGGTGCTGTGGGGGGGTGTCCATATTCGGAACGTTTAGGCGGGCAAAAGGTCAGGTGTTTCGCCGAAAGAGGTTTCCGATGGTCTGAAAGACAAGGTCGAAATCATAGCATGTGCTTTGGTTTCGCTGATAGATCAGGTCCAGTTTTGCCTTTGTTGGAATGCAGCGGTTACAATAGACCTGATCGGTTTCTGCGGGGGTCTTGCATTGGGACAGCAGACGTTCTTCGTGTTTATGATAGGTCATCGTGGCCAGTCCGGTCACCCCGGGGCGGCTTTTCAGAACCTCGCCATAGATGTCGGGGAAACGCTCCACATATTCGCGCAGGGGCGGGCGCGGGCCGACGAAGCTTAGATCGCCACGCAGGATGTTCCACAGCTGCGGAAATTCATCCAGCCGCTTGCGGCGCAGCCAGGCGCCCGTGGGGGTGATCCGTGCGGCTTTGTGGGCGCCGGACACCCCGCTGTCTTCCTCGGCGACGGTCATTGTGCGGAACTTCCACAGACGAAAGCTGGTGTTGGGGGCTTTCATCCGCTCGGCGGCGTAAAAGATCGGGCGGCCCTGTTCGCGCCAGATTTTCCAGATCAGCCACAGAATGATCGGGCCAAGGATAAGTACCAGAAGGCTGGCAAAGAACAGGTCAAAGATACGCTTGCGCCAAGTCACGGGTTACTGCTCCGTCCGGTTTCGATAGGCCCGCCATTCCGCCACCAACCTGTCGGCGCGTCCGGCATTCGGGTCCAGAGTGATAAACCTGCCGAGCGTGGTCGTGTCCAGCATAACTTCGGGGATAGCCCCGGCAGGTGCCGGACGCGCCACCCAGTCCTGTGGTACGGCGTCCAGCAGCGCGCCCATCTCGACCCCGCCGGGACTGGCGAGGTTCAGCCGCTGCGGCAGGGGCGTGCCCGATCCGGCAATCACACACAGCTCGGCCAGCATTGCGGACAGGGTTTCCGGCCCGACATAGCTGCGCCGGGGGGTGCACCCGTCGGCGAACCGGTCAAGCGTCAGGGGCGAAGCTGCGGGCACCTGGCCCAGGATCTGGTCCGCCCCTGCGACATTGCCGATTCTCAGGCAGGTCACCGGCCCCGTCGTGCCGTCCAGTACCGCCCGTTCCATCGCCAGCTTGGCGGCCCCATAAGGGGCCGAGGGCTGCACGCTGTCCTCTTCCCGGCACAGTCCGTCTGCCCGCCCGTAGACCGCTGCGGACGAGGCAACCAGCAAAGGCCTGCCGCGCGCCGCACGTCTTGCGGCAATGGCCAGATCGGTATTCAGCGACATGTCGCCGCCAGAGGTGGGCGTGACGCCCGCCAGGCACAGAATCACGTCGCATTCGGCCGCAGCGTGCTGCAAGCCCCCGCTCTGATCAAGCATATCGAACTGTTTGAAAAGATAAGAGTTTCCGGTCCGCCGCCCATGCCATGCAAGGGTTAGGCGCGGCTCCTTGCGCCACCCCCATTGCAACATCTGCCCAAGCCGACCTGTGGCCCCCAGAACCAAAACGCGCATAAAATGACCTTTCCTGCCCGAAACCGTTGACCCGCAGGCTGCACCACGTATTTTGCCCAGAAGTCGCGTATCAATTCAAACCCGACATTTGCAGTAGGACCAGGCATGAAAAATATTTTTCGGACAGTCGGCATTTTTGGTATTTGCCTGCTGTTGGCCGCCTGTTCCCTGCCACGCGGTGCCGGGATCGAAAGCGAAATTACCAGTGGGGCTGATGATGCGGGGGCGGATTTTGCGATCTACCCGGTGACACGGGCCTTTTTGCCGACCCTGTCCGAATGGCCGGTCGTGGGCGAGCCGGAACTGAACTGGATCACCGCCAGTGCCGGGGCCCGCACGCAAATCATCAATGCGGGCGATATCGTCGCCATCACCATCTGGGACAGCAACGATAACTCTCTGCTGACCTCGCCGGGGCAGCGTGTGGTTAACCTGGAGGAGATGCAGGTTGCCGCCAATGGCTCGATCTTCATGCCTTATATCGGGAACACCCGCATTGCGGGCCTGACCCCGCAGGGGGCCCGCGAACGCGTGCAAAGTGAACTGGAGGCGATTGTTCCGTCTGCCCAGGTGCAACTGTCCATGGTGGCCGGGCGTCACAACTCGGTCGATCTTGTCGGGGGGGTTGCCGCGCCGGGCAGCTATCCGCTGCCAGATCAGTCCTATTCCGTCCTTAGCCTGATCGCGCAGGGCGGGGGCGTGTCGGGTTCGCTTGAGAACCCGCAGATCCGGCTGATTCGCCACGGAGAGCTGTACGGCACGTCCATCATGCGGCTCTACTCCGAACCACATCTCGATACCCGCCTGATCGGCGGCGACCGGGTGATCGTCGAAGAAGACCGCCGCTATTTCCTGTCCCTTGGGGCGGCAGGCCGGCAGGACCAGCACCCGTTCACGCAAGACATCGTGACGGCGTTGGATGCCATGTCGATCATCGGCGGTGTGTCGGCCAGCCGCGCCGACCCCGAAGGTATTCTGATTCTGCGGGAATACCCGGCCTCGGCGCTGCGCACCGGCGAACGGGGCCCACGTCAGGAACGGGTGGTGTTCACGCTGGACCTGACCACGTCGGATGGCCTGTTCTCGGCCCGCAACTTTCGCATCCAGTCGGGGGATCTTGTGCTGGCGACCGAAAGCCCGGTCAGCTCGGTTCAGACCGTCTTCAGCCTGTTCGGCAGTGTCTTCGGTTTGGCGAATACGGTCGCGAACGCATCATCGAACTGACCCGGGTATCAGGGCAGGGCAATGGGCCGCGCATGGGGCGCGAGCCCGTTGATCCGGTTGATATGCACCGGCAGGCAGCGCGTCAGAAAATCGTAGGTTTCAACCACATGGGCGCGGGCGGCACGGCCCAGATGGGCGAAGTCGCCCGGCGCGGACAGCACATCCACGACCTGTTGCGCCAGTGCCTCGGGCTGGAAGAAATCGACCAGCAGACCGGTCTTGCCGTGGCTCAGCGCCTCTCTCACCGGGGGCACGTCTGATGCGACGATGGTCGCCCCCATCGACATGGTTTCCAGCAGCGACCAGGACAGCACGAAGGGCACTGTCAGATATATGTGGCAGCGCGATAGCTGCATGACGGTCTGGTAGTCGGAATAGGGGATGCGACCCAGGAAGTGCACGCGGCTCCAATCCACACGGTCGCCCACTTCACGCTCCATCTCGGCGCGATAGCCACCGGCCTGCGCGCTTTCTTTGCCATAGGACACCTCGTTCCCGCCGACGATCAGGGCGCGCGCATTGGGACGGGCATCGAGGATATGGGGCAGGGCGCGCATGAAGGTGTGAAACCCGCGCGTGGGTTCCATGTTGCGGGCCATATAGGTGAAGATTTCATCGTTGCGGGTCACGGACCGGCCAAGCCTGTCTAACCGCACGGCTGCATCGGGGTTCGGCAGCAGCCGGTCGGTGCGAATGCCGTCGTGGCAGGTGTAGATCTTGCGGTGAAAGCTGTCCGGGTAGGTCCCGCGCTGCCAGTCTGTGGGCGACTGGCCCAGATCGACGGTTTCCAGATTGGCAAAATTCACCGCATTGCGGGCGTGCATGATAAAGGGCGTGGCCGCGTTGGCCGGAAATTCCGGATCGAAGCCGACCGATCCACCGTTGGCCAGAAAGTAATACTCAAAATACCCCAACACCGGGACATCGGGCCAGACAACCTTAGTGAAGGTCAGTTCGCCCCAACCGACATGGCCGAGGATCACATCGGGGGTGAATCCTTCGGCCTGCAGTTTCTGGCAGGCCAGCGCAGCGCCATAGCCTGCGCCGGTGCATTCTTCCCAGTATCGTGACAGGCCATAGGCCTCTTTGGCGGGCTTGTGATGGGGTGCGTATGGCACCACGCGAATGCCGGGGGGCGATACCACGCCCTTGCGCTGCGTCAGAAACACGATCTCGTGTCCGCCCTGTGCCGCCAGCCAATCCACCAGTTGCCGGTACTGGCCGGGATAGTTCTGATGGATAAAAAGCAGTTTCATGAGACGACCATTGTCCGAACGCAAAAGGGCGGGACCGCTACGCTAACGGTCCCGCCCCTTGGTGCAAGGTTTTCCTTAAAGCAACGTTGCCAGATAGGCGCCGTAGCTGTTCTTGCGGAACATTTCGGCCCGTTCCGCCAAAGCATCCTGACTGATCCAGCGCTGTTCATAGGCGATTTCATCCAGACAGCCGGTTTGCAGCCCTTGCCGCTTTTCCAGCGTCCGCACAAAATTGCCTGCGTCCAGCAGGCTGCCATGGGTGCCCGTATCCAGCCAGGCATAGCCGCGCCCCATGCGTTTGACGCGCAGCAGGCCGTCTGCCAGATAGCTTTCCAGCAGCGTTGTGATTTCAAGCTCGCCCCGCGCCGACGGTTTGACCTGCTTGGCGCGCTCGGGCGCGGTTCCATCCAGAAAATATAGCCCCGTGACAGCGTAGTTAGACGGAGGAACTTCGGGCTTTTCGATGATCCCTGTCGCCTCGCCCGCATTGTCGAAGGCAACCACGCCATAGCGTTCCGGGTCCGCCACGTGATAGCCGAAGACGGTGCCGCCCCCAGTCTGCCGATCGGCCTCGGCCATGATATCGGGCAGGCCGTGACCGAAAAAGATGTTGTCCCCCAGCACCATGGCCGAGGGCGCGCCATCCAGAAACTCTTCGGCCAGCAGATAGGCCTGCGCCAGACCGTCCGGCGAGGGTTGCTCGATATAGGTCAGGTTAATGCCCCACTGGCTGCCATCGCCCAAGGTGCGCTTGAACTGGTCCTGGTCAATCGGGGTCGTGATCATCGCGATGTCGCGGATACCGGCCAGCATCAGGACGCTCAGCGGATAGTAGATCATCGGTTTGTCATAGATCGGCAGCAACTGCTTTGAGACCCCGATGGTGATGGGGTAAAGCCGCGTGCCAGAGCCGCCGGCCAGAATGATGCCTTTGCGATTGGTCATTGGACCTGATCCTTAATGTCTTTGAGAATAAGGGAAAGGGATGTGCGCCAATCGGGGCGCGGAATGCCGAAATGTTCGGTCGTTGATGAACAGTCCATGCGGGAATTGGCGGGCCGTTTGGCGGGGGTGGGAAAGTCGCTTGTCGGGATGTCGGCAACGTCGCAGGTCACGCCGGCCTGGTCGAAGATCTCTCTCGCGAAATCAGCCCAGGACACATCGGGCCCCCCCGAAAAATGGTAGGTGCCGGATTTGGAGGCATCGTCCTTCAGCTGTGCGGCGATCGACAGGCAGGCCGATGCAATATCGGCCGCTGCCGTCGGACCGCCCACCTGGTCGGCAACGATGGTCAACCGATCCCGTTCAGCCCCGAGCCGCAGCATGGTCTTCACGAAATTCTTGCCATGCGCAGACACCACCCAGGACGTGCGCAGGATCGCGAATGTGCCGCCCGCTGCGCGCACCCCGTCTTCGCCCACCAGCTTGCTGCGCCCATACGCCCCAAGCGGGCTGGTCGGGGCATCCACAGGCCAAGGCATCTGGCCAGAGCCATCAAAGACGTAGTCCGTCGATATATGAACAAAAGGAATGCCCAGATCCGCACAGGCCCGGGCCATGGCGGCAGGGGCCGCGCCGTTGACGCGCGTGGCGGTGTCTTCGTCGCTCTCGGCCTGATCGACCGCCGTATAGGCGGCGGCATTGATTACCGCACCCGGCTTGTAGCGCAGGATCGCCTCAGCGCAGGCCGCCGGGTCAGTCAGGTCGGCTGCATCGCGGCCCAAGGCAAGAACATCCGCCTGACGCTGCAATTCGGTCGCGACCTGCCCGGTTTTGCCGAAGACGAGGATCATGGCGCACTACCTTGAGCAAGCCAGTTGTTCCACCCCTCCCAGTCGAGCGTCGGAAGCGTTTCGAACATTTCGTGGAACTCGGCGAAGCCGGCATCCTGAAGCTCTACCTGCAGATCGCGGAGCGGCGGCATGGCTGTCCTGCCCTCGTGCCGGATCACGCCGACCCCATGATCGATCAGAACGATTTGGAATGCTATCCCCTCGCTGCGCGCAAGTTCGACGCCGACCTTCCAGACATCACCCGTCCATGCGCCGTTTATCCGGGGCACATGCGCCTCTCTCCAGTTTAAGGGCACAAGGTCGTGGATCGCGATGAACCCTCCGGGACGCAGCCGCGTGAGCGCGTTTTCAACATCGCGGTGCAATTGTTCGTAAGTATGCAACCCGTCCAGAAAGATGACGTCGAAAAGGGCCTTGTTACGCTCGAAGAATGCGTCGGACGTCATCCGATGACTTCCCCCGCGCACAGGATCCACACCCACCTTTGATTTCGCAGCAACCGCAGAGAACAAATCGTTGTTATCGCACCCGATTTCGAGGTAGTGGCATTCCGGTCCGACCCGTGCCACGAGTTGGTTGACCAATGCGACCCGATTATACGGGACCGCGCTCCAGTTGAAATCCAGAACCGCTTCGCAGGCTGCGCCCTCATATTTTTCAAGCAACCGCTGGCGCCCGGCGGGGTTGAGTAGCAGGAAGTCCTCGAACTCCTCATGCTGGCCGCTCAGATTCAGGTGGGTTTCGCCAACCATGATTTACCCTTTCACTCCAAGCCGTTCACCCACACCGGAGCGGGCCTGCAAAGGTTTCCACCAGGCTTCGTTTGCAAGATACCACTCAACCGTGCGCCGCAGCCCCTCTTCGACGGTCACCGAAGGCCGCCACCCAAGTTCCTCGCGGATGCGGGAAGGGTCGATCGCGTAGCGTGCGTCGTGGCCGGGGCGGTCGGTCACGAAGGTGATCTGATCCGCATAGGACCCGTCTGCCTTCGGGCGCAGATCATCCAGAATGCTGCACAGGGTCTGCACCAGTTCCAGGTTCGTGCGCTCATTCTCGCCGCCGATATTGTAGGATCGGCCAAGCTGCCCCTGCTGGACGACCAGCAGCAGCGCATCGGCGTGATCCTCGACAAACAGCCAGTCGCGGATGTTCGAGCCATCCCCGTAGATCGGCAGCGGTTTGCCCGCCAGCGCATTCAGGATAATCACCGGAACCAGCTTTTCGGGGAAATGATAGGGCCCGTAGTTGTTCGAACAATTCGTCAGCACCACGGGCAGGCCGTAGGTTTCGTGCCAGGCGCGCACCAGATGATCGGACGACGCCTTGGAGGCAGAATAGGGGCTGCGCGGATCATAAGGGGTGTCTTCGGTGAACTGCACCTCTGGATCGGCAGGAAGCGAGCCGAAGACCTCATCGGTTGAGATGTGATGAAAGCGAAAGCTGTCGGGCCTGTCTGCTTCTACCCAGTATTTCCGCGCGGCCTCCAGCATGTTGAAGGTGCCGGTGATGTTGGTCTCGATGAAATCGCCCGGCCCGTCGATGGATCGGTCCACATGGCTTTCGGCGGCCAGGTGCATGACGGCATCGGGCCGGTGATGCGCAAAGATCCGGTCCAGCGCGGCCCGATCACGGATATCGGCATGTTCGAAGGCATAGGCCGGGCTGTCTGCCACCGGGGCCACGTTATCCAGGCAAGCCGCATAGGTCAGCGCATCCAGATTGACAACGGCATAGCCGCGCGCAATCGCCTGCCGCACGACCGCCGAACCAATGAACCCCGCCCCGCCGGTAACCAGAAGCTTCATGTCATGCACCTTCCCAGGTGAAAGGATTGTCGAGGTCTTTCAACGCTTGCGCGGCGGCATCCTTTTCGGACAGGACAGCGTCAGTGCCGTCCATGTTCCAGTCGATGCCGATATCGGGGTCATCGAAGCGCACAGCACCATCGCATTCGGGTGCATAATAGTCGGTGCATTTATAGATGATCTCGGTGTCGGGTTCGCGCGTGACAAAGCCGTGCAGGAACCCCGCCGGGATCATCAGTTGCTTGCCGTTCTCAAAGCTCAGCTCGATGCCGAACCACTGGCCATAAGTAGGCGAGCCCTTGCGGATATCCACCGCGACATCGAAAAGCCGCCCGCGCCCGCAGCGCACCAATTTGGCCTGCGCGTGGGGGGGGGCCTGAAAATGCAACCCGCGCACGGTGCCGACCTGTGCAGACAGGGAATGGTTGTCCTGAACGAAATCGTAGTCGAGCCCGTGCTGGGACAGCTGCTGCTTGTTCCAGCTTTCGCAGAAGAACCCGCGGGCATCTCCAAAACGACGGGGTGTCAGGACCAGCAATCCGGGAATATTGGTTTCTTCAACCTGCACAAAACACCTCAAAAATCTGTCCGCGCCAAACAAAGCCGTTCCAGGGTGTTCTTCGATATTTGGGATAAAGATGCAATGGTCATGTCCGCGCAGGGCTTGCGTGGACAGCTCTTCGCGCATGTTGAATTTTGAGAGACAACAATAGGCACGGATGCCTGCGAAAAAGGCCGTTTGAGACTACCCTACGCCGCGCGTGCCTCTGGGCACCTGTCTGCTGTATGTCTTGTGGTGATTTGGTGGAGCCTAGGGGGATCGAACCCCTGACCTCTTGCATGCCATGCAAGCGCTCTCCCAGCTGAGCTAAGGCCCCATCTAACGTCTTCGTTTCGACGGTAGGCGGGGTTTATGAAAGAGTGTGGGGATGTTCAAGCGAAAAAATGCGCGCCGGGCGCGGAACGCATCGCTTCTGGGGCAAGGCGTCGATACGTGGGCCGGGATGCTGCGCATGAAAAAAGCGGGCACCGAAATGCCCGCCGTATTCATGGTCTGGTCCGTCGGTCGGATCAGCTGTCGTCGTCGTTGGCGGCGACGTCTTTCAGATCGTCGAGGGGGACATTGTCGTCTTCCTCATCGTCTTCCAGCAGATCGTCATCCAGATCGATGTCATCGCTGTCATCATCCAGCAGCGCATCGGCGTCATCCACCAGCACTTCTTCGCCTTCGTCGGCTTTGGCCTGCGCCTTGTCGGCCTTGTCGGCGACCAGCGTGCGCGATGCCTTGCCTGTTTCGACCACGACGGTGTCACCCGTATACGGGCTGACGATCGGGTTCTTGTTCAGGTCGTAGAAGCGTTTGCCGGTGGTCGGGCAGACACGTTTGACGCCCCATTCTTCTTTGGGCATGACACCCCCTTCAATCATCGCTATCGAGGAATTGCGGTCACCTGCCACAATGTCGGGGGGCTGTAAAGCCTTTCATCGGACCAATTGCAAGAAGCCGGGCAACAACACGCATATGGGGGATAGAATCCACATTCTGGCGGGCGAACCGCCGGTCGAGGTGGCGCTGAAGCGGTCTGCGCGGGCGCGGCGCTTTACCTTGCGTGTGTCGCGGTCCAGTGGGCAGGTGACCCTGTCGATGCCGCATTTCGCACGCAAGGCCGAAGCGATCGCCTTTTTGGATACGCGCGCCGGGTGGGTTCGCAAACATCTGGCGGCCAGTCCTGCCCCCGCGCGGCCTGAAATCGGCGGGGCGATTCCCATCGAGGGGCTATTGCGGCAGATCGTGCCGGGAACCGGCCGGTCGGCAAGGCTGGTCGATGGGCGGGTGGAACTGCCCGAGGGGCAGGAGGGGCCGCGCATGGCGGCGCTGCTGAAACAGATGGCGCGGGACCGGCTGGCGGAACGCTCGGGCCATCACGCGGGCGTTCTGGGGCGTAGCTTTGGCCGGATCACCCTGCGGGACACGCGCAGCCGATGGGGCAGCTGTTCTGCGAAGGGCGACTTGATGTATTGCTGGCGGCTGATTATGGCCCCGCCCGAAGTGCTGGACTATGTCGCCGCGCATGAGGTGGCGCATCTGGTCGAGATGAACCACTCGCCCGCCTTCTGGGCCGTCTGCGAACGGCTTTGCCCCGGATATCAGCCGCACCGCGACTGGCTGCGCCGCAACGGTGCCGGGCTGCTGGCCTGGCGCTTTGACCGCTTGCCCTGAGCGGGGGCTTGTGATCGGGTGGGGCCATGCTTTTGACGCAACGCCCCCCAGAGGCGGCGACAACCGCCGCGCATGACCGCATCTACCGCACGATTCGCACCCGGATCATGCATGGCCAGATGATGCCCGGCGAAGCGCTGACCCTACGCGGTCTGGCCAAGGAGTTCGACGTCTCGATGACACCCGCGCGAGAGGCGCTGAGGCGTCTGGTGAGCGAGGGGGCGCTGTCGCTGTCCTCATCTGGCCGTGTTTCGACGCCGGAACTGTCCAATGACCGGATCGAGGAACTGGCGGCTATCCGCGCGCTGCTGGAGCCAGAGCTGTCGGCCCGCGCCCTGCCGCGTGCCCATCCGGCGCTGATCGACCGGATGGAGGTGATCAACGGCACCGTGGCCGAGGCTGTCGCGCATCGCGACCCGGTGGCCTATATCCGCGCGAATCTGGAATTTCACCGGACGCTTTATCTGCGCGCGCAGGCGCCGGCGATGCTGGCGCTGGCGGAAACGGTCTGGCTGCAACTGGGCCCGACTATGCGGGCGCTTTACGGGCGGCTGCGTCGTACCGATCCGCCGCGCCACCACAAGCTGATCATCGCGGCGCTGAAGGCGGGAGACGAGCCGGGATTGCGGCTGGCGGTCAGGGCGGATGTCACGCAAGGGCTGCGTCTGTTGGCGGGGTAGGGGCCGTCATGCGCAGGGCTTTCATCTGCCGCCGCCGGATGCGCAGGGCCTTCTGCATGTGCCGCAGAAAGCGTTTTTCGGCCCTCGACACCCGACCATCCGCGTCAATCACCGCCAGAACCGCCCGCATGATCAGCAGCTTCTGATCCCTGTTCAGGCCTTTCGCAAACTGCCGGAATTCATGGATGGTGCGCAGGTGGCTGCAATGGGCGATGACATATTCGATATGTTCTGTCCCATAGTCCCGGTTGGTCAGCTGGCAAGCAACCGAGGTGATATAGCGAATCTCCTCGGGATCCACATCGCCATCGACGGCAGCCGCATGGCACATCGCGTCGATGAAACGGAACACCGGCCCCTCCTCCAGCGCCAGCGTGGAGCGGCGGATCTCGGTGCGCCTGTTCCGGCGGCGGTGATCCATGGTTGCGAAGAACAGGAAAAACGGTGCGATGATTGGCCAGAAAAACCCGCGCGCATAGTGAAGGGCGAGGGCCAGGGTCCAGCCATCGGGATCCGCGCCCGCGGTGATCGCGTCAGGGTTCACGCCGGGGCGGAGCGCGAAATACTGCGTTCCCTCGCAGTGGGTCTCCGACAGGACCAGTCCCTGATAGCTCAGCCAATAGCCCATTTCGAAGACTGTACGGGTGCGGGTGTGATGACAGAGAGATATCGGGCCCGAGGGGCCGACCTGGGTACTCTCTGCGGCGAAAACCAGGCTTTCGTGGGAGCCATGAGAGACACCGCGGGCCTCTGCGGGAGGCGCGACGAGGAGGGTTGCCGTAAGGGCGAAGATACAAGGAAAACGGAACACGGGACGGATCAATCCTTTGAAGGGGCACGGTTTCCGTCAGCGTGATCCCGGATTGCGGCTGAAGTTTGAAAACCCCGGGAAGATTGCGGGGATCTGGTGAACGAGCGGTTTCGCCGCCTTACGGCGTCGACCCGCGAGCGGCCCTCCTCAACCCCCGGCTGACGCCGGAGGCCTCGTCGGGCCGCGTTGCCACGGGAAGGTGGAGGAGGAGGCGAACGGTCAGACAGTCCGGTTCGGAGCTTTGCGGGCAGATGCCTCCGGCGGGAGTATTTGGACAAAGAAGAAGGGAGCGGTCAGCCCGTCGTCAGGCAGTGATCGGGAACCCAGCCTGTGCGGCCGTCCTGCGTTTGGCAGCGTGTCCAGCCGAGGCGGTGATCCAGCGGTTTGAGCATGTCGTCCGCCGCGACCGTCAGCTCGGCCGTATCGAAGGGGGTTGTGATCCGGTTGCCCTGCACCATTTCGCTAGGGACCCAGCCGCCGAGGCCATTGTCATCCACCACCCATTGCCAGCCGGGATATTCGTCGTCGATCCGGCCGGGAAGAACCCGCTGCCCCGCCGTGACGGCGAGCGCGGGGATGTAGGTTGCGCGCCATGCCTTGATGACACGCAACCAGGGATGATCAGGCGTGGATTGCGCCATCGCCGCAGGCCAGGGCCGCTTCGCGCACCGCTTCGGAGAAGGTGGGATGCGCGTGGCAGGTCAACGCCACGTCCTGTGCCGACGCGCCAAACTCCATCGCCACGCAGATCTCGTGGATCAGATCGCCTGCGCCGGGGCCGATGATATGGCAGCCAAGGATGCGGTCGGTGTCTTTGTCGACGATCATCTTGACGAAGCCTTCGCCCTGGAACACGGCCTTGGCGCGGCCATTGCCCATGAAGGAGAACTCGCCGACCTTGTAGGCGCGACCCGAGGCCTTCACTTCTTCTTCGGTCTGGCCCACTGCGGCCACTTCGGGTGCGGTGTAGATCACGCCGGGAATGACGGAATAGTTCACGTGGCCATGCTTGCCCGCGATCTGTTCGGCCACGGCCATGCCTTCATCTTCGGCCTTGTGGGCCAGCATCGGGCCTGGGGTCACGTCGCCGATGGCATAGATGCCAGGGATGCTGGTGGCCCAGTGGGCGTCGGTCTTGATCTGGCCGCGCTCGGTCATCTCCAGCCCCAGCTTGTCCAGCCCCAGGCCCTCGGTGTAGGGACGGCGGCCGGTGGCGACCAGAACCACATCGGCATCAACCTGATGTTCGCTGTCATCCTTGCGCAGCTTGTAATTGACCTTGGCCTTGGTCTTGAGCGCCTCGACCGACTGCACTGCAGCGCCCATGACGAAGTTGAGCCCCTGTTTCTTCAGGATGCGCTGGAAGGTCTTGGCGACCTTGCCGTCCATGCCGGGGGTGATCTGGTCGAGGAATTCGATCACCGTCACTTCGGCCCCGAGGCGGGCATAGACGGAGCCCAGTTCCAGCCCGATCACGCCCGCGCCAATGACAACCATCTTCTTCGGTGTCTTGGGCAGTTCCAGCGCGCCGGTGGAGGTGACGACGATTTTCTCGTCCACTTCGACACCGGGCAGGGTGGAGGGCTCGGACCCCGAGGCGATGACGATGTTCTTTGCCTCATGGATGTCGTCACCGACCTGCACCTTGCCGGCGGCGGGAATTGTGGCCCACCCCTTGATCCAGTCGACCTTGTTCTTCTTGAACAGGAACTCGATGCCCTTGGTGTTCTGACCGATCACGTCATCCTTGTAGGCCAGCATCTGCGGCCAGTCGACGGAAGGCGATTTGCCTTTGAGGCCCATCTTGGTGAAGTTATGTTCGGCCTCGTGCAGCATATGCGATGCGTGCAGCAGCGCCTTTGACGGGATGCAGCCGACGTTAAGGCACGTGCCGCCAAGCGCATCGCGCCCCTCGACGCAGGCGGTTTTGAGGCCAAGTTGCGCACAGCGGATCGCGGATACGTAGCCACCGGGGCCGCCGCCGATGATGATGACGTCGTAGCTTGCCATTTTGACCTCCTTGGTCGTCGTTCCGGGCATGTTTCATAGGGGTATGCGGGGCCGAATCCCCTTGCGTCAACCGCAAATGGAAAATCACCCGGAAAAACGGGGTGATTTTTTGCCTTCGTTTTTCGAAGTCCCTGAATTTGTGATCACAAATTGAATCGAAAGGTCATTCAGCCGCATCGAGTTGCGCCTGGTCCATCGGCGGAGCGGTCCATTCAGCGATCTTTTCCGGTGTCAGAATTCGGTCGCGGCGTTCATAGAACCAATGCAGGGCGGCTTGTTCGAGATGGTAGAGGATCAGGTCTTCGCGCAGTTCCTCCAACTCGGCTTTCAGCTTGGGCAGTAGCCGATGGATGGAGCTATCTTCCACCTCATTCCGATTGCAGCGCTGGTAAAATATTGAATCCTTAAAATATTTTCCCAGCCCACGGCTGTTGGCCGCACCCCGGTCATTCTTCATCAGGAAGGTATCATCAGACCGGATCGCGTAGTGATTGATCTGGGCGTTGTCCCAGGTCAGTTCCGCCCGGTCCATCTTGCGATGGCGTTCATGGGGCGGTTTGAAGAGCGAATCCGAGGTGATCTGCACCCCGCGCGTGTTGTAATTGCGCACATTTGGATGCGTTGGATGTTTCGGCATGTGAATCGAGACGGAGGAGAACTTGCGCGCCTTGAACATCGCCTTGTGCAGGCAGGAATTCCACGCCGGTTCCGCCTTGGCCATGGTGAAGTTTTCGGTCACCAGCCCGCCGGGCCAGGTTGCATGGCCTGCGTTACCGAAAAGCCGCCAGGCGATGGCGATGGTTTCCGTGGGCGGCATCAGGTCAAGCAGATCATCCACATGGCCATTGCCGCAGGTGACGTCGAGAAATTCATCGCTGTCCACATGCAGACACCATTCGGCGAGCACGAGGTCATCGACATCTTCGCGTGCAATGCGCAGGGATTCCATTTGCGGACGCCCGGCCCCACGCCAGTCATTGCGCAGGTGGCGGACATAGCCCATCTGCTGCAACCGGTCGAGCATCAGGTCGGTGCCGTCTGTGCAGTTATTGGTGACGATGACGGCCTTGTCGAAGCCGATCACGCGGTAATAGGCGATCCATTCCAGCAGGAACATGCCCTCGTTACGCATACAGGACAGAACAACCTTGTCCCCGTGGCGGCTGGTCATGCGGCCTTCTCCTCATCCGTGGGCAGGGTCCACTCGGCGATGCGTTCTGGTGTCAGCACGCGGGCGCGCCGGTTGTCCCACCAAAGCTGCGAGGCCCGCTCCAGCGTCGCCAGCAGCGGGTCGGCGCGCAGGTCGGCCAACCGGTCCTGCAATTCGGGCAGATGACGCAGGATGGAGCTATCCTCGCGCCGGTTGGTGTTATAGCGGCGGTGGAAGGTGGAGTTGAGATAGCGCTTGGTGCCGCCCCGGTCCGCGCCGTCGCCCCGGTCGTTCTTTAGCAGGAAGATGTCCTCGGACTTGATCGTGTAGTGGTTCACGCAGGCCCCGTCCCAGGTCAGTTTCGCGCGGTCCATGCCGCGATGGCGTTCATGGGCCATGGTGTAAAGCGCGGTGGTGTCGATGGCGTCGCCCATGGCGTTGCACTGGCTGGCGTCGGGGCGCAGCGGGTGCTTGGGCATATGCACCGTCATGGTCTGGAATTTCGCGGGTTGGAACATGGCCTTGTGGAAGGCCGTGGACCAGAACGGTTTCTTGTCGCAGGCGGTGAATGCCTCCAGCACGGTGCCGCCAGGCCAGGTCTTGTGACCATTGTCACCGAAGGGCCGCCAGGCGATGGCGCAAGCATCAAAGCCCTGCACGACCTCGATCAGATCATCCAGCCGGTGATCCCCGTGAAAGACATTCAGAAATTCATCGCTGTCCACATGCAGCAGCCAGTCGGCCCCCGCCACCTGGGGCACTTCCTCCATCACCCTGCGCAGCCCGTGGATCTGCGGGCTTTCACTGCCGTAGCCATTGTTGCGGATATGGGTGACGAGGCCCAGTTCCTGCAGCCGGTCCAGCATCAGGTCGGTGGCATCGGCACAATCATTGGTCAGAACCACGATGTGATCGGCCCCGAGCAGGCGGTAATAGGCCACCCATTCAAGAAGGAAGATCCCCTCGTTTTTCATGCAAGACAGGACGGTCCGGGTGCCAAAGCGGCTGCTCATGGGCTTGGCCCTTTGTATGACTGCTCAACCGCGCGCTTCTCTGGCGCGTTGCGGCAGAGTATGCCGCGCGGGGCGGTAAAGGGCAAATGAAAGGGGAGCAAAAATCTTGATCCAAGATTTTTGTGCCTGTGCAAACAAGAATTTTGGATCAAAATTCTTGTCGGTCGCGCGTTAGATCAGGGCGGCCAGCAGCATGATCACCGTCGCGCAAAGCCCCACGGCCCACAGAAGCGACCGCCATGGCGCCCAGCCAAAGGCATAGGCAGGCACATAGAGAATGCGCGCGGAAAGATAGGTCCAGGCGCAGGTGCTGGTGAGGGGGGAGGAGGCGTTGGCCAATGTCACCACGATCACCGCGATGGTGAACAGGATCAGCCCCTCGAAATGGTTGGTCATCGCCCGGTGCAGACGGCCCGTGCGGGGGCTGACCTGGTCCATCAGCGGTTTTTGCAACCGATCGGGGTCGCGGGGTGAGAGGGTCTTGGAAACCCCAAGCTCCAGATTGGCGGGGATGGCCATCAGGGTGATCTGGACGACCTGCCAGAGCGCTGCGAGGGCGAGGACGGTGAGTTCGGAGGTCATGGCTTTATCTCAACAATGAAAACGGGCGGGGAAATCCCGCCCGTGATATCTTGGTCTGAAAGGGCAGCTTGTCACCCCCCGGATTACAAATCCATCAGCAACCGGCGAGGATCTTCCAGCGCTTCTTTCACCCGCACAAGGAAGGTTACCGCGCCTTTGCCGTCGACGATGCGGTGATCGTAGCTCAGCGCCAGATACATCATCGGGCGGATCACAACCTGGCCATTGATCGCCATCGGCCGATCCTGGATCTTGTGCATCCCCAAAATACCCGATTGCGGCGGGTTCAGAATGGGCGAGGACATGAGCGAGCCGTAGACGCCGCCGTTGGAGATGGTGAAGGTGCCGCCCTGCATTTCCGCCATGGACAGTTTGCCGTCACGGGCGCGGCGGCCCTTTTCGGCGATGGCCTTTTCGATCGCAGCGAAAGACATCGCATCGGCATCGCGGATCACCGGCACCACAAGACCCGTCGGGGTGCCTGCGGCGACGCCCATATGAACGAAGTTCTTATAGACGATGTCGGTGCCGTCGATCTCGGCATTGACCTCGGGCACTTCTTTCAGGGCGTGACAGCAGGCCTTGGTGAAGAAAGACATGAAGCCCAAACGCACGCCGTGTTTCTTCTCGAACTGGTCTTTGTATTGATTGCGCAGCGCCATCACCTCGGTCATGTCGACCTCGTTATAGGTGGTCAGCATCGCGGCGGTGTTCTGGCTGTCTTTCAAACGCTTGGCGATGGTCTGACGCAGCCGGGTCATCTTGACCCGTTCTTCGCGTGAGGCATCGTCGGCGCTGACAGGGGCGCGGGGGGTGGCCACCGGTGCGGGGGCGGCTGCGGCAGGGGCCGGGGCGGCGGTGACAGCGTTCAGCACGTCTTCCTTCATGATGCGGCCGTCACGTCCGGTGCCTTGCACCTGATCGGGCGAGAGCCCCTTTTCCGCCATCAGCTTTTCGGCGGAAGGCGCATTCTTGACGTCGGCGCTGGTTGTGGCGGCGGCAGGCGTGGGCGCGGCAGCGGGCGACGCAGCGGCAGCAGAGGCGCCCCCGATCACCGCCAGCTTGGCCGACGCGTTGACGGTTGCCCCCTCGGGCGCAACGATTTCCGACAGCACGCCGGATGCGGGGGCAGGCACCTC
>Ga0213841_1000865_pt1 | contig 21594 bp, 24 predicted proteins | sample SWPATP23_FD_160125 | JGI IMG/M metagenome (GOLD analysis project Ga0213841, IMG submission 160125) | Coastal seawater microbial communities from Marineland, Florida, United States - SWPA TP2 #3 | ecosystem: Environmental > Aquatic > Marine > Coastal | place: USA: Florida | collected 2016-08-14 | reverse complement strand
TATCACCCCCTCCCGGGCCAGCCGGTTCAAATCGTCTTCGTCAATACCAAGCGCGCCGTAGATTTCGGCGGCATCAGCCCCAAGCGCCGGCGGCCCATCCGCCACATCGGGCGCGATCCCATCAAGCTTCACACCCGGGCGCAGCACCTTGACCGGGCGATCCACACCGGGCACGTCCCCGAATTCAGCGACCAGCCCCCGGTCCGCCACCTGGGGATGCGCCAGCGCCTCGGGCACCGACAGAACCGCCCCCGCAGGCACACCCAGGGCATTCAGCTCCCGCGCCCAATCCCGCGCGGATTTCGCCTCCAGCCGCGCCTCGATCAGGGCGCGCAGCGCATAGCGGTTGCGCTTGCGATCCTCGCGCGTGGCGTAGTCGGGATCGTCCAGCAGCGCCTCCAGCCCCAGATGCCGCGCCAGTGCCTGCCATTGTTCGTCCTTGTTGGCGGCGATATTCACCAGCCCGCCCTTGCAGCGGAACGCCCCCGAGGGGGCCGAGGTGGTGTTTTCATTGCCATGCGCGCCGGGCTCCACCCCTGCGATCAGGTAGTTCGACACCGCCCACCCCATGGTGGCCAGCACCGCCTCCAACATCGACACGTCGATGACACAGCCGCGTTCGGGTGCGTTCAGGGCCGAGGCGATGGCCATGGCCGCCGTCAGCCCGCCGATCGTGTCGGCAATCGGGTATCCCACCCGCAAAGGCGCGCTGTCCCCATCGCCGGTGATCGACATAACGCCCGACACCCCCTGCACGATCTGGTCATAGGCGGGGCGGTCTACCCATGGCCCGTCCTGACCGAAACCGGAAATCGCGCAATAAATCAGTCTCGGGTTTTCGGCGCGCAACACCCCCGGCCCCAGTCCCAGCCGGTCCATCACCCCGGGGCGAAAGTTTTCCACCAGCACATCGGCCCCACGCACCAACGCCTTCAGTATCTTTTTCCCCTTGGCATGTTTCAGGTTCAGCGTGATCGATTTCTTGCCAGCATTCTGCGCCAGGAAAGACACGCCCATGCCTGCCGCGTTCAGGTCCGGATCGGCCCCCAATTGCCGCGCCAGATCGCCCCGGCCCGGGGCCTCGACCTTGATCACCTCGGCACCCATATGGGCCAGCTGATGGCAGGCGAAGGGACCGGCCAGAACATTGGTCAAATCCAGCACGCGGATGCCATCCAGGGGCTTGGGGGCGGTCATGTCTGAGGCTCCGATCTGGGCAGGAAAACGGGAACAAGGAAGGTCAGCAACAGGATGCGAAAGGCGTGATGGAACGCCACGAAGGCCGGATCGGCATCCAGCATCACCGACATCGCGGCCATGGTTTCCAACCCGCCCGGCGCGTAGGCAATCAGCAGGTTTGTGACCGGCAGGCCCAAAACCCAGTGCATGATCAGGGCCGCGCCAAGCGTGGCGACCAGTGCCAGCGCCGTCAGCACCCCCGCCGCGCCCGAGGCACGCAATATCTGCGCCAGGGTGATCCCGGAAAAGCGGGTGCCGATCAGGGTGCCCATGATGGCAAAGCTGGGGATGCCGAGCCAGCCAGGCACAAGGCCCGGGGTCACGCCCGTGCCATGGCTCAGCGCCGATACGATAAACCCGCCCATCAGAAAGGCCGCCGGCATATTGGTGCGTTTCAGCCCTGCCCCGACAATCGCCGCCAGAATAAGGACCGCCGCCAGATGGATCAGCGCCATGGTCCCCTCGGGGCGGGCAGACATGCTCAGATCCGCGTCGGTCAGCACGGCCACCGCCAGCGGCACCAGCAATGTCAGGATCAACACCCGCAGCGATTGCGCCACGGTGATGGTCGACAGGTCCGACTTGGTATCGGCCGACAGGGACAGGATATAGCTCAGATGGCCGGGCGTCGCGGCCAGCAAGGCCGAGGTCCGGTCAAACCCCAGCCAGCGCTGTAGGATCGCGGCCCCCCCCAGAAAGATCAGCAACAACGCGGCAGACAGGGTCACCAAGCTCAGCGGCCAATGGGCGGCGGCGGCCAGGATCTGGGGGTTCACGCCGGTGCCCATCGACATGCCGATCACCAGGAAACACCCGTCGCGCAGCGCCAGCGGCACCCGGGTGCGCATCCCCAAGACACCGGCCAAGGTCACCAGGGCGGCGGGGCCGGTCAGATAGGGCGCAGGCAGATGCAGCAACAGGGCCAGTACGGCCCCCATGGCACCGATGGCAAGCGTGGCGGCAAGGGTCGCGGGGTCGGGTGGCAGCCAGAGTCTCATACCCCTGTCATACGCCTCCGGCGCGATAGGGCAAAGCCGGCGCGACGGGCGTTGCGCAGGACGCAACCAACGCGCGGGCCGCTTGACGGGGGCTCGAAAAGCAGATGCCCGGTCCGAGGACGGACCGGGCATCAAGGCACCGAACATAAGGACGGGGGGTGTCCGATGCCGGAAAAAGCAGCCGGCTAGACGGAAAACTCGTGGCTGCGGTAGGTGAAAATGATTTCGTCATCCCCGCTGATCACCTGGCCATAACAGGCGGGCAGCGGTTGCCAGAAATCCAAGGCAATCGGGGAAGGAACACGTTTCACGCTGACCGAGACAAATGTCAGCATACACTGAAAAAATCGTGACACGTTTCGCGCTCCCTCACCTGTAGCGCAGAACCTGCGCGTTACAGGGGTAAGTCGGGCGGCAGGGCGATCCGGTTCAAAGTCAGATCATCTTTTTTCAGATTTTTCCGCCCCCTTGCGAAGGCGATAAAAAACCGGCCCGCACCAAAGGTGACGGGCCGGGAAAGGCGCCGACCAGGACAGGCAGGGGCCGGGTCGGTCAGACGAGGGACAATCCGTGGCGAGGGGCGGTGGCCACGGGCACCGATGGCTTAGCCGAGGATGGCGCGGCGGAAATGGGTCAGGCGGGCACGACCGGCGGGGGCGGCGCTGCGGGCCGCGCCGGGTGTCAGATCGCGCTGCGATCCGGCGGCGCTGCTGCGGATCTGCAAGTGATCCCCCTTGCGGGTGCGAAAGGCAGCGGCGGAAACGGGCAGAAGATGGCGGGTCATGTCAGAAATCCTGTAGCTTATGGCGTCGGCGGCGAAATCCGCTTTGGTATCTATAGGTCGTGCACCCTGGCCGTTCGGTTCAAAACTAATTTGCAGCTCGCTGCGCCAGCCCGCACTCCGCCAAAAGAATCCGCCGCTGCAGGGCCGAGACATACGGCGCGCAGGGCCACAGGCCCTGAACGGGGTCAGGCTGTCAGGTCAAATGAGATTGGACTTCAGAACGGGCGACGCCCCCGCGGGCGTCCATCGCAGGGGCCTTTCGGTTCAAATGCCGGTGTGCCGGTCAGCAGCCGCCGCGCACCAGGCCCCAGCCGAATTCGGAATCGAACCCATCAGGCCCCAGATCCACGGCAGACTGCCGCAGGCGGTCGCGGATCTGATCCACGTTCATGCCACTGCCCGCCCCAAGCCGGGCCGCCAGCGCGGTCACGATCGGCGCCGCATAGGATGTGCCAGAGGCATAGCCGCCACCCGCGCGGCGCGAGGCGACATAAAGATCTACGCCAGGGGCCGAGAACTCGATATGCGCACCGTAATTGGCGTCGCGATACCGGCGAAAGGCGGCGTCCACAGCGGTTACCGCAATGACTGACGGATGCGCCGCCGGATAGGCTGCGCGTTCGCGCCCGTCATTGCCCGCAGCAGCGACCATGATCGCCCCGCGTGCGGCGGCGCGGGTCAGTACCTCGTCCAGGACCACATTGTTCGGTCCCGCGAAGGACATGTTGATCAGCCGGACGTCCTGTTGCAGCAGCCATTCCACGGCGGTGGCAATCCGCTCGATATCCGCGCCGGGATTGCCGCCGCTGCTGGTAAAGGCTGAAACCGCGAACAGTTGCGCACCGGGCGCAAACCCGCCCAGATCGCCAGTCGGGTCCTGCCCCACCAGTAATGCGGCCACGGCGGTGCCGTGATTGCCCTGCGGCGGACGTTCATTGCCGGTCAGAAAGCTTTCGGACACCACCTGCGCCCCGGCCAAAGCCGGATGGGCCGGATCCACCGGCCCGTCAATCAGACCAATCCGGCGGGCTCCGATCGGACAGGCACCCGGTGCGGTATCGCCGATCATCGTGGCGGCATAGACGCGCGGGCGAGCCTGGGACAGCTCATAGATGTGGTGGAATCCGATCACCGTATTGGGCGCGGCCTGCGCCAGAGCGGCCTGCGCCCGGCCCAGACTGTCGGACCCGCGCAGGTCGAAAACCGCGAACCGGATGGCCAGCGTCGGCAGATCGCGATAGCGCAGCAATTCCGCGCCCAGCGCAATCAGCGCGGCGCGGGCGGCCTCGAATTCTTCGACAGGCCCCGAGATCACCAGTTCGGGCCGCCCCAGCCCGATCCGCACCATACGCGCGGGGGCCGAGCGCACGGGGTCTTCTAGATCCTGACGGCCGTCGTCGCCGTAATGCTCGGGTTCCTCGTCGGGGTATTCGCAAGGCCCGTCGCAGGTCGATGGATCAATCACCCCGCCCGTTCCACCTGTGTCGCCGGGAACCGTCTGTGCCCCGGCAGGCGACAGTTGCAGCGCAAGAAACAGAATTGTGGCGAACAGGATTACAGGGCGAAGCATCAATGGCGACCTTTGAAAAATTCTATTGAACATCCTCGACAATAGCCGAAGCAGACAGCGCTGCAAATGCAGTATCGGTGCTGTCCGCATCAAGCAGGCCCAGCCCGTAGATCCCCAGCGCCGAAGGGCCCGAGACGATCTCCAGCCCGGCATCCAGCAACAGGCCGCGGATCTCGATCTCGGTGGCGTCGGGGGCAAAGATCACGGTGAAATCCGCGTCTGCCCCGCCGCTGGCCAGGGTGAACCCGGCGGGCTCGCTCTCGGCGCTGTCCATCGGCGCGGTGCCGGGGCCGAACTGGGGCAGGTTGAACCCAAGCCCGACGGCCAGCACCACGGCGGCGGCGACCTGCCAGATGCGCAGGCGCATCAACGGCACCACATTGTCATTGGCGGCGGCGGGGGCCGGGGTCGAAACGCGGGCATCAGCCTCGACATCGCGCATCAGCCGGGCCAGGCCGAATTCGCCGGGGCTGGCAACCTCTTCGGCCTGCATCGTGTCGCGGATCGCGCTGAGCGCAGCCAGATCGGCGCGCAGACCGGCGTCTTCGGCCAGCGCCGCGTCCACGGCGTCCAGATCGGCCCCTTCGAGGGTTCCATTCGCCCGGAAGGGCAACAATTCGTGAATATCCTGGTAGGTCATGCCACACCCCTTTCCACGCGGCCCGACAGGCAGCGCATCAACAGTTTCTTGGCATGGAAGATCCGGGTCTTGATCGTGCCTTCCGGCACCCCCGACACCTCGGCGATTTCGCCGTAGGTCATGTCCTGATAGAACGCCAGGGTGATCGCCGAGCGGTGATCGTCCTTCAGCGTTTCCAGGCAATGCCTTACATGCTCGGCCTCCTGGCCGGCTGCAAGGCAGGTTTCCTGATCGGGGCCGTCATCTGCCATGTCCGGTGTTTCATCGGTCAGGTCCATACGGCCGCGCTTGCGCATCGCGTCGATGCTCTTTCGGTAGGCTATGCCAAAAATCCAGGTCTGCACCTTCGATCTCCCTTCAAAGCGGCCGGCGGAACGCCAGACATCCATGAACACTTCATGGAGTATGTCGTTTGCTTCGTGGGGATCGTTCAATCTGGAGACAATAAACTTGTAGACGGGTCGTTCGAGCGCGCGGTAAAGCGCCGCCAAGGCTTGCTTGTCGCCCTGCGCGATCTGCTCGATCAGGAACTTGTGGTCTGCACTCATCAAAAAAGGCCCGTCCTGCCTGTTGCGCCAGACTTACCCGGTTTGATGCCTCGCGCCAAGTGGCCCGGAGGTCAGGAATCCCCTACTTTGGTGAAGTTCCATTGCGGAATGCCCAGAATTGCATCGCGTCCGCCATGTTCCTGGGCTTTTGCCGCCTGATCGGCATGGGCGCGGTCATTCACGGCCTCTGGGTCCAGCCGGTCCCGCAGGCGCGTTTCGGCCTTCTGCGCGATATCCGGCCGCGTAGTGGCAAGGTCTGTCGCCTCATCCGGATCGGCGGTCAGATCGAACAGCTGCGCCGGGTAGCCTTCTGCGTAATGCACGTATTTCCACTGCGTCCCGTCGCGGGCCTGCCAGCGCAGCATGGTCATGCCGACCGAGCAGCCCCCATCGTGATATTCCGACAGAACAGCGCGATCCGGGTCTGGTGGGACCAGCAGCGAGCGGCCCGAAAAGCCCTCGCAGCTTTGCCCCATGGCCCCGGCAATCGTGGGCGCAATGTCGATCAGGCTGACGGGGTCGGCCCGACGCCCCGGCACAACCCCCGGCCCCGCCACAATCAATGGCACGCGGGCTGCGCTGTCATACATCACCGATTTGGTCCAGAACCCCTTCTCGCCCATCATGTCGCCATGATCCGAGGTGAAGACGATCAGCGTATCCTCCGCCTGACCGGCTGTCTCCAACGCCGCCAGCACCTTGCCCACCTGATCGTCGACGAAACTGCACAAGGCGCGATAGGCGGCATGGGCGCGCCCGCGCTTTTCATCGGTAAAGTGCCTGTCATGGGCAAAGAACCCGGCAATCTCGCGCAGGATCGGGTGGTCGGGCCCATCCTCTGCCGGACACGCGTAATCAGCCGAATCGTAGAGAGACAAAAACGCCTCTGGCGCGATCAGCGGGTAATGCGGGCTGAGATATGACACGAAAGCCGCCCATGGCCGCGCCTTGCGGTCGGGTTCCGCCAGCCAGGCACAGGCCGCCTCGGTCACGCTCAGATCATAGCGCGTGTAGCCGGTCCAGCCTGCCCCCAGGTCCTCTGCCAGCCCCGCCGTCGGTTCGTAATGCGGCACCGGGCGGCGCAGCAGCCCCTGCAACCAACCCTTGCCCTCATGCACATGCAGCGGGTTTATCTGCCGGTCGAACCCGGTGTCGTCGGCCTCGGATCGATAGTGCAGCTTGCCGATCGACACGACCTCTGCCCCGCCTTCGCGCAGCCGGTGGCCCCAGGATGGCACGCGCCCGTCATAGGGTTCTGCCGAGGACCAATAGCCAATCTCATGCACATCGCGGCCTGTGGCAATCGCCGCCCGCGCAGGCACGCAGATAGGCGACGGCGTATAGGCCGCATCGAACACCATCCCCTTGGTGGCCAATGCATCAATATGGGGCGTCTTCGCCCCAAGCGACGAGGCAGACCCGACCGCCCACCACGCCATTTCATCAACCATCAGGAAAAGCGTGTTCACTCTGCACCTATCCTATTCCCGCGCGCGCCCCCGTCAGCGCGCGTAGTCCGAGCCTTCTTCATCAAGGATCGCTTTCAGCTCCGCCATGTGCCGTTCGGCCTGACCAGGATAGGTCTCAATTTCCCGCGCGGTCTTCTCTGCAACCTCGTCTGACAATACCCGCAGCGGGCGGCCGGTCTGCAGCGCGCGGATATAGGTCTCGGCCGCGCGTTCGAAATAGTAGAGCCGGTTGAACGTATCCGCGACGCTATCGCCCAGAACCATGACGCCATGATTGCCCATGATCATGACCTTCTTCATCGGGTCCTGCAGCGCGGCGGCGCAGCGTTCGCCCTCGTCCTCAAAGGCCAGCCCACCGAAATGCTCGTCCACCACGTAGCGGTTGAAAAAGGTGGCGGTGTTCTGGTCGATCGGCGGCAAGGTGCTGTCGGCCAGGCTGGCCAATACCGTGGCATGAATCGAATGCACATGCATCGCGCAGCGGTGATGCGGACAGCGGCGATGGATCGCGCCGTGCAGGCCCCAGGCCGTGGGATCGGGGGCGCCGGGCATGTCCAGCGTGTCGGGATCGTTGGCATCCAGCAGCAACAGGTCCGAGGCCTTGATCCGCCGGAAATGCACCTGGTTGGGGTTCATCAGAAAGCGCGTGCCATCCTCGTTCACCGCAAGACTGAAGTGATTGGCCACCGCCTCGTGAAAATTCAACCGCTCTGTCCAGCGGAAGGCGGCGGCAAGATCCACGCGATCCTGCCAGTGGGACATGTTGGGATGGGCGGCGATGTTTGCGCTCTGGGGCATGGGGCGTCTCCTGTGTGCTGACTTCATGCTGCCGCAGAACGGCTGCCCTTTACCAACGATGAATTCGAAACTATTTCATTAGAAAAACTAATGCACAAGGATGGACGCCCGCCATGCAGCCCTCTGCCCTGCCGCCGCTGACCTGGTTACGTGCCTTCGAATCCGCCGCACGGCACCTGTCCTTCACTCAGGCCGCCGTCGAACTGAACCTGACCCAATCCGCGATCAGCCAGCATATCCGCAATCTCGAAGGTTTCCTCGGACGAGAGCTGTTCGTGCGCCGCACACGGTCGCTGATGCTGACCGATGCGGGTGTGAATTACCTGCCCATCGTGCGAGAGGCGTTCGATATCCTCGCCGCCGGGACCCGGACCTTTCTGGGCGGAGAGCCGCACAACACGCTGAACCTGCAATGCAATCTGGCCTTCTCGATCTTCTGGCTGGCCCCCCGCATGGCACGTCTGAAGGCAGTGCACCCGTGGCTGGTTCTGAACCTCGTGACCCCCATCTGGGACCCCGAGAGATTTGCCCATACCGCCGCTGTCGAAATCCGCTTCGGCCGCGTCGCCGACATGCCAGCCACGGCGCAAAGACTAACCCATGACCGTGTGTTCCCGGTCTGCGCCCCCGGTTTCGCAGATGGTGCACCCGACTGGCGGCGCGATCCGCTGTTTGAATGCGGGGGGATCATGTCGAACTGGGATTACTGGGCCGCAAGTCAGGACACCGTGCTGCCACCCGATCAGCAGGTCACGATCTCTTCCAGCTATAGCTTTTCAATAACGGCGGCCCGGACAGGTGCCGGGCTGGCCATGGGACATGGCACGCTATGCGCCGACATGCTGGACAGTGGCGATCTGATCCGCCCCTTTGCCCATCAGGCCGACCTGCTGGAGGCATACTTTCTGATTGCCCCGCCAGATCGTGACGCGACCCGCGCCAGCCGTGCCTTTTGTGACTGGCTGTGCCAGACCATCAGCGCCTGAGGCGGTCAGCGATGCGCCTCGTCATCGGATAGTGGCCGCGTGCCGTCATCGCCGGTGCCATTATGCTTGGGCAACCCGTCGCGCATGTCGATCCAGGGCAGCCGTTCTGAATAATAGACATGCGCCTTTGGCTGGTAAGCTGACGGATCGTCCAGCATCGCCGCCGGGATATGTGTCTCATTCGGCCAGCGAACCGGGTTGCGATAGAACAGGGGCGAGCCGCAGCAATCGCAATAGCCGCGTTCCACATCCGCCGAGGAGGCATGGGTGCTGACCGGCCCGGACCAGACCAACCCCTCATCGCATAGGCCAAAGAAAGCCACGAATGGCGCAGACGCCGCCCGGCGGCAGCTATCGCAATGGCAATAGGCCGTCCATTTCATCGGCCCTGGCGAGGACCATGTCACCTTGCCGCAATGGCAACGTCCCGAAAGCTTCGTCATAAAATACCTGAACCCAAATCAGCCTGACTCACGCAATGGTCAGCACAGGGCGCGGTTCGCAAGCAAGAGGACCGTTGGTCACGCAACGGTAATGGGCAACATCAACAGTATCCATCGGCCAGTTTCTGCCGATCCGCACCAGACCTGCTTAACAATTCCACACAACCGGCATCGTCAGCGGACCGCGAAAGGCCCAACCACCGAATCGGCTGGCCTCGGGCGGCGACAGGCGCAGCCCTGCCAGGCGGTTGAACAGCATCGGCAACGCCACCTCGCCGATCAGCGCACGCGAGGCCCAGGCCCCGGCGCAGAAATGCGGTCCCGCCCCGAAGGCGATCGAAGCGCTGGCATCCTGTGTCAGGTCGAACTCATCGGGCCGGGCAAAGGCGGCGGCGTCCCGGTTGCCCGATCCGAACATCAGAAACACCCGGTCCTCTGGCGCGAAGGTCACACCGTTCACCGTGTCACGGCGCGCCACCCGGCGTGGCGACATGCCGATGGGGCTGATCCAGCGCGCATATTCCTCAAAGGCCCGCATCCACGTGGCCTGCCCGCCTTGCACCATCGCCAGTTGATCGGGATGGGTCAGCAACGCCCAGGCCGTGCCGGCTATGGCATCCCGCGGCTCGTTCTGCCCGCCCGAGATGGCCAGTTTCACATTGGCGCGGATCTGCGCGTCGCTGAGACCCGCCTGCAACTGAACAGACAAAAGCGACAGATCCGGCGCATCGCGCAGGGCCGGGATACGGGCGTCGATATGGCGGTCGATGGATGCGGTGCAGTCATGGCAGTTCGCCTCGACGGTCGGATCGCCCGCATAATTGGCGCAGCCGTCGATCATCCCCTGGCTGACGCGGTCCATCTCCGCGTAGGTTATGTTGGTCAGGCCGGTCATCGCCTTCAGCGCCTCGCCCGATACGGGCAGCGCGAAGTCGCGGACCAGATCGCAGCCCCCCATCGGCGCGATCCGGTCCAGCACGTCGGCCGTCCGTGCCCGGAACTGCGCGGTCCAGACATCGCGCACGGTTTTGGGCGACACGGTCGGGAACACCGCCTTGCGTTCCGCCGCATGATCCGCCCCGTCCTTGCGCATCATGTTGCGGCCCATCAGCACCGTCATCAGCCCCTCGGGCTGGTCCGAGGAAAACACCTCGACCCGCTTTTCCTGGGTGAAAATATCGTCACGCCGGGTGATCAGAGTGGCGCCAAGCTGCGGCACATAGGCAATCGGCGCCTCGGCCCGCATCCGTTTGAGCGCCGGATAGGGATCGGCCCAGAAAGCCTGCGGATCGACATCAAAGACGGGCGCATCGGACATGGCCTCTCCTCCAGTGTTGTCATGTCAACACACATGACGATGCCGCGCCCCTGTTGTCATGTCAACATCTGTCCCCTACCCTGCCCTCATGACCACCGATCTGCCCGACGACCTGTTCCTGATCCACCCCGACGACACGGGCGGCCCGGCGACGCCAACCCTCAGCTTTTCGCGCAGCCCCACGGTGCTGCTGACCTTCACCGCCAACCGGTTTACCCGCAGCGCCGCGCGCGCCTATCAGGACAGGTTCGGCATCGGCGCGATGGACTGGCGGATGCTGGTCATGCTGGCGCGCGAACCGCGCAGCACCGCCGCCCATGCCAGCCGCACCATCGGCATCGACAAGGCCGCCGTCAGCCGGGCGCTGGCGCGGCTGGAAAAGAAGCGGCTCGTTGCGCCCGCCGATCCCGATCAGGGACGGGTGGGCCGCGAGTGGGTTCTGACGGCCCATGGTACAGCGCTGCACGCGCAGGTTTTAGCCGAAGCGCTGAACCGGCAAAAGGCGCTGCTGGAGGGCTTCAGCCCAGAAGAGGTAAGGCAGTTCACCGGTTTCCTCACCCGCTGCCTTGGCAATCTCGACAAGCTGGCGGGCGACTAGCACGCAGGTCTTGCGCGACGCGCGGGCTTGGGGCAAATCCATGCCATGGCCAAGCTCTACTTCAACTACTCCACCATGAATGCGGGGAAATCGACCCTGCTGCTTCAGGCGTCCTACAACTATATCGAACGGGGGATGCAGACCTATCTGCTGACCGCCGATTTCGACGACCGGGGCGGCACCGCACAGATCGCCAGCCGCATCGGCATCGGGGCCGAGGCGGATGTCTATTCGCAGGCCGATGACCTTTACGCCAAGATCGCGGCACGGCTGGCGGACGGTCCCTGCGCCTGCGTGCTGGTGGATGAAGCGCAGTGGATGACCAAGGATCAGGTCTGGCAACTGGCCCGCGCGGTGGATGATCTGCGCGTACCGGTGATGTGCTACGGGCTGCGGGTTGATTTTCAGGGCGAGCTGTTTCCGGGATCGGCGGCACTGCTGGCGCTGGCAGACGAGATGCGAGAGGTGCGCACGATCTGCCACTGCGGCAAGAAGGCCACGATGGTGATCCGCGTGGGCCCGGACGGCAAGGCGCTGCGCGAAGGGGCACAGATCGAGGTCGGCGGCAATGACCGCTATGTGTCGCTGTGCCGGGCGCATTGGCGCGAGGCAGTGGGAGACGCGAATGACACCGCCTGAAGCGGGGTTTCCCGAAGACCAGCGCGACAGGGTCGCGGCCATCTACTGGCAGGCGTTCGAACGCAAGCTGGGGCGACTTTTGGGTCCGCGGGAAAAGGCGTTGCCCTTCTTCGCACGCATTCTCGATCCGGCCCATGCAATGACTGTCTGTGACGACACCGGAAACGTTATCGGGCTTGCCGGGTTCAAGACGGCGGATGGGGCCTTTACCGATGGCGGCCTGCGCGATCTGGCGCATGTCTATGGCTGGGTGGGCAGCCTCTGGCGCGCGCCGCTGCTGCACCTTCTGGACCGAGACCTGGAACCCGGGATATTGCTGATGGATGGCCTTGCCGTCAGCCCAGACGCGCGGGGGCAAGGGGTTGGAACCTTGCTGCTGGAGGCGATCCTGGACGAGGCCAGGGCCCGCAACATGCGAGTGGTTCGGCTGGACGTCATCGACAGCAACCCACGGGCCCGCGCGCTCTATGAACGGATGGGGTTCCGGCCGGTATCCACGGAACACCTTGGGGTTCTGAGTGGGCTTTTCGCCTTTGAAAGCGCAACGCGCATGGAACGCCCGTGCGACTGAAACTCAATCCAGCGCTACTCGGCGCAGCCGGTTGAAATCCAGGGCAGGTCCGTCAGAACCCCGTCCAGCCCGGCTTGCAGGCGGTGCAGATTCACCTCGACGGGGTAAAAGGCCACAGGATACCAGATCAGTTCTTCTGGGTGGGCATGAACGGTCAGCTCCGTTATCGCATCGCCGTCAATCAGCGTGAACTGCGCAGACCCGGTCCGATTCGGCGCCGTTCCCTCACCCCGCACCCCCACCAGCAGCAGCCCCCGGAACGGCGCGCCCAGATCCCTCCAGCTTTCGCCATTGGAAAACGCCGCCTCACCGCAGAAAAGATGCGGCACCTCCTGCCCGGCTTGCTCAGCGATCAGATCAGGCGACAACGCACCCGTCGCGGGCCAGAGCAGGCGGAACTGGTAACCCTCCAGCACAACGCTGTTCTCCGCCAGCGCTGGCGCGGCCAGCAGCACAAGCGCCGTCAGCCACTTCATACCGGATTGGGCAGCGCGCGCCCCTCGGCGAAGGCGATGACATTGTCCAGCGCCATGCGCCCCATATCCTCGCGCACCTCCAGCGCGGCGGTGCCCAGATGCGGCAGCAGCGTCACGTTTTCCATTGCCCGCAGCGCCTCGGGCACCTCGGGTTCGAACTCGTATACGTCGAGCCCCGCCCCCGCGATCTGTCCCTTGGCCAGCGCCGCGATCAGTGCCGACTCATCCACGATATCCCCGCGCGCGATATTGACGAAAATCGCGTGGGGCTGCATGGCTGTGAAGACCGCTTCACCAATCAAATGATGCGTCTCGGCCCCGCCCGGCGTCGCCAATACGACCACATCGGCCAGCGGCAAGGCCTCCGCGATCGCCATCTGTTCAGCGGGAAATTCGACGGATTTCTCGGACCGGTTCACATACACCACCCGGCAGCCGAACCCGAAATGACAGCGCCGCGCGATGGCCTGCCCGATCCGGCCCATGCCGATCACGCAGACGGTTTTGCCGCTGACATGCATTCCCAGCATCTGCACCGGATGCCAGCCCTGCCAGCGGCCCGCCCGCACCAGCCGCTCGCCCTCTCCTGCCCGCCGCGCGGTCATCAGGATCAGCGTCATGGCGATATCAGCGGTCGCATCCGTCACTGCACCGGGCGTGTTGGTCACGGCAATACCCGCCGCCCGCGCCGCCGCCACGTCGATATGGTTGTACCCCACGCCAAAATTGGCCAGCAGCTTGCAGCGGGGCGACGGGACAGCCGCAAAGGCTTCGGCCCTGAACGCATCGCCAAGCGTCGGCAGCACGATGTCATAGCCCGCCAGCGCCGCCACGCATTCGTCATGCGCCATCGGCTGAGTCGTTGTCCGGCAGGTCACCTCGAACCGCGCCCCGGCGGCCTCCATCACGCTTTCGGGCAGGCGGCGGGACATCAGCAGTTTCAATGCATCCGCCCCCCCTTGGGCACCGACTGATCGGGGCCGATCAGCACGATCTCTCCGTTCTCATCGGGCAGACCGAGCACCAAAATCTCCGACCGCATCGGCCCGATCTGGCGCGGCGGGAAATTCACCACCGCCATCACCTGTTTTCCGACCAGCCCCGACGGATCGTAATGCGCGGTGATCTGGGCAGAGCTTTTCTTGACCCCCAACTCGCCGCCGAAATCCACCCAAAGCTTGATCGCGGGCTTGCGCGCCTCGGGGAAGGGTTCGGCCCGCACCACTTCGCCCACGCGGATATCGACCTTGAGGAAATCGTCAAAGGAAATCTCGTCGCTCATCCCTTCAACTCCCGCGACCGGCCCGCTGCGGCCCCCACCGTGGCGCGCATCAGCGGCATCAATCCGGTATCGGCCATCAGAACCTCCAGCCCCGCCTGCGTGGTCCCGTTTGGCGAGGTCACGTTGATCCGCAACTGTTCCGGGCCCTCGTCCGCCGCCTCGGCCAGAGCCCCCGCGCCCGCCACGGTCGCCTTGGCCAGTTGCATCGCCATCTCGTCCGGCAGCCCCTCGGCCCGCGCAGCGGCGGCAAGGGCGTCGATCATGTAGAAGATGTATGCGGGGCCCGACCCCGACACGCCCGTCACCGCATCGATCTGGTCTTCGTCCGACAGGCGCACCACCTGCCCCACGGCAGACAGCAACGCCTCGGCCATATCCGCATCCGCCGGGCCAGCCGCGCCATTGCCAATGATCGCGGTAATTCCCTTGCCCACAGCGGCGGGCGTATTGGGCATCGCGCGGATGACCCGCGTGCCTTCGCCCAGAACAGATTCGAAATAAGCAATCGGCGTGCCAGCCGCGACCGAGACAATCAGCGCCGCACCGCCGCCAAGCGGCTGCAATTGCGGCAGCGCCTCGGCCATGAACTGAGGCTTCACCGCGACGATGGCGACGGCGGGATCGTCCGGCAGCCCCTCGTTCACATGCAGCCCCTGCCCGCGCACCCAGTCCGACGGATACGGGTCCAGCACCCAGACGGCATCGGGCGCAAGCCCCCCGGCCAGCCAGCCCTCCAGCATCGCCTGTCCCATCTTGCCACAGCCCAGCATCACCAGCCCGCGGCGCGCGATCTCGTCGAAATTCATGTGCTCTCCCGGCGTTGCGGCGCCCCCGACCCAATGGCCGGAAAGCGCCCGCTTCAATCGCCGGGCAGGTTAGGCGCGCCCGTAGCTCTCTGCAATGGCGACCTGCATCGCCTGCTCGGGCGTCTTGTCGGTCCAGCAGGCCAGCTGAAACGCCGGGTAATAGCGTTCCGCGGCCAGAACGGCGGTTTCCACCATGCAGGCGATCTGATCAGGGCTGGCCATCTGGTCCCCCGCCAGAACCAGCCCATAGCGATAAACCATCAGCCGCTGCGCCTGCCAGTAGCTGAACGCCCCCGCCCAGCATTTGTCATTGGCAAGGTTCAACACCTCGTAAAGCGCCGGCATCGATGCCTCGGGCGGTTCCATGTCGAAGGTGCAGATCATCCGCAGGGTTTCGTCATAGGCCGACCAGGCCAGGGTGACGGAATAGGTCCGCCACTGCCCTTCGATCGCCATGGCGATCTGGTCATCTGCGACGCGGTCGAAATCCCATTCGTGATGCGTCGCAAGCGTTTCCACGATGTCGATGGGATGGAGGTCGTCGACCTCAATATACTGCTCGGATAGCGACATTGCCCAGGCCTCTTTGTTTTGGCAGCTTCGCGCGCCGGCTGGTCCGGGGACCAGAACGACCCACTAGAAGCTGGGTGTCTGACTATGGGTCGCCGGGGCAGGCCCGACCCCATACCAGATATGGTGGAGCCAATGGCAATGTCTGTAAAGGATAAAGTTCAGGAGTCGAGGCAGGAATTCGGTCGGAAACGACCTATCCACAGGAATCTCGGCCTCGGCCCAAGTTATTCACAACGAACCGATTTTCCGCGAAATACACGTCACGGAATGGGTATTGCACACCGATCCGCGCCTTAAAACGGATGCTGTGTCCTTCATTGTTCCGGCAAATATCTCGGGGTTTGGGGCAGCGCCCCAAGCGGCCCTGCGAGGCCCCCGCGCAAGCGGGGGTTGAGAAGGGCCGCCCCCGGGTCGGCGCGCCCCGCGCGGCGAAACCGCCGCTATTCTGCGGCGGCTAGGCCCGACAGCCCCAGTATCCCGCGCAGATCTGCAAGCTGTCGTTCGGACAGCCCCTGCCGGGCCACCTCGACAAAGGGAATGCCCGCCAGCCGAAAGGCCTCACGCTTGATCCGGTCCCGGGTCTCGGCATTCGACTGATAATGCCCGCTGCCATGGTATTCTATCGCGGCCAGCGGAAATCCAGCCCGGTCGATAATCAGGTAATCCACCCGTTTCGCATTGACGCGGTTGAAGGCGCTTGTGCAAGCCGACCGGTCGCCGGATCGGGGATCGACGCGCAGAAATTCGCCCATCGAGACCTGCGAAAACAGCCGCTGCCCACCACCGGCCCCGGCAACCAGCTGTTCAAGCTGCTTGAAAATGCGGAGCTCCGACGCGTTCATCAGCGCCTTGGTCTGCCAATCCACCCGGCCCAGCTGCGCCAGGGGATCGGCCATTTCGCGGCTATCTGCCAGTGTGGGCCGGTCGAGCTTCGGTTCCCTGCGACGACGGGATCTTTTGGCGGGTTTGAACAGGGACAAAAGGGCCCCGATCCCCCCAAGGATCACCGCGACGACAAGGGGTGTGGAAAACAGATCAGGCATTGCAGCACTTTCGACAGGAAACAGAAAACCGGGAAGGACCATCGCCCTTCCCGGTTTTCTCTGTCAGCCGATTGCGCCCGGTTTGTGACCGGATCGGGGGTAAATTCGGGGCAAGTGGTTAACGCCCCGGGGCGTTACGCCCCCGCCTTTTCTTCCAGCGCCGCGATGCGGGCCTTCAGCGTCTCGTTTTCTTCGCGCGCCTTCTGGGCCATGGCGCGCACCGCGTCAAACTCCTCGCGGGTGACGAAATCGCGGTCCGCCAGCCAGCGGTCCATCAGGGATCGCATGGCGGTCTCCGCCTCGTCCTTGGCCCCCTGCGCCACGCCCATGGCGTTGGTCATCAGCTGCGACATGTCTTCCATGAACTTGTTGCGGGTCTGCATGTTTGTGTCTCCTGTCACTTAAGCCCCATATGGCCCCGCAGAGGCCCGGCATCAAGGTTGACTTCGCCGCAGGGGCCAGCCATCCAAACGACGACCCGAGCAGACGAGGCCGAATATGCTGCCAGCCGCGATCCCCTTCCCCGAGATCTCGCCCGAGATCTTCTCGATCACGCTTGGCGGGATGGAGTTCGCCCTGCGCTGGTATGCGCTGGCCTATATCGTGGGTATCCTTCTGGGCTGGCGGCTGGCGCTGGTCGCCCTGCGCCGCCCGGCGCTTTGGCCACAGGGCACCGCACCGATGACAGGGGAACAGCTGGAAGGGCTGATGACCTGGATCATCCTGGGCGTGGTCGCGGGGGGGCGGCTTGGCTATGTGCTGTTCTATCAGCCCGGCTATTACCTGCAAAATCCGGCCGAGATCCTGATCCTGTGGCAGGGCGGCATGGCCTTTCATGGCGGCTTTCTGGGCGTGGTGATCGCCGGGGCGCTCTATTGCTGGCGCCATGGCATTCCGATGTTGCAGGCGGGCGACCTGATGGCCCTGTGCACCGCGCCGGGGCTGCTATTTGGACGGCTGGCGAATTTCATCAATGCCGAGCTTTGGGGGCGCGCCTCGGACGTGCCATGGGCGGTGATTTTCCCCGGGGGCGCGGCGCAGGATTGCCTTGGGCCAGAGGGGCTGGTGACTGTTGATGGGCTACTCATGTGTGCCCGCCACCCGTCCCAGCTTTATGAGGCCGCGCTGGAGGGTCTGCTGCTTGGTGCGCTGCTGATCTGGCTTGCTTACCGGCGCGGGGCGCTGACGCGTCCGGGCGTGACGATGGGGGTGTTCTTCGCGGGCTATGGCATCGCGCGCATCATCGTTGAACTGTTCCGCCAGGCCGATCCGCAGTTCATTACCGAAGGCAACCCGCTTGGTTATGTGATCTCGCTCAGCCCCTCCATTGGCCTCTCGATGGGGCAGCTTCTGTCCCTGCCGATGCTGGTCGTGGGCCTCGCCTTCCTGATCGCGGCCCGCAGGCGCGCGGCATGACCCTGTTGCTGGACAATCTGCTGACGCGCATCGCCCGCACCGGGCCGATGACGTTGGCCGATTTCATGACAGATTGCCTGTTGCATCCGGTTCATGGCTACTACACGACCCGCGATCCGCTTGGGGCCGTAGGTGATTTCACCACCGCGCCGGAAATCAGCCAGATGTTTGGTGAGCTGCTTGGCCTGTGGCTGGCGCAGGTCTGGATGGATCAGGGCGCGCCCGCGCCCTTCCTGCTGGCCGAGCTTGGGCCGGGGCGCGGCACGTTGATGGCCGATGTTCTGCGCGCCACGCGGGCCGTGCCGGGCTTTCACGACGCCGCCCGCCTGCATCTGGTCGAGATCTCGCCTGCCTTGCGCGCCAAACAGGCCGAGGCGCTGGAGGGCCAGGACATCACCTTCCACGACCACCTGGCCAGCCTGCCGGACGGGCCGCTTTTCCTGCTGGCCAATGAGTTCTTCGACGCCCTGCCGATCCGCCAGTTCCAGCGCGGCAAGACCGGCTGGCATGAACGCATGATCGGGGCAGAGGGCGACCGACTGATCTGGGGGCTTGGGCCTGAATCGGGGCTGGAACTGCTGGATGACCGACTGGCGAACACCACTGAGGGTCAGATCGTCGAGGTCAACACCCCCGCCCTGCCGCTGGCCGAGGATATCGGCCGCCGGATCGCGGCACATGGCGGTGCGGCACTGATCGTGGATTATGGTGACGCGGTCAGCATCGGCGACACGTTTCAGGCACTAAAGGCCCACAAACCTATCGATCCGCTGACCTGCCCGGGCCAGGCCGACCTGACCGCCCATGTGGCCTTCGCCCCATTGGCCGAAGCCGCCACCCCTGCCCGCGCATCGAACCCCACGCCGCAGGGCGTGTTCCTCGAACGGCTCGGCATCACGGCACGGGCGCAGGCGCTGGCTGCAAATCTGGGCGGTCCGGCCCTCGATGCCCATATCGCCGCGCACAGGCGCTTGACGCATGGGCAGGAAATGGGAACGCTGTTTAAGGTGATGTCCCTGACCCCGCCCGACGCCCCCCTGCCCCCCGGCCTCGATCCGCAAGACCCATGAAAGGCCCCGCATCCCGATGACCGTGACCACAAGCCTGGAAATCATCACATCCGACCTGCTGGACGGTACCCGGCACGGGTTCTTCACCCGGCGCGGCGGGGCGTCCTCGGGCATTTTTCACGGGCTGAACTGCGGCACCGGATCCACGGACCAGACCAGCATCGTGGAAACCAATCGCGCCCGCGTGGCCGACGCCATGGGCGTGCCACTGATCCAGCTTGTCACCGTGCATCAGACCCATTCCACCCGCGCGGTGGCGGTCGCGGATGCGCAGCCCCTGCCACGGCCCGAGGCCGACGCGATTGTCACCGCCACACCGGGCACCGCCATTGCCATCCTGACCGCCGATTGCCAGCCGGTCCTGTTTGCCGACCGCAAGGCGGGCGTCATCGGCGCGGCCCATGCAGGCTGGCGCGGGGCGGTGGACGGCGTGCTGGACTCGACGCTCGACGCGATGGAAGACCTGGGCGCGCGGCGCGAGGATATCCACGCCGTTATAGGCCCCTCGATCAGCCAACGCGCCTATGAGGTGGGCCCGGAATTTTTCGAGATGTTCTTTGACGAGGATCGCGACAATTCCATGTTCTTCATCAATGGCGAAGGCGACCGGTTCCTGTTCGACCTGCCCGCCTATGGGCTGCACCGGTTGCGCCGCGCGGGTGTGGGACACGCGGAATGGACGCGCCATTGCACCTATTCGGACCCGGAGCGGTTTTTCTCCTACCGCCGGTCCGTACATCAGGACGAGGCCGATTACGGGCGTCTCATCTCCGCGATTCGGCTTTGATGCCGATCCGGAAATCGGGCGGGGCTGCCCATCTTTGCGCTTCGGGCCGCGAAATTCGGCACATCCGGGGCAGCGCTTGCCCCATTGCTGCCCAGAACCCCAACGCCGACCCTGCGCTAGCCCATGAAACAAAGGGGCACGCTCGCCACATTTTCGCCCCCGCCTTTTACGGAAAATTAGGGCCGTGGCCGTAAGACTGCCCGAAAGTTCCGCCAGATTGTTCTCAACCCGGAAACGGGAAAATCAATGGCCCGGAAAGGGCTGGCATGAAAAGAGGACGAGAAAAATGCTGAAACGGCGCTGGATGGAAAAGGTTCTGGAAGAAAGCCAGAAGGAACAGATCGACATGCCCTGGTCGCGCGGCAAACGCCATCGCCGCCGCAGCGCATTGCGCCAGGCCGCATCGGCCTGATCCAGACAGGGGCCCCATTGGGGCCCGCACAGCAGAACGCTGAAGAATGGCGGCCATCAGGGCCGCCTTTTTCTTTGGCGTCCTGATGTTGTGACGATGCCCCCTGACCTATAGCGTGACAGGCTGTTCCAACGCCTCCAGCAGCGGCTCCAGCTCGGTTTCATAACGCTTCCATGCCGCAACCGAGGACCGGTAGATCGGCTGGCGCACCTGCGCAAAGCTGAGCGTACTGACCCGGCGCGTGGCCTTGTGCGGCTCCAGGCAGCCCGCTTCCCAATCCAGCCCGGCCGCGGCGACCAACGCCCGGATCTGCGGCTCTGGGTCACTGGTCAGCGCCTCATAATCCACCACATGCACCCGCCCCGGCAGCGCCTCGGCCCAGGCCTGCTGCATGGCGTCATAAAGCCGGATATAGCGCCCGATATCGGCCAGATCGGTTGCATAAAGCTGCCGCCCCGGCGGGAACATGTTGCGATAGATCGACAGGCCCACATCGCGCGGATCGCGACGCAGCATCAGGAACCGGGCATTGGGCAGGGCGATGGCCGCCTGGCCAACGCGGCTGAAGGTGGAAATCGCCTTGTCAGTGAATAGATCGGCGGCCCCGCTGCGCCGCCGGGCAGCAGTGATGTAGCGATGCCCGGCTGTGGCGAAAGCCTGCTGTGGGAAAGACCCGTCCTGCGCCGCCTGCGCGATCGGCAGGTGAAGCGCCCGCACGAGGAACGGCATCTCGTCGCCTGCTGTCACCCGCGAATGGGCGGACAGAACCGTTTCGACCAGCGTCGTGCCGGACCGGGGCATCCCGGACACGAAGATCGGCGCGTCCTGGGCACAACCCTCGGGCTCCGGCTGATCGGCCAATGCGCGAAAGCCCTGAACCAGCGCGCGGGCGCTGTCCAGATCGGCGTCGATCCGGTAGGGGTAGTCGGCGCGCATCATCCGGTTGGCGCGATGCAGATGATCGAAAACCTGCCCATATTCCCCCAGATCCTCCTGCGCTTTGGCCATGGCAAAGGACAGCGTCCAGCGGCTGGCCCGTGGCAGCGACAGATCGGCCAACCGCGCCTCCAACACCGGCAGAATCGGATCACCGGGCCGGATCTTCTTGCCGCCTACATAGGCGCGGAT
>Ga0213841_1000859_pt1 | contig 21785 bp, 22 predicted proteins | sample SWPATP23_FD_160125 | JGI IMG/M metagenome (GOLD analysis project Ga0213841, IMG submission 160125) | Coastal seawater microbial communities from Marineland, Florida, United States - SWPA TP2 #3 | ecosystem: Environmental > Aquatic > Marine > Coastal | place: USA: Florida | collected 2016-08-14 | reverse complement strand
ATCAGCCTGCCACCACAAGTTGTTTCAGCGCCATGATGCAGGGCGATCTGGCCATGGGCTGCGCGGTGCTGGACTTCCCGCGCGAGGACCGCTGCGACGCGGGTGACTGGCACAAGGTGGTGGAGGCCATCGCCGATACGCAGGCCGCGACGGGCAAGCGCATGTGCATATTGGCGAGCCTGCCAGAGACCCTGCCTGAGGCGGTGGCCGACGCGGCCGTGGCGCGCGGGATCGTGCCTTTTGCCGGTATGGGTGAGGCTTTGGCGGCGCTCGATCTGGGGGCGTGGCTGGGGCAGTCGCGGGCGGTGCCGGGCCCGGTGCTGTTACCGGGCGATCCGGTCGGCGCGCGCATATTGACCGAGGCGGAGGCCAAGGCGGCGCTGGCCGTCCACGGTGTGCGTGTCCCCGGATCGGGCCGGGCCCTGGGCGCTGCCGAGGCGGCGGAGGTCGCGGCGGGTATTGGCTTTCCGGTGGTCCTGAAGGGCGAGGGCGTGGCCCATAAGACCGAAGCCGGTGCGGTGGTGCTGAGCCTGTCTGACGCGGTGGCGGTCGAGGCGGCAGCAGGGCAGATGCAGGCGGCGTCGTTCCTGGTGGAAGAGATGGTGACCGGCGCGGTGGCGGAACTGCTGGTCGGCGTCGTGCGCGACCCGGCGCATGGCTTCGTTCTGACCCTCGGCGCGGGCGGAACGCTGACCGAGATCCTGCGCGATACGGTGTCGATGCTGGTGCCGTCGACCCGTGACGACATTCGAGATGCCTTGAAAAAACTGAGGATTTCACCGCTTCTGGCTGGCTATCGCGGGGCTGCCGCGGCTAACCTGGAGGCGGTGGTGGAGACCGTGATGGCGGTTCAAAGCTTTGTCGAAGCAGAGGCCGCGCGGCTGGAAGAGATTGAGATAAACCCGCTAATCTGTACGGCCACGGCAGCGATTGCCGCCGATGCGCTGATCACAATCGGAGAGGACAGATGACAGAAACCCCCGTCCGCACGGAACGCCGTGGCCATGTGCTGGAGGTCACGCTGGACCGTCCGAAAGCCAATGCAATTGACATGAAAACCAGCCAGATCATGGGCGAGGTGTTTACCGAGTTTCGCGACGACCCCGAGCTGCGCGTGGCGATTGTCACGGGTGGCGGCGAGAAGTTCTTTTGCGCGGGCTGGGATCTGAAGGCCGCGGCGGGCGGTGACCCGGTCGATGCCTACTATGGCAAGGGCGGATTCGGCGGGTTGCAGGAATTGCGGGGGCTGAATAAGCCCGTGATTTCAGCGGTTAACGGGATTTGCTGCGGGGGCGGGCTGGAACTGGCGCTGTCAGCTGATATCATCCTGGCCGCCGATCACGCCAGCTTTGCGCTGCCCGAAATCCGGTCCGGCACCGTGGCCGATGCGGCTAGCATCAAGCTGCCCAAGCGCATCCCCTATCACATCGCGATGGAGATGCTGTTCACGGGGCGTTGGCTGGATGCCGAGGAAGCGGCGCGCTGGGGATTCGTGAACCATATTTACCCGGCAGATCAATTGCTTGAGAAATCGCGCGAGATGGCGGACCTGCTGGCCTCCGGGCCACCGCTGGTCTATGCGGCGATCAAGGAGATCGTGCGCGAGGCGGAGGATATGAAGTTCCAGGACGCCATGAACATGATCACGAAAAGCCAGTTTGAGACGGTCGAAACGCTCTATCGGTCAGAGGATCAGCTGGAGGGATCGAAGGCCTTTTCCGAGGGGCGCGACCCGGTCTGGAAGGGGCGCTAGGCCCCCTGAAAAAAAGGGAGTTGCCTAGCGGACACCCCCGTACCCCCCTGTACACCAGACATGCAGACGACTCCCTGATTTCCGGGATGAGCCGGATCGGGTGCGAAACCTGTCCGCTTGCGGGGGGAAGAGGTTTCGAAACCTCTTCACAAGGGCCTTCGAAGGCCCTTCCCCCGCGCGGGGGGAGAAGATGGTGGATGGGATCGGCGGGGGTGCGGATGCCTGGGGCTTCACGCGGGATCTGTCTGCCATTTCCTGCGGTTGGACTGGCGGTGAGGGCGGAATGCCTCTGGCGGAGGTATTTTTGCCAGGCTGAAAGCTGGGGGGTGGCGACGGGGGGATGATTGGGCTTGCGCGCCCGGAGGGAGGCGGTTTCGCCGCGCCTTCGGCGCATCGACCCGCGCGGCCCCTTAGGGGCCGCGACGGGAAGCGGGGCGTGCGAGGCTATCCGACCACGCGATATCCACGCCCGCGCAGGCATTCCACGACGATGGATTCACGCCGGTCGCTGGCCTCACCCGCCCCGGCGGCGGCCCCGACCAGGGCGCCGACGACCAGACCGGCGGCGATGCCTTCGGAATCGCTTACGTCGTCATCGGCGCCCCCGGCCAGCGCGCCCACGCCCGCACCAAGTGCGGCGCTGCCAGCGGTTTGGCGGTCGAACTGGTGCTGGTTGGCGGCCAGCGCCTGGCATTCCCGCATGTCCTGCGCATAGGCGGCGGTCGGCTCCCCATCAAGGATGGGGGCATAGTTGGCCCCGCTTTCGGCGCAGGCCGAGACGAGGGTCAGGATCAGGAGAGGAGAGAGGGTCAGTACAGGTTTCATATGCGGGGTCCTTTCAAAGTCGCATGAGGGGGGAGAGGAAGGGGAAGGGCCGAACCGGCGGGCGTGCGGGGCGTTCGGCCAGGCCCATATCGGCACGCAGCCGGTCGGGCAGGGTGGCTGGCAGGCCACCGAAAATGGCAAAACGCCGCCGGGACAGGCGGGTGATCAGGCAGGTTTTCATGGGGGATATCCCTGGGGTGTTTCGATGCAGGCGATCTAAGGGTGGCCCCGCCTTGTCGCCATGACCCTGCGTTCCAACCTGTTGGCAATTCGTGCCAGCGCGGCTAGGTCTGGGACAAAGTGATTGGAATGACGATATGATTGCAGCGACGGGACCCACGGCGGCGGCGGGTATTGTAAAGGGTTTTCTGGATTTTGCGGTGGCTGAGGGCGCCGACCGGGCGGGGCTGCTGGCCGCGTCGGGGCTGACGGGGGTGGACCTGTCGGACCAGGATGCGCGGGTGCCGCTGGACCGCTACAAGGCGCTGATCGCGGCAGCGAATGAGGCTACTGGCGACGGCGCGCTGCCCATTCGCTACAGCCTTGGCACCAAGTTGGAGGAGGTCTCGATCGTCGGGCTGATCGTGCATTCCTCGGTCTCGATGGCGGATTCGATGGTGCAGCTCAATCGCTATGCCAAGCTGATGGTGGAGCTGGACATCATGAACGGGGTGGAACGCTATAGCGTCAGTCCGGAAAACGGCCAGATCTGGATTGTCGACAACCGGCCCGACCCCAACAGCTTTCCGGCGCTGACCGAAACCGCCTTTGCCCGCTTTATCGGAGAGTTCCGCCGCAGCTTCCCCGAGGCGGATTTCGCGCTGGAAATGGAGGTCAGCTATCCCGCCCCGCTGCACGCCGCCGCCTATGAGACGCTGTATCGCGTCCCGGTGCGCTTTGGTACGGCGCGCAACGCGATCCGCATTGATCCCACATGGCTGGAGGTCGAGTGGGAAGACACTAGCCGCTATGTCTTCGGCATCTTCGCCAGCCGTGCCGATCAACTGCTGGAAGATCTGTCGCGCGACGGGTCGATCCGGGCGCAGGTGGAAACACGGCTGATGGCCATTCTGCACGAGGGCGATATTTCGATGGACCGGATGGCCGCAGATCTGGGGATGAGCCGACAGACGCTGTACAGGCGACTGAAAGAGGAAGGCGTGACCTTTGGCGGGGTGCATGATGCGCTGCGCCAACGGATGGCCTGCGATTACCTGTCGGCGCGCAAGGTATCGGTGAATCAGACCGCCTATCTGGTTGGGTTTTCGGAACCCTCGTCCTTTGTGCGGGCCTTTCGCCGCTGGACGGGCCAGACGCCGAGCGATTTCCGCGCGGCTTGAGGGGAAAAAGGAAAAACGGCACCCGGGTGGATGCCGTTTTTAAAGATTTGCTCGCGCCTCGGGTACGGGCGCGCCGGTCATTACGCTTCTGCGGCGTCTTGATCGGGCCGACGGGATTGGACGTATTTGTGAATGGCGTTGGCACCCATGGTGCAGCATACGACAGTGGCGATGCAGGCAAGGTAGAGGGTCATGTTGTGTCTCCGTGTTAAATTCAGGTCCGAAGAATGTCGCGTTGATTTGTGGCAGGCTCACGGCAGGGATGGGGAAATTGAACAGCTTTTTTCTGGGCAGCTTGTGCAGGATGGTGGCGCAGGGGATGGACGGGGCCCGTTCTTGCGGGATCTGTCAGGGTTGTGATGCTGGCTGACAGGGCCGGGATAAGGAATGGAGGACTGCCATGCTGACCGCCTATGGCCGCACTGGCCGCGCATTGCAGGAGACCGCCCCGCAACAGGCGGTTTGGATCGACCTGTTTCAGCCCTCGGCAGCGGAGGTGGCGCTTCTGGCCAGCCTTGGTATCGCGGTGCCGAGCCTGGAGGAGATGGAAGAGATCGAGATGTCCAACCGGCTGTATCGCGAAGAGGGGGCTGAGGTTCTGACCGTGGTTCTGACTGGCGAAAATGCCGAGGCACATCAGGTGGCCGCACCGGTGGCTTTCATCCTGACGCCTGACCGGCTGGTCACTGTGCGCCATCACCGGCCCCGCCCGTTCACGACCTATCCGGGGCGGGCGGGACAGTCTTCGGCCGGGATCGACGCGCCGGAACGATTGTTCCTGGGGCTGGCGCAGGAAATTGTTGCGCGGCTGGCCGACCTGCTGGAAGGCGCGGGGCGGGTGCTGGACGATACCGCGCGGCAGATATTTGCCAGCGATGCCGGGCGCGACCCCGAGGCGCTGCAGGCCACGCTCAGGCAGGTGGGGTTGCAGGGCGAGGCCATCGGCCGGATTCGGCTGGCGCTGCTGACGCTGGAACGCGCGTTGACCTTTTTTGACTCCGGCGACAGGGGCGCGGCGGTGGCGGGATTGGTCGCGGGGCTGCTGCACGATATCGAGGCGTTGTCGGAACACAGCGATTACCTGTCCTCGCGCATCGGCCTGACGGTGGATGCGACGCTTGGGATGATCACGCTGGTGCAGAATTCCACTGTCCGCATCTTTTCGGTGCTGGCGGTGCTGTTCCTGCCGCCGACGCTGGTTGCGTCGATCTACGGGATGAATTTCGCGGTCATGCCGGAACTGACCCAGCCCTGGGGATACCCGGCGGCGCTGGCCCTGATGCTGACCTCGGCGGTTGGCTGCTATGTGGTGTTCAAGTGGAAAAAGTGGCTCTGATCAGCGCAGCATTCGGCGGAAAAGACGGATGGGCAGCACGCTGCCAAGTCGGAAGAAGGCCGCCATCGGCCAGGGGAAGGATATGGCGAAGCGGCGGGTTTTCATGGCCGTCAGGGTCCGCGCGGCGGCGTCCTCTGCCGACAGGATGAACGGCATGTCGAAGCCGTTCTTCTCGGTCAGCCGCGTCCTGATGAAGCCCGGGTTGATCTGCTGGACGGTCACGCCGGTGCCGTGCAGGTCCATATAGAGGTTTTCGGCCAGATGCATCAGCGCGCCCTTGCTGGCGCTGTAGCCGATGGCGCCGGGCAGGCCCCGGAACCCGGCAAGCGAGCCAATAAGCACGATATGACCTGCGCCGCGCGCGGCCATCCCCGGCACCACATGGCCAAGGCTGCGCAGCGCGCCGGTGAAATTGACCTCTGACACGTTCAGCGCCTGATCGACGTCCCAGCCTTGCGCGGTCATCGGCTCATACGCCCCGGCGCAGTAGATCACGCCGTCGATCTTTCCCAGGTCTGCCACCGCCGCCCTAACCGACGCGCTGTCGGTCACGTCCATCGGCAACGCGCGGGCATGGGGCAGGGTGGCGGCAAGCGCTTGCAGCCGTTTGGCATTGCGGGCCGACAGGATCATATGCGCGCCTTCAGCGGTCATCAGGCCCGCCAGGGCACGGCCAAGCCCTTCGGAGGCCCCGATCAGCCAATAGGTTTTGCCGGTGAACATGTCAGGTGGCGGGGCGCATGGTGGCGATCAGTTCGGCCACGCGCAGACCGTATTTGCGCATCTCGGACCGGTTCATGATCACGCCATTGTCCATCAGGTACATCCAGTCGGTCACGTCCAGAACGTGGCCGCCCGCATCCTTGGGCAGTTTCAGACGGTAGGTCATGCGCACCGTCGTGCCGGACACCACGCCGCGCCCGGTGCCGATGATGTCATCGGCGGTGGCGGTGAAGCTGCCGTCATTGGCCACGTTGAGGAACCACTTGCGGTCCTGCGTGCCGCCGCCCGCGTAGCGGAAATGTTCAGCCAGAGTGCCAGACGCGCCCGCCCATTCCCCCAGCATATCGGCGGTAAAGCGGGAGGTGACGGTGCCAAGCGGGCCGTAGATCACGCCCTCGCAATGGATGGGGCCGTTCAGGTGACGGCGGATGTCGAAATCGGGGCCGGTGTCTGTGTAGGCTTCTGGCGTTTGGCGGCGAAAGCTGAACCGTGCGCGGAAGGTCAGCCAGAGGGCCAGTATCAGGGCGAGTGCTGCAAGGGCGGTGGTCATCGGTTCGTCCCCCCGGCATGGGCCAGCGCGACCTGATGCACCCCGGTCTGGCCGGTCAGGAACGCCGCTGTGCAGGACCCCAGGTAGAAGCGCCAGCCGCGCAGGAAGTCCTCTGGCAGGCCAAGGCGCGCAATACGGCGGCTTTCGGCCTCCATCCGGGTTTGCCACGCCTTGGTGGTGGCCGCGTAGTGAGGCCCAAAGGCGAAATCATCGACCACCTCCAGCCCCGCCTGCGCGGCCTGCGCCCGGATCACGCCCGGTGACAGCAGCATACCGCCGGGAAAGATATGCGAGCGGATGAAATCGGACCCGCGCCGGTAGATGCTGAAATAGTCGTCGGGCACGGTGATGACCTGCAGAACCGCGCGGCCCCCATCGGCCAGCCGGTCCCGGACGGCACCGAAATAGGTGGGCCAGTAGCGTTCGCCCACGGCCTCGACCATCTCAATCGACACGATATTGTCAAACCGCCCGCGCGTGTCGCGATAGTCCTGCAGCCGGATCTCGGCCCGGCCATCGAGCCGCGCATCGGCATAGCCCTTTTGGCTGGGCGACAGGGTCAGCCCGGTGACGGCGTGGCCCCGGTCGGCGGCAGCCTCGGCGAAGCCGCCCCAGCCACAGCCGATCTCCAGCACGCTGTCGCCGCTTAGCTGGTCGAGGATACGGGCGTTTTTGCGGGCCTGTGCGCGGGTCAGATCGCTGTCACCCTCTGCGAACAGGGCCGATGAATAGGTCATCCCGCGGTCAAGCCAGAGGGCATAGAACTCGTTCCCCACATCGTAATGCTTGCGGATGTTGCGCGCGGCACCGGTGCGGGAATTGGCCCGCATGACAGTATTGAGCAGCCGGTAACCGATGCGCGCCCAGAAGCCGCCAAAGACGAAGCTTTCCAGCCGGTTCATGTTCTGAAGCGCGACCTGGCACAGGTCAGCGACCGAGGGCGTGTCCCACAAGCCTGCCAGATAGGTCTCTCCCAACCCGATATCGCCCTTGGCGGCGCAGGCGGTGATGACGGACCAGTCGCGGAGGACCATTTCGGCCTCGGGGGTTCCTTGCCCGAAATCGTAGATCTCGCCCTCGGGCGTGTGCAGGCGCAGGCGGCCTTGGGTGATCTGGCCACAGCTTTCCAGAAAATCGCGTTTCACGCGGGCGGTCAGGAACAGCATCAGCTTACCTCGTCTATGGGGGCGTCGGGACGGGGGCGGTAGAACGCCCCTTTCAGTTTCAGGCGAAGCGCGTGCCAGTGGATCAGAACCCAGGTGCGCGCGGTGCCCGCCGGGCGGCGGATGGCAGCGGTCAGCAAAGTTGTGTTGGTCATCGGGCGGCGGGTGCCTGTCAGGGTCGCAATGACGCCCTCGGGGCCGTTTTCATGACCGATGCGGATGGCGATCCGGTCGGGAGTGATGCGGAACTGAAAGCGGTAGCCGCCCGCGATGTCCTGAAATGGTGACACATGCATCAGCTTTTCGGCCTTTAGCACCTCTTGCGGGCCTATGGCGGCAAAGCCCGGATGCGCGGACAGATAGCTGTGGCGGTCACCGAAGGTATTGGTCACCTCTGATATCACCGCGACCAGATCGTCGCCGCGAAAGGCCAGCCAGAAGCTGACGGGGTTGAAGACACGGCCAAGGAAGGCCGGTTGTGTCAGAAGCAGGATGCGCGCGTTCGTCAGGCCGCGTTCCGTCAGCACCTCCCGCGCCCAGGCTACACCGCGCCCCTCGCCCGGCGGGCCGCCATGGTGGCGGTCCTGCACGGAATAAAGCCCTGCGCGGTTTCGGGCGAACAGCGTAGGGTAATCGCGGGCGTCGGGGTCGATCAGCACGAAATCCACCCCATGGGTGAAGGCGTGCCTTATGGCGCCGCGCCGCGCATGGGTGGTCTGGCTTTGCAGATGTTCGGGCCAGAGGCTCATGCCGCCATGACCTGTTGATCCTGCAACGCGCGGACGATGCGCACGGCGCTGGCGAACCCGTCTTCGTGAAAACCATGGCGGGTATAGGCGCCCGCGAACCACGTATTGTTGCGGCCCTGCATGTCGCGCAGCTGCCCCTGTGCGCGCAGCGCGGCCAGGTCGAAGACCGGATGGGCGAAGGTGTTCTGATCATAGACCAGATCGTCCCTGATCGGGCGGGCGGGGTTCAGGGTGATGAAATGCGGGTCATCCTCGGGGATGTTTTGCAGCCGGTTCATCCAGTAGCTGACGCCGATGCGGGTGCTTTGGGCGGTTTTTTCCGCCTGATAGACCCAGGACGACCAGACCTTGCGTCGCTTGGGCATCTGGGACGGGTCGCGATGCAACCAGACCTGGTTATCCTGAAACCGGATCGCGGACAGCGCCTGATATTCGTCCTTGGTGGGCCGGTCCAGAAGCCGCAGCGCCTGATCGGAATGGCAGGCAAAGATGACATGATCGAAGACCTCGGCCGCGCCTTCGGTCAGGACCGTGGCCGTGCTGGCAGACCGGCGCACGGATTTCACCGGCTGGCCGATGCGCAGATCGGCACCGACCGCGCGCAGGTGGGTTTCCAGCCGGGTCACATATTCGCGGCTGCCGCCATCCACCGTCCACCATTGATGCTGGCCGCTGGCCGACATCAGCGCATGGTTGCGGAAGAACTGTACCAGCGCTTTGGCGGGGAAAGACAAGATCTGGTCCGGCGGCGTCGACCAGATCGCGCCAGACAGCGGCACCAGGTAATAGTCGCGGAACCAGCGGCCCAGTTTCAAGTCGCGCATCAGGTCGGCGATGGTGGCGCTGTCGTCCTTGGCCAGTGCCTCGGCCCGTGCATTAAAGCGCAGGATATCGCGCAGCATTCGCAGGAAACCGGGGCGCATGAGGTTCGACCGCTGCGCCAAAAGCGCATCAATATCCTTCAGCCCGTATTCGATGCGGCCACTATCCACGGTGGCCCCAAAGCTCATATCGCTTTTGGCAACCGGGACGTCCAGATCCTGAAACATCCGGGTCATGTGCGGGTAATTGGCATAGTTGAAGACGATGAACCCGGTATCGACCGGCCGATCCCCGTGTCGGCCCGCCATGACGGTGCGGGCATGGCCCCCAAGGCGCGGCTCTGCTTCATAGAGCGTCACCGCATCCGTGCGCGACAGCAGCCATGCGGCTGCAAGCCCCGAGATGCCACCGCCGATAATGGCGATGCGGCGGGCGGGGCGAAAAGGGGCGTCAAAGGACATGGGTCTCTCCGTCAGGGTCGGTTGCTGGGGATACGGGGCCGCAAAAAGATCGGATCAAAAATGATCCACAAATTGCGCGGCTGCGTAGACATCGTATGTTGATTGAGACGGACAGGAGCCAGACCCGGACATGGTCGCGCCCAAGGCGCGTGCCGCGACCGATGAACAAGGATAGATGCGCGGTGCCGCAGGGGGCAGAGATTTCAGACCAGACGGCATGGATGCTGGCGGTGCGCGACGGGCGCGATCGGGCGGCCTTTGCGCGGCTTTTTGACTTCTACGCGCCGAGGCTGAAGGGGTTTGTCATGCGCTCGGGCACCGATGCGGCCATTGCCGAGGAAATCGTACAGGACGTGATGCTGACCATCTGGCACAAGGCCGCGCAGTTTGACCCGGAACGGGCGCAGGTTTCCGGTTGGATCTACCAGATCACCCGCAACCGCCAGATCGACACGATCCGCCGCACTGGCCGCGCGATGCCCGAGGAGTTGAAGCACGATGAGGATCACGAGCCCGATGCCGGGCAGGTGCTGGCGCTGGAACAGGAAGCGGGAAAGTTGAAACAGGCGCTCGGCCGCCTGAAACCAGACCAGCGGGCGATGATCGAAAAGGCCTATCTGGGCGATCTGACCCATCAGGAAATCCGCGAACAGACAGGGTTGCCGCTGGGCACCATAAAATCCCGCATCCGGCTGGGGCTGGAACGGTTGCGGCACGAGTTGAAAGAGCTGCGAGAGCAATGAGTAAGATTACCCATCACATTCCCGAGCCGATGCTTGCGGCCTATGCCGCCGGAACCCTGCCGCCGGTGTTTGAAACCGTCGTGGCGACGCATGTGTCCATGTGCTCAACCTGCCGGGCTGGTCTTCAGGCGCATGAGGTTGCAGGTGGCGCTGTGCTGGAGACGGGCGGTGGGGCCGATCTGTCGGGCGCGCTGAAGGCTGATGTGCTGGCGCTGCTGGACGGGCCCGCGCCCGAAGAACGCCCCGCGCCCAAGCGCAAGGGCATCTATCCGGGCCCGGTGATGGCGGCGCTGAAAGATCGCGAACCGCGCTGGAAAAGCCTGGGATTTGGCGTGAAGCAAAGCATCCTGATGGACGGGCCCGAGGGCAGCCTGCGGCTGCTGCATATCCCGCCAGGCCGCGCGGTGCCGGATCACGGCCATAACGGGATCGAGATGACCTTGGTCCTGCAAGGCAGTTTCGCGGATGAAACCGGCACGTTCGGCGTCGGTGATCTGGAGGTTGCGAATGAGGATCTGGAACACACACCGGTCGCGGGCGAAGGTCTGCCCTGCATCTGCCTGGCCGCCACCGATGCGCCCCTGCGCTTCATGACCTTCGTGCCGCGCCTGTTACAGCCATTGTTCCGGATCTGAAGCCCCGTAGGGTGGGCAGTTTGCCCACCTTCCTTATTATCCCCTGAGCCGGATATCTGCCGTCCGCGCGTGGCCTTCCATGCCTTCCAGCCGGGAAATCCGTGCCGCCGCCTCGGCCACGGGGCGTGCGCCTTCCTGCGTCGCCCGTTGCCAGGTTACCGTCTTCAGGAACTTGTGCACCGACAGCCCGCCAGTATAGCGCGCGGCACCCGAGGTGGGCAGCACATGGTTGGGGCCGGCGCATTTGTCGCCAAAGGCCACCGTCGTTTCCGCCCCCAGAAACAGCGAGCCATAGACCCGAAGCCGATTGAGCCACCAATCCAGCCCCTCGGCCTGCACATGCAGATGTTCCGGGGCATATCGGTCAGCGGTACGGGCCATCTCCTCGAACGTGGCGCACAGGATGATCTCACCATGATTGGCCCAGGCCGACCGGGCGCTGTCGGCGTTCGGGGGCGGAAGCGTTTCGATGAGCCGCGGCACCAGGGCCTGAACGCTTTGCGCCAGCGTGGTATCGTTCGTCACCAGCCAGACCGGCGAATTATAGCCGTGTTCCGCCTGCCCAACCAGATCCCAGGCTACGGTTTCCGGGCTGGCGTTGCGATCTGCAAGGATCATGGAATCGGTCGGCCCCGCCACCATGTCGATGCCGATGGGTCCGAAAAGCTGCCGCTTGGCCTCGGCCACATACTGGTTGCCGGGGCCAACCAGAATATCCGCCCCCGGCAGGCCGAAATGCCCATGCGCCATGGCCGCCACCGCCTGCACCCCGCCAAGTGCCAGGATCGCGTCGGCGCCGGCAAGGTCCATGGTGAAGACGATGGCATCGGGAATGCCGGTGCCGGGTTTGGCGGGCGAGGCGGCGGTGATATGGGGCACGCCCGCCACCTTGGCCGTGGTGATCGTCATCAGCGCCGACGCCACATGGGCATAGCGCCCGCCCGGCACGTAGCAGCCTGCGGCGGACACCGGGATCAGTTTCTGCCCGGCCATCAACCCCGGCGCCAGCTCGATCTCGCAATCGGTGACAGAGGCGCGCTGCGCTTCGGCAAAGCGGCGGATGTTGTCATGGGCGTAGCGAATGTCGGCCTTCACCGTATCCGGCACGCGGGCAATGGCGCGGGCGCGGTCGGCGTCCGACAACAGGATATCGCCCTGCCAGCCGTCGAATTGCGCGGCCATGCGGCGGACGGCGTCTTCGCCCTCGGTCTCGATCACCCGCAGCATCAGCGCAACCTGATCGGACAGGTCGCGATTGTCGTCACGATCCGGCGGTGTGGCGTGTTTCACATAGGTAATGGCCATCGCACCCAAAGCTCCTGACGTCCTGACGGGGTACCGGAAACTTTGGGGCGATGGCACGATTTCGTCAATAAAATTAGTGGATTACGGCGTTCATTTCGGATTCGTGAAATCCCGGATTTCAGACGGTGAAAGCGGCAGCCAGCGCGTCGCGCGACAGGGCCGATTTCGCCCGCTCAAAGGACACCGCGCCGCGGTCGAGCACATAGAATCGGTCACCCATGTCATAGGCGAAGTCAAAATATTGCTCGACCAGGACGATGGCCATATCGCCCTGATCGCGCAGATAGCCGATGACCCGGCCGATCTGCTGGATGATGTTGGGCTGAATGCCCTCGGTCGGTTCATCAAGCAGCAAGAGCTTGGGTTTCGTGACCAAGGCGCGGCCGATGGCCAGCTGCTGCTGCTGCCCGCCCGACAGGTCACCACCGCGCCGGTGCTTCATCTCTTTGAGGACCGGGAACAGTTCAAAAATCTGATCGGGGATCATCCGTTCGCCGCGCGGCAGGCAGGCCAGCCCGGTTTCAAGGTTTTCCTGCACCGTCAGCAGCGGAAAGATCATGCGCCCCTGGGGCACATAGCCGACGCCGCGCGCGGCCATCTGGTGCGGGGGCAGGGGCGGCAGGTCGTCCCCGTCAAGGCTGAGCGCGCCGCCCGACCGGGCATGGGTGCCCGAGATGGCCTTTAGCAGGCTGGTTTTGCCGACGCCATTGGTGCCCATGACACAGGTGACTTGCCCCTGGGTGGCCTCCAACGAGATGCCATGCAGGATCTGACTGCCGGAATAATGCAGGGTAAGATCGGTGATGTTCAGCATGGGCCGCGTCTCCGGTGGGGGCGGGTTGGGTCATCCATCATGGTCAGCGCCCCAGATATACGTCGATGACCTGCTGGTTCGCGGTCACATGATCCAGGCTGCCCTCGGCCAGCACCGATCCTTCGTGCAGCACCGTGACCTTGCAGTTCAGTTTGCGCACGAAATCCATGTCATGTTCCACCACCACAACGGCGCGGGTCTTCGCGGCCTCTTTCAGCAGTTCGGTGGTATGGTCGCGTTCCGGTCCGGTCATGCCCGCCGCCGGTTCGTCGACCAGCAAAAGGCGGGGTTCCTGTGCCAGCAGCATTCCGATTTCCAGCCATTGCTTTTGCCCGTGGCTGAGAATGCCCGCCTGCGTGTCCAGATGATCGGACAGGCCGATTTCGGCAGCCAGTTCCTCAACCCGCGCGTGATCCTCGGGCGCGGGTTTGAACAGCAGCACCGCCAGTGGCCCGCGATCCTTTTTCAGCGCCACCATCAGGTTGTCGGCAACGGTCTGATCCTCGAAGACGGTGGGGCGCTGAAACTTGCGACCCACGCCTTCGCGGGCGATTTGTGCTTCGTTCAGGCCAAGCAGCGAGACCGACTTGTCGCCCCACAGGACATGGCCCTCATCGGGGCGGGTTTTGCCGGTGACGATGTCCATAAAGGTGGTCTTGCCCGCCCCGTTGGGGCCGATCACGGCGCGCAGCTCTGCCGGGCCGATCTGGAATGACAGGTTGTTGATGGCGCGGAACCCGTCAAAGGTGACGGAAACGCCGGACACTTCCAGAAGCGTGCTCATTTCGCCGCCCTCCGCGTGATCAGATCGACCAGCCCGCCAAGCCCCTTGGGCGCGAAGAGGGTGACCAGAACAAAGCCCAGGCCAAGCAGCACGGTCCACCAATCCACCCATTGGATGGTGTAAAAGCCCAGATTCACATCCGGTGCCCGACCGCCGGTGAACCAGGTCGACAGCAGCGACACAACCGCCGCGCCGATGACCGCCCCGTAAAGCCGCCCGCGCCCGCCGATGGCCACCCAGACCGCCAGATAGATTGACGCGATCGGCGCCAGTTCATCGGGGTTGATGATACCCGCCTGCGGGTAATACAGCGCCCCCGCGATCCCGGCCATGACGGCGGTCAGTGTGAAGACAAAGAGCTTGTACCCCTCGACCGAGTAGCCCAGGAACCGCACCCGCGCCTCATCATCGCGGATGCCGCGGATCACGTTGCCGAATTTGCCCGACATGACCCAGGCCGCCACCACATAGGCCAGTGCCAGCGCCCCGACCGAGGCCCAGAGGAACCAGACCGAGGTGACCGCCTGCGGGATATCCTCGGCACCGGGCAGGTTCTGCAACCCCGACAGCCCGTTATTGCCCCGCAACCCGGTGTCGTTCTGGAACAGGTAAAGCGACAGGGCCAGCGTCATGGCCTGGGTCAGGATCGACAGGTAAACGCCCGTGACACGGCTGCGGAAGGCCAGCCAGCCAAAGACCAGCGCCAGCAGCCCCGGTGCCAGCACTACCAGCGCCAGCTGTGCAATCAGGCTGTCGGCAAAGGCCCACATCCACGGGAAACTGTCGCCGCCGACGACCCCGAAGATCTGCACCGCCACCGCATCGGTCAGTTCCTGCGGGGTGGGTGGCAGCGCGCCCTGCGCCAGCGAGGCGGCAATCACATCCTCGGTCCTTGCCACCATCAGCCACATGCCGATCATGTAGCCGCCAAGCGCGAAGAAGGCGAAATGCCCAAGGCTGAGAATGCCGCAATAGCCCCAGACCATGTCCATCGCCAGCGCGATGATGCACAGGCACACGGTCATGCCCAGGGTCTTGACCAGTGAGGTGGACATCGCGCCGCTGCCATAACCTTCCGACAGCAGCGTCACGGCAAAGGCGAAGGTGGCAAGGATCACCAGCATGATCGGGACCGAGCGGTTCTTGCGGAACAGGGTGTTCATGTCTCAGACCTCCGCCGCGCGGCCCTTGAGGGCGACGATGCCCTTGGGCCGGAACTGGATGAACAGGATGACGAAGAGGATCATATAGGTCTGCGCCGCCAGCGTGTTCGACGGGTTCAACCACTCGATCCCCTTTTGCAGGAAGCCGATCAGGCTGGCCCCGGCCAGCGTGCCGAAGATATTGCCGACGCCACCCACGACCACGGTCATGAAGCTTTGCACAATATAGTTGGCCCCCAGTTCCGGTGTCACCTGTGCGAACAGGCCGATGGCGACGCCCGCGATGCCGGCAATGCCCGATCCCAGCCCGAAGGTCAGCATGTTGATGCGGTCGGGGTTGATCCCCATGGACGAGGCCATTGACGGGTTCTGCGTCACCGCCCGAACCTCCAGCCCCAGACGGGTCTTGTTCAGGATCAGCCACAGCAGGCAGAAGAAGATGACGCCAAGCGCGAAGATCGCGATGCGGATATAGCTGATCGCCACCACGTCGTTGAACACCAGCGACCCGGCCAGCCAATCCGGCGCGGTAAAGGGCCGGGCCTGTGCGCCAAAGATCTGGCGGGTGACCTGTTGCAGCGCGATGGAAATGCCGAACGTGGCCAGCAGGGTTTCCAGAGGCCGGGAATAAAGCCAGCGGATCACCAGCCGTTCCATCGCCACGCCAGCGCCGAAGGTGATGACGAAGGCCAATGGCAGCGCCACGATGATCGACACGGTGTAGTCGGGGATCAGGGTCTGCACGACATAGCCCGTATAGGCCCCCATCATGATGAACTCACCATGGGCCATGTTGATCACGCCCATCACGCCAAAGGTGATGGCCAGCCCGATCGCGGCCAGAAAGTAGATCGAGGCCAGCGAGATACCGTCCAGCGACAGGTCCACCATTTCCAGCACGCCGACGCGGGTATTGATCGCGGCAACGGTGGCCTCGGCGGCGTCGGTCACGGCCTGCGACCGTTCCCGGTAGGCGTCGTAGTAGACATGGGCGGCAACGGCTGCGCGCTGGTCGGCCTCGGTCGGGGCGGGCGGGGCCAGACCTTCGGCGACAAGCGCATCATAGGCGGCTGCGCGGGCGGCGTCAGTGTTCAGCGTGTGAACCGGCAGCCCCATGATGGTGCCGTCCTCGATATGGGCGATCAGCGCCTCGCGCCGGTCGGCGGCGGTGACCAGGGCCGGGGCCAGGTCTTCGTCCACCAGCATCGCATAGGCTTCATCCAGCGGCAGCGCATCGCTGCCGGGGTCAAGGACCTGGGCGATATTCGCGTCCTCCGGCAGGGCCTCGGCCACGGCGCGGGTGGTGGTCAGCACCGGGTTCAGCGCGGCGCGCGCTTCGACGCGCAGATCGCCCGCCAGGCTTTCAATGGCGGCCACGCGCGCGGCGTCGTCCTCGGCAAAGGCAATGGTCATGCGGGTCAGCAGCCATTGCGCCGTATCGCGCAGGTCCGGGTCGGTCTCGATCTCCAGCATCCGTTCGATCAGCGGGATCTGACCCGCTTCGGGCGCGCGGTTAACCGCGTCCAGCGCGGTGGCGCGGGTGGTGATGTCGGGCGACAACAGTTGAAACTCGACCAGCGCTGCGCCGATCACCGTTTGAACCCCGCGGTTCGGGCGCAGTTGGGACAGGTCCCTGCTGCCGGCGGTTCCCAGAACCTCGCCGGTGTCGATGTCCAGCAGAACCAGCGGATCGGCGTCTTCATCATCTACAAAAACGAACAGCCCGTCGCTGTCGCGCATATACAGCTCCCGGGCCTGCCAGCGTTCCAGGAATTGCGGCAGACCGTCGGGCTGCGCTTCGGCCAGCGCGTCCAGCACGGTCTGAACGGTGCGCCGCGACGCGCGTTCAACCAGATCGTGATGATCCTGCAGCACGGTTTGCAGCGGCGCCTCGGCCTGGGCGTGGGTGGGGGACGATGTAAGGACGGTGGCCAGCAACGTGGCCAGGATCAGCCTGAGCATGAGGTCTTCTTGCCCTTGAGGGGAAGCGAGGGAAAAGGGGGCCACGATGGTGCGCGGCCCCCCAGGATGATCCGGTCAGATCAGTAGTTCGATTCCAGCTGAACGCAGGTCTCGGTTTCGGTGTTGTACATGCCGCAGCCAAGGCCCGGCCAATCCGATGTCAGGACGGCGCTTTCGGCCAGATAGTCGGTCCAGGCGTCGCCCGGCACTTCTTCGGTCTGGCTGATGATGTCGAACTGACCGTCAGCCTGGATTTCACCGATCAGAACCGGCTTGGCCAGGTGGTGGTTCGGCAGCATGACCGACGTGCCGCCGGTCAGGTTCGGGAATTCCTGCCCGTACATCGCGTCGCGCACCGCGTCGACCTCGGTGGTGCCCGCTTCGGTCACCGCGTTCACCCACATGTTGAAGCCGATATAGTGGGCTTCCATCGGGTCGTTGGTCACGCGGTCAGGGTCTTCGGTGAATTCCTGCCAGGCGCTGATGAAGGCTTCGTTTTCCGGGGTGTCGGCGGACTGGAAGTAGTTCCAGGCAGCCAGGTGGCCGACAAGGTTGGCGGTGTCCAGACCGGCCAGTTCCTCTTCCCCGACCGAGAAGGCCACAACGGGGATGTCATCGGCGGACACGCCAGAGGCCGCCAGTTCGTTGTAGAAGCCGACATTCGCGTCGCCGTTGATGGTCGAGATCACGCCGACCTGCTGGCCGCTTTCGCCAAGTGCCACCACGTCAGACACGATGGACGACCAATCGGAATGACCGAAGGGGGTGTAGTTGACGAAGATGTTCTCTTCCGGGATGCCATGGTCTAGCAGGTACTGTTCCAGAATCCGGTTCGTGGTGCGCGGATAGACATAGTCGGTGCCAAGCAGGGCAAAGGTTTCGACGCCCAGTTCTTCCAGGAAGTAGTCAACCGCCGGGATCGCCTGCTGGTTGGGGGCCGCGCCGGTGTAGAAGACGTTGCGGCTGCTTTCTTCGCCCTCGTACTGGACGGGGTAGAACATCAGGCCGTTCAGCTCCTCGATGACGGGCAGCACGGATTTGCGGCTGACCGAGGTCCAGCAGCCGAAGATCACGTCCACATCATGGACGGTCAGCAATTCGCGGGCGCGTTCCGCGAACAGCGGCCAGTCCGAGGCCGGATCGACGACGACGGGCACGATCTCTTCACCCAGCAGGCCGCCAGCGGCGTTCTGCTGTTCGATCAGCATCAGCATCACATCGCGCAGCGTGGTTTCCGAGATCGCCATCGTGCCCGACAGCGAGTGCAGGATGCCAACGCGGATTTCGGCATTCGCGCTTGTGGCGCAAACTGCGGCCAGAGCGCTTGAAAGAAGCAATTTCTTCATGTTCGGGGTTCCCTTTCCTGTCCATGTTTTGTGCAGACGCAGCATTCCTGTGCGATTCTTCGTGTTGCTGTCTGCATCAAAATTTGGCTATATGTGGTGCAATTTTTGCACAACAAAGCTGTGGTTACCCATGCGTCACCTGCGAATTTACCGTGCCATCCGGCTGATTGCGCGCGAGGGTTCGATCCGCAAAGCAGCGGAAATATTGACGATTTCGCCCTCTGCCCTGAACCGTTCGGTGCTGTCCTTTGAAGAGGAACTGGGCACCGAGATATTCGAACGCCTGCCCGGCGGTGTTCGTCTTTCGGTCGCGGGTGAGTTATTGTTTCGCCACACGGATGAGCACCTTTCGCGCATGGATGACTACCTTTCGCTCATCTCCGAGATGAAGGGCGGGGGTGCCGGCACGCTACGGTTGTCTGTTTCCGGGGATCTGTCGGAAAATCTGCTGCCCGATCTTCTGGCCCGGTTCCGTCGCGCCCATCCCGGAATCGAGGTTCTGGCGGAAGAGGCCGAAACCCCCGATCCACTGCTGGCGCGGCGGGTGGATCTGGCCTTGCTGACCTGGCCGCAGACCGAACCGGGGGTCGAGGTGATCCATTCCCATCAGGCGCAGGTGATCGGTCGCGTGGCCCGGTCGCATCCGCAGGCGGGCGGTCACCTGTCGCTGGCCGATCTGGCCGATCACACCCTGATCCTGCCGCCCGAAGGCACCGGGTTGCGGGGCGCAGCCGACCGGGCGTTGCGCCGTAACCGGGCGGTGCCGGGGGCCACTATGGTCTATCCACGGTTGATCTGGGTACTGGCGGCGGGGGACCGGCCCGATCTGCAACTGGAACTGACCGCGCGTCCCGGTCTGCCGGAAACGCCGCATGTGGGACATGCCAATCTCGAGGCCATGCGCTTTGGCCCGGTCCAGATCACGCTGCTGCGGCGGTCCGAGGGACTGTTGCCGCGCCCGGCAGAGCTGTTTACCTCGGCCCTGCACCGGTATCTGGACATGGGTCTGGGCGGCTAGGCGAAAAATAATTCGCTTTCCTCCCAAGGATCGGGGGCTAGGTTGCGTCCTAGGTAGGACATGCGCATGAGTGTAAGTGATCAGGACCTGGCCCTTGCGGCTGCCGGTGGCGATGCAGATGCCTTTGAGGCGCTGCTGTCGCGGAACTATGACCGGCTGTTCGCGCTCTGCTTTCGCCTGACCGGCGCGCGGGCCGAGGCCGAGGACCTGACGCAGGATATCTGCGCCGCGCTGCCCGCCAAGCTCGCCAGTTACCGGGGGCAGGCGCAGGTGACGACATGGCTATACCGTGTGGCGGTGAACGCCGCGACCGACCGCCGCCGCCGCGCCGCCGCCCATGCCCGCGCGGCAGAGGGTTGGGGCGATTGGGAAGTGAACCGTCAGAAGGCGGCGCAAGAAGAAACCGAACAGGTCGCATGGCTTTACCGCGCCATGGGGCAGCTGTCGGACACATTGCGCGACACGCTGGCCTTGGTGCTCGACGACCTGACCCATGCCCAGGTGGCCGAGATCCTGGGTGTTTCCGAAGGCACGATCAGCTGGCGCATATCCGAGGCCAAAAAGGCGCTCGCCCGTATTCGCAACGAGGAGGAGTCAGCATGACCCCCCGCAACGATGATTTCGATCTGGACGACCTGAGGTCGGCCATGACAGCGGCCACTCCGGCCGCCGATCCCGCGCGCCGCACTGATAATCTGGCGCTGGCGAAAAAAAATTATGAAGCGACCCAAGGATCGCGGACCGAGGCCCGTCAAAGCTCTGATCGTCCCCAAACGGGGGGCTTTTTCAAAGGAGCTTTTGATATGCTGATTTCCCGTACTGCCCTTGGCGGATTGACCGCCACCACCGCCATCGTCGCCGTTGGCTTCCTGTTCCTCAGCCCGCAGGGCCAGAACCTGCTGCGCCCGCCCGCGGATAGTGGTCCGGTTATCGTGGAACCAGAGGTCGTTCTGGGCGTGGACCGCGAAACCGCGCAGGAAACCGAAGCCGCGCAGGACGCGGATCTTATCATTGTCGAAACCGCAGAAGAGGCCGCCCCCGGCACCCTTCGCGATGCAGAACAGGAAGAGGGCCGCCTTCAGGCACCGCAGCCAGCCCCCGGTGCCCCCCCGTCACCGGTGCCCTTTGGTGGTGGTCTTCTGGATCTCTATTCCAGCGGTGAGGGTGCCAGCATCCAGCAGCAGGGTTACGGCAACAGCGCTGTCCTGAATTCACGTGGGGCTGCACCGACCGGCATCGTTGGGGGCCTGATTTACTCGCCCGATATCGTCGCCGCGCCCGAGGCCAACACCGAGGAATTCGCCAACGAAGAAGACAACCCCCTGCGCATCACCGCCGATGACCCGGTTTCGACCTTCTCGATCGACGTCGACACGGCCTCTTGGTCGCTTTTGCGCTCCTCGCTCAACCGTGGCCAGATGCCGAACCCGGACTCCGTCCGCATCGAGGAGATGATCAACTACTTCCCCTATGATTACGCCGCCCCCGACGCGGACGATATCAGTCCCTTCCGCCCCACGGTGAACGTGTTTGAAACGCCCTGGAACCCCGACACCCGCCTGGTGCGCATCGGGTTGCAAGGCGATTTGCCCGCGATTGAGGACCGTCCGGCCCTGAACCTGGTGTTCCTGATCGACACCTCGGGGTCGATGAACGATCCGACCAAACTGCCACTGCTGATCCAGTCCTTCCGCCTGATGCTGGACCGGCTGGACCCTGAGGATGAGGTCGCCATCGTGACCTATGCGGGCAATGCGGGCGTGGCGCTCGAACCGACCCCCGCCAGCGATCGCGACGCCATCGAGGCCGCACTCACCAGCCTTCAGGCTGGCGGCTCCACCAATGGTGTGGGTGGGTTGCAAGTGGCCTATGGGTTGGCCAACCAAATGGCAGAAGACGGCGAAGTCAGCCGTGTGTTGCTGGCCACCGACGGTGATTTCAACGTTGGTATCTCCAACCCCGAGGCGCTGACCGATTTCATCGCCGACCAGCGCGACAGCGGCACCTACCTGTCCGTGCTCGGCTTTGGGCGCGGCAACCTGCAGGACGACACGATGCAGGCGCTGGCCCAGAACGGCAACGGCACGGCGGCCTATATCGACACGCTGAACGAAGCGCAGCGGGTGCTGGTCGATCAGCTGGCGGGCGCGCTCTTCCCCATTGCCGATGACGTCAAGATCCAGGTGGAGTTCAACCCCGCCGTGATCGCTGAATATCGGCTTATCGGCTATGAAACCCGGGCACTGGCGCGCGAGGATTTCAACAATGACGACGTTGACGCCGGTGAATTGGG
>Ga0213841_1000850_pt1 | contig 22114 bp, 24 predicted proteins | sample SWPATP23_FD_160125 | JGI IMG/M metagenome (GOLD analysis project Ga0213841, IMG submission 160125) | Coastal seawater microbial communities from Marineland, Florida, United States - SWPA TP2 #3 | ecosystem: Environmental > Aquatic > Marine > Coastal | place: USA: Florida | collected 2016-08-14 | reverse complement strand
CACGGGATCTGGCTGGGAAACGGCCTGCCGCTGGATCTGTCGATCTTCGGCACGGGGTAGGGCTATGTTCAAGGGCTTTCCCGATTGGCCGCCGATCTGGTTTGCGGGCTTTTGCGCCGCGGCCTGGCTTTTGGCGCGTGAATTGCCTTTGGTGGTCGCGTTCGGGCCGCTCTTCTGGGGCATTGGCCTGGTGATGATCGCAGGGGGATTGGTGTTGATCGGCTGGTCGGCGCTGTGGTTTTGGCGCAAGAAAACCCCGATCGAGCCACATCACACGCCGAAGGCGCTGATCGTGGAAGGCCCCTATCGCTGGTCGCGCAATCCGATCTATCTGGCGATGGTCGCCATGCTGATCGGCTATGTGCTGTGGCTGGGGGTGCTTAGCCCTGTGCTGCTGCCGGGGGTGTTCGTTTCGGTCCTGACGCGGCGCTTCATCCAGCCCGAGGAAGACGGCCTGATCGAAAGTTTCGGGCTTGAGGCGCGGCGCTATCTTCAACAAACCCGGCGCTGGCTGTAACGCGATCTCGCAAAGGCTTGATTGGCGTCGGCAGAGCGGGTTCACTACCTTTCAGGGGACACTTGGGAACACTCACGAACATCATGCGCCATTTCATAACCTCTCTCGCCTTGGGTCTGCTTGCGCTGACCGCCCCCGTGGCCCGCGCCGACAGCCCGGTTGTGGTGGAACTGTTCACCTCGCAGGGCTGTTCCGCCTGCCCGCCCGCCGATGCGCTGCTGTCGCAGCTGGCGGACCGAGAGGATGTGATCGCCCTGGCGCTGCATGTGGACTACTGGGATTATATCGGATGGGCCGATACCTTTGCCTCGGGCCAGTTCACGCAGCGACAGAACGCCTATGCCCACGCCGCAGGCCAGCGCATGATCTATACGCCGCAGATGATCGTCGGCGGGGTGGAACATGTGGTGGGCTACGAGCCTATGGATGTGGCGGATCTGATTGCCCGCTATCGCACGGTGGATTACCCGGTTGAGGTGACGCTGGCGCGGGGCGAGGGCGGTCTGGTGCTGCGGGCGGTGGCGACGATGGCGCTGGATAGCCCCGGCATGGTGGTGCAGGTGGTGCGATACCAGCCCCGCGAGACGGTCGAGATCGGGCGTGGCGAAAATGCCGGCCGTACGGTCGAATACAGCAACATCGTGACCGAATGGCTGCAAGTCGGCGAGTGGTCGGGCGCGGAACCCTTCGAGCTTCAGCTGGTTGATGCATCGCCCTTGCCGGTGGTGGCGATCGTCCAGATGGCCGGGCCCGGTCAGATTTTGGGTGCTGCGCGGCTGGACTGAGCAGCCAGGTGCCCAGAGGGTGGCCAGGCAGAACGGCCAGATCAGGCCAGGAAGACACCCATCACGACGGACATCAGGCCAAGGGCCGAGATCAGCAGCGCCCCCATGTTCAGATAGACGATACGCTGCAGGCGGCTGCGGGTTTCCACATCGGGTAGATTGGCCCGCCGCACCCGGATGGCGGCGGCAATGCAATAGGCGATGATCACAAGCCCAAGGGCCGTCAGCCCCGCGCCACACCAGACCAGCCATTCCATCTGCATATCTCCCTCGTATTGCTGCCGATCCCCGCCTAGCCGAGGCCGCGGCGCTTCGCAAGCCTTGCAGGGCGCGGGCAGGGGGGCTAGACCGTGGCTCTGGTAAGATCCGGCAATGAGAGGCAGGCCCGATGGATGACACGACGTCCCCCCCCGACAGCTACCGCGTGACCGCAGACGAGCTGCGCCAGTTCATCGAACGGGTGGAACGGCTGGAGATGGAAAAGAAGGATATCGCTGACCAGGTCAAGGAGGTCATGGCCGAGGCCAAGGGGCGCGGCTATGACACCAAGGTGATGCGCAAGGTGATCGCGCTGCGCAAGCGCGAGCCCGACGATATCGCCGAGGAAGAGGCAGTCATGGAGATGTACAAGGAAGCGCTTGGAATGCGCTGACCTCGTCGCGCCTTTGGCGCGCCGATCCGGGGGGCGGCCCGCGTCACCCCCCGCTTGCGCGGGGACCTCCTTGGGCCGCATTGCCATGGACAGGCGGCCCGGACAATGTGCCGGGGCAACCCTGGCGCATGGGCGATCTGTCGGGGCCTCCGGCGGGGATATTTGAAGAACAATGAAGCGGTGACGTGGTCTGGCCCCGGATCAGGGGGTGATCAGCGTCACGCCGGGGATATGGGAGAGGCTATCTATATCCTCTTCATAGGAGGCGGTCATGTCGTCGAGCATCTCGGGGGACCAGCCGGGGGTGTCGAGATCTTCCTCCAACGCATCGTCGAGCGCGTATTTGTCCAGGAACGCCGCCACGACCCGGCGGCGCAGCATTTCGTTTTCCGGCGGGTTTTCTGACAGATAGCGCTGCATCCGGCGGAACCCGGCGGGGTCCATCAGGTCCTCGATCAGATCGTCGACACCATCGAGCGGGGTCAGTGCATCGCAGCCGGCCAGTTCGCGCATCACCTCGCCCCAGATCAGCGGCGTATCCTCGTTGCACCAGACCGAGACCGGGCAATCGGGCACCGCGGCGCGCATCCGCGCCAGCATTTCCGACCAGGCCAGCGCATGGGGCTGCATGTCTTCGGTAAATTCTTCGAACTGACGAAAGCGCGAGGATTTGAACAGCGCCGGGATCAGCGTGGCGGGGTCGCGCATCCCGAGCATGAATTCGACGTTCGCCGTGGGAAACAGGTTGCGCAGGCTGCGCGAGACCCGGTCGATCATCGGCCAGATCTGCGCCCCGATCACCACCAGCCGGTTGATCGACACCATGCGCGGATCGGAAAAGATGATGCGTTCGGTGCCGTCGGGAATGCGGGCGGCCTCAAGGATGTTGCGCTGCAGCTCTTCGGGGGCGGGGGCACCGTCAAGGGCGCGCATCATGTCCTTCATCACATCGCGGTACAGTGCCGGTGTCGGCACCGCGATGCCTTGCTTGGCCAGTGCCTCGCGGTTTTTCAGAAGCGACTGGATCAGCCTGTCGTCATCGGTGCACGGAGCCCCCATGTGAAAGACGACCTGCATGATACACTACCCCTGAATTGACAAAGTCCGCCTGACCCTAACCGGGGCCGAGGCCGAGGCAAAGCCCCAAGATGTCACCGGATCGGGTAGCCTTGCCAGAATTTGATGGGTCTTAGCGCGAAAGTGGTATGCATGGCCGACACATCGGGCAGGGCGGCCAGACAATCGCGGTGGATGCGGTCATAGTCGTCCATGTCGCGGGCGGCGACGCGCAGGGTGTAATCGGCCTGTCCGCTGGTCAGATAGCATTCCAGAATATCGGAGGAGGCGCGCACCGCTGCCTCGAACGCCTCCAGCACGCTGCGTTCCTGGCTGCGCAGGGTGATCTCGACGAAGACCAGCAGGCTGAACCCCAGTTTCCGGCGGCTGAGCCGGGCGGAATAGCCCGCGATCACGCCCGATGTCTCCAAGGTCTTGATGCGGCGATGACAGGCAGAGGCGGACAGGCCCAGGTCTGCGGCCAGTTCGGCGACGGGGCGGCTCGAATCGCGTTGCAATGCGCGCAGGATGCGGGTGTCTGTTGCGTCCATTTTTTGCCGCCAAAGCCCCTCTTTGCGCAAGAATGTGACGCAGTATTCGCCTTTGTACGGCAAAAAATCAATAAATATGCACTGAGTGGCGCGTAATCTGTCGCAAAGGAAACGCCGCGATGGAGGAAATCGTCATGATCGTCGGGTGCCCCAAGGAAATCAAGAACCACGAATACCGGGTCGGTCTGACACCGGAAAGCGCGGGCGAACTGGTGGCCCATGGCCATACGGTCCTGATCGAGACCCATGCCGGGGCCGGTATCGGCGCGATGGACGAAGACTATGTCGCCGCAGGGGCCGCCATTGTCGACACCGCGGCAGAGATCTTCGCCAAGGCCGACATGATCGTGAAGGTCAAGGAACCGCAGGCCGGTGAGCGCGCCATGCTGCGCGAGGGCCAGATCCTCTATACCTACCTGCACCTTGCCCCCGATCCGGAGCAGACCAAGGACCTGATTGCCTCGGGTGCGACCTGCATCGCCTATGAAACCGTGACCGGTGCGGGCGGCGGTTTGCCGCTGCTGAAACCGATGAGCCAGGTCGCCGGTCGGATGTCGATCCAGGCGGGCGCGACGGCGCTGGAGAAATCCCATGGCGGTCGTGGTGTGTTGCTTGGCGGCGTGCCGGGTGTGGTGCCTGCGAAGGTTGCTGTGATCGGCGGCGGCGTGGTGGGCTTCAACGCCGCGCAGATGGCCGTGGGTCTGGGGGCGGATGTGACGATCCTCGACCGTAGCCCTGACGTGCTGGAACGCCTGTCGATCCATTTCGAATCCTCGGCCAAGACGCGGTTTTCAAACCTTGCCAATCTGGCCGAATGCGTGGCCGAGGCTGATCTGGTCATTGGCGCGGTTCTGGTGCCCGGGGCCGCGGCGCCCAAGCTGGTGACGCGCGCCATGCTGTCCACGATGAAGCCCGGCGCGGTTATGGTGGATGTGGCCATTGACCAGGGTGGGTGTTTTGAGACCTCGAAACCCACCACCCATGCGGACCCGATTTATACCGTGGATGGCATCGTGCATTACTGCGTGGCCAATATGCCGGGCGGCGTTGCGCGCACCTCGACCTATGCGCTGAACAACGTGACCCTGCCGCACGCATTGCGCATCGCAGATCTTGGCTGGAAAGAGGCGCTGGCCCGCGACCTGCACCTGGCAAACGGTCTGAACGTCTGGAACCATCAGGTCACGTATGAGGCCGTCGCGCGCGATCTCGGCCTCGACTATACGGCGACCGCAACAGCATTGGCGGACTGATCTGGCACCCCCCAATGCCGGGCCTTTGTGCCCGGCGGGTGACCGCGCGCCCCGGACGATGACCCTTTTCGTCCGGGGCATATTCACGCAAGGCTGGTCACCAAGACCGTCGCCTGACCGTCGCCTCGCGGGCGGCCAAACACCGCCCGCGACACCGCTGCGCAGGGTTTCGCGCTGGACCTTGCCCCGCAGATGCGGCATTAGAACCACAACGCATATCTTGCCGGAGGCACAGCCCATGCTCTCTTTCCTCAACCGTCTGGTAACCTGGTGGAATGATCAAACCATCGGCACGCAGATCTTCACCTGGCGCAACGGCCAGAAGGTGGGCGAAGACGATCAGGGCAATACCTATTACCAGACCCGCGATGGCGCACGCCGGTGGGTTATTTTCAACGGCGAGGCCGAGGCGTCGCGCGTCAGCCCCGACTGGCATGGCTGGCTGCACCACACCTATGAGGAATCGCCTGCCGACCGCCCGCTGCCGCACAAGGCATGGGAAAAGCCACACCAGGCCAATATGACCGGCACCATGGCCGCCTATGCGCCGACCGGATCGCTGCGCCAGGCGCAGCCCACCGAACGCCGCGACTACGAAGCCTGGAGCCCCGAATAAGCGCGCAGGCAGGAGGCATGTGATGTCCGAGAATGCGACAGAGGTTTTCGTTGGCGGCGCGGTTTTGGCGGCGGCCGTGGGGTTCTTTCTTTATGCCGGGCAGGTCACCGGGTATGAAGAGGCTGGCGATGCTTATCAGCTGACGGCCTCGTTCCGTTCGGCCGATGGGCTTGGCGTGGGGACGGATGTGCGCCTTGCGGGTGTGCGGGTGGGGTCGGTCACCGCGCTGGATCTGAACCCGGAAACCTTCCGCGCCGATGTGGATTTCACCGTGGCGGGCAGCATTGAAATTCCCGACGATACGCAGGCGATCATCGCCTCCGAGGGGCTTTTGGGCGGCAATTTCCTGGAACTGGTGCCCGGCGGATCGGCCTTCAACCTTGCCCCCGGCGATGAGGTCTATGAAACCCAGAGCGCCGTCAGCCTGACAACGCTGATCATGCGCGCCGTCGGTGGCGGAGAGGGCGGATGACCCTCCGCGCCCTTGCCGTTGTTCTGGGCCTGCTGCCGCTGGCGGCTGCCGCGCAGCAAGATGGCGTTCAACTGACCATCGAGCCCAATCCGAATGTGGATTCCGGACCGCCGGTTGTGCAAGCCACCGGTGCCATATTGCGGGCCTTGGACAAATCCGTGGGCCGGTCCACCGATATCGAGATTGCCACCGGCGAAACCGTGATCCTGGGCCGGATCGCCGTGCGTCTGCTGGAATGCCGCTACCCCGAAGAGGCACCGGGCTCTGAGGCGTTTGCGCATCTTCAGGTCATGGATCTGGAGGGTGTGCAGCTGTTCGATGGTTGGATGATCGCCTCATCCCCGGCGCTGTCGGCGCTGGAACATCCACGCTATGATGTCTGGGTCTTGCGGTGCAACACGTCCTCGGGCGAGACCGCCGAAGGCTGAGCCAGAAAATCCGCATCCCAATGCAGGGCGCGTTCCAGCCGCTTGTGATAGTCGCTGCGCGGAATTTCCACCGCCCCGAGCGAGATCAGATGGTCGGTCACGAATTGCGTATCGAACAGCTGGAACCCGCCATAGCGCAGCCGGTTGATCAGATAGGCCAGCGCGATCTTTGATGTATCCTTGCGGCGCGAGAACATGCTTTCCCCGAAAAACGCCGCGCCAAGCGCCACGCCATAGACACCGCCCACCAGATCGGGGCCGTCCCAGATTTCCAGAGAATGGGCGAAACCGGCCAGGTGAAGCTGTTCATACAGGTCGGAAATCCGCGGATTGATCCAGGTTTCGGCCCGGTCCGCGCAGCCTTCGACCGTGCCGATGAAATCGGTATCGACCTTGATCTGATAAGGCTGACGCCGAATGGTGCGCGCCAGAGACCGAGAGATATGGAAGCCGTTCAGCGGAATGATGCCACGCATCTGCGGATCGACCCAGAAGACCTCGGGGTCGGTGCGCGATTCCGACATCGGGAAAATGCCCGCCGAATAGGCGCGCAGCAGCAAATCGGGCGTAAGCGCCGGGCGCTGCGGGGTCAACAGGTCATGGGGCATAGGAAGCAGGATCCGATATCGGTTAAGAACCCCACCCTAGCGCAAGCCGGGGGGGCGGGACCATAGCCGCCTTGCGGACATTGTGTTTCCAAAGAGGCCATGCTTGAAATGTCAGAATATGCTTGTGTTTTCGGCATGGGAGGTCGCTTGAAACATGTTGCGCCGGGATTTTTTGAAACGGACGGGTGGCATGGCTGCTTTGGCCAGCTTTCCGGGGGGTGTCATGGCCAGTGAAAACGGGCTGAGCGTGCCCCCGGAAGAGGCCCCGCATCAACGGACCTTCATGCAATGGCCGAGTAGCCGCGAGGTCTATGACGACGCGGAATTTCTGCGGATGACGCAAGCCACCATCGCCGACATTGCCAGCACGATTGCCGCGTTCGAGCCGGTCACGCTGCTGGCCGCGCCTGAGCATCACGCGCGGATCGGCCGGATGGTGTCCGGCGCGGTGGAGCTGTGGGACATTCCGACCGAGGATCTGTGGTGCCGCGATGCCGGCCCCCTGTTCGCGCGGCGCGCTGATGGATCGCTGGTGGTCAGCCATCTGCAATTCAATGGCTGGGGGAACAAACAGGTGGACACCCATGACAGCCAGATTGCCACCCGCGTGGCGGCCCGGCTCGGGCTACCGGTTATTCCGTCCGGTGTGGTGGGCGAGGCCGGGGGCGTCGATTATGACGGGCACGGGCTGCTGATCGGTCATGAAAGCAGTTGGGTGATCGCCAACCGCAATCCCGGTCTCAGCCGTGCAGAGGTCGAGGCGCGGTTGCTAGCCGCCTATGGCGCGACGCGGATGATCTGGACCCCAGGCGTGCGTGGGCAAGACATTACTGATTATCACATCGACAGCCTCGCACGTTTCACGGGCCCCAATAGGGTGCTGATCAACCTACCCGACGAACCCGATGGGGCCGACCCGTTCCACATGGCCGCGCTGGAAACCCACGACGCGCTGATCGCGGGCGGGGTAGAGGTCGAGGTGATCCCGGAGCCCTGGGAACGCCGTGTCGACAGCGAGGATTTCGTGGCCTCCTACGCCAACTACTACGTCTGCAACGGCGCGGTGATCGCGGCGGAATTTGGCGACGCCGAAACCGATGAGATTGCGCGCGAGGCACTGGCCCGCCACTACCCGGACCGCGAAGTGGTGACGCTGAATGTCGATCCCCTGGGGGAACTTGGCGGCGGCATCCATTGCGCGACGCAGCAAATGCCCGCGTGATGGGTAGGTTCGAGCCCACTCCGACCGATGCTGCGAAGACTTTAGACGACCGCTATGGGGACATACTTAGCGCCTACGGCTGACCGTAAAGCCCCGAAGAAGTGCTAGGCTCAACTGCAGCCGTGCCTGCCAGAAGCAGACACGCGGCAGAGGCCATAAGAAAGCCCCTTGTTACCCATTTCCTCCGGTCAAATCCTGCGCAAGCATCAGCGCATTGCCGTCGGGGTCGTAGAACGTCGCTGTCTTGACCATGCCCTCGACGACATCCGTCTCGCCATCAAATTTGACTTTGGCCTGCTCCAGTTTCTGCCGGGCCGAATCCAGATCAGCGATCCCAAAGACTGGCACGCAGTTGCCGGGCGCTGGCTTGGTGTGCTCGCCAAGGCCAATGACGACACCGGGCGTGTTCGTCCGAAGCTCGGACCAACCGGCGTCATCAGCATGATAGAGCAGACCGAATCCCAACATGGTTTCGTACCAATTCGCGCTTGCATGGCGATCCTTGACCGACATGGCGATGGTGATGGTCTGATCTACGGAAACGAGTGACATGGGCTTTCCTTATGATTCAAAATATACTAACTATACTTTATGTACATTGGAGTGTTTGTCAACATCACCTCAAGGGCTTGGGCGATGCCCATATTGTCGAGCCTGCATTCAGGTATTGCCGGGCGGCAAGCCCCCCTACTGGCCGCGACCGGCGCAAGCAGAACGGCCTTCGCGCAAAGCATGGATCATTTGATCGAACTGGGTTTGCTTGAGCGAAACCCCGGCTACGGTCATCCGCTGCGCCCGGAGTTCCGGCTTACAAAGCTGGGGATGACGGCCGCGGCCATTGCCAGTAAAATTCACGATGTTTCTAAAGAGGAAGATTGGCCCTTGCTGCGCCGGTCATGGACCTTACCGGTTCTCACGTCGCTTCACAAACCAAGCCATTTCATGGACGTCAAACGACACCTGCCGACAATTACAGATCGGGCTCTGTCTCAGTCATTGAAGTCAATGGAGGCAAGGAACTGGGTGTGCCGCAGCGTGGATGGAGCCGCCCGCCCGCCTAGATCCATCTATAGTGCCGTGAATACTGGTAGCCTGATCACTCAGGTCATCGCGCCGGAAGTCGTTTTCAGCTAGCCGAAACGGCCCTCATTGAAAAATGATGGAAGTCGGAAAATCCGCGAGAGCGGCCTTTGAACCGAGCGGAGCCAATGGCACCTTCGTCCGCGAAGCCGCCACACGAGCACAAAGGCCCGCTTGCGCAGTCCTTTCGGTAGAGCGAACCAAACGCGCCCGTCAACGGGACACAAAAGAAAAGCCGCCCGTTTCGGGGCGGCCTTTCACAGTGTGAATGCAGGTCTCAGCCCTGCAAATTCGTCTCCAGCCACTTTTCCAGCCAGTGAATGTTATAATCCCCGGTCAGGACGGCTTCTTCCTCCAATAGCGCGTGGAAGAGCGGGATGGTGGTGTCGATCCCGTCAATGATCAACTCGCCCAATGCGCGTTTGAGGCGCGACAGTGCCTCGGGCCGGTCGCGGCCATGGACGATCAGTTTGCCGATCAGGCTGTCGTAGTAGGGCGGGATCGAATAGCCGGTATAGATCGCCGAATCCATCCGCACGCCAAGCCCGCCCGGCGCGTGAAACTGGGTGATCTTGCCAGGGCAGGGGGTGAAGTTCGGCAGCTTTTCTGCGTTGATCCGCACTTCGATGGAATGGCCTTCCACCTGCAGATCCTCCTGCGTGAAGGACATGGGCAGCCCCTCTGCCACCCGGATCTGTTCACGCACCAGGTCGACGCCGAAAATGCCTTCGGTCACGGGGTGTTCCACCTGAAGGCGGGTGTTCATTTCGATAAAGTAGAACTCACCGTTTTCATACAGGAACTCAATCGTGCCCGCGCCCTCATAGCCGATGGCGGCGATGGCATCCGCGCAGGTCTTGCCGATCCGCGCGCGGGTTTCCGCGTCGATGGCGGGGCCGGGGGCCTCTTCGAACACTTTCTGGTGACGGCGTTGCAGCGAACAGTCGCGTTCGCCTAAGTGAACCGCGCCGCCCTTGCCGTCGCCGAAGACCTGCACCTCGATATGGCGGGGCGCGCCGAGATATTTCTCGATATAGACCTCGTCATTGCCGAAGGCGGCCTTGCCCTCTGACCGCGCGGTGCGGAAGGCGTTGTCCAGATCAGCCGCGGTCTTGGCCAGTTTCATGCCGCGCCCGCCGCCGCCTGCGGTGGCCTTGATGATGACGGGATAGCCGATGTCCTCGGCCACCACGCGGGCGGTGTCCAGATCAGGCACACCGCCATCCGATCCGGGCACGCAAGGCACCCCCAGTTTCTTCATCGTGTCCTTGGCGGTGATCTTGTCGCCCATGATGCTGATATGTTCAGCAGAGGGGCCGATGAACTTCAGCCCGTGATCTTCGACGATCTGCACGAAGTTCTGGTTTTCAGACAGGAAGCCATAGCCGGGGTGGATCGCCTCAGCGCCGGTGATTTCACAGGCGGAAATGACGGAGGCCACGTTCAGATAGCTCTGCCCGCCCGCAGGGGGACCGATGCAGATCGCCTCATCCGCCATGCGCACATGCATCGCGTCGCTGTCGGCGGTGGAATGCACAGCCACGGTCTGGATGCCCATCTCGCGCGCGGCACGGATGACGCGGAGCGCGATCTCGCCCCGGTTGGCAATGAGGATCTTCGAAAACATGCGCGACCCCATCAGGAGATGATCATCAGCGGCGTGCCGAATTCCACCGGGTCGCCGTCGCCTACCAGAATGCGCGTGATCTTGCCCGCGCGGGGGGCGGGGATCTGGTTCATGGTCTTCATCGCCTCGACGATCATCAGGGTCTGGCCTTCGGTGACCGTGTCGCCGACGCTGACGAAGGCGGGTGTGCCGGGTTCGGCCTGCAGATAGGCGGTGCCAACCATGGGCGAGGTTACCGCGCCGGGGTCCTGTGCCGGATCACCGGACGGGGCGGCGGCAGCCGGGGCTGCTGCTACGGGGGCAGGGGCAGATACCGGGGCGGGGGCCGCGACGGCGACGGGTGCGGGCGCGGCCACGACGTTTTGCTTGCTGACACGGACATTCAGGCTGTCACTGTCACCGTATTCGCGCATGACCTCCAATTCGGTCAGGTCGTTTTCCGACAGCAGTTCTGCCAGTGCCTTGATGAATGCGACATCCCCGTCATGCGTCTTGTTTGCCATCTCTGCCCTCGGATGTTCTGGCGGGGGACGTCCCCCGCACGGATGATGATGTTCCGCGCTATATACGCGTTCCCCAAGGGGCTGAAAAGGCAAACCGGATGCGAAAACAGGCTGGTTTTGCGCAAAGCAACCCATTGGTTGCCCGATTTTTCGGCGGGGGCGCAGGAAAATGACCAATCCGGGCCAATCTGCGCAGCAATTATTTTTTACCACTTGATCAAAAAATGGACCTGTGTCAGCGTTTCCTCAAAAGAACAAGCCATTCGATCAGGGAGGCACCCCATGACGAACAGCCCGTTTACCCCGGGAATCGCGTCTGGCCGTCTATCGGCCGAAGACTACGCAGCCAATTTCGGCGACCTGCACGCGCCGCTCGACGATCACGAGGCATTGGTGGCGGCGGATCGCTGTTACTTCTGCCATGACGCGCCCTGCATGACGGCCTGCCCGACCGATATCGACATTCCGTTATTCATTCGCCAGATCGCCACCGGTACGCCCGAAGCCGCCGCAAAGACAATCTTCGCGCAGAACATTCTGGGTGGCATGTGCGCCCGCGTCTGCCCGACCGAAACCCTGTGCGAAGAGGTCTGCGTGCGCGAAGTGGCGGAAGGCAAGCCGGTCATCATCGGTCATTTGCAGCGCTATGCCACCGACAAGCTGATGACGGCGGGTGTGCATCCCTTCAGTCGCGCGGCTGCCACCGGCAAGCGAGTGGCGGTCGTCGGCGCCGGCCCTGCGGGTCTGTCCTGCGCGCACCGTCTGGCGATGAAGGGCCATGAGGTGGACCTGTTTGATGCGCGGCCCAAGGGCGGCGGTCTGAATGAATACGGCATCGCGGCCTATAAGGCGGTCGATGGCTTCGCCGGGTCCGAGGTGGACTGGCTTATGCAGATCGGTGGTATCACGCTGCATACCGGCAAGGCCCTGGGCAAGGATCTGAGCCTTGAGGCGTTGAAATCCGACTATGACGCGGTGTTCCTTGGCATGGGGTTGGCAGGTGTCAATGCCTTGCGGGCCGAAGGCGAAGACAAGGGCGGCGTCGTCGATGCCGTTGATTTCATTTCTGATTTGCGCCAGTGCGAGGATCTCTCCTCCCTCCCTGTGGGGCGCAATGTGGTGGTGATCGGCGGTGGCATGACCGCCGTCGACGCCGCCGTGCAATCCAAACTGCTTGGCGCGGAAAACGTGACGATCCTCTATCGCCGCAGCCGGGCAGAGATGCCCGCCAGCCGGTTCGAACAGGATCTCGCGGCGTCGAAAGGCGTGCGGCTGGTCTTCAACGCCAAGCCTGTCCGCGTGACGGGCAATGGCGCCGCGCAAGCGCTGGAAGCAGAATATACCGTATCCGGTCCCGACGGCCTGAAAGGCACGGGAGAGACCTTTACCATCCCCACCGATCAGGTGCTGAAAGCCATCGGCCAGACGTTGGAGGGCACGCCAGACGCTCTGGCCATCGAGGGCGGCAAGATCGCCGTCACCGGGCCGGGCCGCAGCAGCATGGCCGGGATCTGGGCCGGGGGCGACTGTGCCGCAGGGGGCGAAGACCTGACCGTGACCGCCGTGGCCGAAGGCCGCGACGCGGCGGAAGACATTCACCAGACCCTGATGGGAGGGTAACAAAATGGCTGATCTCACGACGAATTTCATCGGGATCACATCCCCAAACCCGTTCTGGCTGGCCTCGGCGCCGCCCACGGACAAGGAATACAACGTTCGCCGCGCGTTTGAAGCGGGGTGGGGCGGCGTTGTCTGGAAGACCCTGGGCGAGGAAGGCCCGCCCGTCGTCAATGTCAACGGGCCGCGCTATGGGGCGATCTGGGGGGCGGACCGGCGTCTGCTGGGGCTGAACAATATTGAGCTGATCACCGACCGGCCCCTGCAAACCAATCTCGACGAGATGACCCGCGTGAAAAAGGACTATCCCGACCGCGCGCTCATTGCCTCGCTGATGGTGCCGGTGAACGAGGATAGCTGGAAGGCGATCCTGGACCGGGTGATCGAAACTGGGTGCGACGGGGTCGAGTTGAACTTTGGCTGCCCCCACGGGATGAGCGAACGGGGAATGGGCAGCGCCGTGGGCCAGGTGCCGGAATACGTTCAGCAGGTCACCGAATGGTGCAAGAAACATTCCGACCTGCCGGTGATCGTCAAGCTGACGCCGAATATCTCGGACATCCGCAAACCCGCGCAGGCGGCCAAGGATGGCGGTGCGGATGCGGTCAGCCTGATCAACACGATCAATTCGATCACCTCGGTCGATCTGGACCTGTTTGCGCCGGAACCCACGATTGACGGCAAGGGCGCCCATGGCGGCTATTGCGGCCCGGCGGTCAAACCGATTGCGCTGAACATGGTCGCGGAAATTGCCCGGTCGCCTTCGTTGGCTGGTCTGCCAATCTCGGGCATCGGCGGCGTGACCACATGGCGTGACGCGGCGGAATTCATGGCGCTTGGCGCGGGCAATGTGCAGGTCTGTACGGCGGCGATGACCTATGGGTTCAAGATCGTACAGGAGATGATCTCGGGTCTCAGCCAGTATATGGACGAAAAGGGTTTCACCTCGACCTCAGAGATCGTCGGTCGCGCGGTGCCCAATTGCAGCGATTGGCAGCATTTGAACCTGAACTACATCTCCAAGGCGCGAATCGACCAGGATGCCTGCATCAAATGCGGTCGCTGCTATGCGGCTTGCGAGGATACCAGCCATCAGGCAATCACCATGTCCGAGGACCGGGTGTTCGACGTCGATGACAGCGAATGCGTGGCTTGTAATCTTTGCGTGAATGTCTGCCCGGTCGAGGGCTGCATCACCATGGAACAGCTTGCCCCCGGCACCGTGGACGAACGGACCGGCAAGGTGGTCGAAAAGGAATACGCCAACTGGACGACGCACCCGAACAACCCCGGGTCTTGCGCGGCAGAATAGAGGTATGCGCTGATGGGAAAGGCGTTTCGAAACGCCTTTCTCACGCGGTTTCGAAACCGCGTTGAAAGCGCATTGCAATGCGCTTTTTCCAAGCTGCTTCGAAGCGGCTTCCAGCGCCCGGATCAGCCGTCGCACAGTAACGCCCCCAACCGGCGCATCCCCTCTTCGATCATCGCCGCATCCGCACAGGAAAAGGCCAGCCGCAGGGTGTTTTCCCCTGTTCCATCCGCATGAAACGCCCGGCCCGGTACAAAGGCGAGGTTCTGCTCCTCGATCGCCCGCGCCAGTAGATCGGCCGCGTCCATGCCACGCGGCAGGGTCAGCCAGACGAACATGCCCCCTTCCGGTCGGGTCCAGTGAACGCCCTGGGGCATGTGGCGGACCAAAGCCGCAAGCATCGCATCGCGCCGCGCACTATAGGCCGCGCGGATCTTGTTCACATGCGCGTCGAAACACGCCTCGGCCACCTTGTGTATGGCGATCTGGTTGGCGGTGGCGCTGTGCAGGTCGGCGGCCTGTTTCATCAACACGAGCTGCCCGATGACCGGGCTGGCTGCCACCACCCAACCCACGCGAAGCCCGGGCGACAAGGTCTTGGAAAAGCTGCCACAATAGATGGTGCGGCAGGCCTCCAGGTCGCCCTTGCGCGCCAGTTCAAGCGCCAGGATCGGCGGCACCGGATCGCCGTCATAGCGCAGGGATTGGTAAGCCCCGTCCTCAATGATTGCGCAGTCCAGATCGTCCGCCAGGTCCAGCAGCATCTCACGGCCCGCACGATCCACGGTTTCGCCGGTCGGGTTGGCAAAATCGGGCGAGAGATAGGCGAACTTCACCGCGCCACCGGCTGCGTCTGCGGCATTCCGATAATCCTCGGCGGTGCGATTACCGCGTATGTTCAGCCGATCATAGCGCGGCTCATAGGCGTTGAACGCCCCGAGCGCACCCATATAGGTCGGCCACCCCACCAGCGCCGTATCGCCGGGCGACAGGAACAGCTTGCCCAGATAGTCCAGCGCCTGTTGCGATCCGCTGGTGATCAGCACATGTTCAGGGCCGCAGGCGATGCCGATCTTGGCCATTTCCCCCGCGATCCACTGGCGCAGCGGCAGATAGCCTTCGGACACTGAATATTGCAGCGCCGCACTTGCCTGCGGGCCGGTCATGGTGTCGGCATAGGCATCGGCGAATTCGGTGGCCGGAAACAGGCGCGCATCGGGAATGCCGCCCGCAAAGGACAGGATACCGGGCCGGTCCAGCAGCTTTAGCAGCTCGCGGATTTCCGAAGCTTTCATCCGATTGGTGCGGGTGGCGAATTTCTGCGCGAAACTCATGGGCGGGTTCCTCCTCGGATGGGGAAACTACGCGGCGCGGAAAATATGTCAATAGAATTGACCTATGTGCCCGAAACGGACCTATTCAGGCCTTAGCAATTTGGTGAACAGCGTATCCAGAAAACGACCGGCCTCGGCCAGCGGGTCATGGCCCGGCCCCAGAACCGCGCGTACCTGCACGTCGAAATCGGCGTAGTGCTGGGTCAGGGCCCAGATCGAGAACAGCAGGTGATGCGGATCGACCGGGGCCAGGCGGCCCGCATCCATCCAGGCCTGAATGACGGCGGATTTTTCATCGACCAGCTCTTTCAGTTCGCCCTCCAGCGCGCTGATCATCCGCGGCGCACCTTGCAGGATCTCATTTGCGAACAGGCGGCTTTCGCGGGGAAAATCGCGGCTCATCTCCAGCTTGCGGCGCATATAGGCCAGCAGCTCTTCGACCGGTTCCCCCCCGGCATCCATATCGCGCAGCGGGTCCAGCCATGTGGTCATCAGCTGGGTCAGCAGGGTGACATGGATGGCCTCTTTCGAGGGAAAGTAATACAGCAGGTTGGGTTTCGACAGCCCGGCTTCGGCGGCGATCTGATCCAGCGTCGCGCCCCGGAACCCCTGACGCGAAAAGACTTCCAGCGCCGCATCCAGAATCGCCTGGGTGTTCTTGCGCTGGATGCGCGTCTTTGGCGGCTGCACATTCAGGGTCATGATCGGTCAATCCCTTCCACTTGCGGGCAGGCCCGCGCCTTAGCCGGTTCCTCGCCTGCCGTCCATGCCCGCTTTTTCAGCGTTTGGTGCCCGTTTGCCTTGCGAATGCATGAATGCGGGCGTTCAATTTCTTGACTGTCCATATCCCTTTGATAGCGTGTTCTTGACCAGTTGGTCAAAACAGGAATGACAAGGGTCGGACAGCGTATTCGGCCCCGATAGGGAGAGCCACCATGTCCGCCCCCGGCGAAAACCTCAAGATCAACGGTGCCCGTCTTTGGGACAGCCTGATGGAGATGGCCAAGATCGGCCCCGGTATTGCGGGCGGCAATAACCGGCAGACCCTGACCGATGACGACGCAAAGGGTCGCGCCCTGTTTCAGGACTGGTGCGAGGCAGCGGGCTGTTCCATGGGGCTGGATGAATTGGGCAACATGTTCGCCCGGCGCGAAGGCACGGACCCCGACGCGCTGCCGGTTTACATGGGCAGCCATCTGGATACGCAGCCCACAGGCGGCAAATATGACGGCGTTCTGGGCGTGCTTGGCGGGCTGGAGGCGCTGCGCACCATGAACGATCTTGGGATCAAGACGAAGCACCCCATCGTGCTGGTCAACTGGACGAATGAGGAGGGCACGCGCTTTGCCCCTGCCATGCTCGCCTCTGGCGTGTTCGCGGGAAAGCACGGCCGCGATTGGGCCTATGACCGGGTCGATGCAGAGGGCAAACGCTTTGGCGATGAGCTGGAGCGCATCGGCTGGAAGGGCGACGAAAAGGTCGGTGACCGCAAGATGCACGCGATGTTCGAGCTGCATATCGAACAGGGCCCCATTCTGGAAGCTGAAGGCAAGGATATTGGCGTCGTCACTCACGGACAGGGGCTGCGCTGGATCGAATGCACGGTAACCGGCAAGGAAAGTCACACCGGATCGACGCCCATGCATATGCGCAAGAATGCGGGGCGCGGATTGGCGCTGATCACCGAGCTGGTGCATGAGATCGCGATGAAGAACCAGCCCAATGCTGTGGGTGCGATCGGCCATATCGACGTCTACCCCAACAGCCGCAACATCATCCCCGGCAAGGTCGTCTTCACGGTCGACATGCGCACCCACCTGCTGGACAAGCTTAACGCCATGGTGGCCGAGCTGATGGAACGCGCGCCGAAGCTTTGCGAAGATATCGGCGTGGGATTCGACTGCGAAATCGTCGGCCAGTTCGACCCGCCCGCCTTCGATGAGGACTGCGTGGCGGCGGTGCGTGATGCGGCCAAGCGGCTCGGCTTCAGCCATATGGACATTGTCTCGGGCGCGGGCCACGATGCATGCTGGATCAACGACGTGGCCCCCACGGCGATGATCATGTGCCCCTGCGTCGATGGCCTTTCCCATAATGAGGCCGAGGAAATCAGCCCCGAATGGGCCGAGGCCGGCGCCAATGTCTTGTTCCACGCCGTCGTGGAAACCGCGGAGATCGTTGAATGAAACTGAGACTGACAACCGCCGCCGCCCTGATGCTTGCGCTGTTGGGCGGCTGCGTGAACACCGGGATCACCCCCACCAGCCGGGATCAGGTGCCGCAAGCGGTCTGGAACCGCGTGCCGCCCGGAACCCCGGTACAGAACATCCAGCAGGGCACCGTCGACGGCTGCTATTGGTACCTGCGTCAGGGTCCGCTGGAAACGGTCTGGGTGCCCGTGCGTGACATCGAAAGCGTCCCGATCTGCACCTGATCGCCACGCCAAATAGGAGACAGCACATGACAAAGAAAGTCATCAAGGGCGGCATGGTCTGCACCGCGGACCGCACCTGGAAGGCCGATGTCCTGATCGAGGATGAAAAGATCAAGCAGATCGGCGAGGATCTGAAGGCCGATGAATATATCGACGCCGAAGGGGCCTATGTGATCCCCGGCGGCATCGACCCGCATACCCATCTGGAAATGCCCTTCATGGGCACCACGGCGGCGGAGACGTTTGAATCCGGCACCTGGGCGGCGGCGGCGGGCGGCACGACGATGCTGATCGACTTTTGCCTGCCGGGCGAGGACGGGTCGATCAAGAACGCCATCAACGAATGGCACCGCAAATCGGCCCCACAGATCTGCGCCGATATCGGCTATCACATGGCTATCACCGGCTGGAATGAGAACATCTTTACCGAGATGAAGGATGCCGTCGATATGGGCGTGAACTCCTTCAAGCATTTCATGGCCTATAAGGGCGCGCTGATGATCGAGGATGATGAGATGTTCGCCTCGTTCAAACGCTGCAAGGAACTGGGCGCGCTGCCCATGGTCCATGCGGAAAACGGCGATCTGGTCGCCGACATGCAGCAGCAGATGCTGGAACAGGGGATCACCGGCCCCGAAGGCCACGCCTATTCCCGCCCGCCTGAATTTGAAGGCGAGGCCGCGAACCGTGCCATTACCATCGCCGATGCGGCGGGGGTGCCTCTCTACATCGTTCATGTCTCCTGTGAGCAGGCGCATGAGGCGATCCGCCGGGCGCGGCAGAAGGGGATGCGCGTTTACGGTGAGCCTCTCATACAGTTCCTAACATTGGATGAATCGGAATATTTCAAAGGCGACTGGATGCATTCCGCCCGCCGGGTGATGTCGCCCCCCTTCCGCAACAAGGACCATCAGCAAAGCCTCTGGGCCGGATTGCAGAGCGGCTCTTTGCAGGTCGTGGCGACCGACCACGCGGCCTTTACCAGCGATCAGAAGCTCATGGGGAAGGACAATTTCTGCCTGATCCCCAATGGGTCGAACGGGTTGGAAGAACGGCTTGCCGTGCTCTGGACTGAAGGGGTGGAAACCGGTCGCCTGACGCCCAATGAATTCGTCGCAGCTACTTCAACGAATGTTGCCAAGATACTGAATATCTACCCGAAAAAAGGTGCCATCGTCGAAGGCGCGGATGCGGATATCGTGGTGTGGGACCCGAAGATTTCCAAGACACTCAGCGCGTCCAATCACCACTCGGTGCTGGATTACAACGTCTTCGAAGGCTTCGACGTCACCGCACAGGCGCGCTATACGCTCAGCCGCGGCGAGGTCATTTGGGCCTGGGGGCAGAACAGCCAGCCGCAGCCCGGCCGAGGCCGGTTCGTGCCGCGCCCGGCCTTCCCCTCGGCGCATGAGGCGCTGTCGAAATGGAAGGCGCTGACCGCGCCCAAACAGATCAATCGCGATCCGATGAACATCCCGGCGGGGATCTGATTATCGTTTGAAAACAAACCGCCCCGGAACAATCCGGGGCGCTTCCAAGCCAAGATCCGGGGGGACACCCGGGCAGCCAAAGGGATATGGTGTGAGCCAAGACACAGTGATCAAGGCCCAGGGCCTCAACCTCGTTTTCCAGACGAATGACGGGCCGGTTCATGCGCTGAAGGATGTCGACCTGGAGATCGACAAGGGCGAATTCGTCAGCTTCATCGGCCCGTCCGGCTGCGGCAAGACCACCTTTCTGCGTTGTGTCGCGGCGCTGGAAACGCCCACGGGCGGCAGCCTGACGGTGAACGGGATGACGCCTGATGAGGCGCGCCGGAACCGCGCCTATGGATATGTCTTTCAGGCGGCGGGACTGTACCCGTGGAGGACTATTGCGGGCAATATCAAACTGCCGCTGGAGATCATGGGATATAGCCGTTCGGATCAGGATGAACGGGTGAAGAATGTCCTGGAACTTGTTGATCTTGAAGGGTTTGGAAGGAAATACCCCTGGCAGTTGTCAGGTGGGATGCAGCAGCGCGCCTCTATCGCGCGGGCGCTGGCGTTTGATGCCGATATCCTGCTGATGGATGAGCCCTTCGGGGCGCTGGACGAGATTGTGCGCGATCACCTGAACGAGCAGTTGCTGGAGCTTTGGGCGCGCACCGACAAGACCATCGGTTTCGTCACCCATTCGATCCCCGAGGCGGTGTATCTGTCCACCAAGATCGTGGTGATGAGCCCGCGACCGGGCCGGATCACCGACATTATCGACAGCCCGCTGCCGAAGGAACGCCCGCTTGATATTCGCGACACGCCCGAATTTCTGGCGATCGCCCACAGGGTGCGGGAGGGGCTGCGCGCCGGTCATGCCTATGATGACTGAGGCCGCGAAAATGGGGGGGCGCCCCCTGTACACCCCTTGTACACCCCCTGTGCACCGGGCGTGCAGACATTTGGCGGAAGGGGCGGGTCATGCGTAACTTGCTGCCGATCCTGACCGTGGTCGCGGTGATCCTGGGGCTTTGGTATCTTGCTGTGGGGCCGATGAACTTTCGCCTGGCGCTGGATGCGGCGACGCGCGGCGGCGCGGATGTGACGCCCGCCACGCCCGATGAACAGGGACAGACCGGGCTGATCCGGCTGATGCTGGACAATCCTGATGTGATGCCGGCGGCCTATGCGTTTGAGCGCCCACGCCTACCGCAGCCGCAGGATGTGGTGAGCGAGATTTACGAGAACACGATCGGCCTGGCGCGGCGCTGCGAATGGCAGGGTTTCGGGGCCGAGCGGGACAACTGGTCACCGCTGTCGGATGGCTGTCTGCGGGTGATCGAGAACCGTCGGTCGCTGATTTTCCACGCCTGGCAGACGTTGGCGCCAACGCTCTTGGGCTTTGCCATTGGCACCGGGTTGGGCATCCTGCTGGCCGTGGGCATTGTTTATAATCGGACGATGGATCTGAGCGTGATGCCTTGGGCGATTGCCTCGCAAACCATTCCGATCCTGGCGATTGCGCCGATGGTGATCGTGGTGCTAAACGCAGTTGGCATCCAGGGGTTGCTGCCGAAATCGCTGATCTCAAGCTATCTCAGTTTCTTCCCGGTTGTCGTGGGTATGGTGAAGGGGCTTCGCAGCCCCGGGGCTATGGACCTTGATCTATTGCGCACCTATTCGGCCAGTGGCGCGCAGGAGTTTTGGAAGCTGCGGCTGCCAAGCTCTCTGCCCTATCTCTTTGCTTCGCTGAAGATTGGTATTGCAGCGGCGTTGGTGGGCACCATCGTGGCGGAACTGCCGACCGGCGCGCGGTTCGGGCTTGGGTCACGGCTGCTGACGGGCAGTTACTATGGACAGACGGTGCAGATCTGGGCGGCGCTGATCATGGCGGCGGTCTGTGCGGCGTTGTTGGTCTGGGTGATCGGCGTGGTCGAGAAGCGGACCTTGACACGGTTGGGATTGGTGCGATGAGCGGGATGCAGGCGGGGAAATTCCTTGGAAGGAATTTGGAAAGCTCTTCGAAGAGCTTTCTTGCGCCCGTGGCGGGTGCTGTGGCCGTTACCGTGGTGGGGGCACTGTTGGACTGGCGGTTGGGCCTTGTGTTTGCGGTGTGGCTGGCGGCCTGGGGGCTGAACATCCTGCTGACGGAAACGGGTGGGGCGGCGAAACGCTTCGTTGTGCCGGCTATTTTCGGGATCACGCTGCTGGTGCTGTGGCAGATGGCGGTGCGGCTGTTCGATATCAGCCAGGTGATCCTGCCCGCGCCCACGGATATCTGGGGGGCGATCACCACGTCTGTCCCGGTGCTGTGGGCCGATTTCGTGCAGACCGTCGTGAAAGGTGCCCTGTCGGGTTACATCATGGGGGCGGTGCTGGCGATTGGGACGGCCATTGCGGTGGACCGGTCGCGGTTTTTACAGCGCGGCCTGTTGCCGGTTGGCAATTTCATAGCGGCGCTGCCCATCGTCGGCACGGCGCCCATTCTGGTGATGTGGTTTGGCTTTGGCTGGCAATCCAAGGCAGCGGTGGTCGTCGTCATGGTCTTCTTCCCCATTCTCGTGAACACGGTGGC
>Ga0213841_1000849_pt1 | contig 22217 bp, 19 predicted proteins | sample SWPATP23_FD_160125 | JGI IMG/M metagenome (GOLD analysis project Ga0213841, IMG submission 160125) | Coastal seawater microbial communities from Marineland, Florida, United States - SWPA TP2 #3 | ecosystem: Environmental > Aquatic > Marine > Coastal | place: USA: Florida | collected 2016-08-14 | reverse complement strand
TTGGCCACGCCAAGTGTATGGGCCGAAAAGATCGCATCGCCGAAACGCGGCATCAGGCCGGTCTGGCCAAGGGTGATCTGCATCTTTTCTTCGCTGCCGTTCGACCCGACGGCGTAGGGAATGGCTTCTGCGTCCAGCCGGTCCAGCAATTCAGGGATACCTGCGATCACGTCGACACCCGCGCGCAGCACCGTATAGATTTCGCCATAGATCTCATCGACCCAACCAGTGGGCAGATCCGCCCCCAGATCGCGCGCCTTACCTTCGACCGAGGCTATGGTGCCGCCGACGAACAGATCCATGCAGCCCTGGGGCGTCATGGGCAGGCCGTGGCCGGTCAGGTTGGCCGCCAAAACCTCATTCGACACGGTTTCGCTGTCCACCAGCACCCCGTCGCAGTCGAAAATCACCAGATCGGGGCGTGTCATGTTTGGGTTCCTTCGTAGCGCAGGATGGTGATCAGCGTGTCGCCATAGCGGCGCTGATCCAGCTGTTCGCAGGTATCGGGCGGAAGCGGTGCGGTATTTTCCTCCCACACGATCAGCGCATCGGGGGCCAGCCAGCCGCCCGCAATCGCCGCCTCCAGCGCCTTTTCCCCCAGACCCTTGCCATAGGGCGGGTCGAGGAAGATCAGGTCGAACGGGGGCTGCTGCGCCTCACCCAGTTTGGTGGCGTCGCGGCGAAAGCCCTTGGCCGTGCCTTGGGCCGAACACAGCCCGATATTTTCGCGCAAAAGCGCCCGCGCAGAGGTGCCATCATCGACAAAACAGGCAAAAGCCGCCCCGCGCGACAGCGCCTCCAACCCAAGCGCGCCGGTGCCTGCAAACAAGTCCAGCACGCGGGCGCCGGTGATCGGGTCGCCATAGCCGCCATTCACCAGCAGGTTGAACAGGCTTTCGCGCACCCGGTCGGACGTGGGGCGCAGATGCGCGCCCGCATCCCCCTTGCCGACCGAGGCCAACCGCTTGCCCTTGTGGTTCCCTGCGATGATCCTCACGCTTTCAGCAGTGCCTTCAACTCGGTCGCCGGGTCAGCCACGGCCGCCTTGTCGGGCGACTTGCCCATGGACAGCAACCGCTTGCCCACCATGTAGCCGCGTGGATCGTTGATCGCGTCGACGGCAAGGAACTGATCGCCCTTGTAGTACCAGAAGGACAGGGTCCCCTCGACCTCTCGCGTCACGATGTCGTCATAGCCTGTATTCAGCCCCGCGATTTGCAGCTTGGTGTCATACTGGTCGGACCAGAACCACGGCTCTGGCACGTAATCCTTGCCTTCGCCCATGATGTTCACGGCCACGCATTCGGCCTGATCAATGGCGTTCTGCACGCTTTCCAGCCGGATGCGCCCGCCCTTGTAGGGGAAGGACGCGCAATCGCCCGCGGCCCAGATAGACGGGTCCGAGGTGCGGCCATGGGCGTCGGTCTTGATGCCATTTTCCAGATCGACCCCGGCCAGTTCGGCAGGGCCGGTGGCGGGCACGATGCCGACGCCCACGATGACCATATCGAGCGCCAACTCGCTGCCATCGGACAGCACCGCGCCCGACACGCGCCCCTCGCCGGTCAGCCGGGTCAGGCCAACGCCTTCGCGGATATCGACGCCACGACCCTTGTGAAGCGCCCGGAAATAGTCAGAGGTCTGCGGACTGGCCACGCGTTGCAGGATGCGGTCGGCCATTTCCACCAGCGTCACTTGCATCCCCTTCTTGGCGCAAACGGCAGCGGCCTCCAGCCCGATATAGCCACCACCGACGATCAGCACCCGACGGCCTTCGATCACTTCGGGGGCCATGGCGTCGACGTCTTTCAGATCACGCACGGTAAAAACACCCTGAAGGTCGCCACCAATCGCAGCAGGCAGGCGGCGCGGGGTTGACCCGGTCGTCAGCGCAAGCTGGTCATAAGCGATCACTTCGTCCCCGATGCTGACCATCTTCGCGGCGGCATCGACCGCTGTTACTGGCTGCCCCAGCTTCAGGGTGATGTCCTTGTCAGCATAAAAAGCCGCCGGGCGCAAAAACAGACGTTCCTTGTCCATTTCACCAAGCAGATAGGCCTTGGACAGCGGCGGGCGCTGGTATGGTGGTGCATCTTCTTCGCCGATCAGCGTGATCTGCCCCTCGAACCCCGAGGACCGCAGTTTGGCCACCAGTGACGACCCGGCCTGTCCGGCCCCGATCACGACGATGTGCGACATGAATTTCCTCCCGCGCTCTGGCAGCTGCCAGACAATAAGATATATGCGCTTCTGGTAACCCAATCAGCGCACGAGGAAAACCATGGCGATTAGCGTCGGTGACAAACTGCCCGATACCACCTTTCTGATCTTCACTGAAAAAGGCCCCGAACAGGTGCCGCTGGCCCCCAAACTGAAGGGCCGCAAGGTGGTGATTTTTGGCCTGCCGGGGGCCTTTACACGCGGCTGTTCCGCCACCCACCTGCCCAGCTTCATGCGCACCCGCGACGCGTTTGCGGAAAAGGGCGTGGACGAAGTGATCTGCATCTCCGTGAACGACCCCTTCGCCATGACCGCCTGGGGCCAGCACACCGGCGCGACCGAGGCGGGCATCACCATGCTAGCGGACGCAGCGGGCGACTTCACCCGCGCCATCGGGCTGGAGTTTTCAGCGCCCGTCGTCGGCCTTTACAACCGTTGCCAGCGCTTCGCCCTGATGGCCGAGGATGGGGTCGTCAAGGTGCTGACCCTCGAAGAAGAAGCGGGCGCCTGCAAGCTGACCGTGGGCGAGGAATTACTGGAGAAGATCTGAGGTCGGGGGCGCCTTCGGGCGCCCCTATCCTTTGGCGGTTCCCCTCTATATTTCGGGGGAACCAACTGCCACTCTAGCGGTTGCCTCTATGTCAAAGTTGTCAGTGACAAAAAGGGGCCTATCTGTCCCGGAATAAACGGCTGAGTTCTGGCATATTCTGCGCCGCCGTCGAGGCCGGGAATGAGCCCCGATCTAGCGATATCTACAGGTGCAGAATTGACCATAGCTGGAAAGAAGGTAGCGTTGTCTTGTATCGCAAGGGAGCTCTTTGGATGAATTCTGGCCCAATAGAAATTTACAAACCACGGGTGGCTGTTGATCGAGGCGTTTGGGATTTAGGTATCATTCTGTTCAAGGTTTACGACCTACTTGCCGACGGCAAAATTGTAACCGATGAGATGATCGAGACCGCCGAAGCCTTCCTCCGTGAAGAGGTTGTTTCCGATGCCACGAATATGGGTGACAACAACGGCTTGGGATTCGCAATCATTCATCCCGGCGATCTTGGCCTAACAATTGCGGCACAATGGTGGGTGCAAGGCTCGGTCCTTTGCCAACGTATTTATCGTCGCCAATATGATGATGCTGTCCCATTGGACACGATCAACCGCCCTGCTGTGGCGTGCGTGTGGGAGTTGGAGATCATCACAGCAGAGCAACGTATTTGGCGAGAGACGATGATGAAGTCGCAACACGACAAGTCCGCGTATCTTAGGACCTTCGCTATCTAAATCAGAACGACAGCTCCGTCCGCATTCCGGACATAAACCCCTTACCAGAACCTATGTGTCTAAAGCGACCGTTTCTGGTACTGCCGTTCCGACCACCAGAATAACTGAAAGATCATGTGTCAGAAGCCTTGGGCAAAACACTAGTTATCTTAACACGTTTTTACAGGGTTCGTGGCAGAGATCTCCAGGTTTGAGACTGCCCTTAGCTGCAAGATCCCTACTCCACCAACGCATCCATCTTCGCCGCCAGTTTCACATCGCGGGCGCTCAGCCCCTCCACGTCATGGCTGGTCAGGATGACTTCCACCGTCTTGTAGATGTTGGACCATTCCGGATGGTGGTTCCATCTCTCGGCCCAAAGCGCGGCGCGGGTCATGAAGCCGAAGGCCTCGATGAAATTGCGGAAAACATAGGTTTTGGCGATGGCATCGCGACCCTCGACCATCTGCCAGCCCGCCGCCAGCAGCGGGGCAAGTGCTGCATCCCGGTCTTTCCCGGTCAACCTGTCGCTCATTCCTGTTCCTCCACCTGCGCTTTGCGGAACGGCCCATAGGCGGTAAGGATCTCGATATCCTCCTCCACCGCTGCGCGTTCGGCCTGCAGGTAATTCTCCACCGCTTCGGAAAAGCCGGGATCGGCGAGCCAGTGCAGCGAATGCGTCTGCACTGGCAGATAGCCGCGCGCCAGCTTGTGTTCGCCCTGCGCGCCTGCCTCTACCCGGTTCAGCCCCCGCGCAATCGCGGCGTCGATGGCCTGATAGTAGCACAGTTCGAAATGCAGGCAGGGATGATGTTCGGTGCAGCCCCAGTAGCGCCCAAACAGCACATCCCGCCCGATGAAATTCAGCGCCCCCGCCACCGCCTGACCGTCGCGCAGCGCCAGAACCAGCAGCACATCGTCGCGCAGGGTGTCCTGCACAATGTCGAAAAAGTCCCGAGTCAGATAGGGGCTGCCCCATTTCCGCGCACCGGTATCCTGATAAAAATGCCAGAAGGCATCCCAATGTTCGGGCCTCAGGTCGTCACCGGTCAGTGAAACGATCTGCCCGCCAAACCCCTGCGCCTGTGCGCGTTCCTTGCGGATCGTCTTGCGCTTGCGAGAGGAGAGTGAACCGAGGAAATCATCGAAGCTTTGATACCCTGCGTTTTCCCAATGGAACTGCTGCGTGGTGCGGCGAAGAAGGCCAATCCGCGCCCCGGCCTCTGCCTCTTCCCCCGTGCAAAAGGTGATGTGCAGCGAGGATAGCCCATTATCCTCGGCCACTTGCACCGCCCCTTGCACCAACGCGGCGCGGCCCACATCCTCCCATCCCGGTCGGGTCAGAAACCGCCTGCCAGTGGCGGGCGTGAAGGGCACCGCCATCTGCAGCTTGGGGTAGTAGCGCCCGCCCGCCCGTTCATAGGCATGGGCCCAGTTATGATCGAAGATATATTCGCCCTGGCTGTGGCCCTTGGCATATAGCGGCGCGGCGGCAATCACCTGCCCACCGGCCCGCGCTAGCAGGTAACGCGGCTGCCAGCCGGTGCCAGGACCAACCGATCCGCTGTCTTCCAGGGCACTTAAGAACCGATGGGTCGTGAAGGGGTCAGCCGGAGGGCCGCCATCGGCGGTTTCGGGACAGGCGCAGGCATCCCACTCTTCTGCCGGGATGTCCGACAGGCTGGCATAGGCCGTGATGTCAACTGCGGTATCGCCGTCCATGGTCGCGCCCCGGAAGTTACCCTTCAACAAATGGGCCGCATGGCACGAAGATCAATCATCTTCACGGGAAGAAAGGCGAACCTGCACCAAACACAGGCCCCCCATGACCAACAGACCGACCGCCCCGGACAGGGTCAAGGCATCGCCGCCATCCTCGATCATGTAAAGCCCAAGCAAAATCAGCGCGGCCATGTTCGCCACCAAAGCCGTTGCGGCCGAGGTGATCGCCGTGACAAGCGCCGCAAGCACCAGAACCGGGATCGCCAACAGCAGCGACGGGGAATCGACCCCGTTCAGCGCCACCCGTAATTCCCCGCGAAAGGCTGAAACCAACAAAACGAGGGTCAAGACCGCCACCAGGCTGTGGGTCGTGCGCAGCATGGTCATGGCAGATACCCTTCGAATGTCACATTGTCGGCCACCTGACGCGCCGCTGTTTCGGCCTCGGCTGTACGGATGGTCCAGCACAGAACCGGCACGCCGCGCGCTTTCAGCGCTGCCACCGCCGGGTCGGACAGGTCCTTGTGGTAGTGACTGACAAAGCAACACCCCAGCCTGTCAAACCCTTCCAACGCGCGGAACCGATCCAAGGTCGCCTGCCCAAGCGGCGCCCATTCCGGGTCATCATAGCTGCCGCTGGTCAGGCCACGCGGCACGCCTGGGGCGGCCTTTGCCATGGCGGCGACCGAGGCTGGGTTGAAGCTCATCATCGCGACGGGGCCTGTGTAGTTCGCCAGGTCGGCGGCAACCGCCCGTTCCAATGCGCCATCGACCGGCCCCATGACGCGCGACTGCTCCTTGATCTCCAACAGGATCGGCACGCGCCCGTCCACCAGCGCCAGAACCTCCGACAGTCGCGGAATGCGATCCTTACTGCCGGCCAGGCTGATCTGGCCCAACTCCAGCGCGCTGCGCCGCTTGACCTGCCCCGTTTCGCCCGTCACGCGGTCCAGCTCATAGTCGTGAAAAACCATGGCCACCCCATCAGATGAAATCTGAAGGTCAAGCTCCAGCCCATAGCCCGCATCGAGCGCCGCCCGCACCGCAGAGAGCCCGTTCTCCGGGCGCCCACTGGTCACGTCATGCAACCCCCGATGCGCGATCGGCGCGGTCAGGAAAGAGGGGTGCAGGCTCATGCGATCTGGAAAATTCCCTCGATCTCCACCGCCACGCCAAGCGGCAGCGCCGCGGCAGACACCGCCGACCGGCTGTGCCGGCCCGCTTCCCCCAGCGCTTCGACAAGGAAATCCGAGGCACCGTTCACCACCTTGGGTTGGTCGGTGTAATCTGCGGTGGAATTGACAAACCCCGTCAGCTTGATCACCCGCACCAGCCGATCCAGATCGCCGCCACAAGCCGCCTTGACCTGCGCCAGCAGGCTGATCGCGCAGCGCCGCGCGGCGGCGGCCCCGTCGGCGGTATCCATATCCGCGCCAAGCTTGCCGGTGATCAGCCCGGCCTCGTCGCTGGAGATTTGACCCGAGACATAGACGATATCCCCCACCACGACGAAGGGCACATAATTGGCCGCCGGGGCCGGGGCATCGGGCAGGGTGATCCCCATTTCGGCCAGTCGGGCCTCAAAATTGCTCATCTCGCACCTCTTCGCGCTGAAACCAGTTTCGCGCCGCACCCTAGGGGGCCGCTGCCTCCCCGGCAAGCACCCGAACACGCCGGGATGGACGTGAAAACGACCTTCGCCTTCTTCTTTGTCCAAATACTCCCGCCGGAGGCATTCGGCCCCATCCCACGCGCCACCCTCCCGAGGGCAGACCGCCCTCTCAACCGATCCGCGGCAGCACGCGCCGAGGAGGTCCCCGCGTAAGCGGGGGGTGACGAGGCGCGTTCGCCGGGTCGACGCGCCAAAGGCGCGGCGAAACCGCTTACCCCTCGCGGAACGCCCGGTTGAAATAGTCGGCCAAGGGGCGCAGCAGATAGGCCAGCGGCGTGCGGTCCTCGGTGCGGATGAACGCCTCCACCGGCATCCCTGGCAACAGCGTCTCGTCCTCCAGTCGCGCCACCTCGCCCTCGTTCAGGACGATCTCAGCCTCGTAGTAGCTGACGCCCGAAGCTTCATCCACGAACGCATCCGCAGACACCTGCCGCACCTGCCCGAACAATTCCGGCGTGTTGCGTGCGTCAAATGCCGGGAAGCGCAGCACCACCTCTTGTCCGACGAAGACTTCGTCCACATTGGTGGGGGCAATTCGGGTTGAGATCACCAGCGGCCGGTCCTGGGGCACCAGATACAGCACCGGCTGCGCCGCCTGCACCACCGACCGGGCCCCAAAAACGTTCAGCCCGTAAACCACGCCATCCACGGGCGCGCGCATTTCCGTCTGGTTCATCTGCCGGATCAGGGCGCGGGCGCGTTCGGCCAGCTCTGCCTGCTCCACCCGGACCTCTCGCAGCTGACCGATGGCTTCTTCCCGGCGCTCGGTTTCCAGTTGCAGGATCTGCAGGTCGATCTCGGTGATCCGCCCGGCAGATTCCGCAGCGCTGGCATCCAGTTCCCCCAATGTCCCTAGCAAACGCGCACTTTCGCGGCGCAGCGCCAACCCGCGCGAAGCCTCAACCAGGCCGCGGTCGATCAGGTCCTGCACGTTGACCAGTTCCTGTTCCACAAGATCCCGCTGATCGGTCAACGCCTCGCGCTGTGCGGCGATCCCTTCCAGTTGGGCCCGGATCTGATCGGCCCTGCGGTTCAATTGATCCGTTTCCTGGGTCAGGGTTTCCGCCCGTGCCGCGAACAGGTTGCGCTGTCCTTCCAGCAACTCGGCAAGGTCGGCATCCTCTGTTGCGTCCTCCAGCAGGTCGGGCGGGAACGCGATGTCCGGGCGCAAATCGCGCTCGGCTTCCAGTCGGGCCTGCCGGGCGCGCCATTCGTTCAGTTGCGCGTTGGCCACCGACAGCGCCGATTGCAGGTCAGACGGGTCCAGTCTCAGCAGTACATCACCTTCGCTCACCCGCTGTCCCTCGATCACATCCAATGTCAGCACGACGCCGCCATCGGGGTGCTGAACCGCCTGCCGGTTGCGGTCGACCTCGATCTGCCCCGAGGCCACCACCGCCCCCGCGATATTCGACAGGGCAGCCCAGGCCCCGAACCCGCCGATCAGGGCCGCCAGCGCCAGCATACCCAGCATCATGGGGCCGCGCACGGACCAGGCCTTGCGTGGATCTGTCATCGCCATCAGCTCAACCCTCCCTGCACATCCGGCGCGCGGGTTGCGCCCACCACTTGATCGGCGTTCTGCAGCACCTTGCGCAAGACGTCATCCCTTGGACCAAACATGCGCGCGGCCCCGTTTTCCAGCACCAGCAACATATCGCATTCCCGCAGCGCCGCCGGACGATGCGCCATGATCAGCACCGCATTGCCCGCCGCCTTCATCGCCCGGATGGCGCGGTTCAGCGCCTCGGCCCCGTCATTGTCGAGGTTGGAATTGGGCTCATCCAGCACCAACAGCACCGGATCGCCGTAAAGCGCCCTTGCCAGCCCAATTCGCTGAAGCTGGCCGCCGGACAGCCGGTTGCCGCCATCGTTCATCAAGGTGTCATAACCGTCGCTCTGACGACGGATCAGTGCGTCGGCATCCGCACGCTCCGCCGCCTCTACCACCTTGGCGGGGTCTGGATTGGCCTCAAGCCGGGCGATGTTTTCCGCCAGCGAACCGTCGAACAAGGTCACCGTCTGCGGCAGATACCCGATCAGCTGGCCCAGCGTATCTGGATCGTACTGGTCCAGCGTCGCCCCATCCAGCCGGATCTGGCCACCTGCGGGTTTCCACACCCCGGTCAGGGCCTTGGCCAATGTCGATTTGCCCGCGCCAGACGGGCCGATCACCCCCACCGCCTGTCCCGGCTGCACCCGGAACGTGACCCCGCGCAAAGTGGCCTGCCCGTGCCCCGGCGGCACGACGGATAGCTGGTTGACCTCCAGCATCGCCCTGGGCCGCGGCAGCGCCAAGCGCACGGGTTCGGGGCGTTCTTCCTGCAGCAATCTGCGCAGACGCTGGCGGCCCTGCCGGGCACGGGCGATCAGTTGCCATTGGCCGATCGCCATTTCAATCGGGGCCAGCGCCCGCCCCAGCAGGATGGACCCTGCAATCATCGCCCCGGCGGTCAGCTGGTCCTGAAGCACCAGATAGGCCCCCAGCCCCAACATCGCCGATTGCAGGAACAGGCGCAGCGTCTTGGTCAGGGTGGTAAACCCACCAACCCGATCCGATGCCGTAATCCCCTGCGCCAGCGCCCGGTCGCGCATGTGTTTCCAGCGCGCGAGGGCCCGCCCCTGCATCCCCAGGCTGCGCACCAGTTCCGATTCTGTCTGAAGCCGCCCGGCCACCCGATCCGCCATCAGCGAGGCCTGCCCCGCCTCGGCCAGCGGCCCGCCCGAACGGGCCTGGTTCAACAGCGTGATCACCACCAGCAACCCGCCACCGGCCAGCGCCAGCCACCCCAGCCAGGGATGAAAAACAAAGATCGCCAACAGGAAAAGCGGGGTCCAGGGCAGATCGAACACCGCCAGAAACACCGGCGAGGACAGCAGCCGCTGGATTGCCTCCAGATCCATCAGGCCGGTCTGTTGCTGACCGGTGCGCCCCGCCCGTGCCAATGTCGCGCGAAAGACCCGTTCATCCAGACGGTCCTGCAATCTGGCCCCGATACGCGCCGCGACCCGGCCGCGCACATAATCGAGAATGCCCATGATCAGGAACAGGAAGGTCACCAGCAGGGACAGCGCCAGCAGAGTTTCCTCTGACCGGCTGCCCAAGACGCGGTCATAGACCTGCAACATGAATAGCGGCCCGGTCAGCATCAACGCATTGGTGAACATGCTGAACAGAAAGACAGCGCCCAAAAGCCTGCCATCCTGTCCGAAATCAAGCCTCGGGTCCGCAGTGGACCCGCGGGTGGCGTCTTGTGCCTGTTTGTTCATCTCGCCTTACCTCTTACCGGCAAGAAAGCGCCACCGGTGTCACTTATTGTTGACTGGCCTGCCACATAATCTACCAAAAGTCGGAAATCTTCCATTGTCTGATGGTGCCCATCTTTGATTTCCGGTCCGAGACACTATTGTGTATAGCCTACGAAAGCGTTGACGAGATTTCCATTGCCCGCTGCCAGTGTTCCATATCGCATCCGTTCCGCCGGTGCTGCCCTGTTTCTGCTGTCCCTTGGGGCGTGCGGGCCTGCGGTTTTGCCCGATGCGAACACCATCGATGACCCAACCGAAGCCGCGAATCGCGCCATGCACGATTTCAACGTTGCCGTGGACCGGGCCATCGTCCGGCCTGTTGCACTTGGCTATGGCACCGTGGTGCCGGAGCCGGTGCGTGACGGGATCAGCAATGCCGCATCCAACCTCGACCAACCGCTATATGTGGTGAACAACATTCTTCAGCTGCGTCTTGACGATGCGCTGCGCAACTCTTTCCGGTTTCTGCTGAACAGCACTGTCGGCCTTGGCGGGCTGCTCGACCCGGCCTCGGGGATCGGGCTTTATGCCGAGGATACCGATTTTGGTGAAACGCTGCATGTCTGGGGCGTGTCCGAAGGCGGCTATGTCGTTCTGCCAGTGCTTGGCCCGTCCACCAGCCGCGACACGGTCGGGTTGGTCGTTGACAGTGTGATGAACCCTACCCGGATGGTCTTTGACCGGCCCGAAAGCGACTATGTAACCGGGGCCAATGTGGGCGACGCACTGAACACGCGCCATGAGATGACCGGCGAAATCGACAGGCTGTACTACGAAAGCGCCGATGGCTATGCCCAGGCCCGGCTGATCTATCTGCAAACCCGTCGCTACGAGCTTCGGGGGGATGACGCTGCCGAGTATCTCGATCCCTACGCAGACCCTTATGCAGATCCGTATCTCGACCCCTACGAGGACCCATATGCCCAGTAAGATCAGCCTCACCCGACGCGCTTTTCTTGGACTGACCGCCGCGATGGCCGCCACTGCCGCCTTACCCGCCCGTGTCTGGGCACTGACCGTCGATGCCGCCCGCACTGTGGTCGAGCGGTTGGTGGGCGATCTGTACGACCTGATCAATTCGGGCCGCAGTGAAACACGCATGTACAGCGATTTCGCTGTGTTTATGAACCGATATGCCGATATGCCGATCATCGCACAATCGGTGCTTGGCGTGGACTGGCGACGCGCCTCTGCCGGACAGCGCAATGCATTCGTCGATGCGTTCAGCGGCTATATTTCCCGCAAATATGGCAGCCGTTTTCGCGAACTGATCGGCGGCCAGATCGAAGTGACCGGTGCCCGCGCTATCCGCAACTTTTTCGAGGTGACATCGGTCGCACGCCTGCGGGGCGAGGCGCCGTTTGATGTGATCTGGCTGGTGTCAGATGGGTCCGGGGAAGCGCGGGTGTTCAACCTGATTATCCAGGGCATCAACATGCGCACCACCGAAGCAGAAGAAATCGGCGCGATGCTGGACCGCAACCGCGGCGATCTGGACGCGATGATTGCCGATCTGCGCAACGCCAGCTGACCGGCCCTTGCCACGCGGGGCCCGGCTGCCCTAACTAGCCGGACCTTTCCGGCAACAGGACGCAGGCAGCCGCACCCCGTGACGACCCCGACACCCCCCACCTACCGCCACGAACTGGACGGCCTACGCGCCATCGCGGTGCTGGCGGTGCTTGGCTACCACGCGGGCTATAACGATTTCGCGGGCGGGTTCATGGGCGTGGACGTGTTCCTTGTCTTGTCCGGCTATCTGATCACCCAGCAAATCGGTGCGGCCCTGTCGGAGAACCGCTTTCACCCCGGCCGGTTTTGGCTGCGCCGGGTGCGCCGGCTGCTGCCCGCAATGCTGCCGGTTCTGGGATTTTCCCTCCTCTCGGCCCTGCTGCTGAAAGGTCAGGGCGCATTCGAAGAATTCGCCGGTCATTTCCTGAGCGCCGGTTTCTTCTATTCCAACTACCAATTCCTATCCGAGGCCGACTATTTCGCCCGTGCCAGCGATACCAACCTGCTGCTGCATACATGGTCGCTGTCGCTGGAATGGCAGTTCTATCTGGTGACGCCGCTGGTGCTGATGGCCGTCCATCGCTTTGGTCGATGGGGGATGCTGGCGGCGCTGACCTTGCTGGCCGCCTTGTCGCTGATCTTCGCGGAGGTCCTGATCGCCACGGGACGCGGCAGTTGGGCATTCTTCGGGGTGATGCCCAGGTTCTGGGAATTCGCGGCAGGCGGCATTGTCGCCCTGTTCCCCCCGGTTGCAGCCCGCCTGCCACTGTCTGGCGCGGGGCTGCGGACGCTTGGCCTGGGGCTGGTCCTATGGGCCATATTCGGCGGCGCACCGGCCCGCTTCCCCGGCCTTGGGGCAACATGGGCCGTGCTGGGAACTGCCCTGATCCTGCTGGCCCCGATGCAGTCGCGCGACCCGGTGCGCTGGCTGCTGGAACGGCGTGCGATGCTGTGGGTGGGCGTGCGGTCTTATGCAATTTACCTGATCCACTGGCCGCTATTTGTCACCCTCACCCCCGCTGATATGAGCCGGTCCGAAGGCGTGCTGTCCGCCGCCCTTCTGGCCAGCCTGTTCCTGGGCCACCTGATCTATCGCTACGTGGAAACCCCGGTGCGCAACGGTGTGCGGTTCCGGTCGCCGGGCGCGATCCTGCGCCATGCCGGTCCGGTACTGGTGCTGATTGCCGGGATCGGGTTGTTTCTGCCAACCGGGCTGGGGACCAGCCTGCGCGCGGCGCTGCCTTTGTCGGGCCTGCGCATGGCCATGACCGAGATCGACAGCGCCCGCGCTGGCTACCTGTCCCTGATGGGCGACCTGCAAAGCGATACCCTGCCGGGCATCCGCTATTGCAGCTACGATGTGATCAACGGCCCCGATGCAATGGTGGATTGCCTGTCCGCAACTGCACCCGGCCAGCAGCCTTTGCTGCTGATTGGCGACAGCCATGGGCGGGATGTTCTGATGGCCCTGACACGTGCCTATCCGGATCAACCGGTCGTCATGCTGCACCAATCCTCTTGCGTACCGGCAACCTATATCCGGGGCCGGTCCCTGTGCTTTCCCGAACTGGAACAGGTGCTGACCCGCGCCGTGACCGAGGCCGGGCTGACCCGCGTCATGCTCGCCGCCCGTTGGTGGCAAGGCGAACATCAAGGGGCTGAAGTCACTTTGGAGGTTCTGGATGGGCTTGGCGCGGAGATCATCGTCGTTGGCCCCGGCCCGACCTTCGATGCCCCGATGGAGGGGTTCGTGCAAGCCGCTGCGTTTGCGGGCGCAAACCCCGCCGCCCTGCCGCCCATTTGGCCAGATCGGTTTGCCTTCGACGTGGCGACGGTCAATGCGGATATGCGCCGCTTCGCAGGTTCAGTCGGCGCGGCCTATGTGGATCGTTTTGCCCTGATTTGCGACGATGCGGCCTGTCCCGTGCGAACGGGGACTTTCCTCTATTTCGACGAACAGCACCTCAGCCCCGCCGGGCTGGACGTACTGGCAGCGGCCTTCGGGTCAGACCCGACCCTGACCGCTGCCATCAATCGCAACTAGTTCCGGTTCGCCCCAAGCAGCCCCAACACCTCCATCAGGATCTGCTCGGCAATGTCCGGCCTGCGGCCCGGCGCCTCCTCAATCAGTTCAGGACGCGCCTCCTGGGCCGGGTCGATCATGGGCAGCGGGCGGGGCGGGATGCCATCATGGATGGTTTCCATCGTCTGCCGCCAGATCTCGGCTGGCAGACCGCCGCCTGTGACGCCCGACATTGGCGAGTTGTCGTCATAGCCCATCCAGACGCCGGCCACATAATCTGCCGTGAACCCGATGAACCACGCATCGCGGGCCGATGTGGTGGTGCCGGTTTTGCCCGCAACGGGCCGGTCGGGCAGTTGCGCCCGCTGGCCGGTGCCGTTGGCGACAACCTCAGCCATCATATAGGTCAGCTGCCGCGCCGCAAATTCTGAGATTACCCGTTCGCGGATACCGCCGCCCTGCCCCATCATCGGGTCGGTGTCGCCGACCAGACGCAGGTCGATCAGGCCATAGGGCGTCACGGCAGAGCCGCCGTTCAGGATACCCGCATAGGCCCCCGTCATCTCAATCAGCGTGCTTTCCGACGCGCCAAGCGCCAGGGCCGGGCCAAGCGCCAGATCGCTTTCGATGCCGAACTCCGACGCGACGGTACGCACCAGATCGCGGCCCACCTCCTCTGACAAGCGCACGGCGGGGGTGTTGAGCGAGGCTCTCAGCGCCTCGGTCAGCGTCACGGTGCCATAGAATTCCCCGGTATAGTTGCGCGGGCTGTAGGGGCCGGACCCGGGGACGTTGATCGTCAGCGGCGCGTCCTCGACCAGATCATCAAAGCGCCAGCCAAGATCCAGCGCGGTGGCATAGACAAAGGGTTTGAAGGCCGATCCGGTCTGCCGCATCGCCATGGTCGCGCGATTGAACAGGCCGGTGCCTTCCTGCCTGCCGCCCACCATGGCGCGCACGGCCCCATCCGCCGACATCACGATAATCGCGGCCTCGGCCTCGGACCCTTCGCGCACCTGGTTTTCGAAGACATCGGTCAGCGCAGCCTCGGCGGCCTCCTGCATCCGCGCATCGAAGGTGGTGCGGATGATCACATCCTCGGTGGTCTCGCGCAGCAGAAAATCGGGGCCTTGCGTCATCACCCAATCGGCGAAATAGCCGCCTGCGCGGGCCTCGGCGGCCTCGGACAGGGTGGCGGGGTTGGCGCGGGCCTCGGCGGCCTCGGATGCCGTCAGATAGCCCTGCTCCTCCATCAGCCCCAACACCACAGCGGCCCGGTCTTGTGACCGTCCAAGGTTCGACGTGGGCGCGAAGCGCGACGGGGCGGTCAGCAACCCGGCCAGCATCGCCCCTTCCGGCGCGGTGACCTCCGCCGCGGAATGCCCGAAATAGCGCTGCGAGGCCGCCTCGACCCCATAGGCACCGGCCCCCATATAGGCGCGGTTCAGATAGATCGTCAGGATTTCCTGCTTGGTATAGCGCAGCTCCATCGCCAGCGAGAACGGCAGTTCCTGGATCTTGCGCCACAGGCTGCCACGCCGGCAGTCGGCCTCGTATTCTGCCTCGCTCTCCCATTCATCGGGGTCGAAGGCCACGCCAAGGCAAAGCAGCTTGGCCACCTGCTGTGTGATGGTGGACCCGCCATGCCCCTCCAGCGGGCCGCGCCCTTCGCGCAGGTTGATGCGAATGGCCGAGGCGATGCCGCGCGGGGAAATACCCCAATGGCGGAAAAAGCGCCGGTCCTCGGTCGCGACGATCGCGTTGACCACATGTTCAGACACCGTTTCCGTGTCGATCAGCCCGCCATATTGTTCCCCCCGCCAGGCAAAGACGTTGCCGTCCCGATCCAGCATGGTGACCGACCCGCGCGCGCGGCCGTCCACCAGGTCGGTCATCGGCGGCAGGGTCGAATAGAGATAGGCCGTGGCCCCGGCCAGGATCAGGACAAGCGCCAGCGTCGCGCGCCAGAAGATGCCGAAGACGATCCGCCAGATCAGCCGGAAAAACCCTGTAATGGCACCGCGGAGCCCCCCCCTGCGCCGCTTTTGCGGGCGGTTGCGCCGCTGCCTGGCAGATCTTTGGCCTGATCCCCCCGACCCGGACCCCCGCGAAGATTTCGCAGGCGCAGCATTTCTGCGGTCTGCGACCAGCCTGCGGCCCGAACGGGAGTTTCCCCCGCCTCTGTTACCTGATGCGCTCATGCCTGTTCCTGCTCTTTTGTCCGCAACATAGGGGAATTCGAGTCGTTTGTGGAGAGCCGTCGCCGCAGTGCCGAAATTCCATACCGCCTATATTTTAGTCATTTGCACCACATCGTGCAAAAAAAATGCGACTCGGGCCGTGACGACCCACAAACCACCCCCCGTCACGTTGCTCTTGGCGGCTCCACGTCCTGCATTGGCGTCGTCTGGGCCGCAGAGCCCAAAACTACGGAAGGGTAACACCGTGAAACTCATCATTGCAGCAATCAAGCCGTTCAAGCTGGAGGAGGTCCGCGAGGCTCTGACCTCCATCGGCGTGCGGGGCATGATGGTGACCGAGATCAAGGGCTTTGGCTCTCAGTCCGGGCACACCGAAATCTATCGCGGCGCTGAATACGCCGTGAACTTCGTTCCCAAGGTCAAGCTGGAGATCGTCGTCGCCGACGCCATGGCCGACCAGGTGGTCGAAACAATCCAGTCCACTGCCAAGACCGACAAAATCGGCGACGGCAAGATCTTCGTCCTCGACGTATCCGCTGCCGTGCGCGTCCGCACCGGCGAGACCAACGACGACGCCCTCTAAGCAACTGTCAGAACCAGGGATAAAAACCATGCAAGTCAGAAAGTTTCTTCCGGCAGTTGCCCTTGCGGCCGTACTGCTGCCCACGATGGGCCTCGCGCAAGAGGCCGAAGCCGTGCCGACCTTCGACGAGATCGGCCCCTATATCATGACCACCCTGCTATTCTGCATGGCAGGTTTCCTCGTCTTCTTCATGGCTGCGGGCTTTGCCATGCTGGAAGGGGGTCTGGTGCGTTCCAAGAACGTTACGATGCAGATGACCAAGAACATCGCGCTCTACTCGATCGCGGCCATTATGTACTGGCTGATGGGTTTCAACCTGATGTATCCGGGTGAATTCAACGGCTATATCGGCAGCTTCTTCGTGCCGACCGTTCTGGACCCTGTGGGTGTGGCTGCTGCCGATGCAGCGCTTGACTATGCCTCGGTCGGGTCGGACTTCTTCTTCCAGCTGGTCTTCGTGGCCGCCACCGCATCCATCGTGTCGGGCGCCCTGGCCGAGCGGATCAAACTGTGGCCCTTCCTGATCTTCGTCGTGCTGCTGACCGGCGTGCTGTACCCGATCTCCGGGTCCTGGCAGTGGGGCGGCGGCTGGTTGTCCGCCATGGGCTTCTCCGACTTCGCTGGTTCGACTGTTGTGCACTCCGTGGGTGGCTGGGCCGCTCTGGCCGGTGCCATCATCCTCGGCCCGCGTCTTGGCAAGTACAAGGACGGCCGCGTCAACCCGATGCCCGGTTCCAACCTGGCCCTGGCAACGCTTGGCACGTTCATCCTGTGGCTCGGCTGGTTCGGCTTCAATGGCGGCTCGCAGCTGGCCATGGGCACCGTCGGCGACGTGTCTGACGTCAGCCGCATCTTCGCCAACACCAACATGGCTGCTGCTGCCGGTGCTGTCACCGCAATGATCCTGACGCAGGTTCTGTACGGCAAGGTCGACCTGACCATGGTTCTGAACGGCGCCCTGGCTGGCCTCGTGTCGATCACTGCCGAACCGCTTGCCCCGACCCTGTTCGGTTCGCTCTGGATCGGTGCTGTCGGTGGTATCATCGTGGTCTTCAGCGTGCCTTTCCTCGACAAGCTCAAGATCGACGATGTGGTCGGTGCCGTTCCGGTCCACCTGTTCGCCGGCATCTGGGGCACCATCGCCGTTGTCTTCTACAATGACGGCGCCAACCTGATGACTCAGCTGACCGGCATCGTCGCCTACGGTGTGTTCACCTTCGTGGCCAGCGCCATCATCTGGTACATCCTGAAGGTCACTGTTGGCATCCGCGTCAGCGAAGAAGACGAGATCAACGGCCTCGACATGTCCGAGCTTGGCATGGAAGCCTACCCGGAATTCTCCAAGGGCTGATCTTGTAAAATAGCTGGATCCGGGCTCTCCCTAGTACCGGATCCGGCAAATGCGGAAAGCGGCGTCCCCTACCGGGCGCCGCTTTTCCATGTCCAGCGACTTAATTGCCCGTGACAATTGTCCGCTAGGTCGATTGCGGAAATCAGAATAGCCTGCCGGAATCTCGCAATAGCGCCCAAAGGGAGGGGTCATCGTGAAACAGGTCGTCCTTGCATTGACCATATGGCTGCTGCCCGTCGCGGCCGCAGCTTTCGACATTCAACAGGTGCAGCCCGGCATCTGGGCCATAGAAGGCCCGGCCGAACAGCGGAGCCCGGAAAATTTGGGCAATAACGCAACTTTCGGGTTGATCGAAACACCCGAAGGCGCGGTACTGGTCGATCCAGGCGGCACATGGGCCGGCGCCGAGGCATTGCACGAGGCGGTGCGCGGCCTGACCGATCAACCCGTCACCGTGGTCATCAATACCGGCGGACAGGATCACCGCTGGCTTGGCAATGGCTATTGGGCGGCGCAGGGTGCGACCATCATCGCCTCTGCCGCGGCGGTTGCCGATCAGACCGCACGCGCCTCTATGCAGCTGACCGCCCTGTCGATACTGGTGGGCGAGGCCGCTGCCGGAACCGACCCTGTCTTTGCCGATACAGTGTTTCAGGACAGCCACAGCCTGACCCTGGGCGGACGCCGGATCGAAATCGCCCACCCCGCCGCGGCGCATACGCCCGGAGACAGCTATGTCTGGCTGCCCGATAGCGGGGTCATCTTTACCGGCGACATCGTCTATGTCGGGCGCATTGCCGGGGTGATGGAATTCTCAAACAGCGCCGCGTGGCTGGAGGCTTTCGCCGCGATTGAGGCGCTGGACCCCGCGCATCTGGTGCCCGGCCACGGGCCTGCAACGACGCTGGCCACAGCACAGGCCGACACGCGGGATTACCTGGTCAATCTGCGCGCCCGAATCGGCGAACATATCGACGCGGGCGGCGATATCATCGGCTCGGTCGAGGTCGATCAGTCGGCCTTTGCCTATCTCGACCAGTTCGAGGCCCTGGCCCGCCGGAACGCCCAAACCGTCTTTGAACAGATGGAATGGGAATAATCTGATAACAAAAGAAAACCCCCGCCTTGCGCGCTGCAGGGCGGGGGTCTCGATACGTTAGGGCGGGGTTCAGATCTCGCCCTGAATCCAGCTCTGTAGCGCCGCTTTCGGGGCCGCGCCGATCTTGTTCGACACAACCTCACCGCCCTTGAACAGGAACAGGGCCGGGATACCGCGAACGCCCAGTTGCATGGGGGAATTGGGGTTTTCGTCGACGTTGATTTTGACGATTTTCACCTGTCCGGCCATCTCTTCCGAGATTTCCTCAAGCGCCGGGCCGATCTGGCGGCAGGGGCCGCACCATTCGGCCCAGAAATCCACCACGACGGGGATATCGGATTGTTTGACTTCAGCGTCAAATGTTGCGTCGGTGACGGCGGTGGTGGCCATATCTAGCCCTCCTGAAGAGAATTTGCACGAGTCAGGGGCGAAATCTAGGGACGACGATGGACAAGGTCAAGCGACTGAAACACCCAAGCGCGATCATGTGATCAACGCGGCACATGCCGGCCGAAAAGAGGGGGGTACCATGCGTGCCCCCCAGTGCCCCCCGGTGCAGACAGATGGCGATTTCGCCGCCTTACGGCGTCGACCCGCGTGCGGCCCTCCTCAACCCCCGGCTTGCGCCGGAGGCCTCGTCGGCCCGCGTTGCCACGGGATATCGGAGAGGGTTGTGGGTCAGGCCCGATGGCCGGGTCTGAGGCACGGGCGGGATGCCTACGGCGGGAGTACTTGGGCCAAGAAGAAGAGAGCGGAAGGCTGGATGTCAGCAGGTCATCCCAGCTCCGTCGCGGCCAGGACCAGCGCTGGCGTGGTAAGCTCGGCGGGGAGCGGCATCAGCCGGGCGGGGCGGGTCCAGAGGATGGCGGTGTCGATGCGTTTGTCGGGGTAGATGGCGGCCAGCATCTCGGCATAAGCGCCCATCTGGCGGAGGATGCCGTCAGGCGTGTCCTCGGGCCGGTCGGGCGCTGTGGCGTTCGATTTGAAATCGACGGCCAGCACGCGGTCAGGTGCGATGATCAGCCGGTCGATCTGGCCCAGAAGGGTGCTGCCAAGGGTCGGGCTGGGGGCGGTCAACGTGACTTCGGCCAGCGCGTCATTGGTAAAGAGCCGCGCGAGGGCGGGAGTGGTGAGGCAAGTGGTGGCCTCCGCGAACAGCTCCGCCAGATCGGCGTCTGGCAGGTCGCCCTCCACCGCGAGAATGCCGGGGGCGGCGGCGTACCAGCCCGATTGCGGCAGGTCGGGCAGATGTTCCAGCAGCAGGTGCAGACGGCGGCCGCGCAGTTTGGCGGCGTCTTCGTCCAGCCCTGATCCGTCACCGGGCAACGCCTTGGCCCCGCCGAGGTCAGACGGCGACAGCGGCGTCGCGTCACGCGGGCGGGCCTTGGGGCGGCTGTGCAGCCAGTCGGGCAGAGCCTCGGCAAGCGACGCGGGCTGTGTACTGCGGCCAAGCGCCGTCCAGTCGCCGCTTTCCAGTCGCCAGCCCTGCCCCGTGGGCATCGGGTGGGGGGTGGCATTGCAGGCTTGGGCAGCGGCGAGGATATGGGGATACCAGCCTTCGTTTTCGCCTTTCGCAATGTCACCCGCTGCGGCCACAATCAGCCAACTTTCGGCGCGCGTCATGGCGACGTAGAGCAGGCGGTTGCGTTCCTCGACTTCACGTGCGGCGGCCTCATCAAACAGATCGCGCATGGCGGCGGGGCTGTCATCCTTGCGACCAGCCCAACAGACCGGGCCGTCATCCGGTGCAAAGAGCTTGGGCGCGCTGTGGTTGCTTTGCCGATAGGCGGTGTCGGGCAGGATGACGACAGGTGCCTCCAACCCCTTGGCACCATGGACCGACATCACGCGGATCTGGTCACCGGCGCTGCCCGGATCGCGCTTGATCTGCACGTCATCGGCCTGAAGCCAGCCGGTAAAGCCCGTAAGGCTGGGCACCTCCATCCGTTCATAGGCCAGCGCCTGCGCCAACATCGCGTCGATGCCATCCTCGGCCTCGCCCCCCATCCGGGCCAACAGGTTGCGGCGACCATTATGGCGGATCAGGATACGTTCCAGCAGGTCATAGGGGCGCAGGAAATCGGCGTGGTTGCGCAGATCCTCCAGCATTGCGACGGTGTCTGGGTCCATGTCGCGGCGCTGTTGCAGGACGCGCCACAGATAGGTCCGGTCGCGCCCATAGGCGAGGTCATGCAGCGCCTGTTCCGACCAGCCGCAAAGGGGCGAGCGCAGGACGGCGGCAAGCGACAGGTTGTCCTCGGGCGTAGCAAGGAAGGACAAAAGCGCCGTCAGATCCTTGACCGCGAGTTCGGCTGCCAGCCGCATCCGGTCGGCCCCGGCAATCGGCAGGCCCTGTTCCTTGATCGCGGCGATCAGTTCGTGAAACAAGTCCGACCGGCGCTGCACGAGGATCAGGACATCGCCCGGCGTGACGGGGCGGCGCGTGCCCTCAATGGTGATCGGCGTACCATCCATTATCATGCGCTTGATCTCACCCGCCACGGCACGGGCCAGCCGCACGGTGTGATGGTCATCGGCCAGTTGGTCGACGGGGTCATCCCAGTCAGGCTTTTCCTCGCTATCCGCCTTTTCCACCACGGGCCAGATATCGACGCGCCCCGGCAGGTCCTGCTTGAAGGCGATATGGGTTACGTCCTGCCCCACACCAGCGCTGGCGGCACCTTCGAACACCTTGTCGACCAACTGCAGGATCGGCGGGGCAGATCGGAAGGAATGGGCCAGCGCGCAGGATTGGAACAGCGCCTCGGCATCGCGCAGGCGTTCGGCGAAATGGTCGCGCATCCGGTCAAACCCGTCAGGATCCGCGCCCTGAAAGGAATAGATCGACTGTTTCTTGTCCCCGACGACGAAGATCGTCCGGTCCACATCGTCGCGCGCGCCCGACCCGGCGGCGAATTCTTCTGCCAGTTGCGCGACGATGTCCCATTGGGCGGGCGAGGTATCCTGTGCCTCGTCCACCAGAATGTGGTCAATCCCGCCATCAAGCCGGAACAGCACCCATTGCGCGACGCTGCTGTCGGCCAGAAGGCGGCGGGTGGCGAGGATCAGGTCGTCGAAATCGAGCCAGCCGAGCGCCGCCTTGGCGGCATCATAGGCAGGCAGGAAACCCCGGGCGAAGCGGTGGAGCGCGAGGGTTTTTTCCGCCGCGATGAGGGCGCGGCGCAGGGAGCGCGCCTCGGCCAGGCGCAGCATCAGCGCCTCAAGCGGCTCATGGATGGCCGACATTTTGGCCCAGATGGGTTTG
>Ga0213841_1000839_pt1 | contig 22460 bp, 21 predicted proteins | sample SWPATP23_FD_160125 | JGI IMG/M metagenome (GOLD analysis project Ga0213841, IMG submission 160125) | Coastal seawater microbial communities from Marineland, Florida, United States - SWPA TP2 #3 | ecosystem: Environmental > Aquatic > Marine > Coastal | place: USA: Florida | collected 2016-08-14 | reverse complement strand
CAACAGCATGGCCCACAGCAGATCGCGGATGTCGTCATCGGTGCGCAGAAAATTCCGCGCCAGCAGCATCGGCGACATCAGCAGCGCCTGGTTGATGCATTGCGCCACCGCCTCTCGCAGTTGCAGGGCGGGCAAGGTAAAGCCACCAAAATGGACCGGGTCCATATTGGTTAGCACCGTGCCGAAGGGGCTGAAGATAAACAGCAGCACCAGAGCCCGCGCCGTATTGTTTTCCGGCAGAAAGCGCAGCTCGCCCCTGAACATGACCAGGCAGGTGAACAGCGCCGCAAGGCCGGGGATCGTCTGCTTGGTCAAGGGCGGCATCAGCGGAAAGTCGAACCCCGCCGGGGCCGGAGGCAAAAACAGATAGCCCAGGATCAGCGACGCCAGCAGCGCACGCCCCCGGGGCAGTCGGACGAAAAGCCAGACCACCACCGCCGGGTAAATCACCAGCGCAAGGGATGCGAGCGCGTTAGGCATGCCTGTATCCGGTTACCCTTTGTATCCTATCGTCATGTTTATGCCCGGTTTCCCCTCTAGATGGGGGACTAACACCGGGTATACCCGGAACATGGGGCAGAAATATGCCCCGCAGCAAAGATAAAGGGCAAAGGGCACCGGGATGACTGCGGGCAGCACAAGACGGCTGAAGATCGCCTATCTGTGCGATTGCGATCCGCGTGATCCGACGCTTTATTCCGGCGGCAATGCGCGGATGTTTGACGCGTTGCAGGCCCATGCGGGCGATGTTACCGTGCTGCCGCAGGATTGGGGCCTGGCCGAACCGCTGCGCCGTGCGGTTCTGGCGATGCCCGAGGCGATCAGCATCCGTGCCCGCTGGCGGGTGCATCTGCTGGCCTCTCGGCTGATCGCCGCACGGCTGCGCCGGGCACTTGCGCAAGATCGCTTCGACGTGGTGTTCGGGGCCTATTCCTTTCATTCGCTGCACCGATTGCGCCTGCCCTATCCGATGGTCACCGCCTACAGTTCGGACGCAACGCCAACGACCTATAAACACTCTGCGGTCGGGCAAAGCTTCGGGTCCTGGTTCACGCCATCGCGGCTGATCGACCCGGTGATCGAACGGGCCGAGGCGCGGGTGTTTCGCGGGCTGGACCTGGCCTTGTGGCCGTCGGACTGGCTGACCCGCGCTGTGGCGGATCGCTACGGATTGCCGCCCGAACGGTCGATGACCGTACCCTGGGGCGCAAATGTGCCGGACCCCGGGCCAACGAACCCGGTCCCGCTGGCCGCCGATCAGCCGGTCGAGATCCTGCTTGTGGGACGGGACTGGGATGCCAAGGGCGGTTGGGTGACGGCCGCAACCGTCGCCGCCTTGCGCGACCGGGGGGTCGATGCGCGGCTGACCGTCGTGGGCTGCACCCCGCCGCCCGAGATCAGCCGCGACGCCCTGACAGTGCACCCGCATCTGGACAAATCCATCCCCGGCGACCTGGCCATCTTTCACGACTGTTTCCGCCATGCGCATTTCCTGCTGATGCCATCGATGGAATCCTACGGCTTTGCCTTTTGCGAGGCCTCGGCCTATGGGCTGCCGTCGCTCTGCCTGGATGTGGGCGGCGTGCCGGTATGGAACGGCGTGAACGGTCATGCGCTGCCGCTTGGGGCGGGCCCCGATCAATTTGCAGCCCTGATCCAGGACTATCTGCAAACCCCGGAAAGACATGCGGCCCTGCGCGTCAGCGCAAGGCAGGTCTATGAGGATCGGCTGAACTGGGATGCCTGGGGCCGCAAATTGGCCGATTTGCTGCGATCCGAGGTCGCGGCGCTTAATGACCCGTCCCGCGCAGAACCACGCCAAAAGTCCGGCCGATGATCTGCAGATCGGTGCGCAGCGACAGGGCCCGGTAATATTCCTGATCATAGCCCGCGCGTTCATGAAAGCTGCTGTCATTGCGCGACGAGGTCTGCCAGAACCCGGTGATCCCGGGCCGCATCACGTAGTATTCCGTGCCCGGATAGAGAACGCGCTGATTGCACATCATCGGACGCGGGCCGACAATCGACATGTCGCCGGTCAAGACGTTCCAAAGCTGCGGCAGTTCATCAAGCGACGTCCGACGCAGGAAGTGACCGAAACGGGTGATGCGGGGGTCGTTGCGCAGCTTTTGGTGGCGGTCCCATTCCGCCCGCGCCGCGGGGTTTTCCGACAGATAGCTGTCCAGCACCTGATCGGCCCCTTTGACCATGGTGCGCAGCTTCCACATGCCGAAGACCCGGCCATGCATTCCGATCCGGCTCTGCCGGTAGAAGGGGGAACCGCCCTCTTGCAGGATCGCGATCAGGGCTGCGACCAGAACGATCAGGCCCGCAGGAAGGGCTGCCAATAGAACGATGGCGATGTCCAGCGCGCGCTTTGCATGGCGGCGATAGACGGTCCGCGTCTGTTCCGGCCGGATCGGCAGAACGACGTGGGGTGCTTCGCTTTGGCTATACAGGCCGAAACGCTCATACATTGTACATCACCCTCCAAAAGGGGGGCGACCGTTTCCGGTCGCGACAAACAGCGCTTCCCTGCCCCGCCCGGCGACTCCGAGCGCGGTTTAGAAAGTCATTCGGTTTTTGGGTGCTGAAAGGCGCAGATGAGTAACCGGGCCCCCCCGGGTCGCGATCAGTCCATCCCCACCTTTTGTTTCTGCAGCCGGGTGGCAGTCCGGTGATGCAGGAACGTCAAGTCATGGCCGACCAACGCTTTCGCACAGCCGTAATTTGGCATTTATGGCGTAATTTCGTCAATTCCATTCCGCCATAATCTACCTATGCGTGTGCTCACAAATTAGGCATGATTGTGGCAACGACGAAGACAAAAAATACAGCGTTTTCAGCATGTCGCATTTTTAATCCCCCGTCCTCAGACGTATACTGTCACCAAATTGGAAACAAATACGCGCCTTTAGATCAACCTTTGGTTGTTTTGGCGACTCCAACCTGTCCATTTGGTCAGGTTTCCCGAGCCATTCGGAAACAGACATGGACCGGGCCCTTCCCGGCGATCCACCCTCGCATCGCTGATCAAATTGTGGCAAAACCCCGGCTTGTTTCCGGCTGGAAAACGCTAAATCCCCGGCCAATATTTTTTATGGTTAACGAAACTCTCCCTTGGGTTGCATAATGTGGCGAAACAATGGCGAGGCCTTGGTTCCTTTGTCTCCAATCCGGCAAAGTCCTGCCACAATCCGATTCGCGGCAAGCGGCCGAGACCACTGGATTCCCCTGCCTTTTCGGCCTATTCAGCCTGAAACACACTGACTTTCAGACAGGTCAGACGCCGACACCTCGCCGCCTCATTTCCGCCATGTTGCCCGGCTGATGCTTGATACGCGCGCGCCCGGCCCCCATAACCTGCCTGAGACTGTCCAGAACCGGAGACCCCATGCCCGAGATCGAGCCCGCCCTAGACGCGTCGTTCTACCTGACCGCAGGTGCCATATTGGCGCTGCTGCTGCTGTCGGCCTTTTTCTCGGGATCAGAAACCGCCCTGACGGCCGCCTCGCGCGGCAAGCTGCGGTCCCAGGCCGATCGTGGGTCCAAGGCCGCGGAACGCGCCCTGCATCTGACCGAGGACAGCGAACGCTTGATCGGCTCGGTCCTGCTTGGCAACAACCTGGTCAATATCCTTGCGGCATCGCTCGCGACCTCGCTGTTCACCCGGGCCTTTGGCGAAAGCGGCGTGGCGCTAGCGACGCTGGTGATGACGCTGCTGGTGCTGATCTTCGCCGAAGTGCTGCCCAAGACCTATGCCATTACCAATGCTGAGAAAGCCGCCGCCACGGTCAGCCCGATTATCCGGGTTGTTATCTTGGTCTTTTCGCCGGTGGTGGCGACCGTCCAGGTTCTGGTCCGGGCAATGTTGCGGATGTTCGGGGTGCAGGCCGATCCCGACAGCAAGGTGCTGTCCGCCCATGAGGAAATCGCCGGCGCCATCACGCTTGGCCATTCCGAGGGCGTGGTGGAAAAGGAACATCGCGACCGGCTGCTTGGGGCGCTGGATCTGGGCGAACGCACGGTTGAAGAGATCATGCTGCACCGGTCCAATATCGAGATGATCGACGCCGATGCCGACAGCGCCACGATCCTCAGCCAGCTTCTGCATTCCCCCTATACCCGCCTGCCCGTCTATCGGGACGACCCTGAAAACATCATCGGTCTGGTGCACGCCAAGGACGTCTTGCGGGCAATGGACCGGCTGACGCGCGGGCCGGATGCCTCGGACGCGGGGCTGGCGGCCTTTTCGGTCACCGATGTGGCGATGAAGCCCTATTTCATCCCCGAGACCACAACGCTCGATGATCAGATGCGGCAATTCCTGCGCCGCCACACCCATTTCGCGCTGGTCGTGGATGAATATGGCGCGCTTCAGGGGCTGATCACGCTGGAGGACATCCTGGAAGAGATCGTCGGCGAAATCACCGATGAATTCGACGTGGAAGACGACATAAACCTGACCCCGGGCGCGGATGGCAGCTATCTGATCGACGGCAGCATGACGATCCGCGACCTGAACCGGGCGACCGATTGGAATCTGCCCGATGACGAGGCCAACACCGTCGCGGGCCTGGTGATTCATGAAGCGCAGATGATCCCCGAGGAAGGCCAAGTCTTCAGCTTTCACGGCTTTCGCTTCGAAGTGGCGGAGCGTCAGCAGAACCGCCTGACACAGCTAAGGGTGCGCAAGCTGCTTTGACGCCACTTGCGGCAAGGCGCGGATAGTCGAAACCGGCCCTGTCTTTCCCTGCACCCTCCGGGGGTCGCTTGAAGGTCTGCACGACCATACGCGAGCGGTTCGGTGGCTGATTTCGCCGTGGCTTCGCCACGTCGACCCGCGCGGCCCTGACGGGCCGCGTGGAAGGCTCTTGCAAGAGCCTTTCTTGGGGGCGCTGCCCCCGTCGCTTACGCGACTCCCCCGGGATATTTCAGGAACAATGAAGGCCATGTCGCTTTTGGGCTTGCAGGATGCGGGTCCGGGCGGCTGTCTTGCGGAAAGTGGTTTGACGGAGAAGCAGCGATGAAGACGAACACTCGGGTATGCGTGATCGGCGGCGGGGTTGTGGGCTGTTCGGTGCTCTATCATCTGACCAAGCTGGGATGGTCAGACGTGATGCTGGTGGAGCGGTCGGAACTGACCAGCGGGTCAACCTGGCACGCGGCGGGTGGGTTTCATACGCTGAATGGCGACACCAACATGGCGGCGCTTCAGGGCTATACGATCCGGCTGTATCGAGAATTGGAAGAGCTGACAGGCATGTCCTGCGGGCTGCACCATGTGGGCGGTGTGACGCTGGCCGATACGCCTGAACGCCTGGACATGTTGAAGGCGGAACGCGCCAAGCATCGCTTCATGGGGCTGGAGACGGAGATTCTGGGGCCCGAGGAGATCAAGGCCATTGCGCCGATCACCAATGTCGAGGGCGTGTTGGGTGGGCTTTATGATCCGCTTGACGGGCATCTGGACCCGTCCGGCACAACCCACGCCTATGCCAAGGCGGCGCGGATGGGCGGCGCCACGATAGAAACGCATTGCATGGTGCGCGAAACCAACCAGCGGGCCGATGGCACCTGGGACGTAGTGACCGATAAGGGCACGATCCATGCGGAACATGTGGTCAACGCAGGCGGGCTTTGGGCACGCGAGGTGGGGGCAATGGCGGGCTGCTATCTGCCGCTGCACCCGATGGAGCACCAGTATCTGGTGACGGACGATCTGCCCGAGATCTATGAGCGTGACGTGGAACACCCCCATGTGATGGACCCCGGTGGCGAAAGCTATCTGCGGCAGGAGGGCCGTGGGCTTTGCATCGGGTTCTACGAACAACCCTGCAAACCCTGGGCCGTGGGGGGCACGCCCTGGGGCTTCGGCCATGAGCTGTTGCCAGATGACTATGACAAGATCGAGGACAGCATCGCCTTTGCCTATCGCCGCTATCCAATTCTGGAACGGGCGGGGGTGAAATCCGTCATCCATGGCCCCTTCACATTTGCCCCCGATGGCAACCCACTGGTGGGGCCGGTGCCGTGGCTTCGCAACTACTGGTCGGCCTGTGGCGTGATGGCAGGGTTCAGCCAAGGTGGCGGCGTCGGCCTGACGCTGGCGCAATGGATGATCGAGGGAGAGCCGGAACGCGATGTGTTCGCCATGGACGTCGCCCGCTTTGGGCGCTGGATTACGCCGGGTTACACGCTGCCGAAGGTGGTGGAGAATTATCAGAACCGCTTTTCCGTCACCTATCCGAACGAAGAACTGCCCGCCGCGCGGCCGTTCCGCACGACGCCGATGTACGACATTTTCGATCAGATGGGCGCGGTCTGGGGAAGCCAATACGGGCTGGAGGTGCCAAATTACTTCGCCGAGGGCGATGAGCCGCGATACGAGACGCCCTCTTTCCGGCGTTCGAACGCCTTTGAGGCGACCGCGCGGGAAGTGCGTGCGGTGCGCGAGGGCGTGGGCATCAACGAGGTGCAGAATTTTGGTAAGTATTATGTTGCAGGCCCCGGGGCGCGGGATTGGCTCAATCAGATCATGGCGGGCCGTATTCCGAAACCGGGCCGGATGAGCCTGACGCCGATGCTGGCCAAATCCGGGCGGCTTGCCGGGGATTTCACCGTTGCCTGCCTGGAGGAGGACGAATTTCGTCTGACCGCCAGCTATGGCGCGCAGGATTTCCATCTGCGTTGGTTCGAGGACAACGCAGGGCCGAATGTGCGGGTGCTCAATATCTCTGACCGGCAGACCGGGTTCCAGATCGCCGGGCCGCGTGCACGGGACCTGCTGGCGAAGGTGACCCGCACGGATGTGAGCGGCTCCGCCTTCCGTTTCATGGATGTGAAGCGCCTGCCCATCGGGATGATGGAGGCCACCGTTCAGCGGGTCAGTTACACCGGCGATCTGGGTTATGAGATCTATGTTGACGCGATGGAGCAACGCGCACTGTGGCACTTGCTGTGGGACGCGGGGCAAGAATTTGGCCTGAAACCCTTTGGAATGCGGGCGATGATGAGTCTGCGATTGGACAAGTTCTTTGGGTCCTGGATGCGAGAGTTTTCGCCCGATTACATGCCCGGCGAAACAGGGATGGATCGGTTTATCCAATGGGACAAGGATTTCATCGGCAAGGAAGCTGCCCAGAAAGAACGCGCCGAGGGGCCAGCGCGAAAGCTGTGCAGCTTCATCGTCGAGGCCGATGATGCCGATGTGATCGCTTACGAACCGATCTGGCTGGATGGCGCGGTGCAGGGGTTCTGCACCTCTGGCGGGTATTCGCATTACGCGGGCAAATCGGTGGCTTTCGGCTTCGTGCCGACAGACCGGGCGCAAGACGGGCTGGAGGTCGAGATCGAGATCCTGGGCAACATGCACAAGGCGCGACTGGTGACAGAGCCGCTGTTCGATGCCGACGGCGCGCGGATGCGCGGATGAGCGGCGCGACGATCCTGCTGCTGGCCGCTGGCGCGTCCTCTCGCATGAAGGGACGCGACAAGCTGATGGAAGAGGTGACCGGCGAGGCGCTGCTGACCGTCATAGCCCGGCGGGCGGCGAAGGCCGGGCCGCTGCGCGTGACGTTGCCCGACGGCAATGACGAACGGGCAAAGGCGCTGGACGGCATCGCTTGCGAGATTGTGACCCTGCCCGCCGGTTGCACGCAAAGCGACTCTCTGGCCGCCGGGGTCGCGGGGCTGTCCGGTCCGGTGCTGGTGGTGCTGGCGGATATGCCAGAGATCACCGCCCATGACATGCACCTGCTGCTGGCGCTGTCCGCGCAGGCCCCCAATGCGATCTTGCGGGCGGCGGGCAAGGATGGGACGCCGGGCAACCCGGTTCTGTTTCCCGTCGATCTGCTGGCCGATCTTCAGACCATCAAGGGTGACAAGGGCGCGCGCGGGCTGTTGAAACAACATGAAAAACGGGTGCATCTGGTGCCCCTGCCCGACCGGCGCGCCCTGACCGATCTGGACACGCCCGAGGACTGGGCCACCTGGCGCGCGGCACAAGCCCAATAAAAAGGGGCGGCGCAAACCTGCACCGCCCCAGTTCGGGTCCGGGGAAAGGATGTGCCCCCTCTCCCCCCGTATCCCTGCTGCATCTCAGAAATTAGCGAACGATCAGGCGCGCCTCGTGGCCTTTCAGCACCTTGCGGGCGGCCGCATAGCTGTCGATCCCGGCAGGCTGCTGAAGTTCCGGGAAGAGGGTGTAGATCTCATCCCGCTGGTCTTTACCCATGCCACCCAGGGTCTGATCGCCGGGCTGGAAGCTTTCGGTCCAGGCGCCGTCTGCCAGAACCACCTCGTGCCGGTCGAACATGAAGTGGATATAGGTGGTGCGAAGCGTATCCATGTAGCGGATGCCCTTGTGATCCACCAGATGCTTGGCCGCGACCAGCACTTCGCTCTCTTCGAAGTAAAGCTGCGTGCGGTCATTGCCGACCAGCATCCGGTGCTGCGGGCTGACCAGCATGTCGCGTTCCGGCAGACCGTTGCCGAGCGAGCCTGCCTTGATCATGACCGGGCGCAGGTTGGGCGCGCGGCGCAGTTCGGCGTGGTCCAGCGTGCGGGCACCGATCCAGCGGATTTCCTGGATACCGTTGTCGCGGGTGATGATCTTGTCACCGGGCTGCAGCGCCTCGACGGCCACCTCACCACGGGGGGTTGCAATACGGGATCCGGGGGTAAAGCAGGGCACGACGTTCTCAATCTCCTCAAAGCGCATGGTGCCGGTGACGTTCGACGGCGCGTAGCCGTTGCCGTCATAGAAGGTCACCGTGCCGTTTTCCGGGTTGTCGGCGTCAAGGGTCACGCGCAGCGGGCCGGCCCCCGTCAGGTCGAGCGTGTCATAGTCGTCGCCGCCGCTGCCGCCATCGACATAGTCGCCGACATTGCCGCCGACGATCACGTCGCGGTCAGCGCCGCCGTAAATCTCGTCTTCATCGATACCGCCGTCCAGCGTGTCGTTGCCGGCACCGCCATAGATGGTGTCGTCATCGTCCTGGCCATAGACCACGTCATTGCCGTGGCCTGCCTCGATATAGTCGCGGCCATTGTCGGTCACCGCGTCGGGGCCGATCGGATTACCGTCCGATCCGTCATCGGTGATGTTCAGCTCATCCGGGAAGCCCTCACCCAGACCGCCATAGATCGTGTCGTCACCGGACTGACCAAGGATGGTGTCAGAGCCTTCGCCGCCGACGATCAGGTCATTGCCTTCGCCCGCGTCGATGGTGTCATCGTCAAAGCCGCCGTCGATCTGATCATGACCGGTGCCACCGGTGATGCTGTCGGCATCGTCGCCTGCAAAGATCGTGTCATTGCCCGCACCGCCGTCGATGGTGTCCATCGCATCGGTGGTGTCATAATCGCTTGGGAACAGACCGGGATAGCCACGGTCGGGCAGCGGCAGGTTGCCGTCCAGACGGGTGTCGATGAAATCATCGCCATCGCCGCCATCGACAGATTCTTTTCCGTCGCCGCCGATCAGGCTGTCATTGCCATCGCCGCCGATCAGCGTGTCATTGCCGCCCTCGCCCTTGATGGTGTCATCGCCACCCTCGCCGTCGAGATAGTCATCACCGTCATTGCCCCAGATGATGTCGTCACCGACGCCGGCCGTCACGGTATCGTTGCCTTCACCGGCCAGAACCACATCATCATCGGGTGCCGCGCCATCGAGAATGGCATCGCCCGCGTCGATCATGTCGCCTTCGGGGTCGCCGGTATAGGCGAGGTTAATGTTGTCATCCTCAGGGGTGCCGTCAACGACGCCGTCAACACTATTGGGATTTACTCTTTCACCAGACATTTGTCGTCTCCTTTACGCCCTGCCCGAGCGCGCGCCCTGCGCGACCTCATGGCGAACCATTGAATTTTCGATGACAACGAGACGGGGGAGGCGCGCTTGCAGCCCGCGGATGGTCAGGTCACAGACCTTAAGTACCAAGAACATCGCACATCCCCTGACGATCGGTGTCGAACACGTTCCAACCGGATGGCGATGTTGAAGAATATGTGGGCGGGCGCACGACAGGCCGGAACCGGGGCAGATGGACCTGCGGCCAAGTGGCCACCGGCAGGGCCTGCCTGGCAGGGCAGGTCCCTCTAAGTATCCGCAGCAAAGTGCGGCTCACATGCCACCTGCCGATCCGTTTGACCGGCTGGTATCGTGCGGCCGCCCCCGTGGCCTTCAGACATCGCCCCCCAGTTGGGCTGAGCAATGAATAGCCCGAGCAGACCTCTCCAAGAAAGCGAAAATTGTTGGAAACATGGCGGGAACCGGGCTGGATAAGTCGAAATATGGTAAGAATCTGGTTAATACGTCAGCGACAGCGTCGAGCGTTGTTTCGGCTTGAGAAACAGTTGAGATCAGCCATGTCAGGCATACTGACACTTAACCTATTCGAACTCTTCCAGTTTTGCGCCTCGCCTTCGGGAGTCGAAAAATTTCCTCTGGCAGTCCGATGTGAGATCCATTGATTTTGTATCGCTCAAAGAAACAATGGATTGACTACGATTCCGAAACGCTGTGTTAACCATGGCCAAAATTAGGCAGGACCATGCAGCTCCTGACACATTTCCAATCCTGCTGCAAATCCCATCTTTGGTTCCAGACCGGAACCAATCCGATCCGAATCACTGAAAATCGAGAAAAAGGTTCTGAAATCAAAGAGGGGCAGATCGGGCTGTATTGAAAAAGGGCAATCGTGGCCAGGCAGCTCCTCGCCCGAATGCTGCCACAGTTTCCTTGATACAAACGGTGATCCCGCCCAAAATCCGCCCCAATTGGGGAACATCCTTGCAGTCAGGCAGTAACAGACAAAAAGCGGAGCGCACAGATGCCCCAACCGCAACCCACACCGAAACAGGCCCCCAAACCACAAAGCGGCACCCGTAAAGGAACCGCGCAGAAAGAGGTGCCCGTCACCTTCCGGGACTGGGCCAGTATCTGATAGACTTGCGGCGTGACCCGTCAAAGGACCCGCGCCGATGCCCACCCCGCTGACCGAGATCCGCAATATCGGGCCTGCCATGGCCGAGATGTTGCAGCGCGCTGGCATCGACAGCGCAGAAACCCTGAGAGAGATCGGGGCAGATGCGGCCTATCGGGCGGTGCTGCGCATGGGCAGCAGGCCCCATTTCATTGCCTTCTACGTGCTGCATATGGGCCTGCAAGGGCGCCCCTGGAACGATTGCCAGGGCGAGGAGAAAGCCGCGCTGCGCCGGCGCTTTGATCAGATCAAGGCCCAGGCCTTTGATCCGCATCTGTCCGAGCTGGAAAAAACCCTGAACGAAATCGGCGTCGGGTCACACCGCTGAACCCAGAAGAATTTTCAGGCCAGACCAACAGGCCAGACGAAAAAGACCGCCCGGACAGGGCGGCCTTTTAACTCTCTGCTCGGTGATCGGGCTTAGCCGACCAGTTCGAGACCGGCGAAGAAATAGGCGATCTCCTCTGCCGCGGTTTCCGGCGCGTCGGACCCGTGGACCGAGTTTTCGCCTTTGGACAGGGCGAAATCCTTGCGGATGGTGCCGTCGGCGGCCTCTGCCGGGTCGGTCGCGCCCATCACTTCGCGGTAGGCGGCAATGGCGTTCTCGCCTTCCAGCACCTGAACGACGACCGGCTCGGACGCCATGAATTCGCACAGCTCGCCGTAGAAGGGGCGTTCTTTGTGAACGGCATAGAACACACCGGCCTGTGCGGGGGTCAGGTGAATACGCTTCTGCGCGATGATGCGCAGGCCAGCGGCTTCGATCTTGGCATTGATCGCGCCGGTCAGGTTGCGTTTGGTGGCGTCGGGCTTGATGATCGAGAAGGTGCGTTGAACCGCCATGGGAACTCTCCGAAAAATGGGTTTGTTTGGCGCGGCTGCTACCATGAGGCGCGGCGCTTGAAAACCCGCCAATTGACAGTGGCGCGCGGGCAGGCCACACCGCGCCCATGCTCAGGATTTCAGACATCTCCTATTCCATCGCGGGCCGCCCGCTGTTCGACCATGCGTCGGCCACCATCCCCGAGGGGCATAAGGTGGGTATTGTCGGACGCAACGGCACCGGCAAGACCACGCTCTTTCGCCTGATCCGGGGGGAACTGACGCTGGACACCGGCGAGATCACCCTGCCCCAACGCGCCCGCATCGGCGGCGTCGCGCAGGAGGTGCCGTCCTCCGAAACCTCGTTGATCGACACGGTCCTGGCAGCCGACACCGAACGCGCGGCGCTGATGGCCGAAGACAGCGACGACCCCGCCCGCATCGCCGAGATCCAGGTCAGGCTGGCCGATATCGACGCCTGGTCGGCCGAAGCACGCGCCGCGACCATCCTGCGCGGCCTTGGCTTCACCGCCCAGGAACAGCGGATGCCCTGTTCGGCCTTTTCCGGCGGCTGGCGGATGCGTGTGGCATTGGCGGCGGTGCTGTTTTCGGCCCCCGACCTGCTGCTGCTTGATGAACCGACCAACTATCTGGACCTTGAAGGCGCGCTGTGGCTGGAAAGCTATCTGGCGAAATACCCCCACACCGTGTTGGTGATCAGCCACGATCGCGGCCTGCTGAACCGCGCTGTCGGCCATATCCTGCACCTGGAGGAACGCCAGCTGACGCTCTATCAGGGCGGCTATGACACCTTCGCGCAGACCCGCGCGGCGCGGATCGCCGTGGCGCAGGCGGAATCGAAAAAGCAGGAGGCGCGCCGCGCCCATCTGCAAAGCTTCGTCGACCGGTTTCGCGCCAAGGCCACCAAGGCCCGGCAGGCGCAGTCGCGTCTGAAGATGCTGGAAAAGATGCAACCCATCACCGCCCCCGGCGAACGTGCCTTCCGCAAGTTCAGCTTCCCCGAACCCGAACAGCTGTCGCCGCCCATTGTGCAGATGGACGGGGCCGCCGTGGGATATGACGGGGTTGCGGTTCTGAAACGGTTGACCCTGCGCATCGACCAGGACGATCGCATCGCGCTGCTTGGCCGCAACGGCGAAGGCAAGTCCACCCTGTCGAAACTGCTGGCTGACAAGCTGTCCACGCTGGAGGGGCGGATCACCAAATCCTCCAAGCTGCGGATGGGGTATTTCGCGCAGCATCAGGTGGATGAACTGCATATCGACGAAACGCCCCTGCAACATCTGCGCCGGATGCGGCCAGAGGAGGCACCGGCCAAGCTGCGCGCCCGGCTGGCGGGGTTCGGGCTGGGGGCCGATCAGGCGGAAACCGTGGTGGGCAAGCTGTCGGGTGGACAAAAGGCGCGGCTGTCGCTTCTGCTTGCCACGCTCGATGCGCCACATATGCTGATCCTGGATGAACCGACCAACCACCTCGATATCGAAAGCCGCGAGGCGCTGGTCGAGGCGCTGACCGCCTATACCGGCGCGGTGATCCTTGTCAGCCACGACATGCACCTGTTGGAGCTGACCGCGGATCGGCTTTGGCTGGTCAAGGACGGCACCGTCACCCCGTATGAGGACGATCTCGACGCCTATCGCAAGATGCTGCTGGCAGGCGATGCGCCCGCGCGACCCAAGCCCGAGGCGGTCAAACCCAAGCGTCCCTCGCGCGATGCGATGCTGGAACTGCGCGCCGAGGTCCGCAGATGCGAAGAACGGGTGGAAAAGCTGAACGCCATGCGTGACAAGCTGGCCACCAAACTGGCCGACCCGGAGCTTTACGAACCCGGCAAGGCCGGGGAAATCGAGGTCTGGCAGAAGAAATATGCCGAGGTCATGGACGGGCTCGACCGGGCCGAGGCGATGTGGCTGAAAGCCCTGGAACGGCAGGAAGCGGCCGACGCGCTATGATCATGTCCGACGCCATCACCGCCTTTGTCGCGCTGTTCGTGGTGATCGACCCCATTGGCCTGTCACCGATGTTCATCGCGATCACCAGCGGCATGGACACCCGGGCGCGGCGCACCATCGCCATCCGGTCCTGCGTGGTGGCTGTGGGGTTGCTGACGGTTTTTGGCGTGGCAGGCGAGGCGGTGCTGAATTTCCTTGGCATCTCGCTTGCGGCCTTCCGCATCGCGGGCGGCATCCTGCTGTTCCTGACCGCACTCGACATGCTGTTTGAGCGTCGCACGCAACGCCGTCAGGGGCAGGCCGATGCCCCCCATGCCGACGACCCTTCGGTCTTTCCGCTGGCCATGCCGCTGATTGCCGGGCCGGGGGCGATTGCCACGATGATCCTGCTGACCGGATCGGCCGGATCGGCCACCGGCATCGTCATGGTCCATGGGGTGATGCTGGCGGTTATTCTTGTGGTCTTCCTGCTGTTTCTGCTGGCCGGCCCGATGGAAAAAATGCTGGGTCCCGTTGGTATTAACGTCGTCACACGGCTGTTGGGGATGCTGCTGGCGGCGCTGTCCGTCCAGTTCGTGATCGACGGGATGCGCGATCTGCAGGTGTTTTAACGCGCGCCCTGCCCTATATTGGGGTCAATCGCCCCAAGCAGACGAGCCCGATGAAAGAGTCCGACCTCGCCTCACTTATTTATCTCAGCCTGCTGGCGGTTGCGCTGGTGGGCTCGATGATCTCGGCCAATCGCCATCAGATCGGCAAGGTGGCGCGCTATGCGCTGACATGGGGGTTCCTGATCGTGGGCGGCGTGGTGGCCGTGGGGCTGTGGCCGCAGCTGCGCCAGACCGTGCTGCCGCAGCAATCGGTGGTGTCTGACACAGGCGAGGTCGCCGTACCACGCAGCTTTGATGGGCATTACTACCTGACGTTAGAGATCAACGGCGCGCCCATCCGTTTCGTCGTGGATACCGGCGCCACCGACATGGTGCTGACCCCGCAAGACGCCGCGCGGGCGGGGCTGAACACGGCCAACCTGCGCTATACCAACCGCGCCATGACCGCCAATGGCATGGTCCAGACCGCCCCTGTTCGGCTGGACCGGGTCGAGCTTGGCCAAATCACCGACCTCCGGGTGCCGGCGGTGGTCAATGGTTCGCCCATGCAGGAAAGCCTGCTTGGCATGTCCTATCTCAACCTCTTCGACCGGATCTCGATCGAGGACGGGCAGATGGTGCTGGAACGCTGAGGGGCGTTCTGCCCGGTTTCCCCGTTGCCCCCTGTCGCAAGGTCTCTGCTCCAAGCTGTCTCGAACACCGCCTCCTTGGGGCAACCGGCAACTTGCGCCACCACACGCGCCACAAGCGACCGCGACAAGATGGGATGCTTCGGTACTGAAAACCGCTGATGAAGGGCTCCGCGGTGAGGCGCCCGAGAGGCTGGAATGCCTTCCCCCCACCATGTCTGCGAGGCAGATGCCGTATTCATCAGACACAGTTGAAACAGGCCCCGCCAGCCTGATTGTAAGCGTCGGAAAACGGCCATTCCCCCTTCGCATGTTGTCTACCAGCCGCCCCTGTGGCGGGTACAGCGGCAGAGGGCGACCGCAATTGGCGAAAAAAGAAAATCCAACCTGCAACGACATCCGCATCCCCGAAAACGCCTGATGATGGATAGAAGGCTATGCTATTTCTGTGGCTCTGGCGGTTTCCACATCTCTGAAACATCTTCTACCAGAACGTATTATCAATAACGATATCAGTCACATATCTTTGAGATCCATGGGGTCCGCCCGGAGTGAAATCAAAAAACACTTGCATTGTGCAATCAATTCAATTGCCAATCGCAATTATTTCACATTTCTTTTTTCAAAAATTCCTTGACTAAAAGGACAGGTTTGACGCTACTAAATGAGCCTCGACGATTCATAATGGCCTTTACATCAACGATGTCACGACAGTTGTCGGAGGCACTGATATTTCGCAGCCTTTAGGGGCCTTTTAGAACAGGAAAGTACAATGTCAGAACCATATCTGGGGCAAATTTATCTTGTCGGCTACAATTTCGCACAGCGGGGCTTTGCATTATGCGCCGGGCAGTTGCTGCCTATTTCGCAGAACTCTGCCCTGTTTTCCCTGTTGGGTACTTTCTATGGTGGCGACGGAGTAAGCACATTCGGATTGCCGGATCTGCGGGGGCGCACAGCCATCGGCATGGGCCATGGCCCGGGGCTGAGCAATCGCACGATCGGGCAGCAGGGTGGCAGTGAAACCAACACCCTGACCGTCGCCGAGATGCCATCGCATAACCACACTGCCACGCTGATGGGGGAACCCACCACGGCAACCGCCAGCAACCCGACCAACGCGATGCTTGCCAATGCTGATATTTATGCGCCCCAGGGGGCGGCCTCGGATCGGCCGATGGCCTCTGAAGCCATCTCTGTTAGCAACACCGGCGGCAATCTGCCTGTGAACAACATGCAACCCTTCCTGGTACTGAACTACGAGATTGCCCTTCAGGGTGTCTACCCGTCGCGCAGCTGACGGATGACGTGACAGGCCCCACCGCGCCCACAGAGCGGCGAGCCTGAACTTTCCAAGAGCAAGGAGCATGTCATGACAGACACCAACCATATCGACCGCCGCGGTTTCGTACTGCGCAACGCCGCACTCGCGGCAGCGGCGGCTGTGCCGACCGGGGCCCTGGCCTCGGTCTCGGATAGCCCGCTAAGGGGGCCGCTGGACTGGCGCACCCTCGGCGCGACAGAGCTGGAACCACTGATCGGCCAGCGCTTTCGCGTCAGCTCGTCCGAAACCGGCACCATCGCCCTGCGCCTGATTGGCGTCGAGCCGATTCAGTCGGGGTCACAGCGCCCCGAGGGGTTGCCGCGCGCGGAAGGCGTCATCGCCGTGTTCGACAGCCCAGACAAGGCCCCGCTAGTTGACGCCGGGCACAGCATTTTGCGCATTTCCCACGCACGGATCGGCAGTGCCGACCTATTCATCGGGCCCGTGCGCGAACGCAATGGCGATCACCTGCTGGAGATCGTCCTGAACTAAGGAAACAAGGGCCTCGCGCCCGGATCGGCCCGCCATCCGCGCGGGCCGAACGCATGAGCGGAAGGAACCATGGAATGCAACAGGCGCGCGCCCGGATCGGTTTTCGGATCATCACCAGTGCCGATGACGCGTTCCTTTTCGCGGTCTTTGCAGGCACCCGGGAATGGGAATTTCAGCACACCGTCTGGGACCCCGCTGAAAAAGACCGTTTCCTGCGCCAACAATTCGCGGCCCAGGACGCCCATTATCAGCTGATGTTTCCCAAGGCCGTGCGGCGCATCATCCAGGCCAACGAGGTGGATATCGGGCGGCTCTATCTCGACCGTCGGGACGACAGCCTGCTGATCATGGACTTCAGTCTGCTGCCCGCTTGGCGAGGCAGAGGCATCGGCACCGACATCTTGCGCAGCCTGATCAACGAGGCGCATGGCGGCAAGGTGCCGGTGCGTCTGCATGTAGAAGAAAACAGTCCTGCCCTGGCGCTATATCTGCGGCATGGGTTCCAACAGACTGGTCGCAAGGGGCGGCACTTGGCGATGGAATGGCAGCCGGATCTGCGCCCGGCGGAAATCTGACGTCAGTTGAAAACGCATTCATACAACATGCAATCCATATCCTGGCGAAACGGCGACAGGAACAGGGTCAGGTCGCCGGCTTGCGGATGGCTGATCTGATACGTGCCGGACGGAATAATCGGGTCCCGTGGCCCCTCGAATGTCAATGCGAAGGCGGCACGCGGCGGCAATTCCACGCCACCAACCACCACCCGTGAATCGCGCACCATACTGCTGGTGAAGCGTTTTACATTGTCGAGGGTCAGAGAGATCGGACTATCCGCACAATGAACAAGAAAGTCCTGACCGACAAAGCTGGAAAAATCATCAGGGGTCGCATGTGCAATATCAAGCGTCATTTGTTTACCGATCTTTGTTCAATTCAGCCATCCAGAACCCCTGTCCTAGCCTATGGCACAGAAAACATACACCGTTTCGCATTGGTCAAGTGAGAATTCGGAAAGTGATTTACCTTGCACATTACCGCATCATCGCCGCCCCCTGAATTCAGACCGCCCCTCCACTTCACCTGATAGAATACAGTATCAGCCATTTTTGCTGTAGACCGATGCTGAAATTGGGAATACCATATTTTTCGATCAAAGATTGAACGAGATTCGGCTTTTCGGGGCCGTTTTTTTAGGTGTTCTCGTGCTTTCATCAAATATAGTTAACCAATATCGAGGGGATTGAAATGCCATCATATGTAGCAACGCATTCTGGTGCGTACAACGCCGCGGACGGGGCATCCCAAAGCAACTTTTCCTTTGGATCCGGCACCTTTTCCGATGGTAATGACGAAGAGTGGTTGATCGGTGAATCCCTGACGGAAGATCCGCCGCAGACGATCACATTCGGCGATCCGACCACCTATGTTGGTTATATCACCGTCAACGGCACCGATTATCCCGTTGTGGAGTTCTTCGGCAATCAGATCGTCCTGTTCGACAATGTCACCGATTTCAATGCCAGGCCGCTGGACCTTACCGGCCAAATCGTCACCACGTCCTTCACGGCCTGCTTCGCGGCGGGGACCGGCATCGAGACTCCCACCGGCCTCGTATCTGTTGAAGATCTGACCACGGGCGATCTGGTGTTAAACGCAGAGGGCGACGCGGTTGCGGTCAAGTGGATCGGCCGCCAGACCATTTCCACCCGCTTCGGCCCCGCCGATCGGTTGATGCCGGTGCGGATGAAAGCCGGATCGCTCGGGGATGGCCTGCCGCATACCGATCTGACCGTCACCGCCGACCATGGGATGCTGGTAGATGGCGTCATCTGTCACGCGGGCACCTTGGTGAACGGCACGACGATTGCGCGGGTGCCACTGGCGGAGATGGGCGAGACCTATACGGTCTACCATATCGAGACCGACGCGCACGAGATCATCCTCGCCAACGGCGCCCCGGCCGAGACATTCATCGACAATGTCAGCCGCAAAGTCTTCGACAACTATGCGGAGTTCGAGACGCTTTATGGCGATGTGCCCGAGATGCGGGAACTGTCCTATCCCCGCGCGATGAGCATGCGGCAGGTGCCCAACCATGTTCTGGCGCGGCTTGCCGGGAACAAAGTGGCCTGAGCCACCCCTGACAGACACGACAAAGCCCCCGTCAGATGTCGGGGGCTTTGTCATGTGTGCTTGCACGACGTGTCAGCCGCTTTCAGCCTTCTTTTCCCAGGACCCGCCCTCTTCCGACCAGTATTGCGCCGAACAACCTGCCCCGGTCAGGGTTTTCCACTGGGTGCGGGCATGGGCAACCGCGCCATCATTGCCGCCATCAAACAGGATACAGACGCGATCCAGCGCCTGCACCTCCTCCGGCGTGACCTCGGCGCCCTCAACGCTCATCAGGCAGGCCGCCGCATTGGGCATATCCGGCCCGGTGGTCAACAGCACCGGCTGATCTGCGTCATAGGCCCCCCCTGCCCGGCCATGGGGCAGGAACCCGTCCTCGGGCCGCAGCCAGAGCAGATCATCCAACCGGTCAAGAAACCCATCGGACCGCCCCCTGATCACCACCCGCCATCCGGCCTGTAGCGATTTGCCCAGCAGAATCTGTAGCGTGTGGTCGCCGCTGGACCGGGTCAGGTGATAGAAATAGGCAGCCCCCATGGCGATTACTTCGCCTCATAGCCATCGCGGATGAACCGATCCAGCGCCAGAACCCCCCAGCCAGTCGCGCCCTTGGGGGCGAAGGCCGTCTCGGTCTTGACGCTGGCCACGCCCGCGATGTCCAGGTGCATCCAGGGCGTATCATCCTTGACGAAACGTTGCAGAAACTGCGCCGCAGTGATTGATCCTGCCGGGCGCCCGCCCACGTTTTTCATATCGGCGATGTTGGATTTCAGCATCGCGTCATAGGCCGCGCCAAGCGGCATCCGCCAGGCGCCTTCACCCTCGGCCCCTGCGGCTTTGAGGAAACCATTGGCAAAGCCGTCATTGTTAGAAAAGACGCCAGCATTTTCGTGCCCCAGACCGATGATGATCGCGCCTGTCAAAGTGGCCAGATCGACCATGCCGACCGGGTTGAACCGATCCTGCGCGTACCACATCACGTCGCACAGAACCAAACGGCCCTCTGCATCGGTGTTGATCACCTCGATCGTGTCCCCCTTCATCGAGCGCACCACGTCACCGGGGCGTTGTGCATTGCCCGAAGGCATGTTTTCGACCAGCCCGACCAGTGCGACGACATTGGCCTTGGCCTTGCGCAGCGCCAGGGCGCGCATGACGCCTGCCACGACGCCCGCGCCGCCCATGTCCATGGTCATATCTTCCATACCGCCCGCGGGCTTCAGGCTGATGCCGCCGGTGTCAAACACCACCCCCTTGCCGACCAGTGCCAGCGGTGCTTCGCCGCCGCCGCCCTTCCACTGCATGACCACCACCTTGGACGGGCTGTCAGACCCCTGCCCCACGGCCAGAAGCGACCGCATTCCAAGCGCCTCCAGGTCGGCCTCTTCCAGAACTTCGACCTCCAGCCCCAGATCGCCCATGGCAACCAGCCGCGCGGCGAAATCCTCGGTGGTCAGGATATTGGAGGGTTCGTTGGTCAGATCGCGGGTAAAGAACACGCCTTCTGCCAGGGCAGCCATCGGGGCGGCCTCGGTGGCGACCTCATCGGGTTTGGACACCATGACCGTGACCGCGCCCTGCGCGGACGTGTCGGCGGTCTTGTGATCGGTGAAGTCATAGGCCCGCAAAGCCAGGCCAAACGACAGATCGGCGGCGCGTGGCAAGGCACCGGCCGCCACCGTCATCGCCGCGCTATCCTTGACCTTGGCCAATGCCGCACCGGCCTTTCGCGCCAGGTCCATAGCGGGGCGGCGGGGCAGTTTCACCACAGCGAGCGCCTCGGCCGCCAGCCCTGCGGGAAACCCCATGACAAAGGCCTCGCCCTCTTTGACCTTGCCCCACCGGTCCGACTCCACCAGCCGCACCAGCGCGCCCTTGGTCAGCCGATTGACCCGCCGCGCAGCCGCATCCAACTTGCCGTCGGGCGTGACGATCACGGCCAGTTTGCCTTCCCGCCCGGCCAGCGCGTCAATGTCGGTTTCGATGAAGGAAATAGAGATCGGGGTGGTCATGTCTGAACCTCTGACAGGGAATGTTGCGGCAACACTAGGACTAGTGGGCGGGCTTGACCAGATATGCCTGTCCTTGTGGATGCGATTGGATTAAGACCTTAGGCATTGGGGTTGTTAAGAGCTTGATTTCGGGGGGCGATGACTTGGGGCGCTATGACCGGTATATCCTGTCACAGCTTCTGGCGCTGTTCAGTTTTTTCAGCCTTGTGCTGGTCTCGGTCTATTGGGTGAACCGGGCCGTTGGCCTGTTCGACATGCTGATAGGCGATGGTCAGTCCTTGCGCGTTTTCCTTGAATTTTCCGCGCTTTCCCTGCCGCAAGTGATCTATCTGGTGTTGCCGGTATCGGCCTTCGTCGCGGCGGTTTATGTCACCAACCGAATGATTTCGGAAAGCGAGCTGGTGGTCATGCAGACCGCGGGATGTTCCTCAACCCGGCTGCTGCGCCCGGTCTGGGCCTTCGGATTGGTGCTGGCCCTGCTGATGGCGATTCTCGGTCACATCCTGGTGCCTGCCGCCAGAACCCAGTTCATGGAACGCTCATTAGAGGTGTCGCAGGACCTGACCGGCAGATTATTGCGCGAGGGCCAGTTCATTCACCCAACCGATGGGGTGACGGTCTATATCCGCGAGATCACCGAACTGGGGGAATTTCGCGATGTCTTTCTACAGGACAGATCGCAGCCCGATGTGGAAACCACCTATACCGCCAGCCGGGCGCTGCTGGTGCAGTCCGAAAGCGGCCCCCGGCTGGTGATGTTCGAAGGCATCGCCCAGACCGTTCAGACCGAGGGGCTGCGCCTGTCATTGGTTGAGTTTGACGATTTCACCTATGACATCGCCGGGCTGATCGAAACGCCGGGCGGGCGGCTCTATCATATCCGGGAACTGCCGACCTGGGTGTTGCTGACCGCCCCCGCCGCCTTTGCCGAGGCGCAGGGGTTTACCCTGGCGGCCTTCCGCTTTGAGGGGCACGACCGGATCGCCAGGCCGGTCTTTGCGCTGTTCGTACCGCTGATCGCCGCAGCGACATTGATGCTGGGGGCATTTTCACGCTTTGGCATCTGGCCGCAGATTCTGCTGGCCATCGCCTTGATCATTCCGCTGCAAATGATCTGGAATGTTGCCGAAAGCGTCGGCGCGCGGCAGGAAGGTATGGCCTGGCTGGCCTATGCGCAGCCGGCGCTGGCCGGGGTCACTGCTGCGGCGATGATTGCCCTGTCGCTGCGTGGGCACCGCAGACCGCGCAGGCGTGAGGTGGCGGCATGATCCTGCATCTCTATATCGCCCGGCGCTTCTTGCGGTCGTTCCTGATCGTGCTGGCGGTCTTTGTCGCGATCCTGCTGCCGATCGACCTGGCTGAGCAATTGCGCGCCATCGGCGCGTCCGATGCCGGGTTGGGTGCGGCGCTGCAACTGGCGCTTTTGAACCTGCCCAGTTCGCTTTACCGGATGCTGCCGCTCTTCGTCATTCA
>Ga0213841_1000837_pt1 | contig 22471 bp, 21 predicted proteins | sample SWPATP23_FD_160125 | JGI IMG/M metagenome (GOLD analysis project Ga0213841, IMG submission 160125) | Coastal seawater microbial communities from Marineland, Florida, United States - SWPA TP2 #3 | ecosystem: Environmental > Aquatic > Marine > Coastal | place: USA: Florida | collected 2016-08-14 | reverse complement strand
GCGGGTATTAAGGTGGCTGCCGGAATTGGGTCAATCGCGCGTGCGCATTGCCGTTGAGGCGCAGAATCTAGGTAGCAGAGTTGCAGCCGCACGCCATGTCGCAACCGGCGATCAGGCTGACGTGACCGCGGCCATGATCCTCGCCACGATGCGCGCGTTGCCAGCAGTGGGCAGGTCGATACCCGGCGTGACGACCATTGTCGACCACCTGACATTCACCATGGCGCTCGAAGCTCTTCGTCATCTCTTGCCGGGCATGGAGATCGAAACCTGGTCGACTGGCGTCGAAGGAGAGGGACCGTGAACCGCGCCCGGAACTTCCTTCGGCTAGTCCGGATTGTCGTCGTCTTGTCAAAAGACATGTGGGCCCTCCGGCGGTATGATCCGGACAAGGGTGACATCGACGCGCCTGACCGGTTTGCACGAAACCTGCTCGAGCTCGGGCCGGTCTTCGTCAAGCTGGGTCAGATCCTCAGCACCCGCCCCGATATTCTGCCTGAAAGCTACGTGGCGCGGCTTGCGGATTTGCAGGAGCGTGTACCCGAGGTTGACTTCACCACAGTACGGCGCATCGTCGAGGATGAACTCGCAGCACCGCTGGAAACGGCCTTTGCCAGTTTCGAGCCCAAACCCGTCGCCGCCGCGTCCCTCGCACAGGTGCACAAGGCGCAACTGGCGGACGGCCGTGCGGTCGCTGTCAAGGTGCAGCGACCGGGGTTGGAGCCGCTGTTCTGTCGCGATCTCGATGCGCTCGGTCTCGGGCTGAGGATCGCACGTCTGATCGTCCCGCGCCGTCTTCGGCGCACGAATCTGCCGGCATTCCTCTCGGAGTTTCGGCGCTACTCTTTGGCCGAACTTGATTTCCGCGCCGAAGCGGCCGTCATGGACCGGTTTCGCGAGAACCTCTCGGGGCAGGATCGCGTCCGAGTTCCAAGGACGTATCACGACCAAGTGACGGGCCGCGTATTAACCATGGACTGGGTCGAGGGCATGCGCCTGTCCGAAGCCGCGGCCAGTCTGCCTGAAAAAATCCGTTCCGCATTGATTGAAGCATTGGTATCAATGCTGCTGAAGATGTTCGTGTCGGACGGGCTGTTTCACGCCGACCTACATCCCGGCAATATCGTCTTTCATACCGACGGCAGCGTCACGCTGCTTGATTTTGGCATGTACGGGGAACTGAATGCGGGGCAACGCGACCGTTTCGTGCTGTACTGGGCGGCTGTAGCACAGCGACAGACACGGCGCGCCTACCACCATTTCAGTGCTCAGACCGAGGCACTTGCCGATGCCGATCACCGGCTGTTCCGAGAAAGGTTCGAGCAACTCGCGGCAGCATTTTACGCGGCGCCCTCGCGCGAAGTCAGCCTTGCTCGGACCTACCTCGCCATGATGCGCGCTGGTTATCGCGCCGGGTTCGTGTTTCCGGCATCGCTCATGCTTCATGCCAAGGCGCTGACGACTGCCGAGGCGCTGCTTTTTGTGCTGGCGCCCGACGCGCGGTTTGACGACTTGTCACGGCCCTTTATCGCGCGCGAAGTGGCCGCGCGTCTGGCCGGCAGTAACCCACTGGGGCGTATCACGCAGGTGCTTCCCGAGCTTCTGCTAACGGGTACAATGCCACCTGCAGAGGCGATTGACGAGACCTCGGACCATACCGCGACCTGCAGGATAGAGCGTGGAGTTCTTGAGGCCATCATCCCATCGGGTGAGAGTGTTAGCCGCGCAGCGCTGACGGTGCTTTTCCGGCACTTTGCTCTTCAACATCTAAGCGAAGAGACCGACGCGATCCTTTCGGAAACCTGGGCGGCTTATGAACTGCTTGAACACGACCTGCCGCTGGAGCAGAACGCCGGCGCGATCCTGACCACGCATCTTGCCGCCTTGACGCTCGCGTTGCACCGATCCCTGATCGCGCGAGGGTGGTCAGAGGTGCAGAGCCATCGTGTCATCCATTCGATTGGCTGGGATATCTACAGCCGGACGGCTGATCCGCCGTTCGAGTTCGCCCGGGCCATCTCCTCCGATCCGGCCAAACGACTGCAGATCGCGACGAGCCTGTTTCGCCGTTTCCCCTTTGGGCCGCCGGGGTATGGTTGGCGCAAAGTCGAGGCGGGCGAGAACATCGTCGCCTTTGACTGTACGAAATGCCCGGTAGCCGAGTTCTTTTCGGGCCATGATTCCTCGGCACTCTGCACGGCAACGTGGTGTGCACTCGATTTCCCGGTGGCCGAGAAATGGGGCGGGCGGCTGTTACGGCCAAAGACAATTGCCGGGGGTCACGATCATTGTGATTTCAGATGGCATACCGGCCCAAGGTTGGAGGAAGACGAAAACGGAGATGCAGCAAAACATGCACCACAAGAATAGAGGTGACACCTACCGCGAAGGGTCGATTACTCTGGGCGGCGCCGTCGCCATGGGAACAGGCGTGATGATCGGTGCGGGCATCTTTGCGCTGACCGGGCAGATTGCGCAGCTTGCCGGGCCGCTATTTCCGCTTGCCTTCATAGCGGGCGCAATCGTGACTGGCTTCAGCGCCTATAGCTACATCAGGATGTCCAACAAATGGCCATCCTCGGGCGGGACCGCGATGATCTTGCAGAAATGCTATGGCCCTGGCGCAGTCGCGGCGGGAGCCGCCCTGCTGATGGCCCTCAGCATGGTGATTGCCGAAAGTCTTGTGGCCCGGACTTTCGCAACCTACGTCCTGCGAGCCTTTGACATCGAGGGTGGTCCACTGGTGCCGGTCCTGGCTGTGGGTGTCATTGTCTTCGCCTTCCTGGTGAACATCGCCGGTAACCGGTCGGTCGGGGTGTTCTCGCTGATCATGGCGGCGATCAAGATCGGCGGCATTGGCCTTTTTGGCATCGCCGCGATCTGGTCGAGCGGATTTCAATTCGCCGCCACCTCCGAGGTACCGCAGGACTATGGCTGGGTGGGCTTTGTCGCCTCCATGGCCTTCGCGATCCTGGCCTTCAAGGGGTTCACGACGATCACCAACAGCGGGTCCGAGATCACCGAGCCAAACCGCAATGTGGGCCGGGCCATCGTGATATCCATCGCGATCTGCGTCGCAGTATATCTGCTGGTTGCCTTTGGTGTCGGCTCGAGCTTGACCATCGATGAGATTGTCGCGGCACGAGACTATTCGCTTGCCGAAGCCGCCGAACCCGCCTTGGGGCAGATCGGCTTCTTTCTGACCGTCATCCTGGCGGCGGTTGCCACGGCTTCGGGCGTGCTGGCCAGTGTGTTCGCTGTATCTCGGATGCTGGCGATGTTGACGGATATGAAGATGATTCCGCATAGCCATTTTGGTATGCCGGGACCAATCCAAAGGCACACGCTCGTTTACACTGTTGTCATCGCTTCGACGCTGGCCGTGTTTTTCGACCTCGGCCGGATTGCCTCGCTTGGCGCCTTTTTCTACCTTGTCATGGACATGGCCGTGCATTGGGGCGTTTTCCGCTACCGGCGCCAGGAAATTGGTGCCTCCGGCTTTGTCTTGCTTCTGTCTCTGGCCTTCGATGCCGTGGTTCTGGTGGCTTTCACCGCCATGAAACTTCAGAGCGATCCGCTCATCGTGCTCTATGCCGTTGGGGGTATCACCGTTGTCTTCATATTCGAGCGGATCTACTTGTCTCGGTGGACGGCGCCGCAGCAGGCCGCGCATGGCCACTGATTTCAGCGGTAGGACAGCGGACCGGCGGGCACCACGGCGAAAAAATCAACCGGACACCGTCCCGGCAACGCTGCCTGCAAGGTCACGACACTGCACCGAGTTACGCCTGGAAAGCGCGAAGCAAGGCTGCCAACGCGCTCAGCGCCAGGACAGTAATTCCGAACATCACGACGGCAAAAAGCGCGTAACCCAATCGTCCTGCAAGTCTCCGTGCCAACCCGCCGAGGCTGTCTGAGTTCTCGATCGCTGTGGCATAGAGCGGTAGCGCGCTCACCATAGTCGCATAAAGATAGACACCGGAGATGTTCTCGAAGAGGAAAGAACGAGCCAGTGTCGGCGCTACGACCCGAAGCGCCGTCGCGCGGCTTCCTCCAAAGGACCCGAACCAGTCTGCCGACAGGACATAAATCATGGCATGCAGTGCGATGAAGCCGATGACGCGGACCGGCATATCGACGAGTATCACCGGCATAATCCCGTAGCGCTGACCCGGTCTGGCGACGATCCACGCGAACAGGAAAAAACTCACGTAGTTTATCGCAAAGACGACCGGCAGACCGTTGGTAATGACCTGCCGCATGAACCTGCCAAGCGGAGGCCCACCACCCGCCAACATGGCACCGAAACCCGGAGTAATCGCAACAAAGGTCACTAGCGGCGGCAGCAGAGCGAGCAGACTGAAAATGAGTGTGTTTCGCACGAAACGGACGGCGGATATGTCAATGGCGAAGTACTTTTGCATGATTGCGATCTACCACACTTGAAGACTGGTCGTCGTTGGCACCTGCTGCGCCAAGAGAAATATCAGACGTTTTTGAGGATTGGCGCAATCAAACCTGATCTCGCCCTACACGCGGAGCAAGTTCGGCTTGTTTACAGGGCGTTCGTTTGAACCGCGCCGGGTTTACCAAAGGCTGATTGACGCTAGGTGCGTGGCGATGGCTTCAGCGATTGATGATTAGTCGATCCCATTGCCTCGGTCCTTTCGGGAAAGCAAGCCTCAGACATACTCAACGGTAGTCATCATACCTGCTGCCATGTGATAGAGGTTGTGGCAATGCAGCGGCCACTCGCCGGGATTGTTGGCGTCGAACGCGATTGTCACGCTTTCCATCGGCGGCACGATCACGGTGTCACGCAGCGCGCCATTCAATCGCGCGGCTCCAAGGCCTACAACCTGAAAATGGTGCCCGTGCAGGTGCATCGGATGCGACATCATCGTCTGGTTGCGCAGTGTTATCTCCACACGCTCGCTACTCGCCACCTCAAGGGGGCTGCGTTCCCCGTAGGTCAACCCGTTCAGACCCCAGACATAGCTAATCATGTCGCCGGTCAGGTCGAGCGCGATCCGCCGGTCCGGGATTCGGGCGGCGAGTGGTGTCGCCGCCACAAGCTGGCGCTCGAGATCGAGCAGGACCGGAGGCGCAATTCTCTCGGCCTCGGAGGGCACTCTAGCAACCGCCGCACCGGCCGTTGCCAAAACGATCCCTGTGCGGGCCCGGTCGCCTTCGCGCTGCGCCAGGATCGGGAACGCGCCACCACTTCCCGGAACCACGACCTCGATATCGAGGCGCTGTGCCATGGCGATCTCGAACCGACGGCCGAACACGGGCGACACGTCCATCCCATCGACGGCTGCGAGAGCTCCGCTCAGAGCACCGAGCTCGATCCAGAAATTGGTCGAGGCGGCGCCATTGATGATCCGCAACCGCGCGCGTCCACCCCGGTCGACTTGAACTACCAAGGGGTCGGAAAGCTCGCGGTCATTTGCAAGGTAGGCGTCGAAGGCAATATCGTTCAGGTCCATCTGCATGTTGCCGTGGCCCATCACGGCATGATCCATGCCCCCCGTACCGGCCATGCTTCCCGGTCCCGTACGAATCATCCCCATGTTCATGGCAGCAGTCCCCGAACCGATGACCGTCGCGTCTTGCCCGGTCAGTCGCGCAAGGAGTTCCTCCGGTGGCGTGAAACTGAAGTCGTGCAGCATGATCGTCACGTCCTGGCGATCGATCGCGCGTTCGCTGTCGGCGCGCACGATCAGGGGCGCGGCGAGCAGATTTTGTTCGGTGAGGCCATGATGTGAATGCATCCAAAACGTGCCGCTCCGGCTGAGATCAAAGCGGTAGTCATGGGTTGCTCCCGGAGCCACGAGGGCTTGCGACACCTCGGTCCCGTCATATTCGAAAGGCGGTGTGAGTCCATGCCAGTGGATCACGGTCGACGCATCTGTTCCGTTGGCGAGCCGAATGTTTAATCCCTCGGACCGGTAGAGATCAAGGCCACTCTGGCCGGCACCGTCCAGAATACCGAAGACCGTCGCCGCTCGCCCATTCACGTCAATCGTTCGCGTGCCGAGAGATAGCGTTCGATGTGGCCCTGGAGTCTCGGCAAAGAGGCGCTGCGGCACGAAAGACCCTGCGCTCAGCACAGCGCCGCCCGCGAACGAAAGAAATTGACGACGTGACTGCATCTCTTCGTACTCCAAACAATCTATTGGGAGGAAGGTGGTGCTTCCCGCACTGAAAGGTCAATGACGACGGACAGACGACGATAACAAATACTTCACACCAATCGAACGCGCCCGAATGCCGGTCTCTCGATCAAGCCATGACGTTCATGCATTGCAAACGCCCATTAGAACTCGGCCGAAGCGAAGCCTGCGGCCGCCGAGATCGAGAGTGTCCCCTTCGAGGCTAGCCGTCACCCAAGATACCCAAACTGCGGCACCTATGCGTGCTCGGCAATGATCGCACGCGTCGTTTGAACGGCCGAAGCCAATGCTTTATTGTCCAACGCATCAATCCCGAGACCTTCGATATCAAGCGACAGCTGACCTCGGCCACCACCGCTCACAGCAGCACGTGCCGCACGACCCCGGGCATTCGCCGAAACGAGTGTATCCTTCTTAGGTATGTCATTTGGCACCTTCGGGCTGAAGTCCCGCGCGACATTTGCCGCCCGCACTTCCTGCAGTTCCTGCTTCAACCTCTCCACCGTTTCCCGGGTCTCGGACATCTGCCGATCCCGCCGCAGCCCGTCCTCGTCTGGATACGGGAAACTCCCCGACTGCCCGGCGTGCAGGACCTTCAAAGCCGGGTCCTCGAAATACTTCACCCTTCTTGCCCGGATCGGCATCTGCGCGTCGATCACGAGGATGACCTCGTCGAGGTCCATGCGTCGGGCCTCATCCTCGGTCAGGAGCGGGGTATCTTCTGTTCGCTCCGAGACGCTGCGCCCTTCGAACGGATTGCGCCCGACAGCACGGGAGCGGGTCACCACACGCTTGGTGGTCTTGCCAACGGCTTGGCTCAGCTCCTCGATGGTCTTCTGTTCCGACGGGGTGAGGTAGAGTTTCACGCCGGCGCCGCCCTGAAGCGACCTGCGGGTGTTCTCACCATAGATCTCGTCCAGTGCGGGGATGGTCTGTGTGACGATCGCGAGGTTGCCGCCGAAGGAACGCAGCGTCTTGATGCTCTCGGCGACGATCGGCATTTTCCCGAGCCGGTCAAACTCGTCGAGCATGATCATCACCGGCCAAGGCTCATCATCGCCGGGTTCCTGTGCCTGCAGCGAGGCGATCAGGTCCGAGAAGAAGAGACGGATCAGCGGGGCAAGCGGGCGGATCATCTCTGATTCGACCACAAGATAGATCGAATGCGGGCGGCGGCGGATATCCCGGAAGGAAAAGTCAGATGTCGCGGTGGCCGCGTCGATTGCGCGGTTATCCCAAGTGTCGAGACCCGATGTCATCAGGAGGGAGAGGTAGGAAGTGAGGGTATCGTTGTTGGTCGATGCCATACGCTCGAAGATCAGCTTGGCCGACTTGTTCTTCACCTCCTGCGAGCGCTTCAGATATTCCTTCTGCTTGTCGCCCCCCGAGGCTGTGATGCGGTAAATCTCGCCGATGGTCGGCACGCCGCGCTCGAAGGCCAGAAGGCCGGCCGCCACGAAGAGGTCGATACCCCCGGCCAAAAGCCCGCTCAGCTTTTCATTGTCGGTCTGCAGGAAGAGCTTCGCGGTGAGTTTAAGCTCCATCTGCTGCCGGTCGGGGTTGTTCATGGCAGCAATGCGCGCCAGCGGATTATAGCGATGTGTCGGTCGGTCCCAGTCGGTCGGCGCGAAGCGGAAAACCTTGTCCCCCATGCTGGCGCGGAAGCGCGAGGTCTCGCGGAAGTTCTCACCTTTCACGTCGAGCACCACAGCCGAGCCCTTGTAGGTCAGAAGGTTCGGGATCACGAACCCTACGCCCTTGCCCCGGCCTGTAGGCGCCACGATCAGCGCGTGGGGGAAGGTTTTTGAGACTAGGAACGGGCGCTTGGATTTCGGGGAGCCGAGCTTGCCCAGAAGGAAGCCGCCGCCGGGCTTGGCAAAGAAACCGTTCCTCTTCATCTCGCTGCGAGTCTGCCAATGCGTCGTCCCGAAGTGGGTCAATGCATCCCCCAGAAGCGTGACGCTCAGCATCAGCGATGCCAGGCCGAAGCCGCCAAGGATGAGGTTCACCCAGAGGAAGTCTTTTGGTGCGGACTGAGACAGACCCCGATATTCGCGGGCAAGCAGGGTGACGTCGAAACGCGTGGGAGAAAGCCCATAGCGGAACATGACAAAGCCGGTCGCCACGACATAGCCCATGGCGAGACCGACCAGCACGAGGCTCAACACTCCTAGGGCAATCTTGCCTTTATCCATGGGTGATCCCCTTCTCACCATGTGCCGCGGCGTGGCGCGCCCGCTGCGCCTCGATCTGCTCTTCGGCCAGAGCATCGAGAACGCGCTCCATGGCTGGGCCATGCGCGGTGACCTCGCTGCTTTGAAGATAGGTCTTGGCGAGTTCCAGCTGGCGCAGCGGATCCTCGGTGAATGTGTCCAGCACGTCCGCGTTACCGGCCCGCAGCGCGTCGATTGCGTCGGGGCTTAGTCGCTCGTTTATCTGCCGGACGATGTCCTGCTGCTCTGACTCGGAGAGCGGGCCCTCGACGTCGGCGTTTCGCACAAAGGCCATGACGGTTGGCGCTGTCTCTTCCAGATTCCGGCGCTCGGCGTAGTCTTGTCGCGCCTGGTCCTCGATCTCGAAACTGCGTTCGCTGATATAGGCACGCGACGCGCCGAGCGAACGAAGGTGATTGATTTCGTCCTGGACGGCCTGCCCGAACTCGTCATCCGGCATCTCCGTGCGATAGCGGGCGAGGGTGCGAAGCTCTTCGGTAATCGGACCGAGATGATCCGAAGGATCCCGCAAGGCGAGGTCCATGTCGCCAGCATGAAGCGTGCGGTCCGGCTCCGATACCGCATATTGCGGCGGCATTCGACTGTCAGTCATCTGTTCCCAAGCCGTCGAGGCCAATTCGGCATGCTGCGGAGATCTCTGCGCATAGGCGTCGAACGCGACGCGAGCCTCTTCAACCTCCACGGTGCCGGCCCGCCTTACAGACGGGTCGTCGGAGAACGGGTGATCGAAATCCGTCCGGCGGAGCTGCGCCACCAGCGCCCTGAACGCCTGCCGCTCCGATGGGGCAAAGATGTCGGACCCGTCTTGCGCGAGATCACTCCCAGGTGTCGTCAACCGCTCACCAAGCGCTGCCTCAGCGTCATCCACCTCGTCGACCTCGGTTGGCGCGCGCAGGACGCGTACATCGGTCAGAACATCGCCCAACCGAACATGCACAGCTTCCAGCCGGTCGAGCGCTTCTTCCCGGTCCGCAGATTTCTCCAGATCGAGGTCGCTTGCTTTGGCAATCCCCTGCAGATCCTTTGCCAGCCACTGGCGCTCCAATGCGGCATTGCCTGCCCCCTCCCGCAGGCGCGCGGCCACAGCCTCGGCATCGATGCCCGTGCCTTGCAACGCCTCGGCCAGCTTTGGTGCCACCTCTCCATCGTCAAGACGCGCGAGGTGTTCTTCACTTAAGTTCGGCCTTGCATAGATGCCGTCCCGGGATGGGGCATCGACCAGGGCGGCGGAGCGATCCCCGAGCGGGTTCAAATGCGCGACCGAGGCCAGAACGTCGGTCAGCTTGCGCTCGATCACCGGCCTCTCGGCCGCCGACGCCCTGTCGATCGCCGCCTCGATCTGGCGAATGTTCTGAGAAAACTCGGTGATCAGCGTGTCGAACGCTGCTTCGTCTTGGGACATGTAGATGGCTCCGTCAGATTGAATCTGACCGCCACTGGCAAGGATGGTGCTGGCCCTCTCGAGCGCTTCGGCCACGTCTTCGAAATTCGAGCGTGACGCCTCCGCCGCGAGCCCGCGGTAGATCAACGCGTTATGCCTCACGGTTTCCAAAGCGGCCGCCAGGTCAGCCCCGGTTCTCTGGCGCTCGACTGGGGGGCGGCCTTCGTCGCGGGCCTTGTAGATTTCATCGTTCTCGGCACGGTAGGTCGTGACGCCGCGATCCAGACGACGCGTCGCCTCAAGGCGGATCCCATGTCCTCTAGCCGCTTCGACCATCGCCTCGCGAAAGGCGTCGTAGTTGAAGTGATGATCCTTCCCGAGAAAGAACATTTCGCCATCCTTGCTGCGGCGGTTCAGAACGATATGCGCATGTGGATGCGCGCGATCTTGGTGTATTGCAGCAATATAGTCGAATTGCGAGCCCTCACCTTGAAAGAACTTCTCGCAGACGGCCTGGGTGATATTGCGCACCTCTTCACCACTGGTCCCAACCGGGAATGCCATCAGCAGATGCGACGTATGGCCAAGCTTGGGGCTGTAGCGCTCGTTCCACTGGTTCTCGAACCGCCGCGCCACTCGGTTGATCTCGGCTTCCGAGAGTTGCTTCTTCCCGTCATGGGTGCCGCGGCTGTCGAGGATATGGGTCGACTTCGTCGTGAGATAGGTGAGCTGCGCCCGTAGCTGCGCCCCGGTGTGGCAGCCCCCTTTCGAGATAGCCTTGAAGATCGCGGGCGAATAGCCGCGCGCGGCCCGGACCATCTGCGCGCCCTTGGAAAGCCCCTGCCAGGATCCCGAAACTCGGCTCCAGCCGCGGTCAAATAGCGCCGGGTCGATGCCACGGACCCGGTCACTCCGCGCCATTCTCATCCCTCTCGGCGAGGCCCGCCAGGGCAGAGCTGATCTCAAGGTCCAGCACGCTGCGCCGCGCACGCGACATCTCCTGGACCTGGTCGGCCAGTTCGAAGACCAGACCCGCAAGGGCGCGGACGTCACGGTGACTTGAGGCCGGGTAGGACAGTCTCTCGCCCCGCACCTTGGCCTCGTTCAGACGTCGCGCGATCTGGTTCACGTTGTTGCCGACCCGGTTGAGCGCGGCGCCGAGGCTGCGCAACTCGTCGCACATCTCGTCGTCGGGCAGGAAGACACCTTCGGCCGCCAGCATCAGGCGGCGCATTGCATCCGAGCGGTGCGCAATCCCGCGCCGCGACAGCGCCGCGTCGAACCGGCGCAGGTCGTCGTCCGAGACCCGGATCCCCACAACCCGCGATCGGCTGCCGTTCGCTGTCTGACGCTCACCCCAGTGGTTCACCACATTGTAGATCGTCTTAAGGCTGACATCGTAGTGGGCTGCCAACGACGCCGCGGAGACGCCGTTCCGGCGGTCCTGGGCGATGGTCGATCGCTCGATCTCTGACAGTCTACGACGGCGGGGCATTTTGAAGTTAACGTTCCTATTTCTTGCCAACTTCGTACAAGCAGGCCTTCTCCCAACGCAAGTGGAGTCGGCCATAAGGGCTTGTACTCAATGTAGAAAATCGCCCTGCAGGGGCGATTTTCCGTCCTTTGTCAAATGGATCGCGCATCGCGCTCATTGCACCACGCGATGCGGTCTCCGCATCGCGCATCACGTCTTTTGCGCCCCGTCTCTTGCACCCCGCAAGACGGGTTTTGCCGCGTGCTAGCCGTCTCGCGTCACCCGCAAAACGACATACGCGAGACTGCCTCCCGTCGTCTGGAGCGCGCTATCCGTCACCTGCATTCCGTCCGCAGCACATCGCCAAGCGCATCCCGACATTTGGAGGGTGTGTGGTGCCCCGCGACGAATGCTGAAGGCACCACGGCAGACGTCGCACGGTCATCGCACAACGCCGCCCGCTGCATGCCAAACGCGGGTCGCATCCCGACTTCTGCTTGACCCCTCCGCCTCATGCGTTTAGCGACACTTTGGCATCATCGTTGCGATTCACTATTTTTGCGGAGGATCAGAATGCCGAACGAAAATCTTGTGGTGATCGCAGCGATGGCCCGGAAAGGGGGCAGTGGAAAAACGACGCTTTCGCGCGCCTTGATCAGCGCCGCGATCGCCGCCGGACGCAGAGTGATGTTGATCGATACGGACAGCACGAGAGTACTCGGGGCCTGGCATGCTCGGGCGGAAGCCGGTGGGCTGTGTTCGCCGCTTCTCTGCTCGGCCACCGTCGAAAGCGTGGCGGGTGTCGAGGATCAGATCGATCAGGTCTACATGGCAGGCACGGCAGACTTCATCTTCATCGATACCGCAGGGGTCGGCGCCGAATGGTCAGACGGCATCGCGGTGCTTGCGGACCACATTGTAACGCCCGTCATGCTGTCAACGTCTGATTTCGATGTAGGCACACAGACTGCCGATTGGTTTGAAAAACTGAAATCCCGTGTTGACGACCCCTCCAGCCTGCCGCGCCACCACGTCATCCTCAACATGGTCGACCCGAAAACGACCCGTGCTGACGCCGCCCTAATTGAAGAAGCGCTCACCCGTTTTCCGGTGATTGAGACCGTCATGATGCGACGGAACACTTACAAGGAGATGGACCAGAAGGGGCTTCTCCACGCCTTGGCGCTGGTAAAGCAATCCGATCCGAATCCCCTGATGCGTCCACATGTACGTCATGTCGTCGAGGCACTCGAGGAGGCGACGGACATTCTCAACAACATTCTTGCGGCGTGAGGACAGTCGATTGCGCAAGAAGATCCCGACCATCACCAGGACCGACCCTGCCTACGCCGCCACCCTGCAACAGGGTGACCGCGAGGTTCCCGGGAAGGAAGATGAGGAACAGGGTGCTGAAACAGGGACACTCGCCCCGATTGCTGACGCTGAGTTGCGCAAGTCGGAGCGTGGGCCTGAAAGTGCAGTGGCGCCGCACCAAGTCACCGCGGAAAGCTCTGACCCGCATACCAGCCTGAGAGCTCCCGTATCGGCGCGCGCTTTGAGCCCGACCCGGAAGATCGACATCAGGGTCAACGCACTCGAACGACAGGAAGCGGCGCTGGAAGCTTGTGGTGTCGAACCTGCCCATGTGGTGCGTGCCGCCCTGCGCCGTGCAGTCAAAGGCTGGCAACTGTCGCCGGTCTTCGCCCCAGTCGCGGAGGAGCGACGCACTCGAAACACGCAGTGGCAGGCCCGGACATCTCTGGCAGTAGATGCAGCCAGCCTGGGTGTCCTCCTCCGGGACCACGACCCTCTCGACGTCTTGAGTAAATGGGCTCTGATCCGCGGTCAGGTGGAACCACGCATATGGCGCGAGATCGACAGAATCTTGGAAGAAATTGCTGTTCGTGCTGCTTCGCCGCATAAAGCGCACGCACCGTAAGATACCTATCTGAAAAGACAACTTGCATTTCGCCGGTGGATTTTCGCCCACCTGGAACGGTTCATCTTGCAGTTGCAGAAACCTAGTCCTAACACCAGCTAACAGGAATTTCAGACCTCAGTAGTGACGAGTTGCGAGGTCCATTTAGGAGGAACGCATTATGAATTCGAAGCCCCGCCTGACTGGCGAACCGATCATGCGCATCCTCTGCAAGACATCTGAAAATCTGGTTGGCTACCTTTACCAATGGAACAATGGTGACGTGCAGCCTGCCTGGTTCGATAGCGAAGTTCAAGACGTCCTCTACAAGCCGATCGCGGAAGCGGCATAGGCTCGATCTGCAGGGCAGGGGGCCGTCCAATGGCGACGAGCGCCAATCTGAAGTGCCCAGAATCCGGCCCCCAAAATGATCCTCAGGGCCACTGCTGAGCCGCATGCAGGACACGGATGACCGTGACCGCTGCTGGCGTTTCGGAATATACGACGAGATAATTGGGCCGAATGATCAGCTCGCGTGTTCCAGGCACTCGACCCGGTCGGCAGCGCTTCGGGTGGATGGTGAGTTGAGTGACCTTGGCGTGGATTTCATCCATGAGCGACAGCGCAGCTGCAGGATTGTCATCCGAAATGTAGTCGACAATCGCCATCAAATCTTCGACGGCGGTCGCTTTCCACTCAAGTTCTGGCACGGGATTTCCCGTCAATCAGTGCGCGCGCGTCTGCCATGACCTCATCATGCGAGGCGTTTGGCCGTTCATCGGAAATGGCTTCCTGAACCTTGGCTCGAAACCAGGCGTCATAAGCGTCGGGATTGGCGGCGAGCCCGGCGGGCAGCCCGCCCTCGGCCGCGACCCTCGTCAACAGGATGCGAACGGCGTCGGAGAGCGTCAGCCCGACGCCGGCAAGAGCGTCGGCTGCCTGAGCCTTGAGCTGATCATCGACTCGGACGTGAAGCATAGATGTGCGGGCAGGCATGATCGGTCCTCCTGTGCATGGCTAAATGTATCGCAAATGAGATACAATTCAAGACGGAAGCATGGTCTGCCTATCGACGGCAGATTGCTCCAAATCAGAAGGTCGCGAAAATCGTGCCGGACTTCAGGTGGGAGCCTTTGAAACAGAAGGCTGAGCAGGAAGATCATGCTATCGCTCACAAAATACGGCCCTTATGAGCGATAGCCAGGCAATCTATCCCTCAGAAGAAAGGTCTTTCCACCTGGTGATCGGCACAGCAATCGTTGATTTCGGCAAAATAAACACCTATGGTGCTCCAATAGACCACCAATCCGGAGCGGGAAAATGGGCGTTTACAAGCAAAGTGTCAGCTTCTCTGAGGCCGCCATCGCGTTCGCCCGCGAATTGGTCGAGAACGGCGAGTACCCCAACATCAGCGCAGCGGTGTCGGGCGAGATGACCCGAGCGAGCGCGCTGCGTGAGCGCGAACGAGCGCTTTTTGAGGCCGAAATACAGCGCCGTCTCGCGTTGCCCCCGGATGCTTGGGAACCAATCCCGACAGGCGAAACAATCACTACCGACGTTAGGAAATACCTGGTACGGAGCGCGCAGGCCGGCGGTCGCGATTCTGCGTGATGCGTGTCATCCGCCACCCGCTGGTCGCACGCGATTTGGTTGCGATGGTGGATCATGTCATTGAGGTCACGAACGGCGATCTTGGCGCCGCGAGCCGCCGCCTTGACGAGATCGACGCGCTTGTCGAAGACATTGCGGCCAACCCGATCTCAGGTGTGCGCCTTGCCCCGCCAATGGAGGGCTGGCTTGTTCGGCACGGTGGGCGAGGACATCGCCTCACTGTCGTGTTTCGTCATGACAGCGAAGCCAACTGTCTGCTCATCGCATTGGTGGCGTTCGGAGGGCAGGACTGGTTGGTAACAGGCAAAGCGCGAAGATCCGAATTCGAGTGAACCAATCCAGGGCCAACTTTACCGCCCATAATCCGTTTTATGTAAATCAACTGGGTTTTGCGAGGTTGAAAGAATCCTTTCAACCCGACTTGAAGTGCTCAGGAAATCAGGTCCTTTAAATTCTGCAGGATGAGCGCGCGCATCTCCTCACGGTCGAGATCAAAAGCGGTCGCCAACCCGTTAACCGCGCGATCGACCCCCATTGGTCGTATTGGCGTCTCGATGCGCTCCGCAAACGGGCCGTCCGTCTCGGTCAGGATTCGTGACTTCGGTAAACTGCTCACCAGTTTCCGGGTCCTTTCGATGTCAAACATCCTTTCATTCACCGAGAAGTAACATCCCAACTCCACCGCGCGTCGCGCTTCAGAAGGCGATCCGCTGAACCAATGCAAAACCACCCTGCCTCTGCCGATCGGCAACTTCGATTCAATCGCATCAAGTACGACCTTGGCGCACCTAACACTGTGAACGCTGAGAATTTTGTCGCCGCGCATAGCACAGGTGGCAAGTATCTCGGCGAAGATTTCCTTCTGGTGGTCAAACGACGGATAGAACCGACGCCCCGCATCCAGCCCGACCTCACCAACATACCGTGTCGATGCTTCGTATTCCTTCCAGACAGACAATTCATGCGCACGTTCCCCGACAAGCTGCGGGTGCAGGCCCACCGCAGCCCGAACGTATTTGAGGCCCTCGCAGAGCTCTTGGTTGCGTGGGAATGCCTTCGGTGTCGTCGTAACGGCCAGCGTGAAGACCTTTTGGTCCTCCCTATACTTCACAGCTGCGACATGGTCGTGGTAGAGATCCAGGTGGCAATGGAAGTCGACGTTTTGCGCCATCGTCAGGGTGCTCATGTCGGCGCGGTCGTGACACCCGCGAGCAACCGATCAACTTCCGCTAGGCCCCGCCGATACACATCCGCATAGGCATCCAGTCGGTCCGGATAGTCTGTGAGCGGTCCCGGTTTGTGGATCAAGATCCCTGCTAGTTCGGGGCGCTTCGCGACGCGTCGTGCGGCCAATTGGAACGATCGGACCTGCTGTCCTTCTGCGTGTGTCGTATCAAGGATTCTCTTACGCAGATCTTTCAAACCATAGCGTGTCGGATCGTCGCCCAGCAAAGATGCACGACGGATCAGGCACGGTAGACAATACCCGCAGTGACCTTGAGGTCTGCCATCCCAACGCCCTTTTGTCGGCGATGAGCATGACAGCGATTGACTGACAATGCCCTTCAGGAGGGAAGGATCGGAGCATGCCGCGACCATTTCGCCTTTGGTTTTGTCCCAATAGGGATTTACGAGGCTGCCACGAATATCCAACGCCATCAGGAGTTCATTCCATCTCGCCATGTAGAAAGGGTGCGTCGTACGGGTGCTGAGCGCACCAAGGCGCAATGGGTCCATTGGCACATTCAAGGCGATGAGACCGTTCTCCGGGACATTCAACGTGAACTCTTGGCCGAGGCCGACGCCTGCGGCGACCCCGAGTGAGAAGAACAAAAACGACCTGCCGCGGGTCGTGTCCTCGGAATCGACTCCGTCGATCAAACCCTTGCGAAAAGCCATCCAGATGCGCAAACGATCGAACGTCGAGGTCGGGAAAGCATCTTTCAGGGAGGAAAAGCAATCCTCTTGAGATTTGCTGACGGCTCCTTCGCCAGCATGGCTCACAAGCAAGGTTTTGCTTCCGCACTTCAGGACGTCGATCGCGCCGACCAAGCTGTCGAGCCCACCCGAAAACAAACTCACGCAGTCGAAATCTACAGGCACAAGGGGCTTCGGCCTCGGTTCCGCGATCGTGATGAAGTCGCCCGGTCGAGACCTGAACCCGACCCACCAAAGGTCCCCAGTGAGGAACCGGAGCATCCTCTCCAGGATCGGAGAGGCAGAACTCCATCTTTCTGGGTCACTGACCGGTACGACCAGACGTATCTCGCGCGACCAACCGTCTTGAGATTCCGATGAACGCGCAATCCTGGTATCTGCCGCATGGACGTGTGCCGCGACCAGCATGAAATCGACCGCCAATTCGGTCGGGCCAAGATTCAGATCTGCCATGTCACGGAGCGCTTGCCCAATGCCGTAAGCCAGACTCTTCCCAGCAATCATGTCGAACAGGGTCATCCGCTCGTCGCTCGCTATCGGGATCGCGACGACATCCGTTCTTCCGAATCTGCCAGCGATGACGTGCCGTCTCATGTGTCGGCCTCCGCCTCGCCAGCGGCCTCGAGCAACTCGAACGTCGCCTCATAGACCCGGTCCACGAAACCGGTGACGTCTTCCCGAGATATCGATCCGAGATCCACGCCTGACGCGCTCACTGCGTCGCTCACACTTCGTTGGATGAACTCCTGCAACTGGGCTTCGATGCGCTCGACAGTTCGGACATCCGATGGCATGTTCACGACCCGGGTCCCGATATCGTTGCATATGCGCGCCTCGATCGTGTGTCCGATGTAGAGTTCGAACACCGTCTGCATCTGATCAGCCGTCAAACCGTCGATCTCGGTAATGCCCGCGTCGGCAAGATCGGCGATTGTCTCAATGAATGCATCTCGGGCGATCCCCTCATCTATGGAGCCCCCATCCGGACAGATGAAGTCGGCCAGTCCTGCAAATACTTCCTCGATCGGCCGTCCCGCAAGACCTCCGAGGTCGAGAGAGCGGAGCACCTCTCCGATGCCCGCATTCCCGACTTGGCCGAGAATGGTCGCGAGTCTCGACGCAGCGCCGCGCGAGCTACCCATGCGCCTCGCGGCCCGCGCCGCACCACCGGATGACCTCGACACATATTGCGATACAGCGCGTCCCATGCTCCTCCGGTCATCGCCGCCGGAGCGTGCGTACCGGGTGAAGTTCGTTCGAGCGGACGTGTATCGGTCGGTCTCACCCGGAACCGGTGTCGCGGTCCGCTCCGGTGGCGCGGCCGGCGGAGCGGAGGGATCGTTCCCCGGCGGCGGCGCATCGCTGCCTGATTCGTCGGATCGCGGATCGCCCGGTGCACCGTCATCAGATCCACCGCCTTCTAACCATGATGGAACGAGTGGCGTTCCACCCGAGGCTCCGCCAAACGCGCTGGACGTTCCCATCAACGTCCCCCTTTTCGCGTGCGTGTCGCCGCGCGGGCCGCGACTTTCAATGTCGTCGACCCTTCCTCGGACCAGGTCGCAAGAAGAGTGTCTAAGCGAGCAACGAACTCCGAGCCGCGGATCACCCTATCCCAACCTGAAGCTACCCATGTCCCGCAACGTGCCGAAGGCAGGGATTCGAGAAGGTCCAAAAGGTTTGTCTGTAAGAAATCGTGGGCTTTGACGAGCACGGTCATGCCGTCCACTCCGGCTGGAGCGGTGTCGAAAGAGTCGCTGGCGACGATACGCGCTCTCAGTTCTTCGAACACTTGGCCTGCTTCGGCTGGCGCGAGCTGCCGAAGTTCCGTCTCGTAGGCCTGAACACTCAGCTTCGATCCCATCAATCTCTCGACCACAGCACCAAGTCTGCCGAGCACAGATACGGCGCCGAAGTAATCTTTCCTGTCTTTTGCGACGAAGAGATAGGGCCTTAGATCGATCGCACCGAGGTTCGGCGGCATACTCGCCCAATCCCGGATAGCCTCCGACCCTCGCCATTCTGACAAGACAGCGCTCTCGCTCGGTCCCGAATCCTTTGGTTTGGTTTTGACATCATCCAGATTGGTGGCTTTTGGGCCGTCTCCGCGCTTCTTGTTCGGTTTGGACTTAGCCTCCGTCGGATCTTCGAGGGCCGCCAAGTCCTCGCAATGTCCGTCTGGGTGTTTCGCTGCCGCCGAGGCGATCTGATCGAACATGCGGGACATGAAGCGCTCGGCGAGCATCAGTTTCGCCAAGACAGGAAGCTTGACATCGTCACCGAATCCGCGAGCTCGCGCTGTCTGGTTCCTGAGAAGAAGCGTGTTCAGGAAGCGCTTGATCTGACGTGGGTTGCCTTGCGTGCCGCCAGCCAGAATTTGGCCGATCTGATCACTTAATGTGAGCGCGTTTGAAACGCTGGCGGCTTTGGCGCCAAGGGCGTCACGGACAGTGGCCGCTGAGAGCCCGGTCGAGAGCCACGGCTTTGCGAGATGCTGGCGAGCCACTTTGATCAGGTTCTGGTATTCAGTGTCATCTTCTCCAAGCTCCGCCCCCACGAGCAAGAGCGTCACATAAATACGAGTTTCCGTCTCCCCCAGGGAGGGGATTCTGAATGGCACCTGGATGAGTTTCTCAAGGTAGTTTCGCGCATAGTCCCTTGGTCCGGTCGTGTCGGGCAACTCCGGGAAATGCTTGCGCACCGAATACTCGATCATCGCTTCATCGGCAGCAACCACGAAAGCAGTGTGTTCAGTGAATACGAACAGCCGAACTGCCTCCAGCGTTTCGATCGCGACTTCAGGCAGGCACCTGTCGAGATCGTCGATCAGAACGACGAGTTGGTCGACACCTGCCTTTTCGAGCAGATCTCTGAAGGCCTTCCGGAACTCACTGATTTCTTCAGTCAGCCGTTTCGAGTCATCTGGCTTCAGTAGGCCCGACATCCCAGCGATGGCGGCCTCATAGTTTTCCCGAGTGAGCAATTCACCTGGCTCACCTATCGCCTTCTTCACTGACCCAACGACCGCGTCGATGTGCTCTGGCAGTGGAACGCCCGACAATGCTGTGAAAGCAAGGCCTCCTCCTCGCCGGGCAACCTTGAGCCAATCGATGCGTTTTAAGATATTCTTGACTGCTTCACCTGCATTTGTCGCAAGCGACCGTTCGGCAACAAGCTCTGTGACAATGCCCTCGATCAGCGCGATCTTCGCATCCTCGAACCCCTGGAATCGCCAACCATTGAATTTCACGCAGAGAACGTCCGGGGTCGGCGATAGAGATGCCTCGATCATCTCCAAGATGCTGCTCTTTCCTGCTCCCCAATCACCATGCACACCGATGGTGATCGCCTGCTCTGGACGTTCCCGCAGCAACTCAGTGATCGTGCGCGCGATGGCCTCGTTGTTCAGCAGATCGACGCTTGTCTCGTTGTCGGGTAGAATCATTTCGCCCAGTCCACGACGCCATGATCTTCCAAAGTGGACTCGGGCAGTGATCTTACCTTGTCGCAGAACACGACTGCGTTCTTTGTGTCAGATCGCGCTGACGGGACAATCAGGCCATCGAAATCTAGAAAGTGTGCGACTTCACCAATTTCCTGGGTACGGGGATACTCGTCGTTCTTTTGCTCATAGGAAAGACGACCGAACGTTTCAGTGTTCAGCCCGACCTTGGAAAGCGCTCCCAGATCCAGAAATTGAAGCGCCCGCCCAAGTGAAAGTTCAATCTCAAACATGCGATATTTGACCTTGCTCGGCACAACCGGTTGGCCGCGCATCAGATGAAATCGCAACTCTTCCAGAGCACCCGATCGCGCCAACGATGTATAAAGCACATCGAACGTTCCGTCGTCCCACCGACCACCGGACGCGCTGCAGATCAGCGGATCGCGCCCGTCGCGCACCAGCCGCCAAACGTTACCTTCGAAAACGATGGGCTCGATCGCCTCAATCGCATCGATCAGCCGGTTGTCGCGTCGAGCTTTAACCATTCATTGGACCTACACATAGACATCATTGTCCAGCCGGTCGATGACGGCCAGTACTTCGAGCGAGCGATCATTGTGAATGAGGTCCATAGCACGCTCGCCTCCGAGTTGTGGGTGCCGCGCATAGAGCCAGGCACGAACCTCGTCCGGTGTGTAATATTCATTGAGACGGCCGACGATGTAATAGAGGTCGGACAGAATCAATTCGTTCTTTGGCTGCGGCTTGATATCACCAGCCTTCCAACGCGATACCGTCGCCTTGGAGACATCCGTGATATTTGCGATATCGGTTCCTTTCAGACCCCCGATATCGGCAAGTTCGCCGATGTAGCGTGACACTGCACTTTGCATTTCTTACCTCTGATCACCGCGCCGCAGGGACGTGTCGACATTGAAGTCGCAAGCCCGAACACGCGGGGACTCCATTCCCCGCTCCTCATGGAGCCTTTCAAGCGCATCTGCAACCTTGCCCATCGTCTCTGCATGCGCCCTAGTCCGCTTGAGCAAACTCGTCAGGTCAATGCCCGCCGCCTGAGCTTGAGCCTCAGTGGGCTTAAGAAAGCTGACATCTTTTGCGCGACGCTCGGCATCCGCCATCGTCTTTGACAGGAAATGCCCTGCTCGGTTGAGATCCGGTACGGACTGAAGCGCCTCTTGCGAGCGCACCAAATGAAGAGCCTGAACCTGCTTTCGAGTTCTTACCATTTCTTCAACGCTGGAAACGGTTACAAACTCGCTTTGCAGAAGCAGCTTACGCCCGCCGCGAGACTTGGCAAGCAATTCGAATTCGTTGGCGCGGAAACCCCTACCAAGACCCGGAACCTGCACAATGCGCGGCCGAGCAAATCTTGCATCAGGATCTGGCTCTTCCGGCGTCTTGTGCCAATCCCGAGCGTTGAACTGATCCAACTCGAGTATCCCGCTCGCGGACCCAGAAGCGACGCCAAATGCCTCTGTAGCCTCAGAGTTCAAACCAGAGCAGTAGTCGAGGATCACGGGCTTCCCGATATTGTGAAAACCGCTGAGCATCCGGATCAATGAACGAACCTTTTGCGGACCGGGTTCTTTCCCTAGGCCTGAAAGGCGCATCCAGATAGCATCGACCGGAAGTATCGAAAGTGTTTCCGCTAGTGCCTTCCGCGACGCTGGATCCACCAATCCTTGGACGCTTTGTATTAACGGATAGTCGATCCGGATTCGGCCTCCGCCCAAGCGATCAAGCGCCGCTCGAAGAGCCGAGCAAGAGGCAGCGTCCACCTTGAGCCAGCCGTCGAATCTGGGATCGCCCAAGAAATGACTCGGGGCAAGCACACGATCCGCGCCGACCACGACCGCCATTTCTGCGATGCGCTCAATGATCTCCGTGGTGAAATCGTCCGGACCCAAAGGCGACATCGGGACTTTAGTCAACCAAGCAGAATTGCGTACAAACGTCCCATGTCGCGCCGGGCTCGACAGCTCGGCCGCTCCAGTGTCGATCGTGATCTCCACACCCTCTGCTTTCAGCTCTTTTGCGAGAGCGGCCTGTCGATTAAGGCGTCCGGCATCAAAGACGACTCGCGAAGCCGGCAGACCTCCGGACGCAAACATCTCGGCAAACTTGTTGTGAGAGTCTCCGACACGGAAGAACTGCGCCAACGGCGAACGCAGCCGCTGGCCTTTCGGAAATGGGACGACAACCTTGGTCATGGCGCTTGTTCCATATCAGTTTCACAAATCAATATAGCGAAACCGTTACGGAACGTCAATCCT
>Ga0213841_1000820_pt1 | contig 23004 bp, 22 predicted proteins | sample SWPATP23_FD_160125 | JGI IMG/M metagenome (GOLD analysis project Ga0213841, IMG submission 160125) | Coastal seawater microbial communities from Marineland, Florida, United States - SWPA TP2 #3 | ecosystem: Environmental > Aquatic > Marine > Coastal | place: USA: Florida | collected 2016-08-14 | reverse complement strand
GGAACGCCTCGGACGCGGCGTCGCCATGGAGAATGCAGTTCTCGCCACCTTCTTCGTAGTTCAATACGATCTGCACCGCGATCTTCGCGCCGCCCGGCCATTTCGGATCGGGCATCGCGGGGCCATGGCCGCGCATATCTCTGGGGTAGCGTGTCACGTCTGGTCTGTCCTTTTCGCGTTCGCGCCAGCATAGAATAGGGAAGGTCCTTTGACTTTCTCGAGTTTTTTGAAACTGCTGTTGCAGCACAGGCGGTGCGAAGCTTGCCGCAGCGCTGCATAAACAGGCGGTAAGAACAAGGAGAGGGCAATGGCCGGATATCTGACGACACATGTGCTGGACACCGCGCGGGGGTGCCCAGCTGCGGGGCTGAAGATCGTGCTTTATCGCGTTTCAGGCAATTCCCATCGCAAGATCGCCGAGGCCGTGACAAATGACGACGGGCGAACTGAGACACCGATCCTTCCGGAAGGCGCGTTCAAGACCGGTACTTACGAATTGATCTTCTTTACCGGTCCATATCTGGACGCGACAGGCCAGGCCGGGGAGGAGCCGCTGTTCCTCGATCAGATCCCGATCCGCTTTGGAATCAGCGATCCAGAGGCGCACTACCACGTGCCGCTCTTGCTGTCGCCCTATGGCTATTCGACCTACCGGGGCAGCTAGGCGCCAAATTCCTTGGAAGGAATTTACAAGGATCTTCGAAGATCCTTGCGCGCGCCCGGCCTTCAGGGCAGCTCGTTACGGATATGGTCGGCCATGTGGTCGATCAGCAGCCGCGCCTTTGGGTCCTGCCGTTTGCGGTGCATATACAGGCAGGCCATCTGGATCGGCACGGGCGGTTCGTTTTCCAGCACCGGCACCAGCGCGCCCGAGGCCAGATGGTCCGCGACTTCGAACAGCGGTTTCAGCACAATCCCCTGGCCTGACACGGCCCAACCGGTCAGAACATCCCCGTCATCGGATTCGAACGGCCCCTTGACGGCAAAGCGGCGCACGCCTTCGGTGGTTTCCAGCGGCCATTGAAATTCCGGTGCGCCGGGGTAACGCAAATTCAGGCAATCATGTTTGCCCCCGGCCAGTTCGGCCCCCGATTGTGGCATTCCCCTGCGGGCGATGTAATCGGGTGAAGCACACAGAATACGGGGGCAATCCGCGATCTTGCGAATGCGCAGGGTGCTATCCTCCGGCACCCCAAGGAAGAACGCCACATCGAGCCCCTCTTTCGCCATGTCCAGACGCCGGTCGGACAGGCGCAGGCGGATGTCGATCAGGGGATATTTTTCCTTGAACCCGGGCACTGCGGGCGCAATCAGCCGCCGCCCCACCCCAAGCGGGGCCGCGACATAAAGTGTGCCGCGCGGGGTCAGTGTGACCTTGTTTATCTCGGCCTCGGCGTCGTCTACCGCCTCCAGTATCTTGCAGGCCCCGCGATAGAAGATCAGCCCTTGTTCGGTCGGGTTCAGCTGCCGCGTGGTGCGCAAGAAGAGGCGCACATTCAGGTGTTCCTCAAGCTGAGAGATTCGCGATGAGGCCACCGCCGCCGAAATGCGCTGATCCCTCGCCGCCGCCGACATCGACCCGAGTTCGAAAACCCGCACAAAAGTTCGCACATTATCCAGGTACGCCATGTGAATTCGTAGCCAATTTTTGAAACAGCTCGGTAATTTCTTGCAATACTGGTTAAACGCGCGCTGCGATAGGTCTAAGTTGGAACCAAACAAAGCAGAGGGTGCGGGGATGCAGGATTTCCTGATCATGTGGGATTGGCTGGAAACAGCCGTGCGGTGGCTGCATGTCATCACCGCCATCGCCTGGATCGGATCGAGCTTTTATTTCATTGCGCTGGACCTTGGCTTGCGGCGCGAGGGTGACCTGCGCGGTGCCGATGGCGAGGAATGGCAGGTCCATGGCGGCGGCTTCTACCATATCCGCAAATACCTGGTCGCGCCCGAAGCGATGCCGGACCACCTGACCTGGTTCAAATGGGAAAGCTATTCCACATGGCTGTCGGGCGCGGCGCTGCTGATGCTGGTCTACTGGGCGGGGGCCGAGCTGTATCTGATTGATCCGGCCAAGGCGGATCTGTCCACCTGGCAGGGCATCCTGATCTCGGCTGCGTCGCTGACTGTGGGCTGGCTGATCTACGATTTTCTGTGCAAATCGGGTTTGGGTGAGAAGCCCACGGCCCTGATGCTGCTTTTGTTCGTGCTGCTGGTGGCCATGGGCTATGGCTATAACCAGATCTTCACAGGCCGGGCGATGATGCTGCATCTGGGCGCGTTCACCGCCACCATCATGACGGCCAACGTCTTTTTCATCATCATGCCCAACCAGCGCATCGTGGTGGCGGATCTGAAGGCAGGCCGTGCGCCGGACCCGAAATACGGCAAGATCGCCAAGCTGCGGTCCACCCATAACAACTATCTGACCCTTCCGGTCGTCTTCCTGATGCTGTCCAACCACTACCCGCTGACTTTTGCCACCGAGTATAACTGGCTGATTGCGGCGCTTGTGTTCCTGATGGGGGTCACGATCCGGCATTTCTTCAATTCGATGCACGCCCGCAAGGGGATGCCCTGGTGGACCTGGGCGGTGACGGTGATCTTATTCATCTGCATCGCGTGGCTGTCCACGGTGGGCAGCGAATATGACAGTTACGAGGAAAGCGAGGCCCGCGACCTGACGCATCGCGAAGAGATGCTGATGGCCGCAGACGGGTTCGAGGATGTCAGCTGGACGATCCCCGGCCGCTGCGCCATGTGCCATGCGCGGGAACCGTCCTGGCCCGGTATCCGGCAGGCGCCACGCGGGATTGTTCTGGAAACACCCGCCGATATTGCCCGCTCCGCGCGCGAGATCTACCTTCAGGCTGGCGTGACAACCGCGATGCCACCGGCCAATCTGTCCTATATGGAGGACGAGGAACGCGCCCTGATCCGCCGTTGGTATCGTGCCGCGACCGGGGACGCGCCGTTCGGGCTGGCGATGAACTGACCGCCCGTTAAGGGTTCGGAAAGGCGGCTCTGCCAGTCTGGCAGGGCCATGTCAGTTTCCCTTGATCCTCCCGCGCCGCTCGGTCCCGACCAGATATCCCTGATCGAGACCAGTTTCACCCGTGCCCTGCGCGGCAAGGCGGAACTGGCGGATCGGGTTTATAACCGGTTCTTCGCACTCGAACCGGGTGTCAGGCGGTTGTTTCCCGCCGACCTGTCACAGCAACGGGCCAAGATCACGCGGGCCTTGTCCTTTACCGTGCGGGCCATGTCCTCGGATCAGGAATTGGCACGCATTGCAGATGGGCTGGCGCGGTCGCACCAGAAGTTTCATCTCAGGCCCGGGCAACTGGAACATATGGCCGAGGCGATCCTTGGCGCGCTGCAGGACACCCTGGGTGAGGATTTTGACCCGGCCACGCACCGCAGCTGGCAGGCGGCCTTCAACCGGTTCCTGCCAATGATCAAGGCCGCACAAGATAAGCTGGATGCAATGGGATAAGCGCTACAGCGCGTCCTCCGCGGCCTGTCTGATCGCCCGGATGTTCTGGCCATAGACCTCTGCCTGATCAACGGCCCCACCTTTGAACACGGCAGACCCCGCGACCAGCACATCAGCCCCCGCCGCAGCCACCAAGGGTGCGGTTTCGGTCGTCACGCCGCCGTCGATCTGGATATGGATCGGCCGGTCGCCGATCATCGCGCGGCAGCGGCGGGTCTTCTCGACGCCGGAGTGAATGAATTTCTGCCCGCCAAAGCCGGGGTTCACGGTCATGATCAGCACCATGTCGATCAGGTCCATCACATGTTCGATACTGTCCAACGGTGTGCCGGGGTTCAGGCTGACGCCTGCCATTTTGCCCGTAGCCTTGATCGCCTGAAGGGTGCGGTGGATATGCGGCCCGGCTTCCACATGGGCGGTGATCATATCGGCGCCCGCCTCGGCATAGGCTTCGATATAGGGATCGACCGGGGCGATCATCAGATGCACGTCCATGAAGGTTTTCACATGGGGCCGGAATGCCTTTACGGCGGGCGGACCGAAGGTGAGGTTGGGGACGAAATGCCCGTCCATCACGTCCACATGCACCCAGTCGGCGCCCTGATCCTCGATGGCACGGATCTCGGCCCCGAAATCTGCGAAATCGGCAGAGAGGATCGACGGGGCAATTTTGATGGAACGGTCGAAGGGCATGGGCTTTGTCCTTTTGGAACGGTTGCGGCGGGGTTAGCGCCCGCGCGCGGTTTGATCAAGGGCGGTGGACGGCTTTTCGAAAAGCCGTAGGAAGCGGTTTCGAAACCGCTTGTCACGGGCTTTCCAAAGCCCGTCCCCGCGCCTAGCCGTGATGGGCCGCGACGGTCTTGAGGACGGAGAACCCGTAGAGGGCCTCAAACCCCTTTTCGCGCCCGTGACCGGAGTGGCCCACGCCGCCAAAGGGCAATTCCACGCCCCCTGCCGCGCCATAGTTGTTGATAAACACCTGCCCCGCGCGCAGTTTCTTCGCCATCCGCATACAGCGCCCGCCATCTGTCGACCAGACCGAGGCGACCAGCCCGTAGTCCGTGCCATTGGCAATCTCGACCGCGTGATCTTCGTCCCGGAAGGGAATGATCACCTGCACTGGTCCAAAGATCTCGTCCTGCGACAGGCTGTGATCCGGCCCCACGCCAGAGATCAGGGTTGGGGCCACATAATGCCCGCCCTCCGGCGCGTCCTCGACGATGCGCCCGCGGCTGAGGATGTGGTTCTCATCGGTCATCGCGAGGAAGCTTTCCACGATCTCTTTCTGACGTGCGGAAATCAGGGGTCCTACGTTCAGGTCGGACAAGGCAGGCCCAACTTTCAACCCGTCATAAGCTGCCGCCATATGGGTGCACAGCTCATCATACAGGCTTTCATGCACCAGAATCCGTGACGAGGCCGAACAGGTCTGGCCGGCGTTCTGGATACCTGCATTGACAAGGAAGGGCAGGGCCTTTTCCAGATCCGCATCCTCGAACACCACCTGCGGGGACTTGCCGCCCAGTTCCAGTGTCACCGGCACGATGTTCTGCGCCGCTGCCGTCTGCACCTGTTTGCCCACCCCGACCGATCCGGTGAAAGACAGGTGCCGCACGCCCTTATGCGCGGTCAGCGCCGCGCCGGCTTCCTCGCCCAATCCCGGCACCACGTTCAGTGCCCCGTCGGGCAACCCTGCCTGGCGCGCCAGATCGGCGAAGGCCAGTGCCGAGAGGCACGCCTCCTCCGCTGGTTTCAACACGCAGGCATTGCCCATGGCCAGCGCCGCGCCGACGGACCGCCCGATGATCTGCATGGGGTAGTTCCACGGCACAATATGGCCCGTTACCCCATGCGGTTCGCGCAGGGTATAGACGGTAAACCCGTTCTGGAACGGGATCGTTTCGCCCATCACCTTATCGGCGGCCCCGCCGTAAAACTCCATGTAGCGGGCCAGCGCGATGGCGTCGTTCTTCGCCTGCGCCAGCGGCTTACCCACATCGGTGGCCTCAATCTCGGCCAGCGCGTCGATTTTCTGGGTGATCAGCCAGGACAGGCGCATCAGGATGCGGCCCCGTTCAGCGGCGGTCAGGCCGCCCCATTCGCCCGCCAGCGCGTCCTCAGCTGCTGACACTGCGTTGTCGATATCTTCCGCGTTGCCGCGCGCGATGCGGCCAATTTCCTTGCCGGTTGACGGGTCTTCCAGCGGCAGCGTCTCGCCGCTTGCGGGCAGGAACCAGCGGCCCCCGATGAACACTTCTGCGGGGTCGAACCAAAGCTGCATGGGTCAGTCCTTTCTTGCATAATCGGGCAGGCGCGGCGCGGCGGCCAGCAGGGCCTGCGTATAGGGATGTTCGGGGGTGTCGAAGACGCGTTCGGTCGGGCCTTGTTCCACGATTTCACCGGCCTGCATCACCATCACCCGATCGGTGATCGCGCGCACGACCGTCAGGTCATGGGAAATGAACAGATAGCTCAGACCCATCCGATCCTGAAGATCGGCCAGCAGATCGAGGATCTGGGCGCGAACGCGAACATCCAGGGCGGATACGGCTTCGTCCAGCACCAGGATCTTGGGATGGGTGATCAGTGCCCGCGCAATGGCGATGCGCTGACGCTGACCGCCGGAAAACTCATGCGGGTACTTGTCCATGTCGCTGGCTTGCAGGCCAACGGCGTCCAGCGCCCGTGCTACCTGTTCGCGCCGTTCGCTGCGCGACGGCTTTTCCGACAGCAGGTGATAGGGCTCGGCCACCAGGTGTTCCACCGTCCAGCGTGGATTGAAGCTGCCATAGGGGTCTTGGAACACGACCTGAATACCCGCGCGCATCGCCTGGGGCATCTTCGGGCTGACCGTGTTCCCCAGGGCCCGGATTTCGCCGCCTTGGATAGGGTCGAGCCCCAGAACGGCGCGGGTCAGCGTGGACTTCCCGCAGCCGGATTCACCGACCAGGCCAAGGCTTTCGCCCTCATTCAGCGTCAGGCTGACGCCGTCCACGGCGCGGACTGGATCGCCCCTGCGCAGCAGCCCGATGCGCGGGCCGGGATAGTGGCGGTCGATGTTCTCGCCCGTCAGCAGGGGCACTCCCACGGGACGTGTTCCCCGCGCGGGCCGATGGCCAGAGGCTTCAAAGAGGGCTTGCGTGTAAGGGTGACGCTGTTGGCTTAGCACGTCCAGGGTCGCGCCTTGTTCGACAATTTCCCCGGTTTTCATCACTGCCACGTGGTCAGCCATATCCGCCACCACGGCAAGGTCGTGGGTGATAAGCAGCAGCGCCATGTCCTCTTCCTCCACCAGCCCGCGCAGGAGATCGAGGATCTGCGCCTGCGTGGTGACGTCAAGCGCGGTTGTGGGTTCATCCGCGATCAGCAGGCGGGGCCGCAGGGCAATTGCGGTGGCGATGCAGACGCGCTGACGCTGTCCGCCGGACAGTTCGTGCGGATAGCGGTCCAGCGCGATCTGGGGCAGACCCACGCGGTCGAGCTTTTGGCGCGCGACGTCCAGCGCCGTGCCACGGCTGGCAGCCCCGTGAATGCGCAGGGTCTCGGCCACCTGATCCCCGATGGTGCGCACCGGGTTCAGGGCGGTCATCGGTTCCTGAAAGATCATGCCCAGTTCGTTGCCGCGCAGGGCGCACATCTCGGGTTCCGGCCGGGTCAACAGGTCGATGTCGTCTAGGCGGGCATGGCCGCTGGTCCGCGATCCGTCTGGCAGCAGTTGCATCAGCGCCAGCGCCGTCATCGACTTGCCCGATCCGCTTTCGCCCACCAGCCCGAAGGTCCGCCCCGGCCGCATGGCAAAGGACACGTCCCGCAGGATAGGTGTGTCGTGGATATCCAGTGACAGGTGACCCACCTCGATCATTGCCGGACCCTCCGGAGCCTTGGGTCCAGCATGTCGCGCAGCCCGTCGCCCATCAGATTGAGCCCCAGCACCATCAGCACGATGGCAAGTCCCGGCAGTACCGCCAGCATCGGGTGGGTGTAGATCATCGTCTGCGCGTCCGACAGCATTCGACCCCAGCTTGGGGTGGGCGGCTGCACCGACAGGCCCACATAGGACAGCGCGGCTTCGGCAAGGATGCCAAGCGAGAACTGGATCGTGGCCTGCACGATCAGCAGGTTGGCGATATTGGGCAGGATATGTTCGGCGCTGATCCGGGCATTGCCCTTGCCCGCAACGCGGGCTGCCAGGATGTAGTCCAGCGTCCACAGACTCAGCGCGCCGCCGCGTGCCACGCGGGCGAAAACCGGGATGTTGAAGATGCCGATGGCGATGATCGCATTGAAGGCCGAGGGGCCGAAAACTGCGGTGATCAGGATGGCGATGACAAGGCTGGGGAAGGCGAAGATCAGGTCATTGCCGCGCATGATGACCTCATCCAGCAGGCTGCCGCGCGTGGCGGCGGCGGCCAGGCCAAGCGGCACGCCGATGCCCGCACCGATCCCCACGGCGACCAAGGCCACCGCCAGCGACACCCGCGCGCCGACCATCAGCATGGACAGCAGATCGCGCCCGAACTGATCGGTGCCAAGCCAAAACTCGGCTGACGCAGGTTGCAGGCGGCTGGCGATCACCAGCTGTTCCACGTCATGGGGTGTCCAGACAAAGCTGATCAGCGCCATGGAAAGGAAGACTGAGGACAGCATCGCGCCGACAATCAGGGGGATGGGCAGGCGTTTCATGCGCGGCGCCTCAGGCGCGGGTCGGCCACCGCATAGGCGATATCGACAAGGAAGGTCACCACAATCACCGCGAAGACCAGCAGCATGGTGACGGATTCGACCACCACCAGATCACGTTGCGTGATGCCCTGAAAAATCAGCCGCCCAAGACCGGGCAGAAAGAACACGTTTTCAATGATGATCGCACCCGCCAGCAGGAAGGAAAACTGCAAGCCGATGATGGTCAGAACCGGGATCAGCGCATTGCGCAATGCGTGGCGCAACAGCGCCTGACGGCGGCTAAGCCCCTTGGCGCGCGCGGTGCGCAAATAGTCCTGCGCGAGCGTTTCAATCAGGGCCGACCGCATGACGCGTGCCAGAATGGCCGCTTGTGGCAAAGCCAGCGCAACAGACGGCAACAGCAGTGATTTCAGCGCCAGCAGTGGCGTTTCCCAGCCCGGAAAGCCACCGGCGCTAAACCAGCGCAGGTTCACGGCGAAGACCAGCACCAGCAGCATCCCGAACCAGAAATTCGGGATCGCGATGCCAAGTTGCGTGCCGCCCATGATCCCGTAATCCGCCACCCGCCCCCGGTTGGCTGCGGCCAACAGACCGACCGGGAAGGCAATCAACGTCGACAGGATCAGCGCCAGCACCGCCAGCGGCAGCGACACCCACAGCCGGTCCGCCACAAGCTCGGCCACCGGGACGCGATAGGTGTAGGAGGTGCCGAAATCGCCCTGCACCATCCCCGCGATCCATGCCAGATACCGCTGTGCGTTGGACCCATCCAGCCCCAGATCGGCGCGCAACGCCTGCACCGTGGCCTCATCCGCGTTGAGGCCAAGCATAAACGCCGCCGGGTCGCCGGGGATGACCTCGATCACCGTGAAGATGACGAGACTCGCGACGATCAGGCTGAGGCTCAGCGAGATAAGGCGGCCAAGGATAAAGCGCAGCATGGCCGCCACATTAGAGCAACGCGCGGGCTTGGAAAGGGGCTATACGCGCCGCCCGCGCCGGGATTTCAGCCGCTCATGCGCCTCGGGTGTGCCATCGTGGAACGAGCCGAACCATTTGTCCCAGGGCATTTCCAGATTGCCGTAGTTCACCTCGAAATAGCGGTGGTGCATTTGATGGTGAAACGTTCCAAGCGCGAGGCGTTTTCGGTCCTGTACCAACAGGTTTTCATACCCGGTATGGGATGTCGCCGCCGTCAGCGCCTGGTGCTGCATATGGAAGAGGATGTGCAGCGGATGCGCGGGCACGATGAAATGGATCAGGATCGAGCTGAAGAAAATCAGGTGTTCCAAGGGGTGCATTGACAGGCCCGACCATGGCCCGACATTGATATTGCGGTGATGCAGCGCATGGGCCAGCCGGTAGAGCGGCCCCCAATGCAGCGCCCGGTGGACCCAGTAGAAGTGGAACGAGATCCAGACGGGTGTCAGCAGGAACCACAGGGCGAATAGGATCGGGTGGTCAGCCGGCGACAACAGCGGGGCATAGCCGTTCCCCATGGCCCAGAACATCAGCACCTCATAGGCGGTCCAGACCCCGACACCGCTGCTAAGGCTCCAAAACATGTTGTCGCGCACCTGCCCGCCAAAGGTGAACTGCTTGCCCCGGATCATCAGATCGCGCGGGTCGTATTTCAGCCGGTCCCCCTGTCCCTTGCGTATGTAAAAGAACCAGTGCAGCGACCCGGCAACAAAGATCATCAGCGCCATGTTCCTGATCCAGAGGCCGAAGATCCAGCTCGGTGCCAATGTGGCCGTGACCTCCAATGGTGGCTGGAACCAGAGCCAACTGATCGTGGCCAGGATCAGCACCAATACGTTTTCCGCGATCCCCAACCAGCGCGCGGCGATCCAGCGGACCATATGGGCCGGGTCGGGTGGCCAGGAAAAGAAGGGCGACACCTGAATGGGCACGTCGGGCACGTGGGTCCAGCCGGGAAGCTGGGGGGTATCGCGCTCTTGCGTCATTTGGTGTCCCGTCATGTGGCTGATCCCAGCAAAGCCGAGCGCAGGTGAAACGGCAAGGGGCTTGCCTCGACTCAAGGGGCAGATTATCGACAAGGACAGGCAGGGGCGATGGCGTCGTCCCGGCGGCTTGGCCGATTGCCTGCGGGCCCTCCCCGCGACCGCCCTGTACGCCGGGGCCTTGGTCATATGAAGGAATTTCCCATGGACCGTCCCGAATTCTACCGCCTGCACAATGGCGACAAACCCGCCCTGCAGTTCACCCAAGCGGAATATGACGCCCGCCTGATGGGCCTGCGCGCGATCATGGACGCAAATGGCGTCGATGCCGCTGTCATGACCTCGATGCACAATATCGCCTATTACTCGGGCTTTCTTTACTGCGCCTTCGGGCGGCCCTATGCGCTGGTGGTGACCGCGTCCCAGGCTGTGACCATCAGCGCGGGGATCGATGCGGGCCAGCCCTGGCGGCGGGGCGCGACCGACAACATCACCTATACCGACTGGAAGCGGGACAACTTCTGGCGGGCGATCTTACATGTGACAGGTGAAGGAAAGATTATCGGCTATGAGGCCGACCACCTGACGCTGTTGCAACAGGGCAAGATGCGGTCCTTCCTGAACCCGGCGTCCGAGGTTGATCTCGCGGGCCACACCATGCAGCAGCGGATGCGTAAATCGTCCGCCGAGATTGCGCTGATCCGGGCCGGGGCCGCTGTGGCCGACGTGGGCGGATACGCCATCAAAGACGCCGTAAAACAAGGGGTTAGAGAGATCGATGTGGCCATGGCGGGCCGTGACGCGATGGAGCTGGAAATCGCCCGCCGCTACCCCGATGCCGAATACCGCGACACCTGGGTCTGGTTCCAGTCCGGTATCAACACCGACGGCGCGCATAACCCGGTTACAGGCCGCGTGTTGCAGCGGGGCGATATCCTCAGCCTAAACACCTTTCCGATGATCTCGGGCTATTACACCGCGCTGGAACGCACCATGTTCGTGAAGGAGGTCGATGACGCCTCGCTGGGCTATTGGGAGGCCAATGTCGGCGCCCATGAATACGGCATGAGCCTGCTGAAACCCGGCGCCTCCTGTTCGGATGTTACCCATAAAATCAATGACTTCTTCGCCGAACGAAACCTGCTGCAATACCGCAGTTTCGGGTACGGTCACAGCTTCGGCGTGCTGTCTCACTACTACGGGCGTGAGGCGGGGCTGGAGCTGCGCGAGGACATCGACACGGTGCTGGAACCGGGCATGGTGATTTCCATGGAACCCATGATCACGATCCCCGAAGGCCAGCCCGGCGCGGGTGGCTATCGCGAGCATGATATCCTGATCATCACCGAGGACGGGGCCGAGAACATCACCGGCTACCCCTACGGCCCCGGCTTTAACGTCGTGGGCTGAAAGAGGAGGGCGACTTTTCAACACGTCGCGCCGCCGGTGGCCGCGCGGCGGTTACGCCTTTTTGCTGCGCTGTCATGAAACCGTGCGTCTGTTGTTACATTCACCCGTCACGTGAGAGAGAACACCAACCCCGGGAGAGTCTCACATGACGCATCGCTTCCTTCTGCTTGGCACCGCCATGGCCCTGTTCAGCGGCCCCGCCTTCGCAGACATGAATTTCAACCGCATCGCTTCGTTCCCCGTGGCAGAGAACCTGCCGGAGGCCGAGGAAACCTCGGCCGAGATCATCGCCGCCACCGCCGATGGTATGACGCTGGTCTACACTGACAGCCCGGCCGAGGCGCTGGGCTTCATCGACATCACCGATCCGCATTCGCCGCTGGCCGCTGGCGTGCTGGATCTGGATGGCGAGCCGACCTCGGTCGCTATCATCGGTCAGACCGCCTATGCCGGTGTGAACACCTCTGAGGATTACATCAACACCTCGGGCCATCTGCTGGCGGTTGATGTGCCGAACCAGTCGGTTCTGGCGTCCTGTGATCTGGGCGGTCAGCCCGACAGCGTGGCCGTGGCCCCCGACGCGAGCTTTATCGCCGTGGCGATCGAGAATGAGCGTGACGAAGATCTGGGCGATGGTCGCACCGGCCAGATGCCCGCGGGTTTTGTGGCCATCGTGCCGCTTGCCGACGGGATCATGAATTGCGACGGGATCATCACCGCCGATGTCACCGGTCTGGCCGAGGTTTCGCCCGAAGACCCGGAACCGGAATATGTGTCGATCAATGGCGAAAACGAGATCGTCGTGACCATGCAGGAAAACAACCACATGGTTGTTCTGTCCGCGACCGGTGAGGTGCTGAACCATTTCTCGGCCGGGTCGGTGGACCTGGAAGGGATCGACGTCGATGAAGAACGCGCCTTCGTCTATGACGGTGTCCAGATGGGCCGCGTGCGCGAACCCGATGCGGTGACCTGGATCGACGACAGCCATTTCGCCATTGCCAATGAAGGTGACATGGATGGCGGCAGCCGTGGCTGGACCATCTTCCATCAGGACGGCACCGTGGTGTACGAATCCGGCACCTCGTTCGAACGGGCGATCATCCAGATCGGTCATTACCCCGAACGCCGCTCCGGCAACAAAGGCGTGGAGCCTGAGTCGGTGACCTTCGGTGTCTTCGGCGACACGCCCTATGTCTTCGTCGGGGCCGAACGCGCCAGTGTGGTGGGCGTCTACGATGTGACCGACCCGGGCAACCCGGTTCTGGAACAGCTGTTGCCCTCTGGCATCGGGCCGGAAGGGTACGTGACCATCCCCGAGCGTGGCCTGCTGGTCAGCGCCAATGAGGTGGACGGTCTGGAAGATGGCGCGGCGCGCAGCCATGTCATGATTTTCGAGTATCAGGACGCACCCGCCGCCTACCCGGAACTGACCTCGGAAACCATGGATGAGCTGACCGGCTGGGGCGCGATTTCCGGCATGGTGGCAGACCCGGACACCGGGCTGATCTATGCGGTGAATGACAGCTTCTATGCCCTGCAGCCGACGATTTTCGTGATCGATCCCTCCACCGATGGTCCGTCGCAGATCATCGACGCGATCCGCGTCACCCGGGGTGGTCACCCGGCGCAGTTGCTGGATATGGAAGGCATTACGCTGGATGGCGAGGGCGGTTTCTGGATTTCCTCGGAAGGACGCCCCGAACGCCTGGTGCCGCACGCGCTGTATCACGTTGGCGCCGATGGCGAGATCGAGGATTATGTGACCCTTCCCGAGGAACTGGATGCGGTCCAGCGCCGCTTTGGCTTTGAAGGGATCACCATGATCGGTGACACGCTGTGGATGGCAGTTCAGCGCAGCTGGGACGATGACCCGGAAAACACTGTGAAGCTGGTGGCCTATAACACCGATACCGAGGAATGGGGGGCCGTTCACTATCAGACCGCCGCACCGGATACCGGTTGGGTCGGCCTGTCGGAAATCGTGGTCCATGGTGACTATGTCTACCTGATCGAGCGCGATAACCAGATCGGCGCGGCAGCTGTGACCAAGTTGATCACCCGCGTGCCGCTGGCCGAAATGGTGCCGGCGCCGCTGGGCGGTGACCTGCCGCTGGTCAGCCGCGAAGTGGTGGTGGACCTGATCCCCTACCTGACGGCGACTGGCGGCTATGTGCTGGACAAGGTCGAGGGGCTGGCGATCATGGCTGATGGCACGATGTGGGTGTCCACCGACAATGACGGCGTGGATGACCATTCGGGTGAGACGATGTTCTTTTCCCTGCCGCCGATGTGATATCGGTTGGATCTGACCCGGACCTGACCCAGGTCTGACAAGGCCCCCCGCCGGTGCGATCTGGCGGGGGGCTTTTCTTCGTTCGGCTGCCGTTATGCATCTGCGTATGGTAACAATGCAAAATATCTCAATTTACGCATGATTTGTCCTGCTCTATTCCGGCCGCACCGACACGAGAGGAGACCGACGATGAAAGCGATGATCTACGAAAGCTATGGCGGCCCTGACGTGGTGATGCCGCGCGACCTGCCCCGGCCCGAGGCAGGGGAGGGCGAGGTTCTGGTGCGGGTGCGGGCCGCGGGGATCACCACCGCCGACTGGCGGCTGCGCGCCTCGGCCTTTCCTGGCGGGCTGTGGCTGGCCGGGCGGTTGATGACGGGGCTGTTCCGCCCGCGTAGGCCGGTTTTAGGCGGTGATTTTGCCGGTGTGGTGGCGGGCGTGGGCGCGGGCGTGACCCGCTTTGCCCCCGGCGACCGGGTCTTTGGGTTCAGCGGCTTCGGGGCCCATGCGGACTATCTGACGATCTCTGCCGAGGGGGCGATTGCCGCCATCCCCGGCGGGCTGTCGGATCAGGAAGCGGCGGCGCTGCCCTTCGGGGCGCTCTGCGCGTTGGAGTTCCTGCGCGATGTGGCGGATGTGCAGCCGGGCCAGCGGGTGCTGGTGGTCGGTGCTTCTGGCGGGGTCGGGGGCTATGCGGTGCAGATCGCGCGGTGGCTGGGGGCCGAGGTGACGGGCGTGGCCAGCGGCGAGAATGCAGGCTTTGTCCAGGGGTTGGGTGCCACGGATGTGGTGGATTACCGGCAAGAGGATGTCACCCGGCGCGAGACGATGTTCGATCTGGTATTCGATACGGTGGGGGCGCTGGATTTCCGGTCTGCGAAACGCGTGCTTGCGCCTTCGGGTCTGTTCCTGCCGCTGAATTTCGGGCTGGGCGATGTGCCCCGGGCAATCTGTTCCAGGCTGGGGCGCGGGCCGCGGATGACGCTGCATGTGAATGGAGACAGCCGGGAAGGCGTGGAGATGCTGGGGCGGCTGGTGGTCGAGGGGCATTTGCGGCCACTGATCGACCGGGTGTATCCGTTTGATCAGATCCGCGAGGGCTATGCCCATGTGGAAGGGCGGCACCGGCGCGGGGCGGTGGTGCTGGATGTCGCGGGGGAGGATCAGGGCGCACCGGTGGCGGTCTGAGCGGGGAAGGATCTTGCAAGATCCTTGGAAATTCCTTGCAAGGAATTTGGCCCGCCCGGATCAGACCTTGCGCGCCAAACGCCGTTCCCGCCAGACAATCATCAGCCCACCCGCGATGATCAGCATGGCCCCTGGAAACAGGTCGGAAAACGGGGCTTCCCCGAAAAACAGCCAGCCCAGAACGAAGGCGGTGGGAATGCCCGAATAGGCGAAGGGCGCGAGATTGGCAGGTTCTGTCATGCGATAGGCCATGACCATGCTTAGCACCGCCGAGCCGCCACACAGCCCCATCAGCAGAATCCACCCCATGTCGGCCAGTGAGGCCGGAGCGGTGAAGCCGCCAAGCGCCATGGCCAGCGCGAAGGCCCCGATCGCCGAAACGGATGAGGACCACAGGTTAATGAGTGGGCTCGGCACGTTCTCATCCATCATCCGCGAGGACACGCCCGCGAAGGCGTAAAGCGATGCGGCGGACAGCGGCAGCAGCGCCTCCCACGAGAAACTGCCCCGCCCCGGGCCCATCACCAAGATGACGCCCGCGAAGCCGACCAATGCGGCGGACCAGCGGAACAGGCCCACGCGTTCGCCCAGAAGCGGAACGGAATAGACGAGGATGAAGAGCGCATTGGAATAGGAAATCGTGGCCGCCGTGGCGAAGGCCAGCCGCCCGAGCGCCAGGTAGAAGCAGAACTGCGCCACGGTGACGGCGAGCCCTCGGATCAGCGGGATCTGCCATTGCCTGAGCCGCATCTTGCGTCCGCCTTCGTGCCAGGCGCGTGATGACCACAGGGCGATGCCCGCCGGGATTAAGCCGAAAAGGTTCCGCCATGCCGACAGTTCCGCCGCGCCGTAGCTGCCCGAGAGGTGTTTGATGACCAGCCCCATCAGGTCGAACAGCAGAATTGCCAGCAGGCTGAGCAGCACGCCGGGCAGCACCTTGTTGACGCGGGGCGAAGGGGGCGGGGTCATTGTCGGGCACCTTGGCAACGAAAAACCCCCGCCTCGTGGCGGGGGTTATCGGAAGGGGGAAAGGATCAGTCGGTCCAGTGCACCCCTGTCAGGTCGATGGCCTGGGTGGGCGAATTTTCCCAAAGACCTTCGATATCGGCATTGGCGACGCCGGTCTTGGCCAGCTGGAACAGGTAGCCGTTCACGTAATCCTCGGCGATGATCTGTTGCGCCTGTTGCAAGAGCGCCGACCGCCCGCCCGGGACGGTGGTGGCATTCAGGTCCTCCATCACCGCGTTGAAGGCCTCCGAGGAATATTGGAAGTAGTAGTCATCACGCCCATAGATGTTGATATCCATCGGTTCCGTGTGGCTGACGATGGTCAGGTCGAAATCATGGCCCCGGAAGACCTGTTCCAGCCACTGCGCCCATTCGAGGTTGGAGATTTCCACATCTAGCCCCACATCGCGCAGCTGCGCGGCCACGATCTCGCCCCCGCGGCGCGCGTAGGAGGGCGGCGGCAGCATCAGGCGCAGGGTGATGCCCTCGGCCCCCGCCTCGGCCAGCAATTCGCGGGCGCGGTCGGGGTTGTATTGGGACAGGCCCGTCAGGTCGACATAGTCGGGATGATGCGGCGCGAAATGGGTGCCGATGGGGGTGCCATAGCCGAACATGGCCCCGTCGATGATATCCTGCCGGTTGATCGCATGGGCAATGGCCTGGCGCACCCGCACGTCGGACAGGTGATCGGCCATGTTGTTGGTGGACAGGATCGTTTCGCCCTCGGTGGATCCCACGATCACGTTGAAACGCGGGTCGGCGTCAAACTGGGCCAGCGTTTCGGGGCTGGGATAGACCGGGAAGGCATCCACATCGCCCGCCATCATCGCGGCAAACGCCGCGTTGGGGTCGCTGATAAAGCGGAAGGTCGCAGCCTCTAGCGCCACGGGATCGCCCCAGTAGGCGTCATTGCGGACCAGTTCCACCCGATCGCCTTGCACCCATTCGTCAAAGCGGAAGGGGCCGGTGCCCACGGGGTTGGTGGCGTTGGTGTCGGCGCTTTCGGGGGCGACCATCACCGCGTCGCCCCAGGCCATGTTGAAGAGGAAACTGCCATTAGGGGCAGAAAGCGTGACCACAAGCGTGGTGTCATCCGCCGCCACGGCGCTGTCGATCCCGGCAAACAGCGCACCTTGGGCGTTGGTCGATCCTTCCGCGCGGGCGCGGTCCAGGCTGAAGACGGCATCTTCGGCGGTGAAGCTGGTGCCATCATGGAACATGACGCCCTCGCGCAGGTGGAAGGTATAGGTCAGGCCGTCCTCGGAAATATCCCAGCTTTCGGCAAGGCCCGGAATGACCGATCCGTCAGAGGCGAAGCGCGTCAGCCCCTCGAACACATTGGCATAGACCACCTCGTCGATGGCTGCCGCTGCGCCGCCCGTCGGGTCAAGGTTGGGGGGCTCCAGCTGCATACCGATGGTGATGTCGGTCGTCGTGGCAAAGGCGGCGGTGCTGCCCAGAGCCAGCACAAGCGCCGTGGATTGCAGGATACGCATGTCAATTCTCCCTGTCTTGGCCGGTCGGGTGCCGGGCCTCGGCCCCATGAAAGGCCCTTGCGCGGGCATAATCAAGCGAGTCGGCGGGTCATTTTCTTGCGCGCAGCCTGCCTCGGGGCTGGATTTCTGCGTCGCAGCACTGTATGCCGCGTCACCGCATCGACGCTCTGGAGGAGATTGAGTTGAGCGCCACCGCCAAGAAAACAGCCCCCATGCCCGCCGATATCCTGGCGCGCAAGGGGGGGACGCCGCTGGTCTGCCTGACCGCCTATACCACCCCTGTCGCGCAGTTGACCGACCCCCATTGCGATATCGTTCTGGTGGGGGATTCCGTTGGCATGGTGCTGCACGGGATGGACAGCACGCTGGGTGTCACCATGGATATGATGGTGATGCACGGGGCCGCCGTGCGGCGCGGGTTGCGCCGGGCCATGATGGTCGTGGACATGCCGTTCGGCAGCTACGAGGAAAGCCCCGCACAGGCGCTGCGCAATGCGGCCCGGCTGATGCGCGACACCGGCGCGGCGGCGGTCAAGCTGGAAGGCGGGGTCGAGATGGAAGAAACCATTCGTTTCCTGACCCGCCGCTCGATCCCGGTGATGGCCCATATCGGCCTGACCCCGCAGGCGATCAACACGCTGGGCGGCTACAAGGTGCAAGGGCGCGGTGAGGATCGCGCCCGCGTGCTGGAAGACGCCCGCGCTGTGGCCCGCGCTGGGGCGTTTTCGGTGGTGCTGGAAAAGGTGCCGGCGGCGCTGGCCGATGAGATCACGGCAGAGCTGCCGATCCCCACGATCGGGATCGGGGCTTCGGCTGGCTGCGACGGGCAGATCCTGGTGGTGGATGACATGCTGGGGCTGTTCACGGCGTTCAAACCGAAGTTTGCCAAGCGTTATGCACAACTGGGGGCCGATGCCGATAGCGCCATTGCCGCCTATGCGGACGAAGTGCGCACGCGCGCTTTCCCTGCGCCGGAGCATGTCTTTGGCGATACCGCGCCGGAGCCCAAGCCATGACCCCGCCAATCATCCGCAGCAAGCAGGCGCTGCAGGACATGACCCGCGCCTGGCGCCGGGCGGGTGAGGTCATTGGTGTTGTGCCAACCATGGGCGCCCTGCATCAGGGACATCTGAGCCTTGTTCGGGCCGCCAAAGCCGGTGCGGATCGGGTCATCGTGACGATCTTCGTCAATCCCAAACAGTTCAACGACCCCAAAGACCTGGAGAACTACCCCCGGACCGAGGAAGAGGATGCGCGCAAGCTGATCCCCTTTGAAGTCGATGCGATTTATTGCCCCGATCCCGACCAGATCTATCCCGACGGGTTTGTCACTACGGTGTCCGTGGCGGGCGTCGCGGATGAGCTGGAGGGCGAGTTCCGCCCCGGTCATTTCGACGGGGTGGCGACCGTTGTCACCAAGCTGTTCACCCAGACCATGGCCGACCGCGCCTATTTCGGAGAAAAGGACTATCAGCAATTGCAGGTGGTCACGCGGCTGTCGGCCGACCTGAACCTGGGAACCGAGGTGATCGGCTGCCCGACCATTCGCGAAGAGGATGGGCTGGCGCTGTCATCGCGCAACCTGCTGCTGTCGGACCGGGCGCGGATCATGGCCCCGGCGCTTAACGCAGCGATGGAACGGGCAAAGACACGGATCGAGAACGAGGAACCCGTGGGGCTGGTGCTGGCAGAGTCCAGCGCAGAGGTAGAGCGCGCAGGCTTCAACGCGGTCGAATATATGGAACTGCGCGACTGCGAAACGCTGAAGCGGGTGCAGCATCTGGACCGCCCCGCACGCCTTCTGGCGGCAGCGCAGTTGGCCGGTGTGCGGCTGATCGACAACATCGCCGTGGGCTAGATCGGGGTCGCTAGGGCCGCGCGGGTGGCCTCGTCTGCGGGGAACATCAGTTCAACCCGGAGCTCAGCCAGTGCGATATCTTCAGCGGTGCCGAACTGCGCAATGGTGGACAGGAATGACAGCCGCGCGCCCCCCAGCCTGATCCGCGTGGGTACGAAAGCGGGCAGCGACCCGTCTGGTTGCGTCCCGTCCGCCGTCAGCTGGCTAAACTTGTCGGCGTAGGTTTCCAACGCCGCATCACCACCCAGATGGGCACTTTCCGTGCGCAGCCGGGCCGCCAGATGCGCCGCCAGGTCCGGCAGGTTCTCGATGGCCTCCAGCAGGGCGGGGTTTTCCAGCATCGTTGTCAGCATTGCGTCGCCTTCGTCGATCCCGAACAGGCCGAACAGCCGCGCTGCGGGGGCGTTCATCCGCAGGATGCGCCAGTGGCGGTCCAGTGCCAGACCGGGAAAGGGCGCGTGGCTGGTCAGCATATACTCCATCGCGGCGCGGGCCGGGGCCATATCCTCGGCCTGCCAGTCCCGCGCGCGATAAAGCGGTGCAAACCCGGCCGCGACCAGCAATCGGTTGCGGTCGGGGCGGGGCACGTCCAGTTCCGCACACAGCGCCAGCACCATCGACCGGCTTGGCCGTGCGCGGCCTGTTTCAAGAAACGAGATATGGCGCGCCGACACATTGGCCGACAGGCTCAGATCAAGCTGGCTGCGCCGCCGTCTGTCGCGCCAGTCGCGCAAGGCGTCTCCGAACTGCATGGGGGTCTCCGTGCTGGGTCCTGATGGTCAGTATAGCCCCCGGAAAGGCAAAGCACAGTTACCTGCAAGGTAATTGCGGCGATGACCTGCGCCCCGCTATCGCCATGACCGAAGACGAGCGAAGGAGGCTGTCATGAAAGCAATGAAATACCTGATCGCGGCAATGATCGCGGTGATCTGGATCTATTCGGGCGCAGTGATGCTGCGCGAGGGGCTGGATTTCTTCACGCCCTTTGTCAGCGCCATTCTGACGGTCACTTGGCCGGGACAGTTTGCGCTGGATTTCCTGCTTTACCTGCTGCTGTCCGCCATTTGGGTGGCCTGGCGGCACGGGTTTAGCGGCGCAGGCATCGCCCTGGGGTTTGCCATGCTGTTCGGGGCGGTGGTGTTCCTGCCCTATCTGTTGATCGCCGCCCTCAGGTCAGGCGGCGATCCGGTTGTCTTCCTGATCGGGCCGGGTCGCGCCGGGCGATCCGGCGAGGTTTAGCCGCGCGGGGTCGGGTGCAGGTAGTCGATCCAGTGCGGCACCGGTTCCGAGGCTTTGCGCGCGCGGGTGCCGGGGAACAGCCCGCGCAGGTCGAGGGCGGTCATCAGAAAGCTGAAAGCGTGCAGGTTATGGGCTGCGTTAGGCATGGTCTTGATCCTGTCTGAGATCGGAAAGGAGGTGTTTGGCGCGGCTTACGCGCCTGCCCAAATTTTCACCACCCGGCGAATCCACAACCCCGGCTTGCGCGGTTTGCAAGGCTTTGCTTCGGATATCCCACGCGTCTAAGACCCGGCCCGGCTGTTGTTCTTTCAGGTCAGCAGTTCCCGCAAGGTCAGTGCCATCACCTTGGCGCTGTCCACCATGTCCTGCACACCGACCCATTCGTCGGGCTGGTGGGCAAGGTCCAGGATACCTGGGCCATAGGCGATACAGTTCTTCAGCTTGCCGATCCGGTCGATATGCTTCTGGTCATAGGTGCCGGGCGAGACCACGAATTCCGCTTGTTTGTGCAACACCTTTTCAATGGCCGCCTGCACGGTCTTTACCACCGGGGCATCCTCGTCCGTCATCGACGGGATCACCTCAAACAGGTCCCGGATCTCGTATTCGAACTGCGGTCGATCGGCCTTGATGCCTTCCAGCATCCTGGCGACCTCGGCCTTCACCTCGGTCAGATCCTCTTCGATCAGAAAGCGCCGGTCGATCACGATGCGGCAGCGGTCGGCGACGCAAGGCGCGGGCAGGCCGGTATAATCCGCGTCCTGTTCCGGCTCGCCGCCGTGGATGGAGTTCACATTGAGCGTCGATTGCTTGGCCCCTTCCGGTACCACCGGCATGGCCGTGCGTTTGCCAGCGAGCAACGGGTAGAGCGTGCGCTCCATCTCCTCCAGCACCGCGCCCATATGGCGGATGGCGCTGTCGCCCAGGAAGGGCATCGACCCATGAGCAATTCGCCCTTTGGTTTCAATCTCGGCCCACCAGACACCGCGATGACCCAGACAGATGCGGTCCTTGTTCAGGGGTTCGGGGATGATCACATGCTGGACCTTCTGGGGCGAGAACCAACCATGTTCCGCCAGATAGGCCACGCCGCCATAGCCGCCCGATTCCTCATCCGCCGTCGCGCTGATCTCGATGGCGCCGGTGTAGTCGGGGAAGGCCGCGATGAACGCCTCCGCCGCAATCACGGACGCCGCCAGCCCGCCTTTCATGTCACAGGTGCCACGGCCGTAGATGCGCCCGTCCCTCAGCTCTCCGCCGAACGGGTCGGTCGTCCAGCCATGGCCCACCTCGACCACGTCATGGTGGCTGTTGAAATGCACGCACTCGCCGGTGCCCCCCGCCCCTTGATGGCGCGCGACCATGTTCCAGCGCTGATATTTCTCACTGTCAGCAGGCGCGCCATGCGCCCGGATCATGTCCACGTGAAACCCTTTGCGCCGCAGCCGGTCGCCCAGAAAATCGCAGATGTCATGGTAGTGCCGCCCCGGCGGGTTCAGCGTTGGGATGCGGACAAGGTCCTGCGTCAGCTGGATCAGCTCCCCCTCGCGGGCGGCGATCTCGGCAAACAGGCGGTCTAGGCTTGGATCATCACTCATGGCTCGCACTTTGCGCCCAAGGCCATCATGCCGCAAGCCCTCGCAATTGGCTTGGCGGTCCCCATCTGAGAAGATAGGGAAGGGCCACCTGCCACGAAGGATTTGACCGATATGAGATGGGTTCGCTGGATTGTCCTGCTGCTGATTGCACTGCTGATTGGTGGCGTCCTGCATTACACGCTGCCGGGGCGCGACATTGTGCGTATCACGGGAACCGAGATCATCCGCGCCGACCTGTCCGGCTGGAACAGCCTGTTCTACGCGCAATCCGATACAGGTAACACCGCAGGGACCAACCGCGACCTTCGGTTGATCAACACCACCCGGCCCGATGGCCGCGTCAGTGTCTACCGCAATGAGGATACGGGCTTTGGCTGGCCGCCCTATTTCAAACTCGACAGTTCCGACCTTCATGCTGAGGCCACGGACCTGACCAGCACCTCGGCCGAGCCGCAATGGGTCATGATCACCCATTACGGTTGGCGGATCAGGGCGTTGTCGATCTACCCCAACGCGGTCGCAATCCGCGCCGTGGATGGCCCCGATGCTCGCTATTTCCCTTGGATCAATGTCGTGATCCTGGCCTTGCTGGCGGCGCTTGTCTTCGGGCTCTGGAGGGTCTGGGAACGGTTCGAGGATCGGGTGATCGACCCGACTGTTGACTGGGTTCTGGTCCGATGGGCCAAGCTGAAAGACCGGGTTTCGGGCCGCTGAACGCCTCGTCCCTTCATTGTTCCAAAAATATCCCGGGGGGTGCGGGGGGCTGGC
>Ga0213841_1000814_pt1 | contig 23158 bp, 19 predicted proteins | sample SWPATP23_FD_160125 | JGI IMG/M metagenome (GOLD analysis project Ga0213841, IMG submission 160125) | Coastal seawater microbial communities from Marineland, Florida, United States - SWPA TP2 #3 | ecosystem: Environmental > Aquatic > Marine > Coastal | place: USA: Florida | collected 2016-08-14 | reverse complement strand
GCCCGACCCCAGGTTGAACCCTTCCTTGCGCACCTGGCTGGTGCGCCCGCCGACATGGTCTTGTGCTTCGAACAGATGCACCTCGTGCCCTGCTTTTCGCAGTTTATACGCGGCGGTGCAGCCGGCAGGCCCGCCTCCGACAACAGCTACCTTCATGGCAGTCCTCCTATTGGATTGTAGCGGCTCAGCCCCTTAGACGGGCCAGCGGATAGGTTTCCAGAACCTGTTCAACCACCAGGCGCGCGGTCTCCGAACACGACGCGGTGCCCCCTTGACCATGGGGTTTAACCCCGTCGCCGACGTTCCACAGATTGGCAACCGGGGTCTCGTTTGGCAGATCGTACCCGGTGATTGCCCGTTGGGCGGGCCAGTCATGGGCGGTTACGTCGATTGCCTTGACCATGCTTTCGTCGAACCCCGGGAAATAGTCGCGGATATCGTCCAGGAGCAGCTTTTTCTCGGCCTCTTCATCGAAGGCACCCGTCGCCGGGCGCGGGACCGAGGCCGCGCAATACAGATACCAACCCGGCGGGCAGCGGTGCAGCGACGGGTCCGAAAAGTTGGCGGCATACACCATGCGCCGTGTCTTGGCGTATAGGGCCAGCCCCTCAAAGGTCGCCAACGCCGTTTGCGCAGCGAAATGCACGGTGATGATGGCCGCCGGGTCGGTCTTGTCCGCGACGTCCTGGGCATACCCCTCGGGGAAGGCATCCGCGCCGGACAACCGCACCGTCGCCAAAGGCCCGGCATTGCTGATGGCCAGGCCGGTAGACACGCTAACCAGTTCGCCCATGCGTTCGATCTCGGCGCCGTTCACCCGCTTTTCATTGTCGAAGGTCAGGCGTTTGACCGTGGCGTTCAGCCAGACCTCACCGCCATTGGCCGTGACGACATCTGCCATCGGCTCCCATACCTTGATGGTGCCCCCCGGCGGCAGGCCAATCTGCTTGTAGGCCGACCCTTCGGTGAAATAGAGCAGAAATACATCGGCCGGGAACAGGTCAGCGGTGGCCGCGAACATGGCGCCCAGAATATTGTCGACCAGATCATGGATCGTCTTGCTGCGCGTGAATTTGTTCAACCACGCGCGCGTGGACTGGCCGGGCTTGGGGCGAAAGGCCGGAACAACCCGGGTCAGAAACTTGAGCAGGCCCGGCACCTTATCACGCGCAAATGCCGCCAAGCCACTATCCATCGCGATTTCACGCTTGCCCCATATCAACGAGGTTTCCGGCTTGGGGATATACAGGTCCAACGACTTTCCGACGTCCTGCAACGTTTGTTCGACCATGCCGCCGCGTTCGATCACCAGCGCCCCGGTGTTCAGAAGGAAACCGTCCACATCCCGGGTCGACGCCCGTCCGCCGATCCGTTCGAGCGTTTCGACCACCAGCACCTTGTAACCGGCATGGGCCAACCGGGCCGCCGCGCTGATACCACCAGCGCCAGAGCCGATAATGATCGCATCAAATTGGGTTTGCATGGTGCCCCTTCCGTCGGTTGGCCTATTCTGTGCGGTCTGTGGGTGCTGCAACTTCCCGCAACAGGCGCGCCCGCGCCTCGTCCAGGTCCGGCACCCTTTCGCGGGCCCGCACATCACAGCCCGACATTTTGAACGGCGGGTTAAACACCTGATAGCTGGCCCCGGTTTCACCGACGGTTTGCAACAGACCACGATCCGCCAGGGCGGGATCGGCCATCGCCTCGGCCACCGTGCGATAACGCGCGCAGGGCACCCCTGCCGCCAGCATAAGGCGTTCGCATTCTGCCGCGGGTCGCGTCGCTGTCCAGACCTCGATATGCTGCATGATTTCAGCCCAGTTGGCCTCGCGCCCCGCTGCGGTGGCAAACCGGTCATCCGCGATCCAGCCGGGATTTCCCAAAAGCACCCCCAGACTGTCAAAGTTCTTCTGGCTAAGCGGCGCGGCGATGACAAAGCCATCGCTGGCTTTCAGAGGGCCATACACATGGCGCGGTCGCGCTTGCGGGGCTTGGGCGGCCTGACATTCATACACCATCAGCGACAGGATACTGTCCATCAAGGCTACATCGATCCGTTGACCCTCGCCCGTTTTCTCGCGCTGATACAACGCCGTCTGAACCGCGCCAAAGGCGTAGATCCCCGCCATCACATCCGCCGTGAACATGCCGGTGGGGGCAGGTCGGTCAGCCTCGGGGGCAAACCCCATCAAGGCCAGGTCAAAGCCACTGGCAGCATGGATCATTGGGGCATAGGCCGGTTGCTTTGCAGCGCGGCCTTCCTGCCCGAAGCCAGAGATCGAGCAGTAGATCAGACGCGGGTTAAGCGCGCGCAGCGCCTCATACCCCAACCCCAGCCGATCCATCACCCCGGGCCGATAGTTTTCCACCACCACATCAGCCGTGGCGATCACATCCCGGACCAACGCCAGGTCGTCCGGGTTTTTCAGGTCGGCGGCCAGGCTGTGCTTGCCACAGTTCAGATGGCCGAAATACCGGCTGTGACCATCTTCCATCGGGGGACGCCCGCGCATGGTGTCGCCGGTGGGTGGTTCCACCTTGATCACCTCAGCACCAATGTCCGCAAACATCCGCGTACAAAAGGGGCCTGCCATGACCAGGGTGAAATCGACCACGCGCAAGGGGCGGTCGGCGGGGTGTTCCGTCATGCCGCTGCCCCGTTCAATCTGCCATCATCGCGCGCGAAATGATGATCCGTTGAATCTGGCTGGTGCCCTCGTAGATCTGGGTCACCTTTGCGTCACGCATCAGCCGCTCGACACCTGTTTCGACAAGATATCCAGCGCCACCAAAGACCTGTACGGCATCCGTGGTTACCTTCATCGCGGTGTCGCTGCAAAACGCTTTGGCAACCGCCGCCATTTCGGCCAGTTGCGCGGTATCGCCCGCATCCGCCATGGCGGTTACCTTGTACAGCAATGCCCGCGCGGCCTCGATCTGAATGCGCATATCCGCCAGCAAAAACCCGATGCCCTGATGGTGCCCGATTGGCTTGCCGAACTGCACACGTTCTTTGGCATAGGCCAACGCCATATCCAGCGCCCCTTGCGCAACCCCAAGCGCCGAGGCACCGACGGTCGGCCGATTGTAGTTCAGACAGGTCATGGCGTTCTTGAACCCCTTGCCTTCCTCACCCACCAGCGTCTCGGCAGGCACGCGCAGGTTGTCGAAGAACAGATCGACACTTTTGATGCCGCGCAGGCCCATCTTCTTGGGGCTCTTGCCTATGGTCAGACCGGGCGTTCCAGATTCCACGATGAAGGTCGAAATGCCATCGCCGCCCTTTCCGTCCGAAGTCCGGGCGTAGATCATGAAATACTTCGCCTTGTCTCCTTTGGTGATGTAGGTCTTTTGCCCATTGATCACCCAATCATCGCCGTCCCGGTGGGCGGTGGTCTTGATCCCGGACACATCCGATCCGGTGCCTGGTTCGGTCATCGCGACGGCGGAGCAGATCTTGCCGGTTGCCACGTCGGGCAGGTATTTCTGGCGTTGCTCTTCGGTTCCGAAATGCAGCAGGGGCAGCACCACCGCAAAATCAGAGCTGCCAACCAGGTGCGAGATAGAGAAGGATGCCCGCGCGATTTCTTCTTTCGCAACGCAGGTCATGGTCAGGCTGCCGCCAGGACCGCCATAGGCCTCGGGCACCTGGATCTGCATCAGGCCAAAGTCGCCGAGCAGACCTTCGACGTGATCGGGCATAAGATCTTCTTCGTCGATCTTCTGCGCCAGTGGCGCAAATTCTTTCTGCGCCAACTTGCGAACTTCGTTTCTGAACATTTCAAGTTCAGCGGCCTGGTCCTGTGAATCGAGCATGTGTACCTCCTCCGGTTTCAAAAAGGGTTAAAGGTACTACCTTTTTGAGTCAAGTAGCCTCCGCTACCAGGTGCCCGCCCTTCGAACAGGCCGTTTTACCAGAGGTTGGTGTGAACCCGCGTCATATGGGCCCGCAATTCGATCTTTGCGGCCTCGACCTCGCCCGCCTGGACGAGTTTGAGAAAAATCTCTCTTGATGAAATCAGGGTTTTCGCGGGCATGTCGGCTACGCGATACCGCAAGAAGGTCTGAATCAGTTCGGTCTGGGAATCCACCGTGAAGATGATCGCGCTGTTGCCAGTCAGCGCGGCCAGTTCATGGTAAAATTGATAGGCGTTGTTGATTCTGCGCGGGATATCATCAGAGAGAGAGGCCTGTTTCGTCTCTTCAATCACCGTCGCCAACCGCGAAAAGTCAGGATGGCGATTGTCCTTGAATATGTGGTCCAGAACCATTTCCAGGATCATGATCCGCGCTTCGAACAGATCCTTGAGCGAGATCGCATCCAGCGTAATCAGGTCGCTTAGCGCCTGTGTAATCCGGCTGGCGGCGCCTTCCTGAATGAACGCCCCGCCTTTGACCCCCTTGCGCAGGGCGACGACACCTGCAATTTCCAGACTGCGCAGCGCCTCGCGGACCACGTTTCGGCTGACGCCCAGTTGCGCGGCCAGCTCCCGTTCAGGCGGCAGCTTGTCGCCCGGCTTCAGTTCGCCCTGCACCAGCTTGTTTCGTACGCTTTCGCAGACCAGTTCAAAGGTCCGATGCGATTGCACAGGTTTGAAAGGCACTGCCGCACTTTTCGGTTCTTTGTCAGGCACTGCGACGCTCTCCCGGAATTTTCAGTTACACTCTTATCAAGTCTTTTCGTTGCGCTCCAGAACTCTACCCATCTAGTTATTGCCCTATCCTGCAGAATTGGTAGAACCATTGTCATGAATTCGGAGTCCAACGTGACCCTGACCACCCAAATATCGGCTGTATCCATATTTGCTGCGGCATTGCTGTCCCTTCTCGAAGTCCTGACCGGACAGGCGCAGTGGGCCGTCGCTGCCATGGTGCTTGTCGGCGTATATGTTGTCTTGGGCCTGCCCAGGACCGGCCTTGCCGCCCGCCTGATGCTGGGGGCCGCCGTCGCCGCCACTGTCGCCTACATCCTACTTGGCCGACCGATAGACGCCTTGGCCGGGATCGCCAGCCGTGCGGCCTATTTGCCCGCATTGATCACCGTCCTGCTGCCGTTGCGCATTTCCGCCATGGGCAGCGCCATGGTCGAACAGGCCGGGCATTTCGTGGTTCATCAGCCCCCGTCGCGCCGCTTCGCTCTGCTGGCCACGGGGGGGCATGTCTTTGGCGTATTGCTGAATATTGGCGGCTTGCTGCTGTTGATGCATGTGGCATTGCGTGGCCCGATGGCCACGCCCGAAGATCGCATTGCGCAAATTCAGATTCGCCGAATCTCAAATGCTGTTCTGCGGGGTTTCGGTGCAAATCTGTTCTGGTCCCCGCTCGGTTTGGGCCTGAACATGCTGTTGACCATCGTCCCCGCCCTAAACTGGACCGAATTCCTGCCTTATGGCTTGGCGGCAAGCGTGATGTTCATCGGCTTGGGGTGGCTGTTCGATCGGATGCAAAGCCCATCCCGGAAAGATGCCCTCCCCAAGGGCAGTGCCGGGCACCCTTGGGGATTGCTGGGTTTGTTGGTGGTGTTGGGGGCTATCAGTGGTGGTGCCGCAGTTTTGGAAACCGCCTTCGGCCTGCCATTGCGGGGGGCCATCCTGATCATCGTTCCAGTCTTCGCCATTGGCTGGGCAATCATCTCTCGGCCGGTTGAATTTACCCTGCCTCAGGCAGTGGGCGGGCTGTGTAGACAAGCCGTGGCCCAGGCACCCGCCTCGGTGAATGAGGTTTCGATTATTGCTTCAGCCGGTTATCTGGGTCTTGTCGTCGCGCAGCTGATCCCGACCGAAGCCGTCGCCCAGTTTGCTCTGCTGACCGGGCTGGAGGGCCCGCGTCTGGCCAGCCTGCTGAGCCTGACCATCTTTGCGACCTCGGTCATCGGTCTTAATCCGATGATCGCGGCAACCGTCAGTGTCAGTGCCATTGTCTCCGCCGGGATTGAGATCGCGCCCAATCTGCTTGTGCTATCAACACTGACAGGATGGGCCCTTGCCCTGATCGTATCGCCCGCGACATCGACCGTAGCGATCGCATCATCGGCGGCGCACCAGCCCCCCTCGGTCATCGGCATGAAGTGGAACGGGCCCTTCTGCCTTGGCGTCCTGGCGGTTGCTTCGCTTGGGTACTTTGCGATCTGGTCTTAGACGTCACTGCCAGTGGCTGCGTTTTGCGACAGGATATAGCTGTGCAGGCGCTGCATATGCTTGACCATCTCATCAATGGCAGAATCAACATCCCGGTCCCTGAGATGTCCGAGAAACTTGTTCCGGGACGCAGCCACATCCCAGGTCCGGTCCGGTCCGATCTTGCGGATGTAGAAGCCTAGTGGCTCTGTGAAGGCGCTCATCACCACGGAAATCGCCCGGTTCTTCGTGGATTGCGCCAGAAGTTCGTAAAACTCTTCCGTCAGCTGTGACCGAAGATCGCTGCTGATATCTTCCCCAGCGGCGCTCAGCTCGTTGATATTCGCTTCCATCGCCGCGAAATCTTCTTCGGTGCCGCGTTCGCAGGCCAGGCGGATGATCTCCCGCTGCAGGATGACGCGGGCTTCGGTGTAGTCTTCCAGCGACAGACCACCCAGCGACAACAGATCCTCCATCGTCTGGGTGATCGGTTTGGTGTTGCCCTGCATCACCACGGCCCCGCCCTTTACGCCCTTTTGCAAGGACAGGACGCCGCCGATTTCGAGTGTGCGAAAGGCTTCTCTAACGGTTGATCTGCTGACTTCGAACTGTTCGGCCAGTTCACGTTCCGACGGCAACTTATCGCCCGCAGTCAACGTTCCCGACTGGATTTCGTGGCGAATTTGATCGCAGATCTCCTCGAAGGCCCGCCTGGTACGAACAGGTTTGAACGCTTGTTTTTCTGACATGCGACGCCTCCCTTTTTGAATTGATCAGACCATTCTATCTTTACTGTTTTCGTTCCATTTGCAACCAACTGCATGTGTTTCGCGCGGCAGATCCGTTCTGCCGCGCGAATATGTTTTCGCTAGTCGAACAGGGTTGTTGGCAACCACGTTACGATCTCGGGGACGAAGATGATCAGGGCCGCCAGGAAAACCGGTGCCAGAACGAAGGGCAGAACGCTCTGATACAGGCGGGGCAGCGACATCGTCGGCAGCTGGCTTTGCATCACGAAGATATTCATCCCGACGGGCGGTGTGATCATCCCGGTTTCAATCATGATCACCAGGAACACGCCGTACCAGATCGGGTCAAACCCGGCCTGTTCGATCAAAGGCATCAGGATCGGAACCGTGATCAGGATCATCCCAAAGGCTTCCAGAAAGCAGCCAAGTATCAGGTAAAACAGGCCGATCAGCAGCAGCAGAACGATAGGGTTGAGGTTCAAGCCATCGACCATCTCAACCAGGCCTTGCGGGATCTGGGTTAGCACCACGAAATAGGTAAAGATGTGGGCAGCACAAAGGATGATAAACAGCATCGCCGTGGTATGAACGGTGGCGAAAACCCCCTCGCGTGTGTCCTTCCAGCTTAGCCGCCGTGTGATCACCCCCAAAAACCACGCCCCGAAGGCCCCGACGGCAGCGGCTTGTGTGGCCGTCAGAAGACCCGCGTAAAGCCCACCGATCACTACGACGAACAACAAAGCGATTTCCCAGACCTGCGCCAGCGACCGGATACGGGCCAGGATGGTCATCCGTTCTTCCTTTTCCGGGGCCCAATTCGGCGAGATGCGCACCAGGACGACAACCACCAGAATATACAGCAGACACAGCATCAGACCCGGGATCAGGGCATAGCCAACGAAACCCACCAGCCCCATCGCAACAGCAACGGGCACTCTCAGGAACACGAGGACCACGAGGATCAGCATGCCAAGTTGGCCAATCATCTGAACACTCATTGGTTCAGTCCTCCAGAGTTTTGGTCGGGCGTTCGCCCGAGAAGAATGTCGTAGCGGTGACAAGCACGGCCAGGAACGACCCTGCCAAGATGGGCAACCAGATAAACCAAACAGGAATGCCGCTTTCGTATTTCACGTCGCCGAATTCCACCGACTCCCGGAAGGGGGCGACGATTGCGATGGCGATTAGAATGGCAAAGGCCAGCGTCAGAAGACGCCCGAACGCGATGACGACCTTCATGGCGCCTGGCGGCAAGGCCAGGTCGATCAAGTCGATGCGAATATTGCCTTCGGTGCGGAAAATCTCGGGCACGCTAAAGTAGATCACGAATGCCAAGCAGGTCTCGACAACGTCATAGACACCGCGCAAGGGCCGCCCGGTGATGGCGCCAAGGGCCACATCGTACAGCGTGATGCCGATGATTGCGAACATTGCCAAAGCCGCCCCGACTTGCAGGGTCTGGCTGGTCTTGGACAGAAAGCGCATGGGTTCTCTCCGATATAAAAGGGCCCACAGAGTTCCGCTCCGTGGGCCCAAAAACCGCGTTAGCGGTAGGCTTGAGATGCTGCAGTCAGCGCTTCCAGGAAGCCCGTACCATCGCGGCCGTCGGCATCCAGCGCAGCGGCAGCTTCATCGCGCAGCCCAGCCGAAATCTCGGCAAATGCTGCTGCATCCTCATCCGACAGGCTGCGAACGATGGCACCAGCTTCGATCATCTGCTCACGTGCATCGACCTCGCCTTGCGCCAGCAGACGGCCCCATTCACCCTGACCCTCCGGCCCGAAATGACGGTCGAATGCCGGCCGCAGTTCCTCGGGAATGCTGTCATATGCGTCTTGGTTCATGACAACGGCAAAGGTCATGCCGCCAGAAGCCAGTTCGATCACGTACTGGGCGCTGTCAAGCAGGTGGAACGAGCGCAGGCCAGCATAGCCGGTCAGAACACCATCAACGGTGCCGCGGGCCAAAGCTTCGGACATTTCGGTGGACGGAACGAAAGTCGGGACCGCCCCCAGCGCTTCCAAAGTGCGCGAATGGGCGGGGCCGGGGTGACGGATACGCTGATTTTGCAGCTGGTCGAGGCTGGTGATTTCATCGGCCGTCAGGATGATCGGGTTCGGCAGGACAGTGATGTTCAGCAGACGCACGCCGGCCAGTTCGTCGGACAGGTGGCTATCGGCCAGGTCAAGAACCGCAGCCGAAATCGGCGCAGCAACATCAGCGCCACCGCCAGAATCGATCACACCGGCCATGTCCAGCAGTTCCATGCGCGGGAAACGACCCGGGGTCAGGCCCAGAAGGGCAACCGAGATGTCAGCCACCCCCTGGCGCACCAGGTCAAACTGGCGCGGTGCCGGGCCCATTTGGCTGGCTTCGAACAATTCCAGGGCCAACTGGCCATCGGTTTCAGCGGCCAGCGCTTCGTCGATGGTGCGGAACAGTCGGTTCAAGTCACTGCTGGGCGGGGTGAACAGAGACACCGACAGGGTCGTCGCATGGCCGTCAGCATGGGCAACACCGCCCAGAACAGTACCAGCACAAAGCGCGGCCACCGAAAGCAGGCGCGCAGGCGCAGAAAGAAGATAGTTCAAAGACATCACAATTGTCCTCCCTTGGATCGTGATTGCTTGGAAATAAGCCCGGCATGGGGACGTGCCGGGCCTCGTGATTAGTCCTCGGCGATCCAGACCGCCTTGGTGTTGAGGAATTCCTCAACATGCTCGACACCGGACTCCCGTCCGTAGCCGCTCATCTTATAGCCGCCGAAGGGCACTGCGGGGTCCATCAGCTGATACGAGTTGACCCAGACACTGCCCGCCTTCAGGCGGCGCGACATTTTCGTGGCTTTGCTGATGTCGCGCGTCCACACACCGCTGCCCAGCCCGAAGGTCGTGTCATTGGCGCGGCGAACAACATCGTCGATATCGGTAAACTTCAGCGCCGACAGGACCGGGCCGAAAATCTCTTCCTGGGCGATCCGCATATCGTCATTGACGCTGCTGAAGACTGTCGGCTGCACGAAATAGCCGTTCTCCAGGCCACCGTCGTGAATACGCTCACCACCGGCCGACACCGTTGCGCCCTGTTCGCGCCCGATCTCAAGATAGCCAAGGACGCGCTCCATCTGTTCTTGCGACACCACCGGGCCAAGCTGGGTTTCCAGATCCAGCGGATCGCCCACTTTCAGCGATTTTGTGAAAGCGGCAACCTTTTCGATGAATTCGTCGTAGACGGCCTCTTCGACAAACAGACGCGTGCCCGCCGAACAGATCTGACCCGAGTTCAGGAACACCGCCATGGCGGCGGCGGGAACCGCCTTATCCAGGTTGGCGTCGGCGAAAACGATGTTGGGGGATTTGCCACCCAGTTCCAGCGCCACGCGCTTCACGTTCCCGGCCGAGGCTTCGATGATCCGTTGGCCCACCTGGGTCGACCCTGTAAAGGCCACCTTATCAACGCCGGGATGCGCAGCCAGATGCGCGCCTGCGTCACCCATGCCGGAGATGACGTTCACCACCCCTGGCGGCACGCCTGCCTCCAGGCACAGCTGGCCGAAATAGATTGGCGACAGCGGCGCTTGTTCAGCAGGTTTCAGCACCACGGTGCAGCCCGTCGCCAGGGCTGGCGCGATCTTCCACACGCTCATGCCGAAAGGACCGTTCCAGGGGTTGATCGCTCCGACCACGCCCACGGGTTCTTTCAAAGTATAGGCCAGCGGGTTGCCGGGCGCCGAATTTTCGATGGTGTGGCCATGAATTGCGGTCGCAAGCCCGGCATAGTAGCGCAGCAGACCGACCGAACGGCGCATCCCGGCCGAGGTGCGCATGATCGGGTTGCCCAGATCGAGCGAATCCAGCCGGGCGATATCTTCCCAGTGTGCCTCGACCAGATCCGCCAGCTTCAGGAGCACCGCCTGACGATCAAAGGGCGAGAATTTGGACCAAGGGCCCTCTTCCAGCGCATGACGGGCCGCCGCAACGGCAAGGTCGATATCCTCGGGGCCACCTTTGGCCACTTCGCGGATGATTTGGCCCGTCGCGGGGGTGTGGGTTGTGAATGTCTGACCCGACTTTGCACTGACCCATTCGCCGTTGATCAACAACTGCCCAGGTTTGGACTGCGCCATTGCGATCGTGTCCTGCAGGCGTTGGTCGTGAATTCCCATGAATGTCTCCCAGATGTCAGCCCCGGCATAGGTGCGGGGAAAGGCTGTGATGGTCAGGCGGCTTGGCGCGTGGCGTCGCGCTCTTCCAAAATGAAGGCGGCGGCCCGTTCACCGATCATCATCGCGGGGGCAGAGGTATTGCCCGCCACAATCGACGGCATGATCGACGCATCGGCCACGCGAAGCCCTTCGATCCCGCGCAAGCGCAACCGGTCATCAACCACGGCCAGCGGGTCTGTCGCGGGACCCATCTTGCAGGTGCCTACGGGGTGATAAACGGTCGCAACCGTTTCGCGCACATAGGCTTCCAGCGCCTCGTCGCTATCGACATCTTCGCCGGGAACAAGCTCTTTTCCAGAATAAGCCGCCATTGCCGGCTTGCGCATGATCTTGCGAATTTCCCGCAGGCCGCGGACCAGCGTGTTCACGTCATTCTGGTTGTCTAGAAAGTTGGCAATCAGCGTCGGCCGGTCCTTGGGCGACGCCGATTTCAGCTCGATCCGGCCCCGGCTTTCGGGGCGGCAGATGTTGATCAACGCCACGAACCCGTGCTGACGCGGAATAAAGGACGCAGCCGTTTTCAGGCCCATGAGGCAGGTCACTTGCACGTCGGGACGGTTCAGTCCGGCCTTGGTTCTCAGGAAACCGCCGACTTCCGCGACGTTCGAAGCAAAGACACCGGTCCGGGTAAACGTATAGCGCAGCGCCTGCACGGCCAGTTTCGGCAGGGTCTTCCAGGACAATGCCAGCGTTTTGCCCGAGATATCCTCGAACGCGATGCCGACGGCAGGGTGGTCCTGCAGGTTCTGCCCGACGCCGGGCAGATCGGCCACAACGTCAATTCCATGCTTTTGCAACTCATCCGCCGGTCCGATACCCGACAGCATCAACAGATGTGGCGAGTTGACGGTGCCCGCCGAAAGGATGATTTCTTGCGAGGCGTGAACAGTCTGGCGCTGGCCTTTGCGCTGAATGGTCAGCGAGGTCGCCCGGCCATCTTCGACATTGATCCGCTCTACCAGGGATTGATCCAGAACCGTCAGGTTGCTGCGCCCCAGGGCGGGATGCAGGAACGCGTGGGCGCTGCTCATCCGCATCCCGTTCTTCTGGTTCACGGAAAACAGCCCGAACCCATCCTGTTCAGGACCATTGAAATCTTCAACTGCCGCATGGCCAGCCTGTTCGCCCGCCGCCATGATCGCCGCAGAAATCACGTTGGGGGTGGGCACCGGGCCCACATTCAGTTCACCGCCGCGACCATGGTAGCTGTCGTTGACGTCCAATTTCCAGTTTTCATGGGCCGTGAAGGCGGGCAGCACATCCTCATAGCTCCAGCCAGCGTTGCCTTGGGCCGCCCATTCTTCGTAGTCCGACGAATGACCACGCATGTAGACAGTCCCGTTCACCGCCGAGCAACCACCGACAACACGCCCGCGCGGGCAGGGAATGCGCCTGTCCGGATCCGCTTCGGACGCGATGAATTCGTCCTTCCAGTTGTAGCGATCATCCGGCAGCAGGAAGATATTTCCGAAGGGCAGCTTCACCTTCAGGTTCAGCGGGAACCGCTTATCGGACTCGCCAGCTTCAATCAGTGCTACGCGCACACTGGGATCCGCCGAAAGGCGGTTCGCAATCACGCAGCCAGCCGAACCGGCACCAATCACCACGTAATCAAAGCTAATGTCCGACATGTCCCCTCCCAAGGCCCATTCTTTTAATGGCCGGACCATTAGACACATAACAGGGGGAGCATGTCAATTCCTCTGTCACGGCGCCCGAAGTCTGCGCAAACCTATCCTGCAAGTGGTTGATTTAGAGACAATATCTCAGATACCGGCAATCTCTGCGATGCGCAGACCGAAAACTCCTCCGGCATCCAGCCGATTCCAATCAACACAACTATAAGCTGATTTTCCTCCAGCCCCATCAACTGTCTGAGCTTGCGGTCCTGCTGATGTTCCACCGACCAATTCAGCATACATGTCCCCAAACCTTCCGCATGAAGGGCATAGGCCAGCGTCATGGCGAACAGGCCACCGTCGATCCAGGGCTGATAGCGTTCGCCGATGGTTTCCCAGGCACCCAGATCGCTCGTGACCACCAGAATACCTGACAACTGGTGACCAAAGGTCCGGTTTCCCGCCTGCATCTTGCGCACACGTTTCAGCAAGTCGGGGTCGGTATAGGCATGGACATGGCAGGTCTGCCGATTGCAGCTGGAAGGTACCTCGCGCGCAGCGAGGACAGCCCGCTGAATTTCGGCATCAGGGCGTGGGCCAGCCATGAAACTGCGCACGCTGTGGCGTGCCTGCACGAAGCCCAGGAAATCAATCCCAGAAGCGGCTTGGATCTGTGCTCGCTGCACGGTTTCGGCCCCGACCTGCACCCCATCCGCCTGTAGGGCGGTCAGGCTGGAAACCGCGGCCCGAATGGGGGCCAGCCCCTCGGGGGCATCAGCATTGAAAGCCAGATAGGCCTCCAGAACCCCTAGGGCCGTTCTGGCTGTTGTATCTTGCCCCATGTCGGCGAAGTATCTGGCAAGGTCGTGGGACAACCTGACAGCTCTGGCCCTGCCAAAACCCGGCTGGGCGTCACTTAGCGCCATGCCGTATTCAAGAAAATGCGCATCCGCCAATATACGCGCCGCGAAATGGCGGCGGCGAGAAGCGCCCATCAGATAGGACCATTTTCGGAAGCGCAGGGCATCATACGCAAAATTGCGGAAAAGACCCCAGCTGAGCGCAAATCGCCTGGCTGCCCCCAAAGGCGCATCTGCAACCGCGCGCCCGGCCTCTGTCTTAGGTCTTTGAACGCGTTGTGTCCCCGACATGCTGGCATCCCCCTTGCGCATTTCAGATTGGTAGAACCATTCTGCGATTGCTGTGCCGTAAGCGCAAGCCATGTTCTGATAACATGCTTGTTTTCTGATTATCTTCTGCTTGGCGCGTTGTATTTTATCGGCACTCCCATTCTTAAAAACAGTGCAGCCGAACGCGCGTTGCCATTTGGTCAAACAGATTTCCCCTTTCTGTTGGGCCAAGCCCCCCAGAACGTCAAAAGGACTGGCGAAAACCAGTCTGAGATCCTATACGACTCATATGAAAATGCGTGATCTCGAAACGGAAACTGGCGTGAACCGAGAAACTATTCGGGTCTATTTCCGGCACGGTTTGCTACCAGAACCATCGCGCCCCAAGCGCAACGTCGCCGACTATGACGAAAGCCATGTCGAGGCTATCCTGGCTGTCCGCAATCTGCAGAAGCGATCCGGGATGACGCTGCCGCAGATCCGTGACGCCCTGAGCGGCAAACAGATGAGCCGCCCGCTGGATGCAAGGGCCTTTCAGAACCTGGAAACACTGCTTGCATCGCGGGTTGAATATGACAGCACCGGAAATGTATCGCTCGACACCCTGACAGACCATAACCCGATGGCCCGCAGCGATGCGCATCTGATGGCCAACCACGGGCTTCTGACGCTGATTCAGGGCCAGGACGGACCGAAAGTCAGCTTGTCAGACGCCCGGCTGTTGCAGCTCTGGTCGCTGATGCGCGACGCCGGATTTGACGAGGAGCACGGGTTCTCCCCCGACATCCTGTCCTACTACCGCCACGCCGCCGAATACGTCGCGACCCATGAATCCCACCTGTTTCGCGAACGCGTGGAGGGCAGAATTGATGAAAGCAAGGCCGTGGACATGCTGGAACAGGCGCTGCCGCTGATGCTGGAATTCTTCGGCCTGATCCGACTAAAAAGCTTCCTCAGCAAAATCGGCCCTAGCGCCACCCAAGGATCCGAATAAGCGCGCGGCGCCCGAGAGGAGCGCCGCGCATGATTGTCGTTGGGGAGGAGCCGCCTATCAGGCCAGAGCTTCGACAATCATAGTCTTCAGGTCAGTCGCCGGGTCTTTCAGCGCATCGGCATCGAGCTTGGCATTTTTGCCAACCAGCCGCTTCGCCGCCATGAACTCACCCGGCATATTCACCGAGTCGAGCGCCAGGAACGTTCCATCCTTGAGATACCAGACCGAGAATTTCCGCGTGCTCATATCTCCACGCACGACGGCCTGATCAAACCCCGTCAACAGCCCAGCGGTTTGCAGTTTCAGATCATATTGATCCGACCAGAACCACGGCGCATCCAGGGCCGGGCCCGGCTTTCCGCAGATTGACGCTGCCGCGATCTTGGCGGTCTCGATGGCGTTGTGAACGCTCTCCAGCCGGCCTCTGTGACCATACTGTACGATCACCCGGTTGGCGCAGTCGCCAACGGCATAGATATCCGGGTCAGAGGTGCGGGATTGCTCATCGGTGTTGATCCCGTTTTCGCAGGTCAGGCCAGCCTGTTCCGCCAGTTCCTGATTGGGCAGGATGCCGATGCCAACCAGCACGATATCAGCGGGGATGACCTCGCCATCTTCCATCTCAACCCCAGAGAGCTGGCCGTCATCGCCGACAAACCCTTTCATCCGGGCGTTCAGCCGCACATCAACACCGGCATCGCGGTGGATATCCTGGTAAAATTCCGAAATCACCGGGCTGGTGACGCGGGCAAGGACACGATCCATAGCCTCCAGCACTGTCACCTTCAGGCCAATCTGGCGGGCAACGGCGGCCGCTTCCAGGCCGATATATCCGGCGCCCACCACAACCAGGCGCTTGCCCTCAGTTGCCAGGGGTTGCAGCTTGTCCACATCGGCCAGCGTGCGCAGGACCATGACACCGTCAAGATCAGCACCGGCAACGGGAATGACCCGTGGACGAGACCCGGTTGCGATGATCAGTTTGTCATAGGGCAGCACCTCGCCGCCGCTCAGCGTCACGGTTTTTGCCGCGCGATCCAGTGACACCGCGCTTTCACCCAGCTTCATCGTCACATTCTGATCGCCATAGTAGCCTTCGGGTTTCACATAAAGCCGCGCCTCGGGCAATTCGCCCTTGAAATACGCCTTGGACAAGGGGGGGCGCTGGTAGGGGGGCGCGTCTTCATCGCCGACCAGGGTGATCGGGCCTGCATGTCCCATCTGGCGCAGGGTGACAACAGCCGTGCCTGCTGCCTGACCAGCCCCGAGGATGACGATTTTCTGTTCGTTCGAGCGTTCCATAGTCGTGTCTCGCAATCTTTCACGTGGTCAGTCGGCTTGCGCCATCTGTATCCGCCGGCGACGGAGCCGCCGGCGGATGGTCGTCGGTAGGTTCGCCAATACCCGAAAAGGCTGGCTCAGGCCGTCAGCTTGTAGCGGATCGGCACATATTTCGGCCCGCAGACAAACTCCGAGTTTGCCATCTTCGGTTCTCCGGCCAATTCCACGCTTTCAAGCCGCGGGATCAGTTTTTCCCAGAATACCTTCAGCTCAAGCCGTGCCAGATTGGCGCCCACGCAAATGTGGTTGCCGGCACCAAACGTGATGTGGCGGTTGGGACGGCGGTTGATGTTGAAGGTATAGGGGTCGGGGAACATCTCTTCATCGAAGTTGGCCGAGAAGTAAGAGATGTAGAGCTGATCGCCCTTCTTGATCTGCTGGCCGTTCAGCACGTAGTCCTCATTGGCTGTGCGGATGAACTGCTGAACCGGGGATGTCCAGCGGATCGCTTCCTCGACGAAGGCGGGGATCAGCTTGGGATCGGCCTTCAGCTGTTCCAGAAGATCGGGGTTCTCGGCAAGATACCACATTGCAGTTGCGGTGGTGGCCGCCGCGGAATCGTGCCCAGCAGACGAGAAGATCAGGAAATACGAGATCATCGTATTCGGATCCATCGGGCAGCCATGCTTTTCGCCGTTGGCCAGGATCGAGGCGATGTCGTCCTTCGGGCAGCCGCGACGATCGGCGATCACCTCGGAATATAGCTTGCCGAATTCGTTGTTGACCAGATCCCAGGTCTTCACCACCTCGGTCGGATCGGTGGGATCGGCGCCGGGGCGCATCAGGTCGGGATCGGCAAAGTTGAAGAACCACTGAACCAGTTCCAGGATGCGCGGGTGGTCCTTACGGTCAATCCCGACGATGTCCATCATGACTTCCAGCGGATAGCGGAACGCCACCTCTTTGGCGAAGTCCATCTCTGGCGCCATATCTTCCATGACCTTGATCCAGCGATCGGCGCTTTCCTCGACCATCGGCTTGAACTTGCTCAGGCCTTCGGGCGTGAACTGCGGCGCGGTCAGGTTGCGGTGCTGGATGTGATCGTCGCCATCCATATGCACCAAGGTGCGCAGGATATTTTTCTGGCCGCCAGTATATTCCGCCACCAACTGCTTGCCGCTTTGCGGCACCAGTGTTTTGGATTCGATGGCCGAACGGAACACGTCATCGTTGCGCAACACTTCGCGCACATCGCTGTAACGGGTGACGATCCACATCGGATCGAACCCTTCCACATCGGCCAGGCCAAGCGGATAGTCCTTGCGCAGCGTTTTGAGTATTTCATGTGCCTGGTCGCGCTTGCCCACGCCGAATGTCAGCGGATTGAACAAAGGCGCGACAAGGTCGGCTGGGATCATCGTCTGAGACATTTCAACTCCATGTCTGAAGAGGCCGCGCGCCGGTCTGGCCGCGACACAGATTGCAGATAAGTAAAGAAGCGAAATCAATGGTCGTGCCCGATGGCTGTATCTTGCTCCACCAGGCACCACCCAGACTAGCAGCGGTGTTCATGTGATTTCTCCTCCCATCGATGCGCACGGCCTCCCTGCCATTTTGCGCAATCAACATACGCAAAATAGGCAGCGATTCTGGCTTTCGTCAACATGGTCACCGCCATTTCCTGCTTTTTGGGGCCATTGACCCCCGGCCCCGACGGCACCACCAAGAGATGCAGCGGGGTGCTTCCCCCGCACCCGTGAACTCACAGTCGTGATCAGACATTTGGCTTGCGCATTGTTTTTGTTAGCTAATATAAATCTGAAGCGGCCGCTTTTGACCTTGAACCGCCGGAGGATGATCAAACCAACCTGTCAGTTCTCAGATTTTTCGATCTGACATATGGTTCATCCTTTGAAAGGGCGTCACAGAGAATTCTATGATTCGTCGAATCAAAACACAGGATCAGACCTGTCGTTCAAAGTCGGTGAACACCTGAAGTCCCTGTATCTGAAGGCCCTACAGGCCGTTGCAAATAAAACAATCTGGAATAAGTTTTTTGTTTTCAACGCCTTGATGGGGCCATTTTCGGCTTTGGTCAGACCATTTCCAAAATGCGAACCCGTTTGCGTCTATGTAGTACGTATTATTATTGACAAAACCTCGGCTCCTCCCCTACCTTTCCCACTGATAGCGCCGCGCGAACACGCTCGCATTCCACAGTCAGATGCCTCGGGAGGGCATCGCGGAATGTTGGGGGCGCTGCCACAAGAGGGAGGAGCCAACATGATCGACCCGATGCTTTTCGGCGTGCGTCGACAACCTATTCAACTACCGAGAATCTGATCTGAAGGCCGCCCCCGCGGGGTCGGCTAACATTCGTTCTGTATGCACACACCGGACCCCTTCACAGCGTGAAGGGAGAGCGTCGGGCTGTGTCTGTGCAGTCCTAAACTTCACCTGTGAGAGCACCTGAACATGACAGATATCAAGGACCTGATCCAAACCCCGACCGGCCAGATGTTGATCGGTGGCAATTGGGTCAATGCCGCATCGGAAGAACTCATCGCTGTCGAGGATCCCTCGAACGGCGCAACAATCGCCCAACTGGCCGCCGCCACCGAAGAAGACGTGGATCGTGCCGTCGCCGCAGCACGCGCGGCCTTTGAAGGTGCCGCCTGGAGCCGTATGCGCCCGCTTGATCGCGGCAAGCTGCTGGAGGACATCGCGCGTAAAATCGAAGAACACGCCCAGGAACTGGCGCTGCTGGAAAGCTATGACAACGGGATGCCCGTGGGCATGGCAATGATGGTCAATCTTCCCGCCTCGGCCGAAATCTTCCGCTATATGGGCGGCTGGTGCTCCAAACTGGGCGGCAAGACCATTCCGGTCAGCGGTGATGGCCGGGCGTTCCACGCCTACACGCTGCAGCAGCCGGTTGGTGTCGTGGGGGCTATCACGCCCTGGAACTACCCGCTTGCGATGGCATCGTGGAAACTGGCCATGGCGTTGGCCGCAGGCTGTACCGTCGTCCTGAAGCCGTCGGAAATCACCTCGCTGTCCACCTTGCGTCTGGTTCAGCTGATGCACGAGGCCGGCCTGCCCGAAGGCGTTGTGAACATCGTCACCGGCTATGGTCAGACCGCCGGTCAGGCGATGGCGGCTCATAATGGCATCGACAAAATCGCCTTTACCGGGTCCACCGCGACCGGCAAGAAGATCGCCACCGCCGCCCTTGGCAACATGAAGCGCGTCAGCCTGGAACTGGGTGGCAAGTCGCCGTCGATCATCTGCGCCGATGCCGATCTGGCACAGGCCATTCCGTCCGCCGCCCTGGCCTGTTTCTTCAACTCCGGCCAGATCTGCTTTGCCGCGACGCGCCTTTACGTTGAACGCCCCATTTATGACGCCGTTGTCGGTGGTCTGGCTCAGGTCGCCGAAAGCCTGCCCATGGGCAACGGCCGGGTCGAAACCAACATGCTTGGCCCGCTTGTGTCCAAGGCGCAGCAGGATCGCGTCATGGGCTATGTGGAAAAGGGTAAGGCCGAGGGCGCCGATCTTGTTTGCGGCGGCGAAACCGTCGGGGACGAAGGCTACTACGTCAAACCCACGATCTTCGGCAACGCGACCAAGGACATGACCATCGTCAAGGAAGAGATCTTTGGCCCGGTTCTGACGGTGACGCCGTTCGACGACATGGATGAAGTCGTCAAAGAAGCCAACGACTCTGTCTACGGCCTGGCTGCGAACCTCTGGACCAAAGACCTGCGCACCGCACACACGACCGCTGCCAAGCTGGACGCGGGCTCGGTCTGGATCAACTGCCACGGCGTTGTCGATCCGTCGATGCCGTTTGGCGGGTTCAAATCTTCGGGCTGGGGCCGCGAGGTCTCGGAAGAGGGGATCAGCCTTTACACCGAAACCAAATCAATCGTCGCGGCGCTGGAAGACCAGCAGTTCGGCTGAGACATCACAATTTTCCAAGGAGAGAACCACATGAAACTTCAAGGTAGAACCGCCGTCATCACCGGCGCCGCCACCGGCATCGGCCGCGCCATTGCTGAGCTGTTCCAGAAAGAGGGCGCCAACGTCGTCATCGCCGATATCGTCGGCGCTCCGGAAGCCGCAGCCGAGATGGGTGGCAACACCATCGGCGTGGAAGCCAATGTTACCAGCAAGGAATCCATGGCGGCAGCAGCAGCAGCAGCCGAGGAAAAATTCGGTGGCATCGACATTCTGGTGAACAACGCCGGTATCTTCACCGGCCTGAACTACACCCCGATGGAAGCCATCGAGGAAAGCGACTGGCGCAAGCTGATGGACGTGAACGTCATGGGTCCGTGGATCTGCACCTCGGCCTGCCTGCCGGCTCTGCGCAAATCCGAAAATGGCCGTGTCATCAACATCGCCTCGGTTATCGCGCATCTGGGTATTCCGATGATGCTGCACTATGTCAGCTCCAAAGGTGCCGTTGCCGCAATGACCCGCGCCATGGCCCGCGAAATGGCTGTGACCAAAAGCGGTGTTCTGGTGAACGCGGTTTCGCCCGGCTACACCCATTCGGAAAACGCCAAGGCCAACACCGAGCAGCACGAAGCCTTCGAAGGCGTTGCCAGCTCGATGCGCCTGATCGATCGCGCCTCCGAGCCGATGGATATCGCCAATGCCGTGGCCTTCCTGGCCAGCGACGAGGGCGGCTACATCACCGGCCAGAACCTGATCGTCGACGGCGGCATCTTCTTCAGCCAGTAATCCCGAACGCGCCTCTCCCCTTTGGGGGAGGGGCGCATCCGGGCCAGCCTACCCGAGGTATTCTCATGCACAAATCCCCCGCAAATCGGCTTCTGGCCATTCTTGGGCCCGCTGTAATGGCCGCCCTGCCCGCGCACGCGAATGACGGCCTGATGTTTTCTGGCTACAGCGCCGTTACGCTGGGCATGGCTGGCGCCGGCTCAGCCAGCCCTTCGGATTCCCAGATCGGTGCCGTGAACCCGGCAGGCTTCGCCTTTCTCGAGGACCGTGTCGATATCACCGGCGCCGTCCTGGCGGTCGATATCAATTCGACCGTTCTGGGCTTGCCCTATAGCGACGATCCTCTTGTTCCCGCTGTTCTGCCCAGCTTTTCGATGGGTTTGAACGAGCGTCTGACCTTCGGCATCTCGACCTACGGGGTCGGTGTGATGCTGGACTATGGTCAACCTATTCCGCCTGCACCGGGCGTAACCAACGCCAGTGCCACCCTGTTCCAGGCTGTTGTGGCGCCCTCCCTGTCCTACCGCATCAATGAGAACCACGCCGTTGGTGCCTCGATCCTGCTGGCTGGCCAGTATTTCGATCTGACCGGGTTGCAGGCCTACGGTGTCACCGACCCCGGCGAGGCGACCTCTTTCGGGGTGGGCTTCAGCCTGGGTTATATGGGTGAGATCATGCCCGGCGTCCGCGTCGCGGCAAGCTATTTCAGCCAGATCAACATGGGGCATCTCGATGGCTACGAAGGCCACCTTGCCAACCAGACCGATGTCGACCTGCCTGAACGGGTCATTGTTGGCCTGGCCGTGGATGCAACGCCCAACCTGACGCTGATGGCCGACTACCACTGGATCAACTGGGCCGATATCCCAGCCGTCGGCAACCACTTCCCCGGCAGCTTTGTCCTGGGTGCGCCCGATGGCCCGGGGACCGGCTGGGGTGAACAGGGCATTGTGAAACTGGGGGTGGAATATCGGCATTCGGACGAATGGACGTTCCGCGCGGGTTTCAGCCAGTCGAACCAGTTGTGGGAAAGCGCCGACAACGCACTGAACTATTTCACGCCGGTCACGCCGGAAACCCATATCGCCATCGGGGCGACCTACCGGGTCAGCGATAACCGTGAATGGAGCTTTGCCTTCAATCGCGCGATTGGTCGGGGCCAGGTCGGCACCGGCTTGTCGACCGGGACGAATCTGGACACCCAGATCGACACCTTCGCCGTGACTTATGGCTGGACCTTCTAAAGCGCGGAAGGCCCAACGCTCACTTTCCTGCGGCATTTCCGGCAACGAACTGCCGCAGGGTCTCTCTAGGGCTTGAAATATACTAATGGTCTGGCCATTAGTATATTGGGCCAAAACACCAGTCGGGTTCCGCAATAGCCGGACCATCCCGACCAGAGCGGCACAGGGCCGCTATAGCTTCGGAGGAGAAAAAATGGCTAAGATTACTTTTGTGGAACACGACGGCACCCAGCATGAAGTTGAGGCCGCAGCTGGCACCAACGTGATGCAGGCCGCAGTCGACAACAGCATTCAGGGCATTGACGGCGATTGCGGCGGCATGTGTGCCTGCGCCACTTGCCACATCACCGTTGATCCCGCCTGGTTTGCAAAAACCGGCGCCCGTTCAGAGAACGAGGAATCGATGCTGACTTTCCTGCCTGAGATCGCGGAAACCGCGCGTCTGGGCTGTCAGATCGAGATCACCGATGAACTGGATGGGCTGGTCGTACATCTGCCGATCGAACAATTCTGATTGCCACTCGGAGGAGAAAGCCATGACAGCCATCAAGGAAATCCCACTGAACGAACTGGACCCAACGGTCCAGACCCGCTTTCAAAGTGGTGAGCATTACGAAGTATTCGACCGTCTGCGCGCCGAAGCGCCGGTCTATTTCCACGAAGACACCCAATACGGCCCGTTCTGGTCGATCTCTAACTACAAAGACATCATCGAGGTTGAAGCCAACCCCAAGGTGTTTTCCTCGGACGCAGCCTATGGCGGCATCTGGATCAAAGAACAGCCCAAGGACACCATCCGCAAAAGCTTCATGACCGCTGACCAGCCGGAACATGACGTACAGCGCAAAGTGGTGAACCCGATCGTGTCGCCCACCAATCTCCACGACATGGAGAAGAAGGTCCGTGACATCGTCACGCTGGTGCTGGACGATCTGCCGCTGAACGAAGAAATCGACTGGGTCGAGCGCGTCTCGGTCGAAGTCACTGGTCGCGTGCTGTGCGAACTGATGGATTTCCCGGTTGACGAACGCCTGGACCTGACCACCTGGTC
>Ga0213841_1000801_pt1 | contig 23986 bp, 26 predicted proteins | sample SWPATP23_FD_160125 | JGI IMG/M metagenome (GOLD analysis project Ga0213841, IMG submission 160125) | Coastal seawater microbial communities from Marineland, Florida, United States - SWPA TP2 #3 | ecosystem: Environmental > Aquatic > Marine > Coastal | place: USA: Florida | collected 2016-08-14 | reverse complement strand
CGACGTTGGTGATCCTGATCGCGCCGCCGGCGGTGGCGTTCGTGGCCTGGCTACGATTGACGGGCGATACCGGGCCTTTCGCACTGATCCTGCTGAACGCGGCCTATTTCTTCACGCTGCTGGTCGCACTGCAATTGCCGCGCATCGTCCGGCTGCCCTTCGCCCTGTCCTTCTGGGCGCTAAGCTTTCCCTTCGCTGCCGTCACCATCGCCAGCTTTGTTTATGCGGGCGCGGCCGAGTCAGCGGCGCACAAAACCATCGGGACCGGGCTTTTGGCCGCGCTGCTGGTGATCATCACCGGGCTGGTGCTGCGTACGGTAAAGGCGATCACGGCGGGCGAGATCTGTCAGCCGGAATAGGAAACGGCCCGCCGGGTGAGGACGGGCCGTCTTTGAACCGATCGGGTGAGGATCAGCCCAAAAGCCTGCGCGCAATCACCTGCGCCTGAATCTCGGCTGCGCCTTCGAAGATGTTGAGGATACGCGCGTCGCATAGGATGCGGCTGATCTTGTATTCCAGGGCAAAGCCATTGCCACCGTGGATTTGCAGCCCGTTATCGGCGGCGGCCCAGGCCACGCGGGCACCGAGCAGCTTGGCCATCCCGGCCTCCAGGTCGCAACGCTTGTCATGGTCTTTCTGCCAGGCGGAATAGTAGGTCAGCTGTCGGGCGATCATGATTTCCACGGCCATCATGGCCAGCTTGCCGGACACGCGGGGAAAATTGATCAGCGATTTGCCGAACTGCTTGCGATCCTGCGCGTATTGCATCGCCACGTCCAAAGCGGCCTGCGCGACGCCAATGGCGCGGGCGGCGGTCTGGATGCGGGCGGATTCGAAGGTTTGCATCAGTTGCTTGAAACCCTGACCGGTCTCGCCGCCCAGAAGGTTGTCTTCGGCGATTTTGAAGCCGTCGAAGCCAAGCTCGTATTCCTTCATGCCGCGATAGCCCAGCACCTCGATCTCGCCGCCGGTCATGCCGGGGGTGGGGAAGGGGTTTTCGTCGGTGCCGGGGGTCTTTTCAGCCAGGAACATGGACAGGCCCCGGTGATCGGTGGTGTCCGGGTCGGTGCGGGCCAGCAGCGTCATCACATGGGTGCGTGCGGCATGGGTAATCCAGGTTTTGTTGCCGGTCACCTCCCAGCCATCGTCGGTCTTGACCGCACGGGTTCGGAGCGACCCGAGGTCAGAGCCCGTATTGGGTTCGGTGAACACCGCCGTAGGCAGAATTTCCCCGCTGGAGATCTTGGGAAGCCATTGATTTTTCTGCTCTTCCGTGCCGCCACAGAGGATAAGCTCTGCCGCAATCTCAGACCGGGTTCCGAGGGACCCGACCCCGATATAGCCACGGGAAAGCTCTTCTGACACCACCACCATGGAGGCTTTGGACAGGCCGAAACCGCCGTATTCCTCGGGGATGGTCAGGCCGAAAACGCCCATCTCGGCAAGCTCTTCGATGATCTCCATCGGGATCAGCTCATCCTTCAGATGCCAGTCATGGGCGTTGGGTTCCACGCGTTCGCGGGCGTAGCGCGAAAACTGGTCGCGGATCATCTCTAGCTCATCGTCCAGCCCGGTTGCGCCGACGCTGTTGGATCCTGCGGTTTCCTGCATGATTTCAACCAGCTTCGTGCGCGCGGCCTGGGTGTTTCCGGACTGAGTGAGGGTCATGACTTCGGGTGCCATCATGGCACGCTGGTCGTCCTGGGTCAGGCCGATATCTTGCGGGCGCAGAATTTCCCCCTGACTCATCGGGATGCCGCCATAGATTTGCCAGAGATATTCGCCAAACGCGATCTGGTGAAGCAACGCCTCGGTCTCGCCGAAGGTGCCGTTGGCCGACAGCCGCTCGGCCCAGGCCTGCATCTGGCGCAGCGCTTCCACATAGGTGGCGAGCCAGGCCAAACCATGGGCAGCCACTTGATTTTCCTCAAGTTTCGATCCGGATACGCGGCCATCCACGCTAACCGTTTCACGCACGCGAGCGATCGCGGTTTCCAAGAGGGTCTCCACTGGCGGAATCGCAGCGGCGGTCAGTTTCAGAAGGTCGGGCAGAATGGTGTCGGTCGGCATGATCGCTCCGTCGTGCGGCATGGAATCTCTCGGCTCCTTTGACTTTGGGATGGGATAATCCTTTCGCAGGTGCAGCGCAAGAATAATTCGTAACGTGGGCTGTTTTGGACAATTTATGTCGCACAAACATGTGGCACCCCCCAAAGGCCGCCCATGCACCGCGCGTAGACCCCCGATACACCGGAAAACCGGAATTTGTCCTGCAGAAGAGCAGGCCGGACTGTGCGGGGATTGACCGGGCGTCTTGGCGCTGGCTGATGTAGAAGGCGCGGGCGAACAGACAGGAGACCCCGAATGGGCGCCGTTCTTGACACCATGCCGTTGACCATCCTCGTGGTGGCGATGGCGATCACGCTTTTCGGTGGCTTCGTCAAAGGTGCCGTGGGTTTTGCCCTGCCGCTGATCATGATGTCGGGGCTGGGGGCGATCCTGCCACCCGAGATTGCGCTGGCCGGGCTGATCGTGCCCGCCGCGCTGACCAATATGTGGCAGGCCTTCCGGCACGGGCTGGGCGCGGCGACACGTTCGATCAGAGGACATTGGCGGTTCATGCTGATCGCGCTGGTCATCATGGGGCTGGCGGCACAACTGGTGCTATCGGTCCCGCAATGGGCCTTTTTCGCAATCATCGGCGTGCCTGTCGTGCTTTATTCCGCAAGCCAGCTTTTGGGCTATCCATTGCGCGTGCCGGAACATCGCCGGGGCCTGGCCACGGTTCTGTTCGGCGGGCTGGCCGGGGTGTTGGGCGGGTTTTCCGCCGTCTTCGGCCCCCCCACGGTGGCTTATCTGATTTCGCTGAACACCGAGAAGGCCGAACAGGTGCGGGTGCAGGGGATGATGTATTTCCTCGGCAATGTGCTGCTCTTTGCGTCGCATCTGCGGTCTGGGGTGCTGAATGCGGACACGTTGCCCTTTTCGGTGCTTATGCTGCTTCCGGCCGCAGTGGGGATGTGGCTGGGTTTCAAGCTGCAGGACCGAATGGATCGGGATACGTTCCTGCGCGCCACTTTGGTGGTGTTGCTGATCGCGGGGCTGAACCTCGTGCGTCGCGCCTTTTTCGCATGAGCAGGATGTCGTCGCTGACCCCTAGCTCAGCAAGCGCGTCGAAAACCGGTCACGGATTAATCATTTTTCTAACTGGACGGGGATGTGCGATGCTGTGTCGCTCGCCTTTGTCCTGTCTAAGCCATAATTGTTGACGCGGATATTTTTAGGAGAAGTACCTTGATTAAACTCGAAATGGACGACGGAAGCGTTACCTTTCTCAATCTCGATCTCGTCTACATGGTGCGCAATCACCAGGATGGTGGTCTTGCTGTCCGTTACAAGGGCAAAGACGGTGAGATGGCCGGAATGCGTTGCAAGCGGTTCCAGATCATCAAGCAGGGCACCTGGTATACCTGACCCAAGCCGGGCCCAGTTTGTCGGAAAAGAAAAAGGCCCCGCAGGTGATGCGGGGCCTTTTCCGAAATTCTCGTAACGGCGCCGGAGATCAGCAGATCGCCGCAGCTTTCACGTCGTCGTCGATGAAAGGCACGTACTGGGCGAAGTTTTCGGCAAACATATCGACCAGTTTCTTGGCCTGTATGTCATAAGCACCGTGATCGTCCCAGGTGCGGCGCGGGTCCAGCAGGACCTTGGCGACACCGGGGCAAGCGGTCGGCACATCGAAGCCGAAATTCGGGTCCTTGCGGAACTCACCCTCATTCAGCGATCCGTTGAGCGCCGCAGTCAGCAGGGCGCGGGTGGCGCGGATCGGCATCCGGCTGCCAGTGCCGTAGGCTCCGCCGGTCCAGCCGGTGTTGACCAGCCAGCAGGTGGCGCCGTGCTGTGCGATCTTTTCGCGCAGCAGGTTGCCGTAGACCTCTGGCCGGCGCGGCATGAAGGGGGCGCCGAAGCAGGTCGAGAAGGTGGGCTCGGGCTCGGTCACGCCACGTTCGGTGCCCGCGACCTTGGAGGTGAAGCCGGACAAGAAATGATACATGGCCTGCGCCGGGGTAAGCCGCGCAATCGGGGGCAGAACGCCAAAGGCGTCGCAGGTCAGCATGATGATGTTCTTGGGGTGGCCGCCAAGTGCGGTTTCCGACGCGTTGGAGATGTACTCCAGCGGGTAGGCGCAGCGCATGTTCGCGGTCAGGCTGTCATCGTCGAAGTCAAGCTCTTTGGTATTTGGATCAAACACCATGTTCTCGATCACCGTGCCGAATTTCTTCGTCGTGGCGTAGATTTCCGGTTCTGCCTCTTCGCGCAGGTTGATCGTCTTGGCGTAGCAGCCGCCTTCGAAGTTGAAGATGCCCTTGTCCGACCAGCCATGTTCGTCGTCGCCGATCAGCACGCGGGCCGGGTCGGCCGAAAGCGTGGTCTTGCCGGTGCCCGACAGGCCGAAGAAGACGGCCGCATCATCTGGGTCGTCCTCGGCATGGTTGGCCGAGCAGTGCATGGCCATCACGTTCTTGCCGGGCAGGATGTAGTTCAGCAGGGTGAAGACCGATTTCTTGTTCTCGCCCGCATATTCGGTACCGCCGATCAGGATCAGCTTGCGGTCGAAATTCAGTGCGATCACCGTTTCGCTGCGGCAGCCATGCTTGGCCGGGTCGGCCTGGAAGCTGGGGCAGTTGATGATGGTGAATTCAGGTACGAAGCTGTCCAGTTCCTCTGCGGCGGGGCGGCGCAGCAGGTGGCGGATGAAAAGGCCGTGCCAGGCCAGTTCCGTCACCACGCGCACGTCCAGGCGATGGTCCGGGTCGGCGCCGCCGAACAGGTCCTGCACGTAATAGTCGCCGCCCTTCATATGGGCCAGCATATCGTCATAGAGCCGGTCGAAGGCATCGGGTGCCATCGCGGCATTGTTGTCCCACCAGACCGTATCTTCGGTCGCGGCGGTCCGCACGACGTGTTTGTCTTTGGGCGACCGGCCGGTGTACTTGCCGGTGGTGACCAGGAAGGTGCCGCCCTGACCAAGCGTGCCTTCGTCATTGCGAAGGGCCGCTTCGATCAATGCGGGTTCGAGCAGGTTATAGTGAACCGAACCGAGATCCGAGATGCCTTGGGCTTCCAGCGTTTGGGCCGGGTTCACGCGTCCTGTTGTCATTATGCAAGCTCCTGCGCCGTCTCTTGCCCGGCGTTTTAGGTGAAACATAAGGGTTCGCGGTCGGATGGGCCGCTGCGGTAGGGGCCGTATAACATGCCGTTTTCCGCGAAGAACAGGACGCAATCGCACAGTTAGCGCAACCAAACTCACCTTTTTTCGGGCCGTTAGCGCCGCTTTAAGGGGTGGATGGTAGGAAATCGGCCACACCAGTTGACGTCAGATGCAACTTAGAGATTGATTCTAAAGCCCGAAATGTAGGAGAATAAGAAAAAAACAAGGCAAATCGGGCACAATAAGGACATAGTAACATGTCGAGGATCGCACTCGTCGATGACGACAGGAATATCCTGACCTCCGTCTCCATGACTCTGGAAGCGGAAGGATTTGAAGTAGAAACTTACAATGACGGACAATCGGCACTGGACGCATTCTCGCGCCGGATGCCGGAACTGGCTGTGCTGGACATCAAGATGCCCCGCATGGACGGCATGGATCTGCTGCAGCGTCTGCGCCAGAAAAGCGCGGTGCCGGTGATCTTTCTTACCTCCAAGGATGATGAGATCGACGAACTGATGGGCTTGCGGATGGGGGCGGACGATTACGTGCGCAAACCGTTTTCGCAACGCCTGCTGGTGGAACGCATCCGGTCCATCCTGCGCCGGCAGGAGGCGATTGCCTCTGACGCGGGCGGCACGCCGGAAGAAAGCCAGGTTATGGTGCGTGGGCCGCTGACGATGGACCCGTTGCGCCACGCGGTGAACTGGCACGGCAAGGACGTGTCGCTGACGGTGACGGAATTCCTGTTGTTGCAGGCGCTGGCACAGCGGCCGGGCTTTGTCAAAAGTCGTGACCAGCTGATGGATGTGGCCTATGACGAACAGGTCTATGTGGACGACCGGACCATCGACAGCCACATCAAACGTCTTCGCAAGAAGATGCGCGAGGTGGATTCGGACTTTACCGCCATCGAGACGCTTTATGGCATCGGCTACAGGTATAACGAAGACTAAATGACACTGGCCTCCGACATCGGACCGACCCAGCAACGCGAGTCTTCTGACTCGCAGATTGTTCTGGGGGAAGACTGGGACCGCCCCGCCGGGGCGGTCGAGGTCGAGCTGCGCGATGCGCGGGCCCGGCGGGGTCTGATGTCTCTCAATCGCTCGCCCCTGGCGCGCAAGATCATTCTGTTCAACCTGTTGGCACAAGTGGTGCTGGTGGCGGGGGTTCTGTTTCTGAACCCGTTCCGCGACAGTCTGGTCTATCAGCGTGAGCGGGCGCTGGCGGTCGAGGCGCAGCTGGTGGCCGAGATCTTTGAGGCCAGTATGCCGCGCACGGCGCCGGTCAATCTGCTGACCGGCGACGGCGTGGACCCGGTCGATGTGTTGGGCCGCATGGGATTGTCGGACGGGGTCGATGTTTTCGTCTTCGCCCCGAATGAAACGCTGGTCGCGTCAACCGGCGACACCCAGACCGAAATCGCACCGCCTGTGTCGGGCATCGAGGACGACCCAGGCGGGTCGTTGGTGATCACCAATTTCCTGAACACGGTCTGGGATGGGATCGCCGGTCTTCTGGCCTCTGATAGCCCGGAGGCACAGGTGGAAACCGCCGAAGATCAGGCGCGCGCACTGGTCGCGGGCGCGCTGGCGGGCGAAACCGTTCTGCATGGTGGCAACGGAGACGCGGGCGCGATTTATCTTGCGGCTTCGCCTATCGAGGGGGCGTCGGGTATTGTCGGCGTCGTGGCGCTGGCCACCGCAGCGGGGGAGATCGAACAGCTTGTCCGCGCGGAACGTGAACAGATCCTGCAGATGTTCTTTGTGGCGCTGATGGTGTCGATCGGGTTGAGCCTGGTGTTGGCCTCGACCATTGCCAATCCCCTGTCGGACCTGTCGGCCGCCGCCGAACTGGGCCGCGACAAGAACGCCCGCAAGATGAGCCCCACGCGCGTGCGCATCCCCGACCTGACGGGGCGGCCCGACGAAATTGGTCGCCTGTCTGCCGCGCTGCGCGGCATGGTGGCGGCGCTTTACGACCGGATCGACGGCAATGAACAATTCGCCGCTGACGTCGCGCATGAGGTCAAGAACCCGCTCGCTTCGCTGCGCTCTGCTGTTGGTACGCTGCGCCTGGCGCGCACGGATGAGCAACGCACGCGGCTGCTGGACGTGATCGACCACGATGTACGGCGGCTGGATCGGCTGGTGTCGGATATCTCTAACGCCTCGCGGCTCGATTCCGAACTGGTGAAGGAAGAGGCCGACGATTTCGACCTGATCCACATGCTGTCAAACCTGACGCAGTACCATACCGAGGAAGCACAAGGGCAGGAGATCGAGTTCATATCCGACCTGCCCGGCGAATCGGTCATGCTGCACGGACTGGAAGGCCGGCTGGCGCAGGTTTTCGTCAACCTGATCACCAACGCGATTTCGTTCTGCGAGGCAGGCGATGCGGTGCGGGTCTGGGCGCGCAAGCGGGAAAACCGGGTGCTGGTTGTGGTCGAAGACACCGGCCCGGGCATCCCCGAGCAGGCGCTGACCAAGGTTTTCAACCGGTTCTATTCGGAACGCCCCGTGCAGCAGTTCGGCGACCATTCCGGGCTTGGGTTGGCAATCTCCAAGCAGATTGTGGAGGCCCATGGCGGTGTCATCTGGGCCGAGAACATCCGTCCGACCGAGGCCGATATCACCTCGGACCCGCTTGGCGCGCGGTTCGTCGTCGGCCTGCCGCTTTAGGGCCTTGGACGCGGGCGATACATCCCTTCTGACCAATTACAGCGACATGGCCGCGCCGGATGGGCGCGTCTTTTGCCGTGGCAGTGCTGTCTGTCTGGCGGGGCAGGGGGTGTTGGTACTTGGGCCTTCGGGCAGCGGCAAATCGCGGCTGGCGCTGGAACTGATGGCGCTTGGGGCCGCGCTGGTGGCTGATGACGGGATCTGGCTGACCGGGGACAACGTATTGCAGCGCCCGCAAGGCGCGCCCGGCTTGATCGAGGCGCGGGGGGTCGGACTGCTAAAGGCCCGCCCGCTGGATACAGCCCCCCTGACATTGATCGTCGATCTGTCCCGAACCGAACCTGACCGCCTGCCGCCGCGACGCGAGGCCGCTGCACCGGGTGGGCCGGTTCCCTTGATTCTGGGCAAGGATCACCCTTTTCTTGCCGCAGCGATCAGCCACTATCTGACCCACGGACGCGGAGAATAGCCGGACATGGATGATGAGGACAAAAGAACCGCCGAGGAAGCCGCGCGGGTGGTCTTCGTCTCGGGCCCGTCCGGTGCGGGCCGATCCACGGCGATCCGGGCGTTGGAGGATCTGGGGTTCGAAGCCATTGACAACCTGCCGCTCAGCCTGTTGCCGCGCCTGTTGGACGGCCCGCCGCCGACGCGCCCCCTGGCGCTTGGAACCGACCCGAGAAACCGCGACTACAGCGCGCAGGCGCTGATTGCAGCGGTCGATCGGCTGGCCGCCGACCCCCGCATTCTGGCCGATCTGATCTATCTGGATTGTTCCACCGATGTGCTGGTGCGGCGCTATTCTGAAACCCGCCGTCGCCACCCCCTGGCGCCCGAGGATCGGCCCATTCTGGGGATCGAGCTGGAACAGGACCTGCTGGCCCCGGTGCGCGCCCGCGCGGGCATTCTGATCGACACGTCAGAGATGACCCCGCATGACTTGCGCGCCGAGGTGCAACGCTGGTTCGCGCCGGGCGGGCAGCAGCAATTGGCGCTGTCGGTGCAATCCTTCAGCTATAAGCGCGGGCTGCCCACAGGGGCTGATCTGGTCTTTGACTGCCGGTTCCTGCGTAACCCCTATTGGAACGCCGATCTGCGCAGCATGGATGGGCGCGATGCGGCGGTGGTGGACTATATCGCCGACGACGCCCGGTTTGCCCCTTTCCTGGCCCAGGTCACGCAACTGGTCGAAACCCTGCTGCCCGCCTATCAGGAGGAAGGCAAGGCGCATCTGACCGTGGCCTTTGGCTGTACGGGCGGGCAACACCGATCGGTCGCTGTTACTGAAAAACTGGCCGCCCATCTTGCACAGGAAGGGTGGCAGGTGTCTAAGAGACACAGGGAGATTGAACGCCGGGCCACGACCCGCGCGTCTTAGGCGCCAAGGAAGCAGAACTTGATCGGCATCGTGATCGTTGCACATGGGGGGCTGGCCCGCGAGCTGCAAAATGCCGTGGAGCATGTGGTCGGACGGCAACCCGGAATGCTGGCTATTTCCATCGGTGCGGAAGACGACCGAAGCCGCCGCCAGCGGGAAATCTGCGATGCCGCCGATGCGGTCGATGCGGGCGATGGCGTGGTGGTGGTGACGGATATGTTCGGCGGCTCGCCCTCTAACCTGTCGCTGCGCGCCTGCCGTCCCTCCAACCGCAAGATCCTGACCGGGGTCAATCTGCCGATGCTGGTGAAGCTGGCGAAATCGCGCAGCCTGCCGGTCGAAGAGGCGGTGAGCCGCGCGGCAGAGGCCGGTCGCCGCTATATCAACAGTTTCGACGGAGCCCCGGAATGACAGACGCGATACGGCGCAAGCTGGACATCATCAACGTCAAGGGGCTTCATGCCCGTGCCTCGGCGAAATTCGTTGAAACGGTAGAGGATCATGACGCAACGGCAACGGCCTACAAGGATGGGCTAAGCGCCGCCGGTGACTCGATCATGGGGCTTTTGATGTTGGCAGCCTCTCAGGGAACCACTATTGAAGTGGAAACCAGCGGGTCGGAGGCAGAGAAGCTGATGGATGCCCTGGCTGCGCTTGTGGCAGACAAGTTCGGCGAAGGCATGTAAGCTGTCCATCCGGGCCGCAAACGGGGGTAGGGATCCGTTGACAGACGTCACAACGCCAAACGCTCGGCGACAGAACCGGCCCGTAGAGGGCCGCCAGCCTTCGGTTTATGACCGGCGGAGCTTGACCTATTCCACGTCCTTCGATTCGCCGCTGCGGTCCACGGTGATCCGCGCGATTGAATGGCTGACCGGAAAACTGACCATCGTGCGCCGCGTCCGGGAGTTTGAACGCATGGGCGCGCCCATCGGGCAGGCGTTCTGGCCCGCGACGATGCAGGTGATGGGGATTGAGCTGCAGACGCCGGAACAGCAGCTCGACCGGATTCCCGCCGAAGGGCCGGTTGTGTTCGTGGCAAACCACCCGCACGGGCTGGTTGATGGAATGATCCTGGCGGATTTGATCGGGCGCCGCCGCGACGATTACCGTATTCTCACCCGTTCGCTGTTGACCGGCATCGACGAAAGCGCGGCCAGCTACATGATTCCGGTGCCGTTCCCGCACCAACCCGATGCGCAGCAGGAAATGATCCGTATGCGGGCCCAGGCGATGGAGCATCTGTCGGATCGCGGGTTGATTGCGCTGTTCCCGTCGGGTGTCGTCGCGACATCCGCCACGGCCTTTGGCCCGGTGATCGAGGCAGAATGGAACGTCTTCACCGCCAAGATGATCCGCCGATCCGGGGCCACCATTGTGCCCTGCTTCTTCCAGGGCACCAATTCACGCGCCTACCAGATCGCCAACCGGGTCTCGCCGGTGGTGCGGCAAGGGCTGTTGCTGCGTGAGGTGGTGAAAAGCTTTGACAAGCCGCAGGCGCCGATCATCGGCCATGCGATCACGCCCGATCAGTGGAACGACCCAATACAGAACCCGCGCCAGTTCATGGCGCAGCTGCGCGAACACACGCTTGGGTTGAAGGCCGATCCAGGCCGGGCGTTCTGATCCCGTTTATCGGGTCGGAACCGGAACCTCGCCGCGATAATCGTAGAAGCCGCGCTGTGTCTTGCGGCCAAGCCAGCCGGCCTCGACATATTTTGTCAGCAGCGGGCAGGGGCGGTACTTGGTGTCGGCCAGCCCATCATGCAGCACGTTCATGATGGCAAGGCAGGTGTCCAGACCAATGAAATCCGCCAGTTCCAGCGGCCCCATCGGGTGGTTTGCGCCAAGCTTCATCGACTCGTCGATGGACTTCACATTGCCCACACCTTCGTAGAGCGTATAGACCGCCTCGTTGATCATCGGCATGAGGATGCGGTTGACGATGAAGGCGGGGAAATCTTCTGCCGTCGCGGCGGTTTTTCCAAGGCGGTCCACCACGGCCTTGCAGGCAGCAAAGGTTTCCTCATCCGTGGCGATGCCGCGGATCAGTTCCACCAGTTGCATCACCGGAACCGGGTTCATGAAGTGAAATCCCATGAACTTTTCCGGGCGATCGGTGCGGCTGGCCAGACGGGTGATCGAGATGGAGGAGGTGTTGGAGGTCAGGATCGTGTCGGGCTTTAGATGCGGCAGCAGGTCTTCGAAAATGGCCTGCTTGACGGTCTCGCGTTCCGTCGCGGCCTCGATGATCAGGTCCGAGGGGCCCAGATCGGTCAGCTTGAGCGTGGTCGAGATGCGTCCAAGGGCGGCGGCCTTGTCTTCGGCGCTGACCTTGCCACGGCTGACCTGACGTTCAATGTTGCGGTCGATGAGCGCCAGCGCCTTGTCCAGACCGTCCTGGGAAATATCATTCATAACAACGTCGTAACCGGCCAATGCGCAGACATGGGCGATGCCGTTGCCCATCTGGCCCGCGCCGACGATGCCGATTTTCTGAATGTCCATGTCCCGTTCCTCTGGTCCAGTGTTTCGCTCGCACAATAGGCGCGCGGGGCAGGCGCAGACAAGGTCAAACGCCGCGGCGGATTGTGCGAAAAATCACCACAAGTTTTCGGTTTAGCCATTTGGAAACGGCCACGGCGCAAATTGGGTGCGGGTGAGTCGAAACATGGGTGGAGCAAGCCATGAGTTACGCAATAGCGGGGCATGGGCCCCTTGATTATCAACCGTGCCGCTATGATGGGTCGCCGATGACCTTTCGGGGGCCAAAGACCAAGACCAGCGACGGGTTTGTCCTGTGCCTGGGGGGATCGGAAACTTTTGGGAAATTTTCGCCCAATCCCTATCCCGACCTGCTGGCGCGGCGGCTCGGGCGGTCAGTGGTCAACATGGGGGCGATGAATGCGGGCATTGATCTGCTGTTGCATGACCCCGCCATTCGCAACGCGCAGAACCGGGCCGGTGCGGTGGTGCTGCAAGTGCCCGGCGCGGCCAATCTGTCGAACCGGTTCTTCAGCGTGCATCCCCGGCGCAATGACCGGTTCGTCAAAGCCTCGACCATGATGCGCACGATCTACCGAGAAGTGGATTTCACCGAGTTTCATTTTACGCGCCATATGCTGACCGCGCTGCGCCGCAGGTCAGAGGATCGGTTCATGATCGTGGTGGAGGAACTGCGCGCCGCGTGGCGGGCGCGGATGGCGACGCTGCTCGATCGGATCGGCGTGCCGGTGCATCTGCTATGGCTGTCGCGCCGCGCGCCGGGGGATAACCCGATGGATGAGGAGGGGTTGGGCTATGACCCGCTCTTCGTCGATGCCGATATGCTGGCGGAACTGGAGCCTTTGGCCGCCAGTGTCTCGGTCTGCATTCTGGCGCAGGATGCCCGAGCCCCGGCGGCGCGGGGCATGTTCTATGGCCGGGGCGAGGAAGCTGCCGCGCGACTGATGCCGGGGCCGGAAGATCACGACCGGGTGGCGGCGATGTTGGCGGGCGCGATGGCATGAAAAAAGGCCCACCGGGTCGGGCGGGCCTTTTCAGAATGCGGTGTCGCGTGACTCAGCCGAGTTTCTCGGTCAGTTCCGGCACGGCGGTAAAGAGGTCTGCAACCAGGCCGTAATCGGCAACCTGGAAAATCGGGGCCTCTTCATCTTTGTTGATCGCGACGATGATCTTCGAGTCCTTCATGCCAGCAAGGTGCTGGATGGCGCCCGAGATACCCACGGCAACATAGAGATCGGGGGCAACAACCTTGCCGGTCTGACCCACCTGCCAGTCATTCGGGGCATAGCCCGAATCGACCGCGGCGCGGGACGCGCCGACAGCGGCGCCGAGCTTGTCGGCGAGGGCTTCGATGATCTTGAAATCATCTTCAGAGCCGACACCACGGCCACCGGACACGACGATGCCCGCCGAGGTCAGTTCCGGGCGGTCACTTGCTGCAACCTTGTCCTAGATCCATTCGCTGAGGCCGGGGTTTTCGGCGGCACCGATGGTCTCGATCGGGGCGGCAGCCTGTTCACCGGCGGCATCGAAAGTGGAGGTCCGGAAGGAGATGACCTTTTTGGTGTCCGAGGATTTCACGGTCTGCACCGCGTTGCCCGCGTAGATCGGGCGTTCGAAGGTGGAGCCGTCGACCACGCCAGAGGCGTCCGAGATCACCATGACATCCAACAGCGCGGCCACGCGGGGCAGCACGTTCTTGGCGTCGGTGGTGGCGGGGGCCACGATATGTTCGTAGTCACCCGCCAGCGACACGATCAGCGCGGCGGTCGGTTCGGCCAGACGGTGACCGAGCCACGCGTCTTCCGCGACCAGAACCTTGGACACGCCCGCGATTTTCGCAGCGGCGTCACCGGCGGCAGCGGCAGAGGCCCCGGCACACAGAACGGTCACATCGCCAAGCGACGATGCGGCCGCAACGGCCTTGGCGGTGGCATCCAGCGACAACTCGCCGCCGGTCACTTCAGCAAGGAGAAGAACAGCCATTACACAGCCCCCGCTTCTTTGAGTTTCGCAACAAGTTCATCCACCGAGCCCACGATTTCGCCAGCCTTGCGGGCCTCGGGCTCAGACGTCGAGACGATTTCGAGACGCGGGGTGACGTCAACGCCGTAATCGGCGGCGGTCTTTTCATCCAGCGGCTTTTTCTTGGCCTTCATGATGTTGGGCAAGCTTGCGTAGCGCGGTTCGTTCAGGCGCAGGTCCACGGTGACGATGGCGGGCATCCTGACGCTGATGGTCTGCAGACCGCCGTCCACTTCGCGGGTGATCTTGGCGTTGTCGCCGTCGATATCGACCTCGGATGCAAAGGTGCCTTGCGACCAGCCGAGCAGAGCGGACAGCATCTGGCCGGTGGCGTTCATGTCGTTGTCGATGGCCTGCTTGCCGCAGAGCACCAGACCGGGCTGTTCCTCGTCCACGACGGCCTTGAGGATCTTGGCAACCGCCAGCGGCTCGATATCGGTGTGTACGTCATCGGCGGCCACAACTAGAATGGCGCGGTCCGCACCCATGGCCAGGGCCGTACGCAGGGTTTCCTGCGCCTGCTTCACGCCGATCGAAACGGCGATGACTTCGTCCGCCTTGCCCGCTTCCTTCAGACGGATCGCCTCTTCCACGGCAATCTCGTCGAACGGGTTCATCGACATCTTCACATTCGCAAGATCGACACCGCTGCCATCCGCCTTCACGCGGACCTTCACGTTGTAGTCGATCACGCGTTTGACAGGCACTAGAACCTTCATTTCCACGTCTCTCCTGTAATGGCCCCCGAGGCTCCAACCCCGGGAAAGTCATGCTATCATGTGGTTGTTACAGTTTCGAATCGTGCGATGACAGGTAAAAATCGACGCGTTCGGCAATTTGGACGCCGCGTTTCTTCCTTATTTAGGGGCTAGAGTGTCAGGGTGGGCACTTGGGCTGTGATGAAGAGTTCTTGTGACAGAAAGGAATTTGAATGGTGAAGGTTCAGGGATTCGGCGGCTTCTTCTTTCGCGCGAAAGACCCCGCTGCACTGGCATCCTGGTATAATGATCATCTTGGGGTTGCCCCCGCCCCCACCGACATGGATACGCCCCCCTGGGTTGCAGAGGGTGGGGTGACGGTCTTTGCACCTTTCGACGAGGGTACGGAGTATTTCGCCCCCGACCAGCGGTTCATGCTGAACTTTCGCGTGGCTGACCTGGATGTGATGGTCGCGCAACTGGAAGCGGCGGGCATCGATGTCTATAATCGACAGGATATGGAGGGGATCGGCCGTTTCGCCCATCTGCGTGACCCCGAGGGGACGCCGATCGAATTGTGGGAACCGGCAGAGACGGGAGAAGGCGCATGACCCTTGCAACGGCAGAACCTGAAATCAGGATGTTTCGCGAAACCCATACGCTCGGGTTCGTTCAGGGCTATTCCATGGCCACGCTGGATGAGATGCCCGACCTGTGGCGCAAATTCTATACGGCCCCGATGGTAATACCCAACTACGTTCCTGGTGCGATGTATGGCGTGTCTTTCGCGGCGGACGGGCTTGGCACGTTCAAATACGGCGTAACGGTCGAGGTTGACCCGGTGCCCGCCGAATTGCCGAAGGGCACCAGCCTGGCCCGATTGCCAGAAGGTGAATATGCGGTTGTCCAAGGGTTCGGGACGCTGGAAGATGTCCAACTTTGCTTTGACTGGGTCATTGCCGACTGGTTGCCGAGTTCCCGCTACACGCAGCGACGCGGTGCCTTCTTTGAACGCTACCCCGAAGACCCGCGCAATGGCCCCGACGGGATGGTGTTCGAGATCTGGGTACCGGTGAACGACCGGCCCAACTAGGGCGCGCGTAGCCCGGGCGGCCATGACAGCATCCGACCGCTGCGATGGATCACCTGCTTGCGCAAGATCGGTCAGGCAGGGCGCCGGGCGGCCCGTTATCCTGACCGCATGAAACGGACCTACAAACCCTTCGATCTGATCGCCCGCACGCTGTGGCAGGTGGAAACCGATCTGTCCCGCGAGACGGATCTGTCGAGCCTTGCCAATGCGACCGGGGTCAGCCTGTTTCACCTGACACGGGCCTTCGCGTTGCGGACCGGTCTGCCGCTTGGCACCTATGTGCGGCGGCGGCGTCTGAGTGAGGCGGCGCGAGCCCTGTCGAAAGGCGAAAGCGTGACGAACGCGGCCTTCGACGCGGGCTATGACAGTGTTGAGGGGTTTTCCCGTGCGTTCCGTGCCTGTTTCGGATTGGCCCCGTCTTCTGTGCGCGGGCCGAATGATCTGCACCGGCTCAACTTGCAGGAGGCCATGATGATGACCCAACCAGAAACAACAGAGATCCCCGTGCCCGAGATCAGGACCATCGCGCCGATCACCCTTGTGGGGCGGTCGGGCCGGTTCACCATGGACAGCCGGTCGCGCATTCCCGCGCTATGGGATGAAACCGTGTCGGAATGGCGTGATGCCATGATCGGCGGACCGACCTATGGTGTCTGTTCGGATTTCAGCGACAGCGGAGAGTTCACCTATACCGTTGCCTTTCCCGGCACAGAGACCGACGGGCTCGCCCGGCTGACCATACCGGGTGGCACCTACGCGATTTTTGCCCATGACGGGCACGTATCGACGATATCGCGCACATGGGATGCGATCTTTGTGAAATGGGCGCCGGTTGCCGAGTACGATCTGCAAAACGGCCCGGAGTTTGAGCTCTATGACCGGGATTTTGACCCCGCTGAACCGGGCAAGGTCGCGGTCTGGGTGCCGGTGATGCCGCGCGATTAGCGACTTCCGCCCGGAACCCACAACACATCGGACCGGCCCTCGTCATTACAGATGCGGGCCGCGACGAAGAACCAGTCGGACAGGCGGTTGAGGTATTTCACCGCCGCCGGGTTCACCTGTTCCACTGTTGACAGCTCCACCGCCAGACGCTCGGCCCGGCGGGCGACGGTCCGGCACAGATGCAGATGGGCGGCAGCGGGGGAACCGCCGGGCAGGATGAAGCTGCGCAGCGGGTCCAGCCGGTCGTTCATTGCGTCGATTTCGGTCTCCAGCCGGTCCACCTGGCCGGGGATCATGCGCAGGGGCGGGTATTCGGCGGTGGCGTCCTTGTCCATGTCGGGGCGGCACAGGTCTGCGCCCAGGTCGAACAGATCGTTCTGGATCGTTGCCAGTTGGGCGTCCAGTTCGCCCTCGGTATGCAGCCGCGCGAGGCCAAGCGTCGCGTTCAGCTCATCCACCGTGCCATAGGCGGTGACGCGGGCGGAATGCTTGTCGACCCGTGCGCCGTTGCCAAGGGCCGTCTGGCCGGCATCGCCGGTGCGGGTGTAGATCTTGTTCAGAACGACCATGGCTTATCCCCCGTTGCCACGCAGATAGACGATGGCGGCGACCAGAATGACCGCCACAAACTGCGCCGCCAGTCGCCAGCGCATGATCTTGTTGGCATTCCTGCGATTGAAATCCCCCCCGCGGGTAAAGGTGCCGATCCCGAACAACAGGATGATGGCGACCCCGACGGTCACGATCAGGGTAATGATGGTCAGGGTATCTACCATAGCGGTCCTTTCCGGGGCCTGGCCCGTCTTCCTGAGCCAGCGTTTCGGGCTCGTCGCTTTATGTAGAGCGGGGCTGCAGGAATGCGAAGGGCTTTTCCAGCCGTTTGACCGTGGTCAAGTGACCCGGCGGATGATCCAGTCCGTCGCCCGCGTTGGCAGCACCCGGTCGAGCACATTGACCAGTTCAGCCAGTTTGGTGACCCGGTAGCGGGGGCGAGGGCGCGGGGATTCCAGCGCGTGGATCAACTTGCGCGTTACGTCCGAAGCGGGCGCTTCAAGCCGGGCAACGGCGGCGCGGCCCCGGCTTTTGTCCAGAAGGGTCGTTTTGTAGTCCTCGGCCCGGGCAGAGCTTTCCCAGTCAATCCACTTTTCCAGCTCGCGGCCCGAGTTTTCACCGAATTTTGTGGCGATCAGACCCGGTTGGATCAGGCTGACATGAATGCCGGTGCCATGCAGTTCAAGGCGCAGGCTGTCGGTCAATCCTTCCAGCCCGTGCTTTGTGGCGATATAGGCCCCCCGCCACGGCGACGCGGCATAGCCGAAGACCGAGGTGCAGTTGACGATCCGCCCATGCCCTTGGGCGCGCATGACGGGAATGATCCGCCGGGTCAGATCCTGCGGGCCGATCAGGTTGGCTTGCAGGATGCTTTCGAATGCCGCGCGGGGAAGATCCTCGACCAGACCGGGAATGCCGTAGGCGCCGTTATTGTAGAGCGCGTCAAGCGTTCCGCCCGTTGCCCCCAGCACCTCGGCCACAGCCTGTTCGATGCTATCGGGCTCTTCATAGTCCAATCGCGGGCTGGCAAAACCTTCTTCGGTCAATCGCGCGCAATCTTCTGCCTTGCGGCAACTGGCAAAGACCTGCCAGCCCCGGGCGCGCAAGGTGTGGGCCGCGTCATAGCCGATGCCCGAGGAACAACCGGTGATAAGGATGCTGCGGGTCATATGGGGTTCCTGTGGCGCGTGATGGCAAATGGGTAGGACGAAGTGCTGTTTGGCGCAAGCGCAGAGACATATCGCGCTTTACCACCCTTCGTGGTTTCGCGTATCACGGATACCAAATGAACGAGCAGACAATGTCAGACGACAACCATGAAACATCCGAGTCGCTGAGCCGCGCCATTGGCTCGCGCTATCTGCAATATGCGCTTTCGACCATCATGCACCGGGCGCTGCCCGACGCGCGGGATGGATTGAAGCCTGTGCATCGGCGTATCCTCTATGCGATGCGGGAACTGCGCCTTGCCTCAAACGGGGGGTTCCGCAAGTCGGCCAAGATCTCTGGCGATGTGATGGGCAACTATCACCCCCATGGCGACGCCGCGATCTATGACGCGATGGCGCGTCTGGCGCAGGATTTCACCATTCGCTACCCGCTTGTGGACGGGCAGGGGAACTTCGGCAATATCGACGGCGATAACCCGGCTGCCAGCCGGTACACCGAGGCACGGATGACCGCCGTGGCCGAGGTGCTGCTGGAGGGGTTGAACGAGAACGCCGTCGATTTCCGCGACAACTATGATGGCACGCTTCAGGAACCCGAGGTCCTGCCCGCCGCGCTGCCGAACCTTCTGGCCAACGGGTCCAGCGGGATCGCCGTTGGGATGGCCACGAATATTCCGCCCCATAACGTGGATGAACTGATCGCCGCCTGCCTGCATCTGATCAAGACGCCCGATGCGCGGGACGAGACGCTGCTGAACTATATTCAGGGGCCGGATTTTCCGACCGGTGGCGTGATCGTCGAGCCGCGCGAAAGCATGGCTGAAACCTATCGCACCGGCCGGGGGGCGTTTCGCCTGCGGGCGCGGTATGAGGTTGAGGATCTGGGCCGTGGGCAATGGCAGATTGTTGTCACCGAGATTCCCTATCAGGTGCAGAAATCAAAGCTGATCGAAAAGATCGCGGAACTGATTCAGACCAAGAAAGTACCGATCCTGGCCGATGTGCGCGATGAAAGCGCTGAGGATATCCGCATTGTTCTGGAACCCCGGTCCAAGAATGTTGAACCCGATATCCTGATGGGCACGCTGTTCCGCAGTTCGGACCTGGAGATCCGGTTCAACCTGAACATGAACGTGCTGATCGACGGGCGCACGCCCAAGGTGTGCAGCCTGAAAGAGGTGCTGCGCGCCTTCCTGGATCACCGGCGCGAGGTGCTGATCCGCCGGTCCACACACCGGATGGAAAAGATTGACCACCGGTTGGAGGTTCTGGAAGGCTTCATCATCACCTTCCTCAATCTCGACCGGGTGATCGACATCATCCGCTATGACGATGACCCCAAGGCCGCGCTGATGCGCGAGGAATGGGGCCGTGACCATGTGCGAGCCACGTCCGAGGCCGATTATGTCAGCCCCGGCCCCGGCGAGGGCGAGCTGTCCGAGGTGCAGGCCGAGGCGATCCTGAACATGCGCTTGCGGTCGCTGCGGCGGCTGGAAGAGATGGAGCTGTTGAAGGAACAGGCCGCGCTGATGGAAGAACGCGCCGGGCTGGACGACCTTCTGGCGCGGGATGAATTGCAATGGGGGCGTATTGGCGACGAGCTGCGCGAGATGCGCAAGCAGTTCGGCAAGGCGACCGAATTTGGCAAACGCCGCACCGATTTTGCCGAAGCCGGCGAAACCCCCGATGTGCCGCTGGAAGCAATGATCGAACGCGAACCGATCACTGTGGTTCTGTCGAAGATGGGATGGGTGCGGGCCATGAAGGGCCATGTCGCCCTGGATGGTGAGTTTAAATACAAGGACGGCGACGAAGGTCGCTTCCTGATACATGCAGAAACGACCGACAAGCTGCTGCTCTTTGGGAATAATGGCCGCTTTTATACCATTGCTGCCACAAATCTGCCCGGAGGCCGCGGTATGGGGGAACCTGTCCGCCTGATGGTGGACATGCCCAACGAGGTCGAGATCGTGGATCTGCTGATACATAAACCCGGTGCGAAATTGCTGGTTGCCTCTTCCGCAGGCGACGGCTTTCTCGTGCCCGAGGTGGACGTGCTGGCACAGACACGCGCAGGCAAGCAGGTGCTGAACGTGAAAGAGCCGGTCAAGGCCCGCGTCTGCACCCGCGTATCCGATGGCGACGATCATGTCGCCTGCGTCGGAGAGAACCGCAAGGTTCTGGTCTTCCCCATTGAAGAGCTGCCCGAGATGGGCCGCGGCAAGGGGGTGCGCCTGCAGAAATACAAGGACGGGGGTCTGTCCGACGCCCGCACCTTCGCGATGGCCGAGGGGCTGTGCTGGAAAGATCCGGCCGGCCGCACCCGGAGCGAAACCGATCTGACCGAGTGGATGGGCAAAAGAGCCGGCACCGGGCGCATGGCGCCACGGGGCTTTCCCCGGGACAATCGGTTTACGTGAAGGTTTGAATGAGCGCATTACGCACGGATTTCGCAGGCGATAGAGGTGATCTGTTCACATTGGTGCTGAAGACGGGATTTCTGACCGTCGTGACCTTTGGCATCTACAGGTTCTGGCAAACAACGCGGTTGCGCCGCTGGTACTGGTCTTCGGTCCGGCCCGGCGGTGTGCCGCTGGAATATACCGGCACACCGCATGAAAAGCTGATGGGGTTCCTGGTGGCGGTGATCGTTCTGGCGATCTATCTGACCATCTTCAACCTTGCGGGCATGTTCGTGGCGATCCGCCTGTCCGAGGGCAATCCCGACTGGCTGACCTATGCCATTGGCGCCGCGCCGATCGCGCTGCTGCCGGTTGTGTTCGTTGCCCGTTATCGTGCCCGGCGCTATATCCTGTCGCGGACGACCTGGCTTGGCGTGCGGTTTGGAATGGATGCCGGGGCCTGGGGCTATGCCTGGCGGGCCTGCATGTATTGGCTGCTGACGGCTGCTACGCTTGGCCTGTTCTGGCCGCTGAAAACCTTTCAGTTGGAAAAATACCTGACCGACCGCAGCTGGTACGGCACCGCGCGGTTCCGGCAATATGGCAGCGGGTTTAGCCTGTATGGTCTGGCGATCCCCTTTTTCGTGGGGATCTGGGGCACGATTGGTACCGTCGTGCAATCGGTGCGGACGGAAGACACGATCTGGCTGATCTATCTGCTGCTGAGTGTACCGTTGATCTTGCTTGGCGGCATCTATTTCCGCGTTGCGTCGATCCGGGCCATGGCCGGGCTGAAAGAGCTTGGCGACGGGATGGAGTTCGACCTGAGCCCGCGCACGCGTAAGATCCTGCGCTTTCATATTCTGGGCAATATGATCTGCGGTTTTCTTGTCAGCCTCGTGTCGCCGGTCATTCTGGGCCTGGTGGTGGGGGCGCTCTATTTCACTGGGCAAGTGACGTCGGATACGATCTTCAACCCGCCACCGAATCTGGCCGCTTTCATGACGGTGCTGACCTGGCTGACTGTGTTTGTCCTTTATGGCAGCTTCCGGCAGGTCTTCGTCACGTTCCCGATTGCGCGTCATATCGCGGAAACGCTGGTGATCGAGGAACCGGCCCTGTTGCAGGGCATCCGCCAACGCAGCCGTGACGCCGGCCACGACGCGGGCGGCTTTGCCGAGGCACTTGATGTAGGGGCGGCGTTCTAATGCAGACAGCGATCCGAAACGAACAATTCGCGGCCAAGTTGGCGATGGCCTATGGGGAATATCTCGACGGTATCCGCCCGGCCCTGCAACGCGTGTCCATGCGGTTGCAGGGGGATGGGCGCTTTGGCGAACTTGAATTGCGCAACAGTCAGACGGGCGCGGTCGAAATGTGGCGCCTGTCGAAGATGCGGGTTGTGCCGGATCAGGCGGTGCAGGACGGGCTGGTTCTGGCCCGCGCCGATGGCGACCCGGCGCGGCTGATCATTCGCGACCGCGACGCGGCGCTATCGATCCTGTCCGCCAGCCCGGGCATCCGGTCACTTGGGCGGACGCCGGGGGCCTGGCCCAGGATCGTAGCGCTTGGGGCTGTGGCGCTGGCGGCCATTGTCGCGATTCTGTTCCTGCTGATTCCCCATATGGCCGACCGTGGTGCGGAACTGGTGCCCCCCGAGGTTGAAATGTCGCTTGGAGAAAGCGGGTTCAACCAGACCATGGCAATGCTGGGCGCGCGGGAATGTCAAAGCCCCGAGGGCGACCTTGCCCTGCAACGCATGACGCAGCAACTGTCGGTCGGGCTGGATCTGCCCTATCCGCTGAATGTCCAGGTGGTGGACCATCCGATGGTCAACGCCTTCGCGTTTTCCGGCGGCCATATCGCCATGTTCCGCGGCCTGATCGACATGGCGGAAACCCCCGATGAGGTGGCGGCCGTCCTGGCCCATGAAATCGGCCATGTGGCCAACCGCGATAGTACGCGGTCCACCCTGCGCATCGTTGGGTCGTTTGGCATCGGCGGGCTGATCTTTGGCGATGTTCTGGGCAGCTCGGGCGCGGCGGGGCTGACACAGCGCTATCTGCGCAGTTCCTATAGCCGAGAGGCCGAGATGGCGGCTGATGCTTTCGCGCATCGCCAGATGGACCGCGCCGGGCTGCCGGTGGCAGCGATGGCGGACATGTTCGACAGGATGAACCAGATGCAGGGAGGGGCTGACGCAGGCGTGTTTCAGCATTTCTCCTCTCATCCTGAACTGATGACGCGGGTCGAACTGGCGCGTGCCGCGGGGCAGGGCGCATCCGGTTCCGGCAGCGCATTGTCCCCGCAGGACTGGCAGGCGCTGCAGGGGATTTGCAACTAGGCCACGGTTTTTCGCCGATCTTTCCCGGGGGGCAGCGCGCCGATTGCGCCTTGCCCCCTGCTGAGCTATCCCGGACGGGCTGCCATGTAGGAGGAGCCTATGCGCGCCCTGTCCCGTTTCGCCCTTTTGGGTCTGGTCCTGATCCTCGGGGCCTGCGCCGCGACCGACCCATTGGACGAAGACCTGCCCGATATGGGCGATTTCCGGTTGGCCTATAACATCGTCGTGGCCGACAACATGCAGCAGGTGCCGCCCTCTCGTCAGGCCACCGGCGAGGAATGGATCGAGGTGCTGACCGCAGAGATCGACCGCCGTTTTGGCGGCTACGAAGGTGATCGGCTGTATCACATCGCGATCCATGTCGATGCCTATGCGCTGGCGCCTCCGGGGATTCCCGTGGTGCTTCAGCCGCGCTCGATTCTGGTGATCAGCGCCAATGTCTGGGATGACGAACTGCAGGCAAAGCTGCATGAAGAGCCAGAACAGATCACCATTTTCGAAGGCGCGGCCCCGGAAACCTTCCTGCTTGGGTCGGGGCTGGTGCGGTCACGCGAAGAACAGATGCAGATTCTGGCGCGCAATGCGGCCCGGCGGGTGCAGCTATGGATGTTGACCCATCCGGAATGGTTCTCGATTGATGAAGAGGCCGCCGCCGAAGCGCAGGCTGCCCTGGCAGCGCAGGTCGCCGAAATCGAACAGCCTGTGGATGTGTCGGATGAGGCTATTGCCGAAGCCGAAGCTGAGGCTGAAGCCGAAGAGGCGGAATAACGGCGGAATCCCAACTCACCCTTGATTTTTCCCGCGCGTCTCAGTAACGAGCGCGCGATGATGAACCGGGGCCGGGCGGCCCCCCCAAGCATGAGGCGCCTGAGCAATGGCAAAGGAAAAGTTTGAGCGCGGCAAGCCGCATTGTAACATCGGCACGATTGGTCACGTTGACCACGGCAAGACGACGCTGACGGCTGCGATCACG